>WNFD01009688.1_pt1 | contig 15722 bp, 18 predicted proteins | sample 5400491 | NCBI WGS metagenome assembly WNFD01 (sample SAMN13153343, study PRJNA577476) | soil metagenome | isolation source: 120 cm saprolite under Douglas fir tree site 2 hole 2 replicate 2 | place: USA:California | collected 2015-04-18 | reverse complement strand
CATCGCGTCGCCTATCTGCGCGAGGCGGCGGGGCTCGACGCGCATTTCGACGAGATCGTCTACTCGGCGGCGCTGGGCGTGTGCAAGCCGGACCGCGTGTTCTTCACCAGCGCCCAGGCGCGCATGGGCGTGGCGGCGGCACAGGCGATCCTGTTCGTCGACGATGCCGCGGCCAACGTCGACGCGGCCCGCGCCTGCGGCTGGCGGGCCATGCTTTATCGCGGACCGGAGAGCCTCGCGCTCGCGTTGGCGAGCTGGGGCTAGCTTGGTGGATGCAGCCCGCTCCGAAGGGCGCCATCGCGTTGTCATCGTCGGCGGCGGCTTCGGCGGCCTGCAGGCGGTCACCGGCCTTGCCGGACTGCCGGTCGACATTGCGCTGATCGACCGGCGCAACTACCACCTTTTTCAGCCGTTGCTCTATCAGGTCGCGACCGCGTCGCTGGCGACCTCGGAAATTGCCTGGCCCATCCGTTACCTCGTGCGTCGGCGACCGGAGGTGACGACCATGCTTGCCACCGTGGTCGGCGTGGACGCGACGGCGCGCCGAGTGCTGCTCGATGACGGTCGCGCCTTGCCCTACGATACGCTCGTTCTCGCGACCGGCGCCCGCCACGCCTATTTCGGTCATGACGAATGGGAAGCCTTTGCGCCCGGCCTGAAGACGCTGGAAGACGCCACGACCGTCCGCCGGCGGCTCCTGCTTGCCTTCGAGCGGGCGGAATGCGAGAGCGATCCTCAAGAGCGCGCCGCGCTCCTGACCTTCGTCATCATCGGCGCCGGCCCGACCGGCGTTGAACTGGCCGGCACCATCGCCGAACTGGCCCGGTCCACCTTGCAGCCGGACTTCCGTCACATCGATACAAGGACGGCGCGCGTCGTTCTCATCGAGGCCGGGCCGCGTGTGCTGGCGGGCTTCGCCGAGGAGCTCTCGGCCTATGCCCAGCGCTCGCTCGAACGCCTGGGCGTCGAAGTCGAACTCAATCAACCCGTCTCCGAATGCTCTCCTGACGGGGTCGTCTTCGGAAGCCGGGTTCTGGAGGCCAGGACCATCATCTGGGCCGCCGGTGTCAGGGCGTCGCCGGCGGCCGACTGGCTCGGCGCACCGGCCGATCGCGCCGGGCGGCTCATGGTTCTCCCCGACCTCACCGTGCCGGGCTGGCCGGAAATCTTTGCCATCGGCGACACGGTGACGATCGCCGATCCCGATGGAAAGCCGGTCCCGGGCATTGCGCCCGCCGCCAAACAGCAAGGGCGCTACGTCGCTGGGGTCATCAAAAGCCGCCTGCGCGGCGAGGCGACGCCCCCTGCCTTTCGCTACCGGCACGCCGGCAGCCTGGCCACGATCGGCAAGCGACTGGCGGTCATCGATTTCGGCCGTATCAAGCTGCGCGGGGCCCTCGCCTGGTGGATCTGGGGCTTCGCGCACATCTATTTTCTCATCGGCCTGCGCAACCGGCTGAGCGTTATCCTCAGCTGGTTGTGGATTCACATGCGCGATCAGCGCAGCGCGCGCCTGATCACGCAGGGACGGCAGAGTACCGATAGCGGCGAAGCCGCACCCAGATGATGGCGTGCAGGATCATCCAGAGCGGCACCAGAACCGTCGGCACGAACGACCACGGCGGGTACTGCATGGCTTCCGAGCCGGGGGCGCCGAATATCTGCAGCGGCGAATTCGCCGCCGAGGTGACGCCGAAGCCGATGGCCAGCACCAGGTCGAGCATGCCGAAGGCGTTCCACAGGTGGAACACGGCGGTGTGCCTGTCCGGGGTTCGGGCGAGCCACAGCAGCGGCAGCGCCGCGGCGCCGGTGATGATGTCGCCCCAGGCGGCGGAGTAAGGGAACGGGCCCGATAGCCGGCCCTCGGCCAACAGCATGAGGAACAGAAAGGCGAAGACCCGGCCGATATTGAGGCCGACCATCAGGGGCATCGGCAGACCGAGCATCGCCTGACGCGCGGCCGGCCAAGAGGCGGCGATCGCGGCGGCGAGAAGGGGCGCGCCCACGAAGATTCCCATGACCGGGAATGGCCTTGAGATCGCCAGCCATCCGGCCGCGCCGGCCGCCGCGGCAACGCCGATCCACAGGCCAAGCGGGGCGGCCACGACCAGCTTGGCGTTGCGCGGAACATCGATGAATACGAGCAGCGTGGTGACGACGAAAACCATCAAGGCCGCCGCCACAATCGTCCCGAAGAAATCGAGCATTGGGTCCTCCAATCGTTGCGGTGGAGGGTCCCGCGCGGCAAAAGATGTTCAACATCATCTTTTGCCGTGCGACCATGGCTCGACGTCTCGCGACGGAGGAAGACATGCCCTATTCGGCCAAGCACAAGCGCAACACGCGTGAGCGCATCCTCGAAAGTGCCCGCCGCCTGTTCAACAGCAAGGGCTTCGCCGAGGTCTCGATCGACGAGATCATGGAGAATGCCGGGCTGACCCACGGCGGCTTCTATCGGCATTTCAGGGACAAAGGCGAGCTCTACGCCGAAGCGGTGCGGTGGTTCCTGTGCGAGGAGGCGCCCAAGGCCTGGCAGGGCGCGGGGGCGCGACGCAAGGCTGCGGGCAAGTCGCAAGCTCAGCGGATCGTCGATGCCTACTTCTCGCTTGACCATTTCGACGATCGCGAGAGTTGCTGCCCGCTGATCGGCCTGCCCTCGGATGTGGCGCGCGGCAGCGAGGCCGTGAAGGCCGCCTACCAGGACGTCCTGGAGAAGTTGCTCGGTCTTTTGCAGGCCGATCTCGCGGGGCCCGACGCGCGTGAGCGTGCGCTGTCGCTGGTGGCGCTTTGCGTCGGCGGCATGGTCGTGGCGAGGAGCGTGGAGGACCCGGCACTGGCCCACGACCTGCGCCGCGCGGCGTATCGCCGGGCGCAAACTGTGCTAAAAGCCCAACCATGCTGATGTTCGACATACCCTTTGGCACGACCGACTGGCACGACGTGGAGCGCACCGAGCACCCCGGCGAGACCGGCAAGGCCTACTGGCGCACCCGCAACTTCAACAACATCCGCGTGCGCATGGTCGAATACACGCCGGGCTATCTCGCCGATCATTGGTGCCAGAAGGGCCATGTCCTGCTGGTGCTGGAAGGCGAGTTGCATACCGAACTGGCCGACGGCCGTACCGTCGTGCTCAAGCAAGGCCAGAGCTACCAGGTGGCCGACGGCGACCTCGCCCATCGTTCGCGCACCGAAAGCGGCGCCAAACTCTTCATCGTGGACTGACATGGCGGACAGGATCGGATTCATCGGCGTCGGCACCATGGGCGAGCCGATGTGCCGCAATCTCGCGCGCAAGAGCGGCCTGGAGATCCTCGCAGCCGACCGTGACGAGGCGCCTCTCAAACGGCTGGCGGCAGACGGCGTGAAAAGCGCCTCGCTCGACGAGATCGCCGCGAGCTGCCGAACGATCCTGCTGTCCTTGCCGGGCGGCAAGGAGGTCGAGCAGGTCTGCCTGGGTGAGGGGGGACTCATCGCCAAGGCCGTGCTGGGTTGGACGGTGATCGACCTCAGCACGTCGCCCATCAGCCTGGCGCGGCGGCTCTACGCCGAATTCGAGGGCAAGGCTTCGGCCTTTGCCGATGCCCCGGTGGCGCGCACGCGGCAGGCGGCGATCGACGGCACGCTTTCCATCATGGTCGGCGGCACCAAGGATTGCTTCGCCCGCATCGAGCCGCTGTTGCGCCACATGGCAAGCGAAGTGACCTATTGCGGCGAGGCGGGCAGCGGCCAGGCCGTCAAGATCCTGAACAACATGGTGCTGTTCCAGACCGGCGTGGCGCTGGCCGAGGCGCTCGCGATCGCGCGCGCCCACGGCGTCGACGGCAAGGTGCTGTTCGAAACCCTGTCCAAGGGCTCGGCGGATTCCTTCGCGCTGCGCAACCACGGCATGAAGGCCATGCTGCCGGGCGTCTTCCCCGAGCGCGCCTTCTCGACGCAATACGCGCTAAAAGATCTCTCCTACGCCATCGCCATGGCCGAAGAGCAGGGCGTGCCGGCGCTGGGCGCCGACGTCGCCCGCGAGTTGATGGAGCGCGCCGTCGAGCTGGGTTACGACAAGGAATATTGGCCGGTGCTGCTGCGCGCCATCGAGGACGCCGCGGCGAAGAAGTGACAGCGTAGCAAGGGGGAGAGGGGTTTCATGGCGCGTATCGCTGTGGGTGGCTTTCAGCACGAGACCAATACGTTCGCGCCGCAACAGGCGACCTGGGAAGATTTCTTGCGCGCCGATGCTTGGCCGCCATTGCTGCGCGGACCGGAGATGATCGCAGGCGTCGAAGGCTTTAATGTCCCGATCTCCGGCGCGGTAAAGCGGCTGCCGGAGCTGGGACACGAGATCGTGCCGCTGGCCTGGGCGTCGGCGCCGCCGGCATCCTACGTCACCGAGGACGCCTACGAAAAGATGTGGGCGCTGTTCAAAGAGGATCTCGCGAAGCTCGGGCCGTTCGATGCCATCTATCTCGACCTGCATGGCGCCATGGTGGCGGAAAACACCGAGGACGGCGAAGGCGAGCTGCTGCGCCGCATCAGGGGCGTCGTTGGCAATGACCTGCCGATCGTGGCGAGCCTCGACTATCACGCCAACCTCACGCCCGACATGGCGAAGCTTGCCACCGCGCTGGTCGGCTACCGCACCTATCCGCACATCGACATGGCGGCGACGGGCAGGCGCGCGGCTGACCTGTTGGACCGGCTGCTGAAGGAGAAACGCCCGGTCTATCGCGCCTACCGCCAGCTCGACTTCTTGATCCCGCTGGTCTGGCAGTGCACTTTCATCGAGCCGGCCAAGGCCATCTTCGATCTCGTGGGCGAGCTCGAGGCCGGCGAGAAGAGCCACAACCAGGGCATCGTCAGCGTCACCCACACGCCGGGCTTCCCGCCGGCCGACATCGCGCAGTGCGGGCCGGCGCTGGTGGTCTACGGTCACGACAGGGAAGCGGTCGAAGCGGCGGCCGACAAGCTTGCCCAGACCGTGAAGGCGCAGGAGAAGGCGTTCGCCGGCGAACTGCTCGATCCCGATGCTGCCACGCTGCGCGCCCTCGAGCTTTCGAAGAAGGCCAAGAAGCCGATCGTTCTCGCCGACGTCCAGGACAATCCCGGCGCCGGCGGCACATCCGACACGGTGGGCTTGCTGGCGGCGTTGATACGCCACAAAGCCAAAGGTGCAGTGATCGGCATGATCGTCGACGAAGAGGCGGCCAAGGCGGCCGTCGAGACCGGCGAAGGCAATACGATGCATCGCGGCATCGGCGCCGTGGTGGGCTACGCCGGCGAGACGCCCGTCGTGGCCGACTGGCGCGTCGTCAAGTTGGGCGACGGCAAGTTTACCGGCACCGGTCCGTTCTACGGCGGCGCGCGCTTCCAGATCGGGCCGATGGCGCTGGTGACCGACGAGGCAAGCGGCGTGTCGGCGGTGCTGGCCAGCAAGCGCATCCAGGCGGCCGACCAGGAGATGTTTCGCCATGTCGGCGTCGAGCCGTCTGACGTGCCGATCCTCGGCCTGAAATCGACGGTGCATTTCCGCGCCGACTTCCAGCCCATTGCCGAGACCATCCTGGTGGTCCAGTCGCCCGGCGCGCACATCACCGACCCGGTCGAGATGCCCTACAAGCACTTGCGCAAGGGCATCAAGCTCCGGCCCATGGGCCCGGTGTGGGGCGGCTAGAGCCTCTTCATGCCGGCCACGATGGTCGCCGCCGACGACGGGGTGACCGAATGAGGCGGCGTGCCGCTTTCAGGCTGCTGAGCGGCGCGGCGATCTGGCCGTTCACAGCATTCGTGCAAGGCAACCGCCTCTATTGTATCGGCGTGCTGGAGACCGTGCCAGCCGAGCGAAATGCCGCAAACCTCGACGCCTTGCGGCGCGGCCTGCGCGAGCTTGGCTACATCGAGGGCCAGAATCTCCAGATCGAATACCGGTCGGCGGCAGGCCGAGCAGACCGCTTCCCCGAACTCGCGGACGAGCTCCTGCGGCACCGCGTTGATCTCATCGTGACTCGTGGAACGCCGGCGGCGCTGGCGGCCAAGGCGGCGACAACGACGGTCCCGATCGTGATGGCGGCGATCGGTGAACCGCTCGGTGTCGGGGTCGTCGCCGACTTGGCGAGGCCGGGCGGCAACATTACGGGCTTGAGCGCGTTCGTGACAGAGCTCACCGCCAAGCGCCTCGAACTGCTGAAGGAGTCATTCCCCTTGATCGGGCGCCTGGGCTTCATGCAGAACATGGGCAATCCGGTCTCGCCGCCGCAATGGGAAGCCAGCCAGGCGGCGGCCCGGGCCCTCGGTATTTCGGTGGAACTGCTCGATGTGCGCACCGCCCAGGACATCAGGGGCGCGTTCGACCTCATCCGCGAGCGAAAGCTCGACGCGCTGTCGGTCGGGGTCGACGCCATAATGCAAGCCGAAGCCGATTTGATCGTCGAATTGGTCGCACAGCGCCGTTTGGTTACCGCCTATCCGGCGCGCGAGTTCGTCGAGGTCGGCGGCCTGTTGAGCTATGGACCGAGCTATCCCGATCTGTACTTCCGGGCGGCCGCCATGATCGACAAGATCTTCAAGGGCGCGCGCCCCGGCGACCTGCCCGTGGAGCAACCGACGAAGCTCGAACTGGTGATCAATCTGAAGACCGCAAGAACACTGAGTATTGTGATGCCGCCGATCCTGCTTGCCCGCGCCGACGAGGTGATCGAATGAGTCGGTGGCATCTGTTGGCTTTGACCGGCGGCGCGGCCTGCGCCGCAACTTAGCCCGACCGGAACGCCGGGCGCAGCGCCCACACCATCGGCACCGTCGTGAGGGCAATGCAGGACACCGTCGCCAAGGCGATCGGCAGTCCGACGGCATCACCCAACAAGCCGGCGAGGAGCGGGCCGGTGGCGCCCGCCACCGAACCGCCGGTGTAGAAGATGGCGAAGGCGTGCGTGCGCCGCGCCGGGCTCACGAACTCGGGCACGGTGCCGTAGAGCACCGACGAGGTGCCGTTCAGCATCAGGCCGACGACCGGCAGCAGAACCAGCGCAAGCGGCAGCGACAGCGGCAGGAGAACGAGGATCAGCAGCGTCGTCGCCACTTCGGTGAGGATGACCGAGGGCACCACACCGAGTTTTGCGCCGACCCAGCCCATCACCAGCTTGCCCGCCGCGCCGCCGGCGAACAGCAGCGACAGGCCGAGCCCGATGGTCGGCAGGTCTGCGCCCTTGTCGCGCAACAGGAAGGGCAGAAAGATCATGAAGCCGGTCCGCACCAGGTCGTCGGCGATGTGGATGGAGAACAGCAGCCAATAGGCCCACGGCCGGTCCTGGCCCGCCATCGCCTTGATTTCGTTGGCGTTGCCATGCAGCGCCATCGGCTTCAGGGAGGCGAGGATGACGCCCGCGCCCGCAATGGCGAGCGCGCCGACGACGACCATTGCCTGCTGCCAGCCGAGCCAAGCGGCGATCACCGCGAACAGCGCCGGCAATAGCATCTTGCCGACGTCGCCGGTGAAGTTGTAGGTGCCGAGCGCGGTGCGCGAGCTGAGGCCGGGGAACGCCGCCGAGACCAGGCTCGAACCGATGGGATGCTGCGTGCTGCCGCCGAGGCCCGCCAGCAGCAGCCCCGCGATCACGCCGTAGAGCGAGCCGGTGAGGCCGGCCAGGGCATAACCCACGGCGACCAGTGCCGTGCCGATGGCCAGCACGCGCACGCCGCCGAAGCGCACCGCCAGCTTGCCCGACGGGATTTGTCCGCTTGCCATGGCGCCGGAATAGACCGTCTTCAGCGCACCGATGGCGGCGTAGCTCAGGCCAAACTGGGCCTGCAGCAGCGGATAAAGGACATTGAGCAGGTCGGTGAAGCCGTCGTGCAGCGCATGCGCCCCGCCGCAGACCGTGAGCGTCCGGCGGGACGAGGCAGGTGAGGAGACGGCGACTGTCATCTCCCGGTCACATTACTACCGTCCGGGCAGGCGGCTGAACCAAAAAGCGGTCTGCTGCTGGAAGTCGCTGTCGGCGAAGGCGGTATCGGTGATGACCGTCGGCTTGCCGTTGCGCGCCCAGCGCACGCTGGTCAGGCGCTTGAAGGCCGTATCGCTGTTGTGGAGGATCAGCACGTCGCCCTGGCGGCGGTGGAACACGAATTCGTGGATGTTGCGGATATTGACCAGGCTCACGACGTAGCGGCCGTCCGGTCCGTCTTCGCCGAACTGACGCGCCGGAATCCAGCGGTCCTCATTGGTGATGCCCATCAAAGCCAGCGCGTCGGGCGCCAGCATGGTGTCCTTGCCTTCATTCTGGAGCCAGCGCACCAGCCGGTCGCCGCGTGGCGAGAGCGTGTACCGCGGCTTGCCGGACATCTGGCTGCAGGCGCCGATCGACACGGCGGCCGGCAGGCAGAGGGCGGCGCCGAATAAAGCGCGCCGCGAGAAGGTGCTGGTGGGCAAGCTCACTCCTTGTCGGTGGGACTCATGTCGACGAGGATCGGCGCGATCGTCTGCAGCGAGCCCTCGCGGATGGCGCGGAAGAAGCAGCTGTGGCGACCGGTATGGCAAGCCGCGCCGGTCTGATCGACCAGGGCCAGCAGCGTGTCGCCGTCGCAGTCGACCCTGAGCTCGACCAGCGTCTGAATGTGGCCGGAAGTGTCGCCCTTGCGCCACGGTGCCTGGCGCGAGCGCGACCAGTAGCAGACGCGGCCGGTGCGCATCGTCTCGGCGACGGCGTCGCGATCCATCCAGGCCACCATCAGCACTTCGCCCGTGTCGTGCTGCTGGGCGATAGCGGGCACGAGGCCCTGGGAGTCGAACTGGATGGCGGCGATGAAAGTGTCGATTGCGCTGGGTGAGTAGGTGATGGTCTCGTGAGTGGGCATGGCTTGGCCTTACGAAGAAACGGGGCCTATAATCACCTTGTAACTGCTTGGCAAATCGGCACTCTCGTGAAGAAACCGGCGAAAGCCGCCGCCCCCAGCCATGATCACCGGCACTGCGTGGAGGATGCCCTCGCCGCGGCCGAGAAGGTGTGCGCCGAGAAGGATCTCCGCTTCACGCCGCTGCGCCGGCGCGTGCTCGAGCTGGTGTGGTCGAGTCACAAGCCGGTCGGCGCCTATGCGCTGCTCGACGAACTGCGCAACGAGGATTTGGGCTCGGCGCCGCCCACCATCTACCGGACGCTCGATTTTTTGATCGAGAACGGGCTGATCCACCGCATCGAGCGCATGAATGCCTTCGTCGGCTGCAGCCATCCGGGCGAGGCGCATCGCGGCTTCTTCCTGATCTGCAGCGAGTGCGGCAATGCCGAGGAACTGCAGAGCGACGGGCTGGCCGAGACGATCTCGCGCAGCGCCGACCGCCGCGGCTCGTTGCAAGCGGCGATGAGGTCCTTCGCTGCGCTTCAGCGCGGGGGTTACCCCGCGCGCGACGACAAAAATCTAAGCGTTGTGCGCCCGGTTCAGCCGGTCGAAGCCCTCGGCGAGATCGGTCTTGAGATCCTCGACATCCTCCAGCCCGATATGCACGCGCAGCAGGTGCTTGCCCTTGGGCCACGGAACGGCGGTGCGGTACTGGTCGGGATGGGCGGGGATCATCAGGCTTTCATAGCCGCCCCAGCTCGCGCCCATGCCGAAGATGTCCATGCCGTCCAGCATCGCCGCCAGGGCGTTCTTGCTGTAGCCGTCGCGCAGGGTGAAGGAGAACAGGCCGGACGAGCCTTTGAACTGCTTCTTCCAGTTATCGTGACCGGGACAGTCGGGCAGGGCGGGGTGCAGCACCTTGTCGACTTCGGGCCGGCCTTTCAGCCAATGGGCGACCTCGATGCCGCTCTTCTCATGGTGGCGCAGCCGCACGCCCATGGTGCGCAGGCCGCGCAGCGCCAGGTAGCAATCGTCGGGCGCGGCGTGGAAGCCGAGATTCTGGCACGCTGTCTTGGCCGTTTCGAACATCTGCCGCGTGGCGCAGGAGATGATGCCCATCATGGCGTCGGAGTGCCCGACGATGTACTTGGTGCCGGCGTGGATGGAGAGGTCGCAGCCGTGGTCGAACGGTTTGAAATAAAGCGGCGTCGCCCAGGTATTGTCGACCAGCACGGCGGCGCCATGCTTCTTGGCGACGCCGGCGATGGCATCGACGTCCTGCACCTCGAAGGTCTGCGAGCCGGGCGCCTCGAGATAGACCACCTTGGTATTGGGCCGTATCAGCCTTTCGATGTCGGCTCCGATCATGGGATCGAAGAAGGTCGTCTCGACGCCGAAGTTCTTCAGCGTGGTGTTGGCGAAGCGCCGTGCCGGACCGTAGGCGTTGTCGGTCAGCAGCATGTGATCGCCTGTCTTCAAAAACCCGACGATCGCGCCGGTGACGGCGCCGAGGCCGGACTGCACGGCGATCGAGCGATGGGCGCCTTCGATGGCGGCGACCGCATCCTCCAGGGCCTTCTGCGTCGGCGTGCCATTGCGGCCGTAGCCAAAGCCCTCGAACGGCACGCGGTTCTCGAACTTCTCCATGGTCGGCGAGAGAATGGTCGAGGCGTGATAGACCGGCGGATTGACGATGCCGAAATTGTTGGCGGGATCGCGGCCGGCGACGGCTAAAACGGTGTCGGGTCTGGTATAAGTTTTCTTCGCGGTCATATCGGCACTATGGCACAGGCTTTACTTGGGCGGCCAGCGATAGAGATCGGGCCATTGCACGCGCGGATCCTGCAATTCCGTGCGCTCGCTGCGCACCGAGCGAAAGCCCGCCTTGCGGTACGTGTCGAGCGCGCGCGGGTGATCGAGCGTGTTGGTGTTGAGGCAGAGCCGCGTCGTGCCGCGCGTAAAAGCCCGCTCGATCGCCCGATCGAGCAGCCATGAGCCGATCCCGCGGCCGACATAAGCCAGCGTGAGGCCGAAGAAGGAAAGTTCGTCGCCGGCCAGTTCGAAATAGCCGACCAGATCGCCGTCGTGTCGGGCGACGTGCAGCTCATGGCCGGGCTCGGCCAGCAGAGCGCCGAGCTCGGCGTCGCTCAGCAGGCGCCGCTCATACCACAGCCACGGTCGACCGACGCGATCGTAGAGCTCGCGGTAGACCGCGACGGCGGGCGCCGCGACGTGCTCGAGCAGGACATCGATGTCGGGCGACCGCCCGCGGCGGGTCCAGTCGGCCCGCGCCATCTCGAGATGCGTGATGGTGATCGGCAGCCTGCCGTCGGCGCGCGGCGGTGGCTGATGGGCAAACAGCTCAGGGACCGGTGGCGATGGGCGTGTCGGCACGGCCTCCCCATTCGGTCCACGAGCCGTCGTAGATCGCCGCTTCCGGCGCGCCGGTGAGATAGAGGCCGAGCGCCACCACGCAGGCGCTGACCCCCGAGCCGCAGCTCGCCGTCACCTTTTTCGACGGATCGATGCCGGACGCGGCGATGCGTGCGGCGAGCTTGTCGGCCGGCAGCATCGTGCCGGTCTTGGGATCGATCAGATCGTTGTAGGGCAGGTTGTAGGCGCCCGGCATGTGGCCGGCGCGCAGGCCGGCGCGCGGCTCGGGCACCTCGCCGCGGAAGCGGTTGGCGGCGCGGGCGTCGACGATCTGTTCGCGCTTGCCGTCCAAAAGGGCTTTCACATCGTCGATCGAGCGCACCAGCGTGTTGTCGAGCCGCGCCGTGAAGTGCCGCTCGCGCGGCGGCGTCGGATCGTCGGTGACCGGCCGGCCTTCGGCCGCCCACTTGGGCAGCCCGCCGTCGAGCACGGCGACGTCCTTGTGGCCCATGGCGCGGAACATCCACCACACGCGTGTGGCGCCGAGCATCGGTGTGGTGTCGTAGACCACGATCTTGTTGCCGTCGCCCAGGCCGAGCTTGCGCACGCGCGCCGAGAATTTTTCCGGCGAGGGTAGCATGTGCGGCAGTGGGCTCGTGGTATCGGCGATCTCGTCGATGTCGAAGAACACCGCGCCGGAAATGTGCTGGTGTTCGAACTCCTTCCTGGGGTCGCGCTTCTGCACCGGCAGATAGAACGAGCCGTCGACCAGGCGTATGTCCGGCGCGTCGAGCCGGGCGGCCAGCCAGTCGGTGCTGACCAGCGCATCGGGTCTGGCGTAATCCATGAGCATTTCCCCTACGCGAGCGCAATGATGAACCGCCGGTTCATCTTGCCCTTGTTCTCGATCTTTATGCACTCGACCCGGCCGATCTCGCCGGTGCGCACCACGTGCGTGCCGCCGCAGGCCTGCAGGTCGATGCCCTCGATGGCGAGCAGCCGCACCCGTCCCGCGCCCATCGGCGGGCGCACGCTCATGGTCTTCACCAGCTCCGGTCGCGCCGCCAACTCCTCGTCGGTGATCCATTGCGGCGTGACGGGGCGGTCGAGCGCGATCAGCTTGTTGATTTCCTCGGTGACCCATTCCTTGGCCGGGACGTCGCCTAAAAGATTGAAATCGAGCCGGCTCTTGTCGGCGCCGACCTGGCCGCCGGTGACGTCACCCTTGATCACCGCCGACATGACGTGGAGCGCGGTGTGCATGCGCATGTGCAGCAGGCGACGATCCCAGTCGAGACTGGCCTGAATCTTCGTGCCGACCTGGGGCCGCACCGAGTCGGGCGCCAACACGTGCAGCACGTCGCCGCCGTCGGCTTTCACCGCATCGACCACGCGCGCCTCGCCGCCGTCCCAGCGCAGGATGCCGGTGTCGCCGGGCTGACCGCCGCCTGTGGGATAGAAGATCGAGCGGTCGAGCCGCAGCCCGCGCTCCTCGAGCGCGGTCACGGTGGCGTCGGCTTGCTTGAGATAGGCGTCCTGCCGGAAGAGTTCTTCGACCATGAGAGGGGATTTAGGCCCTCGCCAGCCGCGCCGCAACTTCCCGTGCCGTCGGCATCGAAGGCGCCGCGCCCAGCCGCTCGACGGAACAGGACGCCGCGGCGCTGGCATAGCGGGCTGCTTCCACCGGCGTGGCTCCCGCCATCATGCGAGCGGCCAGTGCGCCCACGAAGCAGTCGCCCGCGCCGGTCGTGTCGACGACCTTGGCCTTGAGGGCCGGCACCGTGACCACGTCCTCGGCCGTCACCACGACGGCGCCGCGTGCACCGAGCGTCGCCACCACGGCCCGGGCGCCTTTGGCATGCAGTTTCCGGCAGGCGCCGACGATGTCCCGCATTGCGCTGGCGGCCTGGAGCTTCGTGCGCGTGGCCTGCGCAAGCTCGATCTCGTTCAGCACGGCGACGTCGACCACCTTCATCAAGCGATCGGGATGGGGCAGGAACGGCGCGAGATTGAGCACGGTGCGCGCACCCGCCGACCGCGCCCGTTTCAGGATGGCTTCCGTCACATCGAGGGGCGTCTCGAACTGGGCAACCCACACTTCGTGGCGTTGCGGCGCCTGCCGCACCATGGCCTTGGTGAAGTGAAGATTGGCGCCGGAGGCGACGGTGATGGCGTTGTCCTTGCCGGCGACCTGGATCAGCGCGACGCCGGTGGCGGGTCCATCGAGCTCGCGCACGCCGGAACTGTCGACGTCGTTGTCGGCGAGAAAGCCGCGCAGGCTGTTGGCGAACGCATCGTTGCCGACCGCGCCGATCATCGCCGTCGGCGCGCCGAGGCGGGCGGCGGCGACGGCCTGATTGAGGCCCTTGCCGCCGGGAAGAAACGACACCGCGGCGCCCAGCAGCGTTTCGCCCGGGGCCGGGCGTCGCGCGCTCTGCACGACGACGTCCATGTTGAGGCTGCCGCAGACCACGACCCGACTCATCGGGGGCGGCTCATTTCATCCAGGGCGGCAGCGGCAGATTCTTCTCGCGCAGGAAAGCCGGATTGAACAGCTTGGACTGATAGCGCTGGCCGCCGTCGGCCAGGATGGTGACCACGGTCTTGCCCGGACCGAGGTCGCGAGCGAGCCGAATGGCTCCGACGATGTTGATGGCCGTCGAACCGCCCAGCACGAGGCCCTCGTGCTCGATCAGGTCGAACAAGACGGGCAGGGCCTCCTCGTCCGTGATCTGATAGACCATGTCGATCGGCGTCCCCTCGAGGTTGGCGGTGACGCGACTGTTGCCGATGCCCTCGGTGATCGAGCTTCCTTCGGCTTTCAGTTCACCCTTGGTGTGCCAGTTGTAGAACGCCGAGCCCATCGGGTCGCTGAGCGCAATCTTGACGTTGGGATTGCGCTCCTTGAGCGCGCGCGCGACTCCGCCCAGGGTCCCGCCGGTGCCGACCGAACAGGTGAAGCCGTCGACCTTGCCGTTGGTCTGGTCCCAGATCTCCGGTCCGGTGGTGCGATAGTGGCCGTCGCGGTTGGCGACATTGTCGAACTGGTTGGCCCAGATCGCGCCGTTCGGCTCCTTGGCGGCGAGCTCCTCGGCGAGCGTGCCGGAGTAGCGCACATAGTTGCCGGGATTGGCGTAGGGCAGGGCCGGCACCAGTCGCAGGTCGGCGCCGCACAGGCGCAGCATGTCCTTCTTTTCCTGGCTTTGCGTTTCGGGCATCACGATCACCGAACGATAGCCGCGTGCGTTGGCGACCAGCGCGATGCCGATGCCGGTGTTGCCGGCCGTGCCTTCGACGATCACGCCCCCGGGCCGGAGCTGTCCCCGCTTCTCGGCATCCTCGATGATGGCAAGGGCGGCGCGATCTTTCACCGAACCGCCGGGATTGAGGAACTCGGCCTTGCCGTAGATGCTGCAACCGGTCGCATCCGACGCGGCGCGCAGCTTGATCAGCGGCGTGTTGCCGATGCTGTCAATGAAACCCGACCGGACGTCCATGGTGTGCTCGCTCTGCTGGCCCTGCGCTTCCCTGGCCAGACGGTAGACAGGGAGATGGCATTTACGCAACCGCTCAACGCCAGCGGGCACGCACCTCGTCGCGGTGCAGCGCCAGCCACTGCAGGGCGATCACGCCGATGGCGTTGCCGATTTCGTCGCGATCGAGCATGGCGCGCGCTTCGCTGAAGGGGAGGACTTTGACCAGGATGTTCTCGCCCTCCGATTCCAAGCCATAGACCCCGCCGGCTTTCGCGCTGTCGACGCGGCCCAGGTAGGTGGCGCAGGTCTCCGAGCAGGCGCCTGGACTCAGCACGACGGCGTGCATGGGGATGACATCGCGAATCTCGAGGGCGGCTTCCTCGACGGCCTCGCGGCGGATGAGTTGTTCCGGCGATTCCTCTCCTTCGAGGATCCCGGCGACGATCTCCCACGTCCAGGGATGCCGTCCGGCGACGTAGGCGCCCGCCCTGAACTGGCGGATCAGGACGATCTCGTCGCGCAGAGGATCGTAGGGCAACACCGCGGCAGCGTGTCCGCGCTCGAAGACTTCGCGCTTGAGGATGCCGCTCTGGCCACCCTGATACAGGCCATGGCGGAAGAAATAGCGGCCGACGCGGAAGTAACCTTGGAACGCCACGGCATGGTCGACGAGTTCAACCGTTTCGTTGGGCAGGGGAGGCGTCGGCATGGAGAAACTCCCGATGCAAAAAGGGCCGCTCCCGAACGAGAGCGGCCCAGAAGTGGCTCCGGAGGACGGATTCGAACCGCCGACCCGGCGGTTAACAGCCGCCTGCTCTACCGCTGAGCTACTCCGGATCAGAAATCGCGCCGGCGCGGTAATACCGTCGCGAGGCGCGGTGTTTTGACAGAGCATCCCCGGCCATGCAAGGCCCGATAGGATTCCTGGAGGCCTGGGCCGGAATCGAACCGGCATACGCGGATTTGCAGTCCGCTGCATAGCCACTCTGCCACCAGGCCGCACGAGGAGCGGGCGGTGCTATACGCATGCTGCGCAACAAGGGTCAAGCG
>WNFD01003528.1_pt1 | contig 15724 bp, 11 predicted proteins | sample 5400491 | NCBI WGS metagenome assembly WNFD01 (sample SAMN13153343, study PRJNA577476) | soil metagenome | isolation source: 120 cm saprolite under Douglas fir tree site 2 hole 2 replicate 2 | place: USA:California | collected 2015-04-18 | reverse complement strand
CGACCGCGTTCCAAAAAGGGCTGGGTGCGATTCACTCCGTATCCCATCCCGTCGGAGCGCGCTACGACACGCATCATGGCCTGACCAACGGCGTGATTTTTCCGTATGTGCTGGTCTGCAATAAAACGGCCATCGCCGATAAGATTCCACACATTGCCCGCACGCTGGATTTGCCGGGTCGGGATTTTTCCGCTGTACTGGACTGGATTCTCGCTTTGAGAAAGAAACTCGGTGTTCCCCATACCCTGGCCGAACTCGGCGTCAAGGAAGTCGACGTCAAGGCGATTGCAGCCGATGCCGCGAAGGATCCGACAGCGGCTGCAAATCCGCGGCAGTTGACCGAGGCGGAGTTTGAGAAACTGACGCTGGCGGCCATTCGCGGCGACCTTGGAGGGTGAGCGATGCTGCGGCTGCTGGTCGCCGAAGGCAATACTTCAGCGGGCCGTCGCCGCATCGCTGAGTCAGCGGGCGCCACGCCAGCGGAAAGTTATGCCGACGTGCTGCGCGCGATCGCGCCGGATGCAAAGGTGGATAACCTCGTGCTCGACGAACTCGACCGCGAGCTGGAGTGCCGCGGACACCGCTTCGTTCGTTATGCGGACGACTGTAACATCTACGTTCGCAGCGAACGCGCGGGTCAGCGGGTGATGCAGAGCATTACGCGCTTCATCAAACAAAAGCTCAAGCTCAAGGTAAACGAGGCCAAGAGTGCGGTGGCACAACCGCAGGAACGGAAGTTCCTCGGGTTCAGCTTCACAGCTGATCCAGACACCAAGCGCACGATCGCGCCGAAATCTCTGGAGCGGTTTAAGCGGCGAATCCGGGAGATCACACGAGGGGCCAAAGGCGTCAGCATCAAGACGACAATGGAAGAGCTGGCTAAGTATCTGCGTGGCTGGCGCGGCTATTTCGGCTTCTGCGAAACGTCTGAGGTGTTGATCGCTTTCACTCGCTGGGTCCGGTTACGATTGCGGGCCGCTCTTTGGCGCCAATGGAAAACACCAGGGCGCCGCCGAGCAGCACTCATCGCACAGGGAGTCTCGGGGGAATTGCGCAACACGGCCGGGAGCGGCCGTGGACCCTGGAACATCGCACGGAGCAAAGCCCTCTCTGTTGGGCTTTCCAACGCCTACTTCAAATTGCTCGGTCTTCCAACCCTGGTCGAAACGCGTTAGCGCAATCTCTCGAACCGCCGTTACGGACACGTATGTACGGTGGTGTGGGAGGGGCGGAGCCGCGAGGCTCCCCCCTATCCCGATTATTGGCACTTTTCGGACCTGGCGCGACGTCTGACTTGAGTCCGTAATGCGCACCAAAGCGGACGTCCAACAACGCCTACTGATTAATGAGTTCACGCCCAAGCTAGTTGGCGGTGCGCAGCGACGGCCAATTAGTGAGGTATTTAAATTTCAATACTCGTGAGGTTGCCAAAAAACACCCTTAGGAGATCCGTATTCGTCGGGACATCTGCCCTCCGTCGATGGAGATGCAGGTGCTGATTGAACCAGGGTCCAAAGATTTCTGGATCGTGACAGGCCGCGATGATCGCGATGGGCGGCTTGGGATCCTTTTACCGCGCGCGCCATCGTCGACCTGCGGGTACTGCCAGCGTGCGGCTGATAACCCTTGTTTCGCGGAAGCAAAGTAGGCCGTGAAGCAGTTGGGCGAAAACGGGCGCGCGATAGCCGGGCCGCTCACGTTGCGCGAGCTAGGCGATTTTTACCGCGTCTAGGATACCGGCTGACCGGCGGGCCGCTCTGACGGAATCTCGATTGCGCCGGCCCCGGACACCACCGCGGCCGTGATCATCGTCGCGCTGCCGCTACCCTGCGAATCGTTGCCCGGGGCCGAAGTCGTTAAAGAGGATAACAGTTTGACCCACGACTGCGACAAATGCGGCTACTATCACGGGTATCAAGTCGCCGCGCCGGTCTTTTCTTTGAGCGTGCATCTGCCTGTCTCACCAATCCGTTGCTTCCACGCGATCAACGTGACGGTTGATCGCCGATGCGCGTGAAGCTGATGTAGGTTCGCTATCCGCTGGCACCCATTAAATTGAATTTAATTCGGCGCGACCCGTCTCGGCATAACGCACTGCGGATCTGCGGGGCCGGCCCGCGGACCGCTAAAAACGGGACTGCCGAAGCGGCCGGCCAATTAGCCGTGCGCTGCGCATGGCCGCAGCATAGGGTCAAGGCGCTGCCGCGGGTGGTCGAAAGTATATTCCAGCGGACCCCGCTATTAGCGCCGCCACACTGGCGCCGAGCTCGGTCGAAAGAGCGTAATCGCAGCCCATAAGCCGGGCTCCCTGATCAACAGCCCCGGCAAATCGACCCTATCATCTTGCCGACCTTCGCTTCTTCACGGTCGATGGCGGGATTGGTGGCAAGCAGCGGCCCTTTCATGGGGCCATGGCCGATGCCGGATGACGAAAGCGCCGTGCCCAACGAGTTGGTGCCAGGCGCAGCGGCGCTGGTGCCGAAGGCGCCGCCAGTTGCGGACATCTGGTGCGATCCCATGCCGCCGCCGCGGGCAAACGCGGCGGTGGTCGAAAGGCTAGCGCAAAGGGCGACGCAAAGAACGGAAAGCTTTTTCATGCCGAGACTTCCTCGAACACGCCATCAACGTGACGGTTGATCGCCGATGCGCGTGAAGCTGATCTAGGTTCACAATCCGCCGACACCATTAAATAGAATTTTATTCGGTGCGGCCGTCTCGGCATAGTTGCTGCGGGGCTGCCCGCGGGCCGCTCAAGATCAGCCGGTGCGGCGGATGCATACAGTGCAGCATCCCCATATCGAGAAAAGCTAGTCTTCGGTGCTCTTGATCGAATTATAGAGGCTGATGAATCCGGTTAGGAGTGGAAACAGAGCCATCAGCGTCCAGACCAAGGGCCAACCTTTGGCGATTGTGGCGGCAGCAACCCAAGAAGGTGATGATGCCTACCGAGATTAGCAGCGAAAGCACATTGTCCATGATTGGCTGTTCTTCCAGACATTGTCGCGCCCGGCGTCACGAAAAATAGCACAGCCGGCCAACCGCGTAAGACCTTGGCATTCGAAACTCCAGCCGAGAGATTTAACGGCTGTGTTGCGTAGACCGGTTGAGCCGGCAGCGCAAACCGGACGTTCGCCAAAATGCCGACGTCAGCTAAGTGCCGAGGCTGTTGCAAAAGTGCCAAAACGCCGTGCGATTAAATTTCCGCTAAACGACGAAACAAGCGGCAACCGGCGATCGATGTAGCCTCAAACGCGCTACCGAAGTCGCCAGTGAGTTCGTCACAGAATGAAGTGGTCCCCAGGCGACGCAGCCCGGGCCGATCGATTTATGGCCCGAGAAGTTGAAGACGCTGGTGGAGCCGACCCGATTACCGGAAGTTCGTGACCGAATAACTGGGAGTCTTCGAGAAGCGGGCTTGCCGGAATGAGCACGACCCACCGCCTCGCAGCCATTCTTGCAGCGGGTGCGGTCGGACTCGCGACTGCGGCTTGACGCGCAACAGCATCAGTTCAATAGCGCCGTCCATGTTGGAATAACGAACTGCCCGATAGGCCACCTCCCGTTCGGATTCCGACTCCAGACGTAAACCCGTGAGATCGGCACACACGCACTTAAACGATACCCGACCTACTCGACCACCTCGCACGCGAGCTGCTGCAGCTGCAAGGGGACATTGATGCCGAGCGCCGCAGCCGTCTTGAGATTGACCAGCAATTCGAACTTCGTCGGCTGCTCGACCGGAAGGTCAGTAGGCTTTGCACCTTTGAGAATCGTGTCGGCATGGACCGCTGAATGCTGGCACATGTCCACTTGGTCGGGCCCGTGGGAAATTAGCGCGCCCGGCTCGAACGTTTCCTTCGAGAAGGCGCACATTGGCAGCCCGTGAGCAACCGCCATCTTTGGAATGATGTGTCGCCCCTGAAACGCCGTTCCGCCCTGGACTGCTGTCATCGCTTGCATGCCCGCCCTTACCATAGCCTCAAAGGCCGGCCCAATTTCATCCAGATTTCGCGCGCCGAATGTTTGAAGTGTGAGTCCGAGTGTGACGGCGGCCGCCGTCATAACCTCGACGTAAACCGCCGTGGTTGGTTGATTGGGATTCGTAAAGAAGCCCGACACGTGAGAGTCCCGGAACCAGCTCTTTCAAGAGCTGCAGGCGCTGCCGGCGATCTCGCTTCCAAAATTTGAAATTCCTGTCGCGTTCCCTCCGGGCCGCGCTAGGTTTTGAACAAATCTCATTCGACGGGATCGGGGACGAACATAAATACTATCGGGATAGTCTTCGTCGCTTCAAGAAAGTAGCCAGCAGCAATTGCGCCTCCCATTAGCACATCAACATTCATCGCTACGAGTTCCGCCGCCATTGCTTTGAAGCGGTCGGGCCTCTCGTCCGGAAATCGATGCAACAATTTAATGTTCCGGCCATCAGCATAGTTGAGCCGCGAAAAACCTTCGATCAATGCTTCATAGTATTGGGATTCTTCGCCGGCACTTCTGGCATGCCCAAGATAGGCGACCATTGGCAGTCTGGCGACGGATTGGGCCCTTGCGGCTCCCTGTGCCGCCGCCAGCGTACCCCCCATCAATTTGATGAGCGGCTTCCATCGCGCTAAAGAAGAATTTAATGGTGTCGGCGCGGTTGTCTCTTATCTAAGCAGCAAAGGAGACAACCATGAAACTTACGACAATCGCACTAGCAATTGCATTAGTTCTCCCAAGCACATTCGCGCTTGCACGCGGGATCAGTATTGGAAGTCACGTCACTCGCCTCTTCGGAGGCACCGCTGTCGGTGCGGCAGGCCGTATTGCAACCAAGCCGAGGAATGTCTCTGGGAATACGCTTGCTCCCATCGCGCATGATCCAAGCGGATCAACACTAACTCCGTCAGCTATGAACCGCGGCGGTTAGAATAAAGAAAACCTCGCGAACTAGCGGAGCTACCGCCTAAGCAGTCTTCTTGGGAAATGTGACCTCTCTGGAAAGGTGGAATTCCGATGCGTTCTATTTTGGCCTTAGGCCTGTTAATTACCCTGTGTGCTTCTGCCAACGCCACAACGGCGCATCACTCAAAACTGCGACATGTCATCGTTCGTCCCAACCAAGGTTTGACCTTAGGCCACGCCGTTTCGGGTTGGGCCTACGCGCCGCCTCGGCCGCTGGTCCACTACCACGACACTCCTAGCTACGACGATCCGTCCAAGTTTGGCGGCCAATCGCTAGGGATGGATCCATAGAGCCTCACTAAGTTGGCGGTGCTATAGCCTAACCGTGCAATTTATCCTTCTGGGGGCGGGTTCGGCATGCGGGACCCGGAGGTGAGGTCCGCAACATCGCGCCCATGGCGCCGCCAATTTGACCGATCGTGAAGCCGCTACAGATTGGGGCGGCGCGACCTGCGCCTCACATAAGAACGATGGTAAGGTCGATTGGAGTAAAGGCGATGCGTTCTGTTTTGGCCTTAGGCCTGTTAATCAGCCTGTGTGCTTCTGCCAACGCCACAACGGTGCATCGGACGTTACACCTACGCGCGCGCCCACATGTTATCGTTCCCAGCCAAGGTGTGACCGCCCCGCGCTTCGCGGTGCCCGGCTGGACCGACGAAGCAACCCGGCGCTGGCTGGATAACGCCAGCGCGCCCTGGACACACGCCTGACGGTCGCTCCCAAACCGATTGTCCGAACCACGCGCCGCGGGTCGGGATAGCGGGCTGGAATTGCATGCTGGCTCGATATCCCTAGAGGCCTCACAGCGCTGAGTGCCATTTTTCTTGTTACTCCTTGATCGGCCGTAACGGCCGCGCGCCTTCGTGATCGCACCTCGCCCTTCGGACGGCGTCGGAGCGTTTCTGACCAGGCTCTTCGCTCGACAAGGTGAAAAAATAGCTTCCACCGCCCAACAGGGCAATCCAAACGCCAGGAGCGAACTCAGGGCTGGATAAAACTTGGGGGCAACGTCACCACCAGCGCGAACGGCACGCGATGGAAGATGATTGCTGAAGCATCGAGGCTCTGCGAGATGTGAACAGCTTGGCGGATTCTGTCGCTGTTAAAGAAGAGACCAACATGGGCGAAATACGGCTGTACCGCGCTATCAGTGATGGCCGCTCTAGGCAGGGTGGGCGAGATCGCTCGCGAGGCGACCGTTACGCGTCAAATTTTTTGTACAGCCAATGACGGCCGTCGTGGCGCCGCCAATCCTGCCCGCGCACAAGCCGACCCGTAATTGTGCGTCTGGGGATGATGACCGTCCATAAATGCCAAGCTCTTGTCATTGCGGGAGGCGGACGGCTATCATCGTTCCCTCCTGCGGGCTCAATCGACCCGCTTCAGGTACGGGCCGTACAGAACGTCCTGATGCCACTCGTAGGCTTTCACGATGGCAGCCCCATTGGCGACGACGAAAGTGATAAATAAAACTGTTTCGATGACCATGTTTTCAATCCTTCCGCAATAAGATCCATAGAGGATTGACCGGCCACAGTGGTCAATGAATGTGGTTTTATCCCGCAGCGATATTATTAGTGCGCGCTGCGACATTTTTGCAGCGTGCCGGCGATCGGCGGTCATCATCAACCGACAACGTGATGAACAAATCGGCCTGTTCCGACCAAGAGTCTCAGTCGAGATGCTGACCCATTATCGGTATTGGCACAAATGCGAAGTGCCGCGACGTCCGCCGTGCCGTCGCTATCGAGGGGTACACCCAAGGGCGCCACGTGAGAGCTTAGAGCGTAGTCTGGTGCAATAGCTGTGGAAACCAGATCGGATCGCCGCGGCTTTAGCCGGCGCGCGGTTCCATCACCTATCCCGCTCGACGCTCCAGCGATGAGGACCACTTGCTGTTCAACCCGGACATCGTTGGGTTTCTCCAATTTGTCGATCGTTTGCGAGGTTCATCGTTCTGAAATCAGGACATAAGTCTTTGCGCTTTGCCTCACACCTCTTTCATGGCGCTGCTGGCAAGAAATCCTGGTCTGAGACAGAAGTGGCGCCCGGCATGCGGATCACGAAATGCCGCGGTTCATAAATTCGATTTGAGAATTCTAAACTGGTTTTTAATTGAGAAGAGGGCGTTCGGCCGTCATGTTTACGGGGCTCCCGGCGTTTTCTCTGCGCTGCCGGAAGCTTGTTTGGGCGAACCTTCCAAGAAAATATCGGGAAACGCACAAGCCGGATCGCGGAAGCTCAAGACCGCGTGACCTGAATCTGTTCGGAGGTAAGATGATTGTGTTCTCGCGCTCCTTTATTCGCAAACGTGTGATCTCGCTTGCGACCACGGCGTCGGTCGCGGCCACTTCGCTCGCTTTGGCTCATGGGCCGACGAGGGCGTATCACGTCCACGGCGCCATGCCGATCCAATACGTCGCGGATCGGCCGGACTATTCCGACGAGCAGCCATTCCTGTCGGAAAACGACGCCGCCATGAACAAGATGATGGCGGACATGGCTGTGAAGCCGACCGGTGATGTCGATCGCGATTTTGTGGCGATGATGGTGCCGCATCATCAGGGCGCGATCGATATGGCCAAGGCCGAGCTGCGGTATGGCCACAACGAGCAGCTTCGTCGCATGGCCCAGGAAATCGTTGTCAACCAGCAGCAGGAGATCGCCGTGATGCAGCGTGCGCTGGGCGATAAATCAGCGGCGTCACCGACCAAGCCAGCAGCGGTTTCCAGTCCTCCAACGATGTCGCATGAAACGATGGGGATGTCCGGTGATGCCGCTCACCATTGAACCAGGAAGATTCGATCGTTGAACCGTTCGGAGAGCACGCCATGATCTCTTTTTCACGTGCATCGATTTCCCTGGCTTTGCTGGCTGCCGTCGCAGTGGTCGGCGCAGCGGCATTTGTCGTGGGGCGGCAAAGTCAGCCGCCTTTCGTGATCTCACCGTTTACGCTTTGCTCGACGGCGACCCAGGCGGCCTTTCCGGAGGAAACGCCGTATCTGACGGAAAACGACGCCGCCATGAACAAGATGATGTCCGACATGGTGATCAAGCCGACCGGCGACGTCGACCGCGATTTCGTTGCGATGATGACGCCGCATCATCAGGGCGCGATCGAGATGGCGCAAGCCGTGCTACGCAGCGGCCGTAACGAGCAGATCAGGCGGCTCGCCCAGGAGGTAATCGTGACGCAGCAGCAGGAGATCGCAGCGATGCGGCTGGCGATCGGCGACCCGTTGCCGCCGTCGGTTCCGTCTCCGACGCAAATCTCCACCACGCGATCTTCTACTGTGCCTTCGATTCTCACCTCGTTTGGCAAAACAGGAGAGCTCCAATGAGGCGCAGCCTTTTGACGGTGGGTTTTCTCGCGACTATGTGCTTCGCCGGAGAAACAGCCGCCTGGGCGGGCCAAGCGCCCGGAGCGGCGTCTGATCCGGATATTCCGGTCAGCCATCACGACCGGGTTTATTCCGCGGAGCAGTTTTCCAACACCGTCTCGGTCACCGATCCCGTCGACAACAAGCTCGTCGGGGTTATCCGGCTCGGCGACCCGCAGCCCGGCAATTTCAGTCCGCTCTATAAGGGACAGGTGCTTGTCCACGGCATGGGTTTTTCGTCGGACCATAAGACCATCGCGGTGGTCTCGATCGGCAGCAACTCCGTGACCTTCATCGATACGGCCACCAACACGGTCAAGCACACCACCTATGTCGGCCGTTCGCCGCACGAGGCGTTCTTTACGCCAGACGGCAAGGAGGTCTGGGTCACTGTCCGCGGCGAAGACTATGTCGCCGTGCTCGACGGGCAGAGCTTTGAGGAGAAGTCGCGCATCAAGGTGCCGGCCGGACCGGGCATGCAGATGTTCTCGCCCGACGGCAAATACGGTTATGTCTGCTCCTCGTTCAATCCGGAGATCGTGGTCATCACGGTCGCCGATCATCAGATCGTCGGTCACGTCAAGCAGGACAGTCCGTTCTGCCCGAACATCGCCGCGACCCCGGATGGCAAGCAGGTATGGTTCACGCTGAAAGACACCGGCAGGACCATGGTGTTCGACGCGCAGCCGCCGTTCGCGGTGCTGAAATCGATCGACACCGGACCGATCACCAACCACGTCAATTTCGCCCGCAACGCCAACGGCACGTTCGCCTATGTGACGATCGGCGGACTGAATGAAGTCAAGGTATTTCGCACCGACGACTTTTCGCTAGCTGCGACGATACCAGTTGGCAAGCTGCCGCACGGCGTCTGGCCGTCCGGCGACGGCAGCCGGATTTACGTCGGGCTGGAAAATGCCGACGGCATGGCCGCGATCGACACCGCGACCAACAAGTTGATCGCGACCAGTCCGATCGGTCAGGCGCCGCAGGCGATCACTTACGTTCCGAACGCCGTGCCCGAAGGTGACGGCGCGCAGGGCCTGGATCAGCTTGGTGTCGCCGGACAGACGGCTCACCTTTCGCTTGGCGCCGTGCAAGGCCGCAAGACTGTCGGCAATGCCGGTGGTGCTGGTAGCGAAGACAAAGCTCCAACCAGCGTCTCGCTGTTCGATCAGGGCCTGATCCAGGTGCTGCAGGCCTCGGTGACCGGACTCGAGCCGAAACAGCCTTATGTTCTCGCGCTTGCACACGACCGGAGCGGCGAGGGGCCGTTGGAGCCGCTGGCCGCCTTCATGACCAATCCGGCAGGCGCGGCGATTGTCAACGCCACCGGCGCAATCCGGCAGGTCGTGCACGGCGAGGACAAAATTCAGCGGCGCTATCTGGTGATCGCTGACGGTCATGCCGACAAGCCCGGTCCGATCGTGCAGATACAGCTGAAATAGTAAAAACCGCCGATTGCGCAATTTGTGAAAACCGGTACGCGAAAAGGATAGATGATGGGCATTGTTCGTTTCGCCCTGCGATTTCCGCACACGTTCTATGTGGTCGCCGCCCTGATCCTGTTTCTGGGCATCGCCGCCATCCGATCGATGCCGACGGATATTTTTCCGGAGATCCGCATTCCAGTGGTCACTGTCATATGGCAATACACCGGCCTCACGACACCGGAAATGGAACAGCGCGTCAGCACCTACAGCCAATATTCGATCAGCGCCAACGTCAACGGCATCAAGAACATGGAAGTGCAGACCCTCAATGGTCTGTCGATCCAGAAGCTCTACTTCCAGCCGGACGTCAATCTCGACCTCGCTATCGCGCAAGTCGTGTCCGCGACCAATTCGATTCGCGCGCTGATGCCGCCCGGGATCCAGCCGCCGATCGTTGTGCAGTTCAATGCGTCGAGCGTTCCTGTGCTGCAGCTCAGCCTCAATTCGGACAGCCTGAACGAGCAGCAACTCTACGACTTCGGCATTTACCGCGTTCGCCAGGAACTGGCGCCGGTTCCCGGCGTCACGCTGCCGACGCCGGCCGGTGGCAAGTATCGGCAGATCATGGTCGATATCGATCCAGACAAGCTTCTGTCCCGGGGACTGACGCCGCTCGACATCGTGAATGCGGTCAATACCCAGAACCTGACGCTGCCGTCGGGAACCGCGAAGATCGGAGAAACCCAATATACGGTGCGAACCAACGCGACACCGGCGTCGATCAACGATCTCAACATGATGCCGGTGAAATTCGTCAACGGAGCCACCATCCTGTTGAAGGACGTGGCGCAGGTACGCGACGGATCGCTGGTGCAGCAGAACATCGTGCGCGAGGACGGCCACCGCTCGGTTCTGCTCAGCGTGATCAAGAATGGCAATGCCTCCACGCTGGCGGTCGTCAACGGCGTGAAGCAGGCCCTGCAGGCGGTCCGCGCCGCCGCGCCGGCCGGACTCGAGATCAACGAGCTGTTCGACCAGTCGGTATTCGTAACCAACTCGGTCAATGGTGTGCTGCGCGAAGGCGCCATCGCGGCAGGCCTCACCGCGCTGATGATCCTGATCTTCCTCGGTTCCTGGCGCTCGACGCTGGTGGTGATGATTTCAATCCCGCTGGCGATCCTGTCGTCGCTCATCATGCTGTACTTTCTCGGCGAGACGCTGAACACCATGACGCTCGGCGGCATTGCGCTGGCGGTCGGCATATTGGTCGACGACTCGACCGTGACCATCGAGAACACCCACCGTCTGTGGACCGAAGAACACATGCCGCTTTCCGAGGCAACGCTGCACGGCGCCGCAGAAATCGCGGTGCCGACGCTGGTTTCGACTCTCGCCATCAGTAGCGTGTTCACATCGGTGGTGTTTCTCGACGGACCGGCCAAGTACCTGTTCACGCCGCTGGGGCTTGCCGTCGTGTTTGCGATGCTGGCGTCTTACCTATTGTCGCGGACCCTGACGCCTATCACGATCGGCTTGCTGCTGAGGAGTGAGCGTCATGGCACGGACGATGGGACTCCGGCGGGCTTCTTCTCGCGGATCTCCGCCGCATTCGACCGCAGCTTCGAGCGCCTGCGTGATGGTTATATGAAAATCCTCACCCTTCTGCTTCGTCGGCGGGCCATTGTGCCTATCGTCGCCATGTTGATACTCGGTCTCGGCGCAGTAATGTTGATGCTCGTTGGCCGCGACTTTTTCCCGCTCATCGACGGCGGCCAGATCCAGCTTCACGTTCGCGCTCCCGCCGGGACCCGCATCGAAAGCACCGAGGCGATATTCCAGAAGGTCGAGGACAAGATCCGCGAAGTCATTCCGGAGAAGGACCGCGGGCTCATTATCGACAATATCGGGCTGCCGGCGCGAGCCTACAATCTGGCATTCGCGGACGGTTCCACGATCGGAATTAACGACGGTGTCATCCAGGTCCAGTTGAAGGAGGGCCACAAGCCGACTGCCGATTATGTCAAGAAATTGCGTCAGGTGCTGCCCGCCGCATTTCCCGAAGACACGTTCTATTTCCAGGCGGCCGACATCGTGACGCAGATTCTGAACTTCGGATTGCCGGCGCAGATCGACGTCCGGACGGTGGGCACCGACCAGAACAACCTGTCATTGGCCAGGGAGCTCCGTCAGCGCCTTGCCGCGATCCCCGGCATCGTCGACGCGCATCTGCAGCAGGAAGTCGACGGTCCGGCTTTCTACGCCCAGATCGATCGGACCCGCGCCGCTCAGCTTGGCCTCAATGCGAGCACTGTGGCCACCAACATCAATGTCAGCCTTAGTTCGTCGGAGCAGGTGTCGCCCAATTTCTGGACCGATCCGACGTCGGGCATTCCGTACTATCTGGCTGTGCAAACGCCGGAGTACAAAGTCAACTCGCTGAATGCGCTCGGAAACACGCCGGTTTCGACCTCGCTGGCGGTGAGCGGCCAGACCGTCCCGGGCATGCTCAGCAATGTCGCGACGTTCAAACGCGACAAGGTCGCCACCAACTCGAACCAGACCAACGTCCAGCCGGTCTTCGACGTCTACGCCAGCGTGCAGGGCCGCGATCTCGGCGCTGTCGCCGCCGACATCAACAAGGTCACGACGGAGCTGCAGCAGAAGCTGAAAGCCGGCAATTCAATTCAGGTGGTCGGCCAGATCCAGAGCATGAACGACTCGTTCCGGAATCTGGGCATCGGGCTGTTGTTCGCCGCGGTCTTCGTCTATTTGCTGATGGTCGTGAACTATCAGACGTTCGGCGATCCGTTCGTGGTGATCCTGGCGCTGCCGGCGACGCTGTGCGGCATCGTTACGATGCTGTTCATCACCGGCACCACGCTGAACGTGCCGTCGCTGATGGGAGCGATCATGGCGGTCGGCGTCGCTTCGGCGAACTCTATCCTGCTCGTGACCTTTGCGCGCGAACAGCAATTGAAAGGGCACACCGCCTTTGAGGCCGCACTCAGTGCCGGCCACACCCGAATCCGTCCCGTGCTGATGACGGCGGCCGCGATGATCGTCGGCATGATCCCGATGGCGATCGGCGGCGCCGGCGAGGAACAGAACGCTGCGCTTGCACGCGCCGTCATCGGCGGCCTGCTGTTCGCGACCCCGACAACATTGCTGATCGTGCCTTACCTGTTCGCCATGCTGCGTAAAGGCAACGACGGAAAGCCTCACCATGGCGTATTCGAGGAAGTTCCGGAATGACCGAGATGCATGTGCGGCCGAAAAATGAAGATGTTCAGGACCGGCCTGATCCAGAAACAGATCGCGTTATTGCGCTGCCCAATGCGGGTCGAAAGCGGCGACGTCGTTACGGAGGAGCACTGCTCGGCGGAAGTGCGCTGCTGCTGTTCTTGGTCGCCCTTGGAATAGGGGGCTGGCGCCACTACCAGGCCGCCCTTGAAGTCGCGACCACCGCGCAACAGAGCAGGACTTTTGTCCCCAACGTTCGTGTCGCCGCGGTCCGCGCCAGCGACAGCAAAATTACCGTCACCTTGCCGGCGACCACGACGGCATTTGAGGCCGCGAATATCTTCGCGCGCACCAGCGGCTACATCGAAAAGCGCTACGTCGACATCGGCGACCGGGTCAAGGCAGGGGCTCTGCTGGCGGACATTACCGCCCCGGAGCTCGACCACCAGATTACGCAGGCCAGGGCAACACTGGCCCAAAATCAGGCGACATTGCAGCAGACGCAGGCAAGCCATGAGCTCGCCCAGGTCACTAATACGCGCGATAGCAAGCTGGTCAAGCAGGGATGGCTCACGCTTCAGCAGGGCGACAACGATCGCCTGACCCTGCAGGCGCAGCAAGCAGCGGTGGGGGTGGCCCAGTCCAACATTGAAGCCCAGGAAGCCCAGATTCGAATCCTCGGGCAGGAGAAGGCGTATCAGCGCGTCGTGGCGCCGTTCGACGGTGTGATCACACAGCGCAACATCGACAACGGCAGCCTGGTGACGTCGGGGTCGACCTTCATGTTCACGCTGATGCACCCTGACGTGATCCGCACCCAGGTGTTCGTCCCCCAGGACGAGGCCTTCGGGGTTGGGCCCGGCGTCGATGCCGTGATCCGTGTCCCCGAGATTCCGGATCGAACCTTTCCCGGCAAGGTCACGCGTATAGCGAGCGCGTTGCGGCCCGGCAGCCGGACGCTGCTGACCGAGATCGACGTCCCCAATCCGGACGGCGCGCTCAGTCCCGGGATCTACTGTACCGTCGAGTTGTTTATCCCGCGCAAGACGCCATCGATGATCATACCGGCCGACGCGGTTGTATTCGATCAGAACGGCCTGCATGTCGCGGTCGTCGAGGACGGCATCGCCCATCTGCAGAAGATCACGATCGCGCGCGACTTCGGCACGGAAGTCGAAGTGCACGACGGCGTCAAGCCGGGCGATCAGGTCATCCTCAATCCGATGGTGAATCTGGCAGAGGGCAGCAGGGTCGCGGTGCGCAAGACACAAACAAGCTAGATTCGCACGGAGGGCGGAATGGCGATGCGACGCTTGCTGTACACAACGGCCATCCTGCTGACTGGCTGCAACGCTTGTCTGGCGCAGGTCTCCACCATGGGCACCACAGCGATGGGACTTTCGTCGACGCCAGGGACGATCGTGACTTCCCCGCTCAATGGCCCGAGCCCGTTCTCGGCGACGACCCAGCCGGGCACCCCCGACACGACGCTGGCGCCAGTGCCGTTGGCGTCCGACCCTACCACGCCGGGAACCGCCGTGACCTGTTCAACACCAACAGGGCAAATCGTGCCTGGAACTGCGGCGGTGCCAGTTATTTCCATGTCGGCACTCGGCGGCACAATCGGGACGATGCCATCGGTTTCCGCTGTAACGACGATATCGGCGGTGCCGGCTACCTCGTCCACGTCCACAAATAGCACGACCACGCCAATGCTGACGCTGTCCGCACAACCAGCGACATCATTCCTGTCCACAATTCCCGGCACGACCGTACCGGCGCCGCCGCCGCCCGCAATACCAGCGCCGCCTCCGCCCGCCATGACTGCAGCCCCCGTACCGGCGCCATCGACGGTACCGACCACGGTCTCCACATCCGTGGCGGGCAGCACAGCCGCGCTGATGCCAGCGACCCCGTTGGGGACCATTTCCACGCCGATCGTCGGCAGCACGACCGGGACCATATCGCCAGTGTCCCCGCTCGGCAGCTCATCGACCACCGTCTGCAGTTCGACGCCGGGAGGTCCGCCGACCAATGGCGCGGCTTTGCCGCTCTCGACCCCCGAACTTCCGAGCAGCCCCCCGCCTGGCACGATTCAACCCGCGGTCACGGAGCTCGCCGGCACCAGCATCGATCCGACAATGACCGTGGTGCCGACGCCGAATACGCCGGCTTGTGCCGAGAGCATGACGATGAATCTGGCAACGCCCGGCACGATGGCACCGGCCAACGCCACGGGTGCTGCGGCAACGCCGGGTGTATCGCCTGCATCGCCATCGGGCTGCTGAAGTCCACCGGCCTTTGATTTCTCCGAAGGCAGCAGGTACGAACCCGGGCCCTGGCGGCAGAGACATCCTGATCCCGCACCGGATGGCACGCGACGGCCCAGAACCGCAGCGAATCATAAAACCGTATTTAATGGTGCGGCCGATTTCTCGGGCTTATGTTTGTTTTCGAACGGCCCCACCGCGCTTACCCCCGGAGGCGGTGTTCAGATGGCCGCAGAGCGGACGGCGCACGCCTCGTCTTATGCCCCCGAGTAAGCCGGGGCGGCGCTGTCCGGCTCTTGATTAGGGTGAAATCCATCATTTGCAGGCAGCTGACATTATGGCATTGGTCTCGAGCAAGCGTACGGTTTCAGGGGGGCGAAGCTCAGGCACTGCGAATGCATTCGCCGCAATCGAGAATCAGCTGATGGCAAAGGTGCTTCTAATCGAGGATGACAGC
>WNFD01010981.1_pt1 | contig 15727 bp, 12 predicted proteins | sample 5400491 | NCBI WGS metagenome assembly WNFD01 (sample SAMN13153343, study PRJNA577476) | soil metagenome | isolation source: 120 cm saprolite under Douglas fir tree site 2 hole 2 replicate 2 | place: USA:California | collected 2015-04-18 | reverse complement strand
GTCCAGGTTTGCCAGATGCCGAGATCCTTGTGGCGGACGGCGGGCCGCGCGCCGATCGTCTGCGCGTTGTGGACGAGGAGCTTCGGGAACGTATCCGCGTCAGCGGCGGCGGTTCTCGCCACGGCGCCATCCTCCCGGTGTTCCGCGCGGCCGAGCGGCTCGCGCGAGCGACGCCCATCTGGTGCCGCCGTTGGGCCGGCGGATATTGGCTCAGAGTGACATAAGAAAAGGTAGCAGAGGGGAGGTCAAGTCTGGGGGTGGATTCTCGCAAATCCCGCTTCCCGCGTCGTCCCGGGGCCCGAGCAAAGCGAGGGAACCCGGGATCCATGACCACCGTCGCCGATATTTGTACTGCCTGTGTTCATGGGTTCCGGGCTCGCGGGCTTCGCCCGCGCCCCGGAATGACGGACCGCGGGGGTTACTCGGCCGCTTTGAGCGCCGGGGCGGGCCCGGCCCGGAACTGCTCGAGGAGCGCCGCCTCCTCGGCCTTGGCGCTTTGCAGGTGCCAGGCCTTGACGTGGCCGAAGCCGCGGATCTTTTCCGGGATCGAGGCCAGCGCCACCGCGATATGGTGGTTCTGCGGCGACAGTCTCGCCAGCAGCTCGTCGAGCATCGTCTCGTAGTCGCGCACCAGCGCCCGCTCGGTGCGCCGCTCGATCGTGCGGCCGAACGGATCGAACGGGGTGCCGCGCAGGAACTTCAGCTTCGCCAGCAGCCCGAACGCCGACAGCAGCCACGGGCCGAACGCCATCTTTTTCGGCTTGCCGGTTTCGGGATCGCGGCGGGCCAGAAGCGGCGGCGCCAGATGGAACTCGAGCCGCAGGTTCTCGCCGTCGACTTCGTTGGCCACCTGCCTGAGGAACGCGCCGTCGGTGTAGAGCCGCGCGACCTCGTACTCGTCCTTGTACGCCCTCAGCTTGAACAGATATCGCGCCACCGCCTCAGCCAGCCCGCTCTTGCCGGGGGTTTTTTCGGCTTCGGCGGCCTGGGTGCGCTCGACCAGCATACGGTAGCGCTGCGCATAGGCGCGGTTCTGATATTGCGTCAGGAACGCGACCCGGCGCTCGATCATTTCCGGCAGCGATTGCGAGAGCCGGCGGTCGTCCTCGACCGCCTCCGGTCTGGCGAGCCTCTCCACCTCTTGCAGATCGATCGCCGCGCGGCGCCCCCAGCGGAACGCCGCCTGGTTCATGGCCACGGCTTCGCCGTTGAGCTCGATCGCCTTCTCGATGGCGGCAGCCGAGAGCGGCAGCGCGCCGAGCTGATAGGCATAGCCGACCAGGAAAATGTTGGCGCCGATCGAGTTGCCCAGCAACGCGGTTGCGAGCCGCGTCGCGTCGACGAAATAACTGCGATCCTCGCCGGCGCTGGTCCGGATCGCGCGCTTGATGCGTTGCGCCGGCAGCGAGAAATCCGCGTCGCGGGTGAAATCGCCCGGGAGGATTTCCGCCAGATTGGCGATGATCCGGCTCTGACCGCGCTTGACCGCGCCGAGCACCTTCTTGGCGCTGGCGACCACCATGTCGCCGCCGATGACGAGATCGGCGCCGCCGGCCGGCACCCGGATCGCGTGGATGTCCTCGGGCCGGCGCGCAATGCGCAAATGGCTCAGCACCGCCCCGCCCTTCTGCGCGAGCCCGGCCATGTCGATGATGCCGCAGCCCTTGCCGTCGAGATGCGCCGCCATGCCGAGCACCGCCCCGATGGTGACGATGCCGGTGCCGCCGATGCCGGTGACGATGATGCCGTAGGGATGCGCGCCGATCGCCGCCAGTTTCGGTTCCGGCAGCGCCGGCAGGTGCTCGCCTTCGGCGACGGTCTTGCCCTTCTTGAGCTTGGCACCGTGGACGGTGACGAACGAGGGGCAGAAACCCTTGAGGCAGCTGAAATCCTTGTTGCAGCTGGTTTGATCGATGCGGCGCTTGCGCCCGAACTCGGTTTCCAGCGGCTGCACCGAGACGCAGTTCGACTGCACGCCGCAATCGCCGCAGCCTTCGCACACCAGCTCGTTGATGATCACGCGCTTGTCGGGATCCGGATAGAGCCCGCGCTTGCGGCGCCGGCGTTTCTCCGCCGCGCAGGTCTGATCGTAGATCAGCACGCTCGCGCCCTCGACCGAGGCGAGCTCGGTCTGCACGCGCATCAGCTCGTCGCGATGGTGCACGGTCACGCCGCGCGGCCATCCGACGTCGGCGGGATATTTCCACGGCTCGTCGGTGACGACGACCAGCCGCTTGACGCCGGCGGCTGCGACCTGGCGGGCGATCTCCGGCACGCTCAGCCCGCCTTCGTTGGGCTGGCCGCCGGTCATCGCCACCGCGTCGTTGAACAGGATCTTGTAGGTGATGTTGACGCCCGAGACGATCGCCGCGCGCAGCGCCAGATAGCCCGAATGATTGTAGGTGCCGTCGCCGAGATTCTGGAACACGTGGCCGCGGTTCGAGAACGGGGCTTCGCCGATCCAGTTGGCGCCCTCGCCGCCCATCTGCGTGTAGCCCAGCGTCGAGCGATCCATCCATTGCGCCATGAAATGGCAACCGATCCCCGCATAGGCGCGCATGCCCTCCGGCACCACGGTCGAGGAATTGTGCGGACAGCCGGAGCAGAAGTACGGCGTGCGGGTCGCCACGTCCGCCATCTCGGCGAGCGCGCGCTGGCGCTCCTTGAGCCGGGCGACCTTCGCCGCCAGCGCCTCGTTGCGGCCGCGCTCGAGCAGCCGCTCGCCGATGCAGATGGCGATGTCGTTGGGATCGAGCGCGCCTTTGACCGGGAACAGCCAGTTGCCGCGCTCGTCCCTCTTGCCGATGCAGACCGGCTGGTTCGCGGTGCCGTAGAGCTCCTCGCGGACCTGGACCTCGATCAGCGAGCGCTTCTCCTCGACCACGATGATGAGATCGAGGCCTTGCGCGAACTCCATGAGCTCGCGCTGGCTGAGCGGCCACGGGCAGGCGACCTTGTAGAGCCGGATCCCGAGATCGTTGCATTTGACCTCGTCGATGCCGAGCTCGTCGAGCGCCTCGCGCACGTCGAGGTAGGACTTGCCGACGGTGATGACGCCGATCCTGGCGTTGCGTCCGCCGGAGGTGATGTTGCGATTGAGCTTGTTGGCGCGCACGAACGCCAGCATGGCATCGCGCTTGAAGTCGTGCAGCCGCGCTTCCTGGCCGAGGAAGGTGTCCTGGAGTCGGATGTTGAGCCCGCCCTCCGGCATGGCGAAATCGGTGGGGATGACGATGTTCACCCGCTCGAGGCTGCCGTCGACGATCGCGGTCGATTCGATGGTCTCGTGCATGCATTTGAGCGCGGTCCATGCGCCGCAGAACCGCGACATCGCCCAGCCGTAGAGCCCGTAGTCCATGATCTCCTGAACCCCGGCCGGATTGAGGATCGGGATCATGACGTCGACGAAATGGAACTCGGATTGATGTGCGGTGGTCGAGGATTCCGCGGTGTGATCGTCGCCCATGAGGGCGAGCACGCCGCCGTGCTTCGAGGTTCCGGCGAGATTGGCGTGGCGAAACACGTCGCCGGTGCGGTCGACGCCCGGGCCCTTGCCGTACCACATCGAAAACACGCCATCGAATTTGCCCTCGCCGCGCAGCTCGGCCTGCTGCGAGCCCCATACCGCGGTGGCCGCCAAATCCTCGTTGAGGCCGGGCTGGAAGCGGATGTCGGCGGCCCCGAGATGCCGCCCGGCGCGCACGAACTGCTGGTCGAGGCCGCCGAGCGGCGAGCCGCGATAGCCGGTGATGAAGCCCGCGGTATGGAGCCCGGCGCGGCGGTCGCGCTCCTTCTGCATCAGGCAGAGGCGGACCAGTGCCTGGAAACCGGTGACGAAGATCCGGCCTTGGCCGATATCGAACTTGTCGTCGAGGCTGACTGGCTTGAGCGCCATTCGCTGCTATCTCCGCGGCGGAACGGGCCCTCGCGACGTGCCGGCCGCAAAGGAGCGGCGGATCGCGGCCCAGGTTTTCGAATAAAACGCAAATGATGCTGACACTTGGCTTTGCAAGGGTCAATTTCGTTTTGTCTTGGCCGCCTGCAACGAAGTTTCCTTGCGCCCTCTTCCGGCGCATTTTGGCGCATCGCAGCAGGACGGCGAAATCGCCGCCTATCCCCGCAGCCCGACCATCTGGCCGCCGTCGACCACGATGGTCGCGCCCGCCATGAACCGGCCGGCGCCGGAGGCGAGCAGCAGCAGCGCGCCGTCGAGGTCGCGCTCCTCGCCGAGCCGCCCCGCCGGGATCTGCCGGGCGATCTCCGCGCCCTTGGCGGCGAGGAACTCGCGGTTGATCTCGGTGACCACGTAGCCCGGCGCGATGGCGTTGACCCGCACGCCCTTGAAGGCGAGCTCGAGCGCGAGCCCCTTGGTGAGCTGGACGACGCCCGCCTTGGCGACGCTGTAGGCGATCAGGCCCTTGTCGACGCCGAAGCCCAGGATCGAGGCGATGTTGACGATCGAGCCGCGTTTTCCCGCGGCGATCATGCGGCGGGCCGCCTCCTGGGCCCAGAACAACACCGCGTCGAGGTTGGTGCCCAAGACCCGCCGCCATTCCGCCTCCTCGATCTCGATCGCGCGGTCCGCATGGGTGACGCCGGCATTGTTGACCAGCACGGTCACGGTGCCGAACGCCGCTTCTGCCGCGTCGAACGCGCGCCGCATGGCGGCGCGATCGAGCACGTCGGCCGAGACCGCGACCGCGCGACCGCCGTTCTCTTTGATGCGGTCCTTGACGGCGGCAAGCCGCTCGGCGCGCCGCGCGACGAGCGCGACCGCGGCGCCGTTCGCGGCCAGCACTTCGGCAAAGCGCACGCCGAGGCCACTCGATGCGCCGGTCACCAGCGCCACTTGGCCGGTCAGATCGAACAATTCCGCTGCTTTCATGGGCTGCCCCTCTACGGGAATGAAGCGCGGCCGCAAGTTTCCCGGCCGTCATCCTGAGGCGCGAGCCGTGCAAGCGGCGAGCCTCGAAGGACGGCCGGCCGAGGCGTGGTCGCCCTTCGAGGCCCTCGCTTGGCTCGGGCTCCTCAGGGTGACGGCCGTGGGCAATGCGCCTCGACTGGGCTAGACTGGCGGCATGTCCAGCATTCACAAAGCCGAGCCGCACGACCACGACCATGCGCACGGCTCGGAGCTCTCGGAAACGGAGCTGCGCGTTCGTGCGCTCGAGACCATTTTGACCGAGAAGGGCTATGTCGATCCCGCCGCGCTCGACCGCCTGATCGAGACCTACGAGACCAAGGTCGGGCCGCGCAACGGCGCGCGCGTCGTCGCGCGCGCGTGGTCGAACCCGGAATATCGCGAGCGGCTGCGCAAGGACGCGACTGGCGCCATCGCCTCGATGGGGTTCGCAGGCCGCCAGAGCGAGCACATGATCGCGGTCGAGAACACGGCAAAAATCCACAACATGGTCGTGTGCACGCTGTGCTCCTGTTATCCCTGGGCGGTGCTCGGGCTGCCGCCGGTCTGGTACAAATCCGCGCCCTATCGCTCGCGCGCGGTCGCCGACCCGCGCGGCGTGCTGCGCGAGTTCGGCCTGGAGCTGCCGGACGAAACCGAGATCCGCGTGTGGGATTCGACCGCGGAGGTGCGCTACCTCGTGGTGCCGATGCGCCCGCTCGGCACCGAGGGTTTTAGCGAGGAAAGGCTCGCGGCGCTCGTGACCCGCGATTCCATGATCGGGACCGGCTTGCCGAAATCGCCCGCCGAGGCGCCATGAACGGCGCGCACGACATGGGCGGCGTGCACGGGTTCGGGCCGGTCGAGCCCGAGCCGAACGAGCCGGCCTTCCATGCCGAATGGGAGCGGCGCGCCTTCGCGATCACGGTCGCGATGGGCGCGACCGGCGAATGGAACATCGACATGTCGCGGTTTGCGCGCGAGAACCGTTCGCCGGCGGATTACCTCGCCAAGAGCTATTACGAGCTTTGGTTCGCCGGGCTCGAAGCGCTGCTGGCCGCACGCCGCCTGGTGAGCGCCGAGGAACTCGCCGCCGGCCACGCGCGCGGCAACACACGACCGGTGAAGCGAATTCTCGCCGCCGACGAGGTCGACCAGGTGCTGTCGCGCGGAACTGTTGCGGTGCGTGAGTCGGCGACGCGCGCGCGGTTCAAGCCGGGCGACCGGGTGCGCGCCAGGAATCTGCATCCGGGAGGGCATACGCGCCTGCCGCGCTACGTCCGCGGCCATCTCGGCACGATCGAGCGCGTGCACGGCTGCCACGTCTTTCCCGACAGCAATGCGGCGGGCGCGGGCGAGAATCCGCAGTGGCTCTACGCCGTGTGCTTCGAGGGCCGCGAATTGTGGGGCGCCGAGAGCGAACCGAAACTGAAGGTCTCGGTCGATGCCTGGGAACCCTATCTCGAGCCGGCCTGAAGCGGCATCGGCCGCGAGCCTGCCGGGCATTCCGCTCGATTCCGGGGAGCCGGTCTTTCGCGAGCCGTGGGAGGCGCAGGCTTTCGCCATGGCCCTCGCGCTTCATGAACGCGGCGTTTTCACCTGGGCCCAATGGGCGGCGGCCTTGGCCGAGGAGATCCGCAGCGCGCAGGCCGCCGGCGATCCCGATCTGGGCACGACGTATTATCGGCATTGGCTCGCCGCGCTGGAGAACCTGGTCGCCGCCAAGGGCATCGCCAGCTCGGAAACACTCACGCGCTACCGCGATGCCTGGGACCATGCCGCCGACCGTACGCCGCACGGCACGCCGATCGGGCTCAGGGCGGAAGATTTCGGCAACTGAGGCTCGTCATTCCGGGGCGCCGCGCAGCGGCGAACCCGGAACCCATGAACACCGACCCCGAGAAACGGCACGGGCGGTGTTCATGGATCCCGGGTTCCCTTCGCTTCGCTTGGGCCCCGGGACGACGGCGTCACACCGCGAACATGCGCTCGCTGGCCATATAGCCCAGCAGCAGCAGCGCGCCGAAGGCGAGCACCAGCGCGGCAGCGCCGACTTCGAGCCCGCGCAGCAGCAGCCCGCCAGCGCCCTCGCGGCTCTTGGCGAAGCGTGCCGCCAGCGCCCGCGCGCCGACCGCGAAGCTCGCGATTGCCGCCACCGTGATCGCGGTCCCCAAACCCATCGCGAAGGTCGAGGCGACCCCGATCCAGAACAAGCCTTGCGCCAGCGCGAACACGAGCACCAGGATCGCGCCCGAGCATGGCCGCAAGCCGACGGCCACGATCGCCGAGAGGCCGCGCGCCCAGCCGCCGGGTCCGGCAAGCTCGTCGGGTTCGGGCCCGTGCGAATGCCCGCAATGATCGTTCGCGTTCTCGTGTGAGTGCCCGGAACGCCCCGGATGCCCGTGTGCATGGGCATGCCCGGCACGATCGTTACCATGGTCGTGCACGATCACGCCGCGGTGCCCGGGCCCCGTCGCCGCGGCCGCCGGCACCATCGTCGAAACACTCGCTTGCTGCCTGAGCGCGGCCAGGAACGCCCGGCCCTTGACCCACAAGAGCCGCGCGCCGACCGCCATGATCAGGGCGTAGCTCGCGGTCTCGATCAATCGCACGGTGTCGCCCATCATCTTCGCGGTGGCGCCGAGCAGGACGGCGGCAATGCCGACGATCGCCACGGCGACCGATGCCTGCAGCAGCGCCGAGGCGAACGACAGCGCGATGCCGCGGCGCCACGTCTCTTCGTTGGCGACCAGATAGGACGAGATCACCGCCTTGCCGTGGCCGGGTCCTGCCGCGTGAAAAATGCCGTACGCGAAGGAGAGACCGAGCAGGTTCAAGCTCGCGCTGCCGTCGGCCTTGGCGGCGCGGATCATGCCGGCGAGCGCCCGGTAGAACTCGGCCTGCTTGGCGAGGATGAAGCCGGCGATGCCGTCGAGCGCCGGCGGCCGCGCGGGCGCAGGGCCCGGGACGGTCCCGAACGGATTGGCCTGCGCCAGCGCTTCCGCCCCGACCCCGAGCACGGCCGCCGCGACGATCGCCAGCGTGAGCGCCCAGATTTTCTGCGTCCGCGACATCACGGGCATTGCACGGCGACCTTGTTGGCGAACTGGGCGCCGTAGTTGCTGCCGGTACCGAGCGAATTGAAGAACGATTCGCCGAGCTGCTGGCCCTTCGTAGCCGAGGCGGCCGCGTCGCCGGCGTTGACGACGCTGAGCTTGCAGCCGGCCGGCGCGCCGACGAGCGCCACCGGGTCCTTGTCGGCGAAGGCGAAATCGACGAACCAGGTCGGATCGTAGATTTCGAGGTTGAGCGCCTGCGCCTTGACCGGCGATTTCAGCGGCAAGGTGAAATGCAGAATCAGCACGCCGTCGGTGAACTCCAGCCAATAATCCACCGGATCGACGAACGCGGTCTTCTTGCCGTTTGCCTTGGCGTGGGTGAAATAGTCGTACTCCTTGAGCGAGTTCACGTTGACCTCGGCGAGCGGCTTGAGATCTTCGCGGGTGAACAGGCCCTTCTGCTTGGTCTCCAGCCCCTGGGTGGCGAAGGTCGAGAACATCTCGTCGAACGCCCAGGCATGACGCACGCCGGTGACCGAGCCGTCGGGCGCATAGATGAGCTCGCTCTTCATGGTGACCCAGACGTGCGGATGGGCAAGCGCCGCATCGGCCGCCGCGAGCCAACAGGCCAGCGCTGCAATGAGGGCAATGCGAAAACGGCGGGTCATCGTGTCATCGGTCCGAAACGGCGCGGCACCATATCATTCAGTGCGGCGGAAACGAGGCGCCTCGTGCTTTACCTCCCCGGAGGGGAGGTCGATCGCGCCGGCAAGTCGGCGTGATCGGGTGGGGTGAATCTTTTCCCCACCCCGGCAGCTCGCGTTCGCTCGCTGCCGACCCTCCCCTCACGGGGAGGGAAAAGCGCGTGCCGCAATTCCGCCCCTCACACCCCCTCAACGCCGCCGTCGGCGCGCGGATCGTGCGCGCCTTCGAGCATTCCGTTGGGATGAACCACGACGGCACCGGCGTGGCCCATGAGGTCCGAATAGGATTCATCCAACAGTTCCACATCATGGCCCGCAGCTGCGAGCTGTTCGACGAGGCTCGCCGGAAATCTCGCCTCGAGCCGCAGGTTCGTGCGCGGCAATCCCCAGGTACGGCCGAGCAGCCAGCGCGGACGGCCGATCGCTTCCTCGAGCGATTGACGATAGAGCACCGCGCGGGTGAACAGCGCCGCTTGCGTCTGCGGCTGACCGTCGCCCCCCATCGTGCCGTAGGCGAGCACCCTGCCGTCCCTGAGCACCGCGAGCGCCGGGTTGAGCGTGTGGAACGGCCGGCGGCCGGGCGCGAGCGCGTTGAGCGCTCGCGGGTCGAGCGAAAAACTCGCGCCGCGGTTCTGCATCAGCACGCCGGCGCGCGGCAGCACGCAGCCGGAACCGAATTCCCAATAGAGCGACTGGATGTAGGACACGACGAAGCCCGAAGCGTCGGCAGCGCCCATCCATACGGTGTCGCCTCGTTGCGCAGACGCGGGCCAGGGCGCGGCCTTGCGGCGGTCGATGCGCCGTGCCTCGGAGTCGAGGAACTCTTCGGCCAGATAGCGCTCCGGCGGATGGGGAAGGCGAACGGGATCGGTGACATAACGGTCGCGCACGAGGAACGCGCGTTTGGTCGCTTCGACGAGTCCGTGGATATGATCGAAGCTCTCGGCCGGTTCGACGCGGAGTCGATCGAACAGCGCAAGCAGGATCAGCGAGGCGATGCCCTGGGTCGGCGGCGGCGTATTGAACAAGGTGCCGGAGCGCACCGCGACCGAGAGCGGCTCGTCCACGACGGCGCGATAGGCCGCAAGATCGGCACGGCCGACCGGGCTGCCGATCGCGGCCAAATCCGCGGCCATTTCGCGCGCCACATCGCCGCGGTAGAAATCGTCGAGCCCGGCGTGGGCGAGATGGTCGAGGGTGGCCGCGAGCGCCGGCTGCTGCAGCGTCGCGCCGGATTGCGGCGGCTTGCCGTCGGCCAGAAAGGCGCCGGCAAAGCCGGGTACCGCCCCAAGCTCCGAAAACGTTTCCGCGGTCAGTCGCGCCTGGCTCGGCGTCACGACGTAGCTTTGGGCGTGACGGATGGCGGGCGCGAGCAAGATCGAAAGCGGCAGCCGCCCGCCCGACGCCCTGGCGGCTTCGAGCGCCAGCATCCAGGTGCCGACCGCGCCCGGGACCGTGAGGGCCGCGAGCGGACCGCGCGGCGGGATCGTCTCGTGCCCACCGTAGAGCTCGATCCGCGCCCCGGCGCCGGCCGGTCCCGCGCCCATGATGGCGCGGATGCGTCCCGAGGGCTCGCGCATCAGGAAAAAGCCGTCGCCGCCGATGTGGTTCATGTGCGGATAGACGGCCGCGATCGCCGCCGCCATGGCGACCATGGCTTCGAGCGCGTTGCCGCCCTCGGCCAGCATCAGGCGGCCGGCTTCGGCCGCGGCCCGATGCGGGGCCGCGACGACGCCGCGGCGATATCCGGAGGCATAAGGGGGCATGGTCAACGTCAATTGCTTATAACAATCGAAGCAGATTTTGCGAGGTGCGTGGGTTCCCCTCCCTCCGCGAAGCGGCCGGGAGGGGTTAGGGGTGGGGGGGCGATGCAGATTCCGCGCAATCGCAATCATAGTCCCCCCACCCCGGCGCGCCGCATGCTGTGCGCCGACCCTCCCCACCAAGGGGCGGGAGGGTAAGCAAGCGCGCGTGCGGCTCGAAATGTGTCGGCTTGATTGGCCCGGCGGATTGGACCAGATTGCCGCCGCGCTTGGCCTCGGCATCATCAAAGCCACCGAAGGATCGCGAGAATGGAAAAGCCCGTGGAAGCGCCGCGTCGCCGCCGGATCATGTGGGTGCACGTGCTCACCGTGCTGAGCGCGGCCGTCCTGATCGGCGCCGAGGTGTTCGGCGCGGCCTTCGCGGGCGGCTGGGCGCTCGCCGGCCTGTTCCATCTCGGCGAAACCGGCGGCTACGTGCTGCAATCGATTTTCTTTGTGATCGGGCTCTTCATCATGGCGAGCTTCATTCGCGCCGCCCGCAGGGTCGAGCCGTTCACCGGCTGAGCGCGCGCTCGCCAACTTTGTTGCCGCCGGAGCGGCCGACCGGCGGTCGCATGTCGCAATCCACTTCGATTTGCATCGGTGCGGGCCAAACCGCTTGCACTGCATGTCTGAATGTCTTAAGGGCGTGATTGCCCTTTTTCGCACGTGCCTGTGGCCGTGTGTCGGTCGGTGGGCATCCGGACAAGAGGCCGGACAGCCGCCTAAGGAAGAACCTGCTTCCTTGCACCCGCGACCGGCAGCCGGAGGCGAACCGGCGCACCCCGCTCTCCACGGGGGACGCGGCTTAAAGCAACGACGGAACGGGCTTTTTTGGTCACGACCGAGCGTTGTCGGTCACCGAAGAGGCTTGTCCTTCCTTGCCGGGCGTGCGGATCGGGATCTCCCGTTCCGGACCAAGGCAGCACATCGGGTTGGATCGGCGGCGGCGCGATGCGCCTGCCGTTCCATCCGCCCAAGGCTCATCAGGCGGCGCGTGCCGCCCTTGGACGGGAGATAGCGCCGATGACCGAGCGCATCCGTGATTTTCTAAAAACACGCCGCGAGGACGGCCCGTGCCTCGTCGTCGATCTCGACATCGTGCGCGAGAACTATCTCGCCTTCGCGCGCGTGCTGCCCGACACAAGGGTGTTCTATGCGGTCAAGGCCAACCCGTCGCCGGAGATCCTCAAGCTCTTGGCCGAGCTCGGATCCTCCTTCGACGTCGCCTCGGTCAGCGAGACCGAAGCGGTGCTGGCCGCCGGCGCAAGCCCCGAGCGCATCTCCTACGGCAACACCATCAAGAAGGAGAGCGAGATCGCGCGGGCCTACCGGCTCGGCGTCACGCTGTTCGCGGTCGACTGCGAGGCGGAGGTCGAAAAAGTGGCGCGCGCCGCGCCCGGCTCGCGCGTGATCTGCCGCATTCATTGCGACGGCTCGGGCTCGGAATGGCCCTTGTCGCGGAAATTCGGCTGCGAGCCGGAATATGCGCCCGACATCCTCGAGCAGGCGCACCGGCTCGGCCTGGTGCCGCACGGCATCTCGTTCCACGTCGGCTCGCAGCAGCACAACGTGGAAGCCTGGGACCGGGCGCTGGCGTCGACCGCGGCGATCTTCCGCGCCTGCGCCGAGCGCGGCATCGCGCTCGCCATGGTCAACCTCGGCGGCGGCTTCCCGGCGCGCTACGCGCGCAAGACGCCCAAGCTCGATGCCTACGGCAAAGCGATCTTCCGTTCGCTGCGCCGGCACTTCGGCAACGGCATTCCGGAAACCATCGTCGAGCCCGGCCGCGGTCTCGTCGGCAACGCCGGCATCATCGAGGCCGAAGTGGTGCTGATCGCCAAGCGCTCGCCGGAGGATCCGGTGCGCTGGGTGTATCTCGACATCGGCAAGTTCCACGGGCTCGCCGAGACGATCGAGGAATCGATCCGTTACCCGATCCGGACCGGGAAGGACGGCTCGGAGCTGGCGCCGTGCATCATCGCCGGCCCGACCTGCGATTCCGTCGACGTGCTCTACGAGAAGACCCCCTACATGCTGCCGATCTCGCTCGCGATCGGCGACAAGGTGCTGATCGAGGCGGCCGGCGCCTATACGGCGACCTATTCGTCGGTCGGCTTCAACGGCTACCCGCCGCTGCGGCAATATGTGATCTGAACTCGCCGTCATCCTGAGAGCTGAGGCGCGAACCCGATGAAATCGGGCGAGCCTCGAAGGAGACGGCGGGTGCAGCACCGCGGTCGCCGGGCCGTGCTTCGAGGGCCGCTAACGCGGCCGCCTCAGCATGACGGCCGGAAGAAAATCTCAGCCCAAATCGACGATTCCCGCTTCGCCGTCCTCGGTCCCGAACGCGAGCAAGCTCCCGGTCGCGTTCCAGGCGAGCGCCGAGACCGGCGCCGCGCCCGGGCGCCTGGCCACGATCTCCGCGCCGTCGTCGAGCCGCACCAGCAGCACGAGGCCGTCGGCGAAACCGACCGCGACGACCGGCTGCCTCGGATGACACGCGACCTCGACCGCGAGCCCCTGCGCGGGCGCCAGCATGCGCGGCATCTTTCCCAGCGGTCCGTCCTTGCCGGCGAAGGGCCACAGGATCAGCTGATTGGACCCGCCGGTCGCCAGCCAATCGCCGTCGGCGGTCCAATCGAGCGAGCGGACCTTTGCGGCATAGCCGGCCATGCGCATGTGCTTGGCATCGGCGAGGCGCCAGCCGTGCAGCATCGGCTCCTGCATGGCGGTGACCAGAAACTTGCCGTCGGGGCTGAAGGTGACGGCGAGATGCGAGCCTTTCCACTCCAGCCGTTCCGGCGCGGCCGCCGCGTTGGGGAACCATAGCGTCGCGCCGTTGTAATGGGCGATCGCCAGCCGAAATCCCTTCGGCGCGAACGCCAGGCCGCCTGCGCTCGAAGGGACGTCGGTCGTCCGCTCCTCGCTTTTTTTCGCGGTCTTCACGAATATCTGCCGGCCGGCCGACCAGGCGACCGCCCCGGAACCGATCGCGACCTGGTCGATCCAGCGGCGCTTGGGGTCGACCGCCACGAGGGTGCTGTCAGCACCGGCATCCGTCGCCATCACCTTGCCGTCGAGAATGCCGCCGTCATGGACCGCGACGCGGCGCTGCTCGCGGTTCGGCGCGGCCAGCAGCAGCGCCGCCTCGCCGAGCACGAAGGCAGCGGTGTCCTTCAGGAAGTGCACCGCAGCGACCAAACCGCCCGGCACGATCGGTCGCGTGCGCTCGGTCAGGGATGCGGTGTCGGCGCGGGTGTCGGTCATGGGGCGATCGTATTTGGCTCCGAGCGAGCCGCAAACGCCTCACTCCCCTTGAAAAGGGGAGGGAGGGGGTGGGGATCGCGACCCCCTCCCGACCGCCAACCGAAATCGGCTCTTGCCGATTTCGGCAGATATATTTTGGGCCAAGTCGGAAACATCCGACTTGGCCCGGTCGACCTCCCCCTTCAGAGGGAGGTGTTCCGAGCGAGCCGATAGCCATGTGCCAGCTATTCCGCGTCCGGCTGGTTTTCGGGTCGCGCCTGCTCGAACGCGGCAAGCTTTTGGCAGGCGGCGTCGGCCGCGACGATGCGCGGGAATTTCTCGATCGGCACCTTGTAGCGCCGCGCGTTGGCGAGCTGAGGAACGAGGCAGACGTCGGCGAGGGTGACCTCGGAGCCGAACGCGTAGGGCCCCGGCGCGATCATCACCTCGATCGCCTCGAAACCGGACACGATCCAATGCGCGTACCAAGCGTCGATAGTGGCCTGGTCGTGGTTGAGCGTTCGCTTGAGGTACTGCAGCACGACGAGGTTGTTGAGCGGATGGATGTCGCAGGCGATCGCCTGGGCCACGGCGCGAATCTTGGCGCGCCGCACGGGGTCGCCGGGCAGCAGCGGCGGCTCCCGGTGCGTCTCCTCGAGATAATCGATGATGGCCAGCGACTGGGTGAGCACTTCGCCGCCGGGAACGGCGAGCGCCGGCACCCGCATCTGCGGGTTGACGCCGCGGTATTCGGGACGCCGCTGCTCGCCGCCTGCCTTCGTGAGGTGGATGGGCAAGATCTCGTAGCTCAATCCCTTGAGATTGAGCGCGATGCGCACCCGGTAGGCGGCGGAGGAGCGAAAATACGAATAGAGCTTCAACATGGGTGCTCGTTGCAGACTGGATGGAGGGCCGATGCCGCCGACGGGCGTGGGCAAAGCGGATCGAGCATGGCGGAAGATCGCATGGGGTGCAACGGCGGGAAAAATCGACGACTCCGTTCATGGCCGCACGGCCGCCGCCGCATTGACCTCGGCAAACCGCACAACTAGGTACATTGAGCTTCTTTAGGCCGGGCGCCCTGATGTCATGAAGCTCGCCTCCCTCAAGCACGGCCGCGACGGGCAATTGCTGGTCGTCTCGCGCGATCTTGCGCGAGCGACGGACGCCTCGCACGTCGTGCCGACCCTGCAGGCGGCGCTCGACGATTGGGACGCGGCCGCGCCGCGGCTGCAGGAGATCGCCGATGCGCTCGAAGCCGGGCGCATCGCGCATCTCGCCTTCGATCCCAAAAAATGCGCGGCGCCGTTGCCTCGCGCGTTCCAGTGGGCCGACGGCTCGGCCTACGTCAACCACGTGGAGCTGCTCCGCAAGGCGCGCGGCGCGGAGATGCCCGCGTCGTTCTGGACCGATCCGCTGATGTATCAGGGCGGCTCGGACGCATTCCTCGGCCCGACGGACCCGATCGAAGTCGTCGACGAGGCCTACGGCATCGATTTCGAGGCGGAGGTCGCCGTGATCCTCGGCGACGTGGCGATGGCCGCCGGCCGCGAGCAGGCGGCGCGCGCCATCCGGCTCATCGTGCTGGTCAACGACGTCTCGCTGCGCAATCTCATTGCCGCCGAGCTCGCCAAGGGCTTCGGCTTCTTTCACGCCAAGCCCTCGTCCGCCTTCTCGCCGGTCGCGGTGACCCCGGACGAGCTCGGCCACGCCTTCGACGGCGCCAAGGTCGCGCTGCCGCTGCTGAGCCACGTCAACGGCGCGCTGTTCGGGAAACCGAATGCGGGTGCCGACATGACCTTCGACTTCCCGACGCTCGTCGCGCATGCGGCGAAAACTCGGCCGCTCTCGGCCGGCACCATCATCGGGTCGGGCACGGTCTCGAACAAGGACTCCGGCGGGCCCGGCCGCCCGGTCGCCGAGGGCGGGCTCGGCTATTCCTGCATCGCCGAGCAGCGCATGGTGGAGACGATCCGCTTCGGCAAGCCGCAGACGGAATTCCTCAAATTCGGC
>WNFD01008777.1_pt2 | contig 15729 bp, 11 predicted proteins | sample 5400491 | NCBI WGS metagenome assembly WNFD01 (sample SAMN13153343, study PRJNA577476) | soil metagenome | isolation source: 120 cm saprolite under Douglas fir tree site 2 hole 2 replicate 2 | place: USA:California | collected 2015-04-18 | reverse complement strand
CTGCACAGCCGGCCGGCAGATCAGGCAGCGGCGGTGAGCGCCCCGGCGGGGCGCTGAAACAGCTTTTGCCATAACCCGATTGGAACTTCTTGCAAGATCGCTCCTGATCACCGCCTCCGGACAGCTTTCTTTGTGGCCGAATGGACTCTGAGATTACGCGAGACTCCAAATGGATGCAGGTATTTAGGGGTTGCGAGATGCAATCAATTTGACAAACTTTTTTAACTCAACTAGGTTTAAGCATAATTCACCTTGTCTGTTATACGGAGTGCCCTCCCCTGCAGTAGCCCCCGATCTTCAAGAGCACTACCTCGTGGCGCTCCGACCGTGTCCCGAGGGACTGGGAAATTCAAATGGAAGATGAGGTGGGTTGTGCCGCCTAGGGTTCACACGCGCGTAGCTCAGGTTGTCTTTTGGCTATTGGTAATGCTGGGAACTTTTGCCCCTGGGGCATGGGGCCAAGCGGACGTTCAGGGGCAGTGGAGCATTTTACCGTATTTGATGCCGATTAACCCAATTCACGTGGCACTACTCTACAACGGCAAGATCTTAGTCGTGGCCGGTTCGGGAAACTGTCCCCCTTCACTGTCGGGCTGCCCTTCCGGCGCGCCCTACGGCCCGTCGAACAACTCGGGCGCACTCTTGTTTGATCCTGTGGCCGGGACTTTCACCCAATTCAGCGTGAGCTGGGACATGTTCTGCAATGGCATGGCCCTTTTGCCCGATGGGCGCGCGTTTATTAATGGCGGCACCATCCAATATGACCCTTTCCATGGGCAGCCCAAGTCATCCATTTTTGATCCGTCAAACAATACCTTCACTGACACGTCTAACATGGCTCACGGTCGTTGGTACCCGACCCTGACCACCCTAGGCGACGGCCGAGTTATGACGTTCTCGGGGGGAGACGAGAACGGCAACACCAATACGGCGGTTGAGATCTACACGGTTGGTTCAGGCTGGAGCACGCAGTACATCGCCCCGTTCACTCCGGACCTGTATCCCCGCATGCACCTGCTGCCCAACGGCAAGGTGTTTGCGTCCGGAGCGCAACCGGTTTCTTACATCTTCGATCCGTCCACCACGACCTTCACCCAGAACGTCGCCACGACCAACTACGGCAGCACACGGACTTATGGCAGCTCGGTCTTGCTGCCTCTGACACCCGCAAATAACTACGACCCAAAAGTGATGATTCTGGGCGGGAATAGTCCTGCCACCACCACCACTGAGATCATCGATCTGGGAGCGTCGAGTCCAACGTGGGCCTACGGGCCGAACATGTCCCAGGCGCGAATTGAGATGAATGCGTTGATTTTGCCCAATGGCAAAGTTCTGGCAATGGGCGGCTCCGCGAACGATGAATCGTCGAGTACCAAGAGTCTGAATGCTGATCTCTACGATCCGGTCGCCAACTCGTTTTCCTCGGCGGGAGCGAATGTCTACGCGCGTCTGTACCACTCCGTAGCGCTTCTTTTGCCTGACGCGACCGTGTGGCTGGCGGGCGGCAATCCTTCGCGCGGCAATTACGAGTCGCACATGGAGGTCTATCAGCCGGCCTATCTGTTTACCAGGGACTCAAACAACAACGTAGTACCGGCGTCCCGGCCGACCATTGCCAGTGCCCCGAGCCCGAGCACGATGACGTGGGGCGAGCAGTTTACGGTTTCTACTCCGGACGCGGCCAGCGTTTCCCAAGTCGTCCTGGTTCGACTAGGTTCATCAACGCACGCGTTTAACATGGACCAGCGCCTCGTAGGGATGTCATTCACGGCTGGATCCGGCACACTGACCGTAACCGCGCCGCCCACCGCCAACATCGCTCCGCCGGGATACTACATGTTGTTTATCTTGAACAGTGCCGGCGTCCCGTCGGTAGCAAGCTTTATCCTGCTCAATAGCTCTGCGCCAGTGCCGACCGTGACTTCCATATCACCAAACTCGGGATCTGTTAGCGGTGGAACTGCGGTGACCGTAACCGGAACGAACTTCGCCGGGGGAGCCACGGTGCTCTTTGGCAGCACAGCGGCGACGGGGGTGACGGTGGTAAGCAGCACCTCAATCACAGCGACTACTCCGGCCCACGCGGCCGGCGCCGTATCCGTAGTGGTCACTAACGCCGATAGTCAGAGCGGCACCTTAGCCAATGGCTATACCTTTACTTCGCCCAATCCGGCGCCGACGGTGACAGCGCTCAATCCGACTTCGGGGACGGTGAATGGCGGGACCCCGGTGACCATAAGCGGGACCGGGTTCCTTTCTGGAGCCACACTGAGTTTTGGTGGGACAGCGGCGACGGGGGTGACGGTGGTGAGCAGCACCTCGATTACGGCGATTACTCCAGCCCACCCCGCAGGCGCGGTAACCGTAATGGTCACTAACAGCGATAGCCAGAGCGGCATGTTAGCCAATAGCTATACCTATACTTCGATTAATCCGGCGCCGATGGTCACATCGGTCGCACCCAACACAGGCCCTGCCAGCGGTGGAACGGGGGTGACGATAACGGGCGCGAACTTCCTGCCCGGAGCCACGGTGAGTTTTGGTGGGACAGCGGCGACGGGTGTGACGGTGGTAAGCAGCACCTCAATCACAGCGAATGCTCCGGTCCACACAGCAGAAGGCGGCGTGGTGAACATAATAGTCACTGACACCGATGGCCAAAGCGGCACCTTAGTCAATGGCTATACTTATACTCTGACAATGCCGCCAAGCTTGGGTCTCGGTCTGGCCTCCGGAGGCTCGGGCTCGGCCACTGTAGCTGCCGGAAAAACCGCTTCCTACACTCTTTCTATCGGGGGGGCAGGGATGAGTGGGACGGCTTCATTAAGCTGCACAGGCGCACCGATGGGTGCAACCTGCTCGGTACCTGTCAGCCAACAGTTTAGTTCCACCGTCCCCACAACTTTTAGTGTCAGTGTGACGACCACCTCGCGCACCCTCGGGGCACTTTATCCACCTATCTCCCCGCCCGTGGCCTGGTTGTGGGCGATAGCAGCGCTGGGGATGGTTGTGCGACCTGGAATGCGCGCGCCCAAGTGGTCAGTTCGGCGATATCTCCGACTCGCGCCGTTGACGCTATTGTTGTTCCTGACCTCCTGTGGGGGCGGCAGCAGCAGTGGCGGTCCGCAGCCGAACCCGAACGGAACCCCAGCCGGAACCTATACCCTAACTGTGAAGGCGAGTTCGGGTTCTGCAGAGGAGACAACCTCACTCACGTTGACCGTGCAGTAAAGCGGGAGCGGGCTACTGCAAGTTGGCAGCTATAGGTACGACGGGTTCTGTAGAGGAGCAGCCATCGCGAAGAGGCAATCACCCAGCTAGCGCCTATTCCTCCCGGGATCATTGCCGTGCCCCTCGACATCATTCAGCAGGCATGACTTTGTCGCCGCAGGCAGGCGTGAATCCTGCAGGATCTCGCGCACCAGCGCAGCTGGCAGAGACCGCGCGAACTCCAGAGCCCGAGCCAGTGGGGTCTGTTCATTGCGCAACAGCGCGACGCGGACTTCGCGACGAGGCGACCACTTGGTATCGTGGCAGACTGCCGCAACCAATGCTGCCGGCGAATCGCGTCGCATTAGCGCCTCGATGACCTCCGATTCCGTCAGCCGGGAATTTTGCAGCGCGGCGCGAATCACCCGTAGCTCGGGATCCCGCAGGAGCACGCCGGCAACCCGTCCGGATGCCCGATTCGCTAGCGACAGGCGCTCCCCTTGCGGTAGTCTTTCCAGCCGGTTGATCAGAGATTCTTCGGCGGCCATCTTTATGTCGGCGGGAACCGCGGGTGTGAGCGCCACCTGCATAAGGTCGAAGGAGAACAGGTGCCGCAACATCGGAATGGAGACGTGTCGGGGGGTTCTGGGATGCTCGACCACTGCCAGCTTCACTTTGCGGCTCTTCATCAAATGACCGTTTTTGCTGAGTTGATCAAGCGCCCGCGCCGGCAGATCGCTCCGCTTCAGCAGGACCAGGGCTAGGTCCTCTGTGAGCGCGGGATCGGAGGCCGCGACCGTGAGTATTTCGGATGATGTGCTGTGAACTGCCTCCGGCAAGGACACGGCGGCTCCGTCGGTCGAAGCGAAACCGGATAGATCGTCGAAAGACATGGCGCTATTGCCAGCCCCGCGAAAGGCGTTCCCCGCCCTGGGCCAAACTCTCCCCAAACAATAAGCGCAGTACTTCGCTCCCGATAAGCGACAATGTATAAAGAATCTGACGCCGGCGTCACGCCTTCGGCACACTCCATTATGCCTGATCAGGGTTTCGACATCGTAGTGATCGGAGGAGGCATCGTGGGTCTCTCGACCGCGATGCATTGCATTCGTCTTTTCCCGCAGCTTCGGCTATTGCTGGTCGAAAAGGAAGATGGTGTCGCCCGTCACCAGAGTGGACACAACAGCGGGGTAATTCACTCCGGCGTTTACTACAAGCCTGGATCCTTGAAGGCGAAGCTTTGCGTCGAGGGAGCCGCAGCCATGGTGGAATTTTGCCGCGAACACAAGCTGAAGCATGAAATCTGCGGCAAGGTCATCGTGGCCACCAGTGAAGAAGAGATACCGGGTCTCAAGAAGTCCCTGGAGCGCGGCCAAGCCAACGGACTGATTGGACTGCGAATGCTCGACCGGGAACAGCTGCGCGAAATTGAGCCTCACTGCAGCGGCCTGCTGGGACTGCTGGTGCCGAGCACAGGAATTACGGACTACGCGGTAGTGTCGAGGAAATACGCGGAGATTGTCGCGGCCCAGGGCGGAACCATAAGTACCGGTACGGAAGTGCGAAAAGTGGTCCGGCGGGGCGCGGAAATGACGCTCGAGACGACTCGCGGGGCGTTCTCCACCAGAAACGTCATCAATTGCGCCGGACTGCATAGTGATCGCGTCAGCCGGATGGCAGGCCAGAAACCAGAAGTCATGATTGTGCCGTTTCGCGGGGAATACTACGATCTGGTTCCCGCAAGAGAGCACCTGGTGCGCACGCTCATTTATCCCGTGCCCGATCCAAAATTTCCTTTCCTTGGTGTACACTTCACGCGCCGGATTCAGGGCGGCGTCGACGCCGGGCCGAACGCCGTGCTGGCCTTCAAACGTGAGGGTTACCGGCGCACCGATTTCAATCTGCGGGACTTTGCTGGGACCGTGACTTATCCCGGCTTCTGGCACATGGCGGGAAAATACTGGCGGGAAGGGGCCAGCGAATATTATCGCTCTTTGAGCAAGCGTGTCTTCGTGAGAGCGCTGCAGCGGCTGGTGCCTGAGATCGTAAGTGCAGATCTGGTGGCGGACGGCTCCGGAGTTCGAGCTCAAGCGCTACGTCCGGACGGATCACTGGTGGACGACTTTCATTTTGTTCAGTCGGACAATATGCTGCATGTGTGGAACGTTCCTTCACCCGCGGCGACGGCTTCCCTGCCGATCGGACGGTACATTGTGGAGATGGCAAGGAAAGGATTCGACCTCGCCTGAACGCCGCTGCTGAAATTCGCATACCGGGACGGCTCGGCAGTCTATTCATCATTCCACCGGCGTCATTCCGAAACTGGGCGCTAGCCCAGTGAGGGATCTTGGGTGCTTTGCCGACGCCCTTTCCAGTTTTCCAAACATCGGTCAGGCATCGCGTATTTAAGACTAAAACAGAGTTGACCACGGAGGACACAGAGCTATGGGGTTCGATCTTTCCGGAAAACGAGTTGCGGTGCTGGGCGCGGGCAAAATTGGTGGAATTCTGCTCAAGGCGCTGTTGGAAAAAGGTCTGCTGTCTCCCAAGTCAACCTTTGCCACCGTCCAACATGAGGAGCGGGCGCGGGCTCTGGCGGAGAAACTGGGTGTCTCGGTTGGCACCGACAATCTGACTGCGGTACGTGACGCCGACATCATTTTTGTCTGTGTGAAGCCGCAGGTGGTCCAGGAGGTGATGGAGCAGATCCGCCCTAACATTTCCAGCAGGCAACTCGTCATCTCGGTGGCGGCTTCCGTTCCCACCAGCCAGATTGAGAACGCGTTGGGCCGCGATGTAGCGGTGATTCGGGCCATGCCCAACACGCCCTGCGCGCTGGGATGCGGCATGACTGCGCTGTGCAAAGGAAAATTCGCCGACGCGCAGCAGGTGGAAACCGCATGCGCGGTCTTTAACATTGTGGGAAAAACGGTGGTGGTGGACGAAAAGCACATGGATGCGGTGACCGGGCTTTCGGCCAGCGGTCCCGCTTACATCTACATCATTCTGGAATCCCTGGCGGAAGCGGGGGTGAAAGTTGGCTTGCCGCGAGATGTAGCCACATTGCTGGCCGCGCAGACGACTTTGGGGGCGGCGACGGTGGTGCTCGAGACTGGAGACCATCCCGCACTTTTGAAAGACGCGGTGACCACTCCGGCAGGATGCACGATCGACGGCATTATGGAACTGGAAGAAGGCAAACTGCGCGTCACGCTCATTAAGGCTGTGGTCAAAGCAGCGCAGAGAGCGAAGGAACTAGCCTACGGGTAGTGATGCGTTACGGCAGTGCGAAGTTCACTGTGATCCGGGTTTCGAACTCGACGAAACGGCCTTGCAAACGGTGGGGTCGAAAACGCCACTGGCGTACCGCGTCAGTCGCAGCTCTCACCAGATGAGGATCGCCGCTCATCACTTTGAGTTCTCGAACCGCGCCGTCGGTTCCGACCAAAGCATTCAGAACGACTGGACCTTGAATGTGCTCTTGCCTGGCCTCCTCAGGATACTCGGGCTCAACCCGCTCCAGCAGATAACTATAGGCTGCCGGAGGAGCGATTGGAGTAGAACCGGCAGCGGGATCGCCTTCCCGCTCCACCGCAGTTTGAACCGGAGCGGAATCACTGCCGGAGGGCAATGACTTTGGCAACGGTGCCATCCGAAATACGACTTTGCCCTGCTCGTACACGACCAGCCCGCCCGCGGGCTCGGCCGCTTCGGCCTTCGGTTTTGGAGCGGGTTTGGATGCGGTCGGCGGGCCAGGCGCCGGATTCACCGGTTTGGCGGAAGCAACTGGTTCCACAACCGCCGCTGCCGGTGCAGTTTGCGGAGGTACTGGCGCGGCAGCTTGTGCTTCTTCAGGACTGACGGGGATCTGGGCTTGGGCTCGATTGACCGCCATGGTCCAGCCCACACGACCCACCATCCAGCCGAGCAAGACGGCCAAGGCGATGACCGCAGCGGTCAGGGCGCCGGTGCGGTAATCCCGCCGCCGGTTTGACCGCTCCCGCAGACCCGATCCCAGGACCTCGCGAGCCATGATCTCCCGAGCCACGATTTCGCGAGCCATCGTTTCCGATTGTCCCGGATCCGCTTGTGGACCGACGGACCACATTTCAGGCTCCGCCCTCAAACTTCCGCCCTCCACCGCCTCCCGCACGGTATGGGAAACCCTGCGGCCGAGGGCTTGCAGCGCCTGGATATCGGCATCGCTGAAAGCGTGAGGGAGGGAAGAAAAAATCTCCAGGATGCCCCACAGTTTTGTGCCCTCCAGAACGGGCAGAACCACAATCGATTGGATATCGAGATTGCGGCAAGCATCGGCGTTGACCCGGGGATCAGTAAGCGTATCGTCACAGCGTTGCATCTCGCCAGTCTGCACACAAAGGCCGGAGAGACCAGAGCGCGTATTCAGGAAGGCTCCGGTGCTGGGAGCCTTTTTCCCCGAAGTGGCACGGCACACCATTTTATCGCCGCTGGACAGTGCAATCACGGCTCCGGTCGCTGCGGTGGCCCGGACCGCATGTTCGAGAATTTCGTGTAACCTCAAATCCAGTGCAAGATCGGCGGGTAATTCATCTTCGTGGTGGAAAGCCAGCGCGTCGGGCGACTCTGGTATCCCATTTTCGGCAAGCTCTGGCTCGGTCCATTCCGGACCGCTAATATGGGTGGCTACGGCCCTGGAATCGCGCATTGGTTCAGGCTTTAGCATGGGTCGACGAGAGACGCCTTCGACTCTGGCGGCGCGGGGGTAACTCGCCAGGTACTGGAGCGGAGTTTCGCCCGAAACCCCCCTCTTGTCAACACAAATGATCCTACCCCTAAGCCACTCAAAAAGCTATATTTATCGTAATCTCTACGGGTGAATTACCGGCTTCTCGGGAGTGCCGGAGTGCCGCCAGCTGTTCCGTAGGTCACACCCCGCCTCGACGGCGGGGTGTCTGGAGTCTGCCCTGAAGGAAGAAAAGGAAGAAAATGGGTGCAGCCGTGCGGACGGCCGCGTACTTTCCCGCCTGTCTCGTGGTAAGCCTTCCGTTCGCCGCCTTCATCGCGCTGCCTTCGGCGCACTGTCTTCGCCGCAAACCCAATCTCCTCGTTGTACACTTCGCCGGTCACAGTGCCGAGAAACGAGGAAAAACTGACTGCTTCAATTTCAAGTCCCGAGCAGCTGGTACCGCCTTCGAAGTCTGACCAGTGGCATGCGGTCACAGCCAGCTTTCTGGGCTGGACCCTGGATGCGTTCGATTTTTTCGTCGTTGTCTTTCTGGTGGACACGCTAGCAGCCCATTTTCAGGTCACCAAGAATGCCATCGTGTGGACCATGACCGCGACCCTGGCCATGCGGCCTGTGGGCGCGATCGTCTTTGGATTGCTGGCCGATCGCTACGGCCGCCGCAAACCACTCATGGCGAATGTGGTTTTCTTTTCCGTAGTCGAACTGCTCTGCGGATTTGCTCCGAACTACACCGTGTTTTTGATCCTGCGCACCATCTATGGCATCGGGATGGGCGGCGAATGGGGCGTCGGAGCTTCGCTTGCCATGGAGAGTGCACCGGCTAAGTGGCGCGGGATTTTGTCCGGTATCGTGCAGAGCGGGTATTCGATTGGCTATCTGCTGGCTGCGGTGGCGGCGCGGTTTATCCTGCCAACCCTGGGATGGCGCGCCATGTTCTGGGTGGGAGGCGCTCCTGCCCTGCTGGCGTTCTACATCCGTTTCCGGGTGCGCGAGTCTGAGGCCTGGAAAGAGCATCGCGCGCCAACCGTGGGAGCGATTGTGCGCACCGCGAGCAGTCATTGGAAGATTTTTCTTTACCTCGTCTTGTTGATGACGCTCATGATGTTCCTTTCGCACGGCACCCAGGATCTCTATCCAGACTTCCTGAAGTCGGCACGGGGCTTCGACCCCAAGGTTGTGGCTTATCTGGTAATTCTCTTTAACCTGGGAGCAGTGCTGGGAGCCATCACGTTCGGGCATCTTTCAGAAAGCCTGGGGCGGCGGCGTAGCATGATTCTCGCGCTGTTGTTATCTCTGGCCATGATCCCGGCCTGGACCTTCGGCGGTTCCTTGCTGGCGCTGGGGATTGGAGCATTCGTGATGCAGGCGGGCGTTCAGGGGGCTTGGGGCATCATTCCCGCTCACCTCAACGAACTTTCTCCCGACAGCGTGCGTGGACTTATGCCCGGGTTCGCCTATCAATTGGGTATTCTCATCGCCGCCCCGGTCAACAATGTGGTGTACGCCCTGCGCAAGCCGCTGGGATATGCTTGGGCCCTGGCCGGATTCGAGATCGCGAACATCGCGCTTCTGATGACGGTAATAGCGCTGGGCTCGGAGCGTAAAGGGAAGAGTTTTGCACAGCGGGACAGCACTGCGTTGCGGCTATGACCGCCGTCACTCCAGCCGGTGACACGCAACCACGGTGCCGCAGACTATCGCCAGGCTTTATAATTGGTGCAAGGTCATCGGATTGTTGCTTCGCTTCGTTGCTGGCAAGCTGCTACAGTTTTTCTTCGTGATTTCATGCTGAAGATGTTCGTGGTGAATACCTTGGGAGCGTTCGGATGCAGATTGCCGTAGTGGGGTCGGGTTATGTGGGGCTGGTGGCGGGGGCGTGTTTCGCTGACCTGGGCCATCAGGTGATCGTGGTGGACAACGACCAGGCTAAACTGGCCGCCTTGAAGGCGGGCGAGGTCCCGATTCACGAGAAATTCCTGCCCGAACTGTTGCGCCGCCATCGCGGCCACAACCTGACGTTTTCCGACGATCTGAAGCAGGCGGTAGGCGCCAGCCAAGCGATTTTCGTGGCCGTGGGCACGCCCCCCACCGAACAGGGTGAAGCCGATCTCTCCTACGTGGAATCGGTAGCCCGCGGCATTTCCGGAGCCATCAACGGCTACAAGGTGGTGGTGGAAAAAAGTACGGTCCCGGTCTACACCAGCGATTGGGTGCGCAAGATCATTTTGCGCAACGCCGCCCCTCCGGACTCCTTTGATGTCGCTTCCAACCCGGAATTCCTGCGCGAGGGCACGGCGGTCACCGACTTTCTCTATCCCGATCGCATCGTGGTCGGGGCGGACACGGAGCGCTGCGCCGCGGTGCTGCGCCAGGTCTATGCGCCTTTGACCGACGGCAGTTACTACCAGCGGAGCGACGCCATTCCCGCGCCCGACCGGGTGCGCCTTCCTCCGCCGCTGATCATCACCAGCGCCAAGAGCGCGGAACTGATCAAGCATGCCTCCAACGCTTTTCTGGCCATGAAGATTTCGTTTGTCAATGCGGTGGCGTCGATTTGCGAATCGGTGGGTGCCGACGTGCAGCAAGTGTGCCAGGGCATCGGCACGGACAGCCGCATCGGACCGCGTTTTCTCAATCCCGGCATCGGCTACGGCGGGTCCTGCTTTCCCAAAGATCTGCTGGCCTTCCGGGCGGTGGCGCGGGAGTGCGGTTACGAGTTCCGGTTGCTGGACGAAGTCATGCGCATCAACGAGGAGCAGCGGCAGCGCTTCCTGCGCAAGGTGCGCACCGCCTTGTGGACTTTGCGGGGAAAACGGCTGGGCGTGCTGGGATTGGCGTTCAAGGGCGGGACCGACGATATCCGCGAATCGCCAGCCATTCTGCTGGTGCAGGCGCTGTTGCAGGAAGGCTGTCAGATTGCGGCCTATGACCCGGCGGCGATGGAGCGGGCGCGCGAAGTTCTGAACTCGAAGACAGAGTTTGTCAGCAACCCGTACGAAGCGGCCAGCGGCGCCGATGCCCTGCTGATCTTGACCGAGTGGGAGGAGTTTGCCGGGCTCGACCTGGACCGCCTGCAGCAGCAGTTGAAATATCCCATTGTGATCGACGGCCGCAACCAAGCCGCGCGCCCTGGTAACTGGCGGAGCCGGATTTCTGGGCTCGCACTTGTGCGACGCTCTGCTCGGCGAAGGCTATTCCATCGTCGCCGTCGATAACCTGCTGACCGGAAAACTGGCCAATCTCGATCATCTGCGCCACGACCCTCGCTTTGAATTTCAGCAAATTGATATCAATGAGCGCTTTGACTGCGGGGCGGTGGATTACGTGTTCCACTTCGCCTGCCCCGCCAGTCCCGTGGACTATACCCTGCACGGAATCGCCACGCTTAAAGTCGGGTCGCTGGGCACCTTTCACGCCCTCGATGTCGCGCGCCAGTATGGCGCCAAATACTTCGTCTCTTCCACCTCGGAATGTTACGGCGATCCCTTGCAGCATCCGCAACAGGAAACTTACTGGGGCAATGTGAATCCCATCGGACCGCGTTCGGTGTATGACGAGAGCAAAAGGTTTACCGAAGCCGTGACCATGGCTTATCACCGCTATCACCAGGTGGACACCCGCATCGTCCGCATCTTCAATACCTACGGCCCCCGCATGCAGCTCAATGACGGCCGTGTGATTCCCAACTTCATGAAGCAGGCGCTGCGCGGCGAAGACCTCACGGTCTACGGCGACGGCAGCCAGACCCGCAGCTTCTGTTACGTCAGCGATGAGATTGAAGGCTTTCTGCGGCTCTCCCACGCCACTGAGCATCTGCCGGTTAACCTCGGAAACCCCACCGAGTTCACCATCCTGGAATGTGCCCGCCACGTACTGGCGGTCACGGCATCGAAGAGCAAGATCCGCTACGAAGCCTTGCCCCAGGATGATCCCCAGCAGCGTTGCCCCGACATCACCAAAGCCAGAACTCTGCTCGGCTGGGAACCGAAAACCGACCTCGAAACCGGCCTGCGCTTGTCCCTGGATTATTTCCGCAAAGCAGCACAGATTTAGATCTAATCGCAATCCGGATAGACTTTGGGAAGGGCACGACCTCGAGTCCTGTCGTTGATTAGTCTCATCAGCGCCTTCGCGTGGCTGAACCACAAGCATAGTTCCGCTTAGCGATAGTTGACGTGATTATCGTTTACAACATATTTTCGACGCCATTGGAGGGGCATGGCCAGGGGTCCTGATTCAGGGTGGAGCTGGCTGCGGAGCTCTTTATCCGCTCGCAAAAGCCGCCTAGGGCGGCATCAGGCCAGGGTGTCTTCGGAAGGCTGGCAGGCGATCAGTTGGTTTACTTGATCCCGTTCGTCCGCGGTCTTAAGGCTGAACTGCACTCCCATCCCGAAACCAGGATGCGTCACCTGTACCGTCCCCCGCACTCGCAACTTTAAGTCCCGAGTGCGCACCACGAGATTCACAACGGTTTGGGCAGGAAACGGAGCCGGAGTTTCCACATAGCAGCCACCCGTGCTGATGTCGCTCAGCGTGCAGCGATTGGGAACACCCTCTCCCAAGCGGAACACATCCGCACTCAGCCGGCAGGCGAGCCGGGACTGAACCCGGCGGTTCGAGGAGGAAGTCGATAGCCCTAATCCCGCGAGCCGGGTGGCGACTGGTTCCACAGGCGCGTGCGGCGCAACCGTGGGTGCGGCACGTTCCGCCGTCGCCAGCCGGGTGAGGCTTCCCTTGATCCATTCGCTCAGCGTTCGCCGGGAAGTTTGTGGCACATCCACGAATCTGATTCCAACTCGTCCCGAAGAGTCCTGCCACACCACGTCGCCCGAAAGCCGGACCGCGGATTTGCCTCCCGGCAAATTGAACTGAAAATAAACCTTGCAGCGTAGGGGCAGCCTGCGCTCGGATTGTATGGCCAGACCATCTTCACTCAAGTCCAGCAGCGTGGCGGGAACATTCTCAGCGGTGCCATAGGCGATCGAGGCGGGGCTATGCAGCGAGACTCGCAGCTTTATCCGTTTTTCGCGCGCCATCAGGCCGCGTGCAGCCCGCAAGCTGCCGGCCGCTCGCTCCATCGAAACCGGTTTGTACACAATGAAGTTGGCGCCTTGGCCGAAAATATCGCGAACCTGTTCGCGCCCGTCGACCAGGCCAATAATGAGCGTAGCCTTGTTAATCGGCAATTTGCGCACGGTGGCAATAAATTCGATCGCCGCCGATTGATCTTTGCAATCAACCACGACGGCATCAAAGTGCTGGGCTGCCAGGCGGGAGGCGGCTGCGCTCAGGTCCGCGCAATGCTCTACCCCGATGGTCAGCTCCTGAAGAATCTGACCAAGCACCTGCACCGCATTTCTGTCCGCACAGACCACCAGTGACGTAAGTGCCATACCGCGAGAATGTTAGAGTTCCGCGGTAAGGCGAGACAAGTTACTTCAGTCATGACGATGGAAATTTGGCGAAGCCGGTGACTTTCGTCATCTGGAGTTCAAACTGAGAACTCGCTATGTTGGCACCTGTAGGTTACCCAGGCTTGGCGCGTAGACTTTCTCCTCGTCTTCATGAAGGTGCTTCAGGATGTCATTACGAACTGGCAACTGGATGATCGCTGCAGGAGCAGTCGTGCTGGTCATGGGGCTTCTCGTGCTACCCGCGGCTCTGGGCGAACACGTGGACACCAGTCTGGTCACTTTGGGCGCCTGTGGAGTGTCCCTGGGCTCGATGATGACGGCCGCAGGGGGTTATTTGAGAACCCGGAAGATGGCGTCGCCCGAGGGCGCAGGAGTGTTCCCGGGGGAGTCCAAACCCCCTGCACGCCGGGTTCGGGGTGGCTGCGATGTTTGCCATGGTGACCTGCCGGTGATCCATTGCAAGGTGCACCAGGTCCACCTTTGTCCCGACTGTGTGGCGAAACACTATGATTTCCGCTCCTGCACATACATACCCAGCACGCGCCGGACGGCCCCCAAGACAGGCAAGGCTTTGGCCAAAGCACAGTACCCTTAACCTGCTCAATCCACTTGGTCTTGAGGACCTAAGTGACTACGGTTTCACCCGCCGATTACATTACCCAAATCTAGTGCTGAGATACCTTCCCGGGATGCGTTGACTCCTGTCCACCCCACCGCCTAGCACGAGCTTAGCTACAGCCGCGTGTTTTCGCGGTCACACTCCCCCTGGCCTACGGCATAGGAGTCAGTCTCAGGCTCCACAAACGGCGACAGCAAGGCTTCACCACGGCGATGCAGACAGCTAGCAGGGTCAAGGAACCTACCAACAAGACAGGCAGGCCAGACCAGCGGCTTCCTGAGCCGGTCTCCGGAAGATTTGGACAATAACGCCAGATTGGACATTTATGCAGGAAAGAACTTCCTCTGCGGATTCACCGAGCTACCAGGCGAAGCCTTGGGCTCTACCGTCATTGATTCCAGCGTCTCGCGGGATGGCTATCACTTCGAATCGGTCCCGAAAGCGGTGCAACGCAGTTCGCCGTGATGACTACCCCGTTACAAACGATTTTGCCGTCCGCACGCTGCGCGCACGGTTCGGTGAAGCTCTGGATGCTGATCGTGAGGCAACGAGCGGGTATGACAAATTTTGAAGATCGAACATGAATGCATCCTGTCGCAACAAGTAAGGCCGTCAGAAGGACGATCCTGCTTATTGCGGCAACGCTCCTGCCCGTCTTTCTGAACCCCTTTTCCTGAACCATTTTTTCTGAACCAGATATTCCGAACAAGGTTTTCCGAATCAGTAATCAGCGCTCCAACTAATCATCGGCGGCGCTGACTTATCCTTTAGCTTTTCTAGCTTTTCACTTGGCTTTTCATTTCGAGTCCCAGAGGTTTTCGTATCCAGCAGTCGACTGGCGGCCTTCCCGTGTATCATCGTTTTGCTGTTTGGCTGTGGTTTGGCGTGGTGAAGGCCAGTTGTGGAGGGATGCTCTTGCCTCAGATTAGGGCGATTTTCTGGGACGTCGGTGGGGTGCTGCTCACGAATGCCTGGGACCGCGCCCAAAGGGAACGGGCGCTCGAACAATTCAAGCTTGATCAGGAGGAGTTTCACGACCGCCACGAGATGGTGGTCTCATCGCTCGAGCGGGGAAAGATCGGCTTCGACGAATACGTAGATCGGACGATCTTCTACCGTCCTCGGCCCTTTGCTCGCGAAGTCTTCAAGGACTACGTATTTTCCCTGTCCCAGCCCTACCGCGAAGTGCTCGCCCTGGCGGAGGAGTTGGCCAAGTCGGGCAGGTATTTCATGGCTACCATCAACAATGAATCGCGGGAACTGAATCTCTACCGTATTCAGACCTTCGGCCTGGGCGAAATCTTCTCCGTGTTTGTAAGTTCCTGCTTTGTCGGCTTACGCAAGCCGGAGGAAGGCATTTACCGCTTGGCGCTCGAGATTACCCAGAAATTGCCCGGGGATTGCTGCTTCATTGACGATCGCGCGCTGAACCTCGAGTGTGCGCGGCAGATGGGAATGCATACCGTCGAGATGCAGGACGTGGAGCAGTTGCGGCGGGAACTGCGAAAGCTCGAAGTGCATATCTGATGAAAGTACAGATCTGAATTTGATCGAGGTAGCGCCGGCGTCCTGCCGGCGTGCCGAGGCCATCCTGCTCAAGAACGTGGGCGGCCCGATGGCAACTTCATCGCAAATTAGGGCTTGCGCGGCGGCCGGGGAATTGGGGCTCCCAAAGACATACTCGGCTTCGCAAGCTGCTCGCCAGCGCCTCCGAGGCTGAGGTCGCTGGACCAGCTATCGGCCACGATCCTCCA
>WNFD01005020.1_pt1 | contig 15729 bp, 18 predicted proteins | sample 5400491 | NCBI WGS metagenome assembly WNFD01 (sample SAMN13153343, study PRJNA577476) | soil metagenome | isolation source: 120 cm saprolite under Douglas fir tree site 2 hole 2 replicate 2 | place: USA:California | collected 2015-04-18 | reverse complement strand
GGGGGCAGACCTTGCACCCGCTACGATCCATTTTCCCCGGCCACGGCCGGCAACCCGCAACACCACACTGAACGAACAAAGGAAGGAACAAAACCATGGCTACAAAGCAACCAAATATCCTGATCCTCTGGGGCGATGACATTGGCATGTGGAACATCAGCCACTTCAGCCACGGCATGATGGGCTATCGGACTCCGAACATCGACCGCGTCGCCAACGAAGGCGTCTCCTTCACTGACTACTACGGCCAGCAGAGCTGCACCGCCGGCCGTGCAGCCTTCATCACCGGCCAGAACCCGCTCCGCACAGGCCTCACCAAAGTCGGTATGCCCGGCGCCACGCTCGGCCTCCAGCCCGAAGACCCGACCATCGCTGAAATGCTCAAGCCTCTCGGCTATGCCACCGGCCAATTCGGCAAGAATCATCTCGGCGATCGCAATGAGTTCCTGCCCACCGTGCATGGCTTCGACGAATTCTTCGGCAATCTCTATCACCTCAACGCCGAAGAAGAGCCGGAGCTGCCCGATTATCCGAAGGATCCCGCGTTCAAGGAAAAATTTGGACCTAGAGGGGTGCTCCATTGCAAGGCGACTGACAAGGATGATCCAACGACGGATCCCCGCTGGGGCCGGGTAGGCAAGCAGACGGTTGAGGACACTGGCCCTCTGACCAAGAAGCGCATGGAAACAGTCGACGAAGAGATCACCTCTCGAGCTATGGACTGGATGGAGAAGCAAGTCAAAGCGGATAAGCCCTTCTTCCTCTGGTACAACTCGACAGCCATGCACTTCCGGACCCACCTCGCCGACAAGAATCGCGGCAAGAGCGGCCAGGACGACTACAGCGATCGCATGGTCGTCCACGACGAGCAAATTGGCATGATGCTCGACAAACTCGACCAACTGGGCATTGCCGATAACACTATCGTCATGTACTCCACAGACAACGGCCCGGAAAACGATACCTGGCCCGATGGCGCCAATAGCCCGTTCCGCGGCCAGAAAGACACGAACTGGGAGGGCGGCTGGCGAGTTCCGGCTTTCTTCCGCTGGCCCGGCAAGATCAAGGCTGGCTCGGTGCTCAACGGAATCGTCTGCCACCAGGACATGCTGCCGACGTTGCTGGCCGCAGCTGGCGAGCCGGACATAAACCAGAAGCTCCTCAACGGCTACAAGGCTGGGGATAAGACGTTCAATGTCTGTATCGACGGCATTAACCAGTTGCCATACCTCACTGGGCAGGTGAAGGAGAGCCCAAGAGACCACTTCTTCTACATCAGCGATGACGGCGGAGTAATGGCAGTTCGGGCTGGCGACTACAAGCTGGTCTTCGAACAGCAGCTTTCATATTCAACCAATGTCTGGGCGGACCCCTTTGAGAAGTTACGCCTTCCTCATATATTCAACCTTCGTCGCGACCCATTTGAGCGTGCGGATTTCAACTCCAACGTCTACTGGGATTGGACGATCAACCACGTCCCGCAGCTTTACCAGGCCCAGGCACTCGTGGCGGCGCAGATCGAGAACTTCGTCAAGTTCCCACCGCGCCAGAAGGCAGCCTCGTTCAACCTCGATTCCGTGATGGCGTCGTTGGGACCAGCAGAGGCCGCATACGCCGCAGCGAAGGCGAAAGCCCAAGCTGCAGCTAAGCAACAACCGGCTCTGACGAAGTAACTAACCCTGTCGAAAGGGAGGTCGACAAGGCCTCCCTTTCGATGGAGAATTCACAACAAAATCGGGTCAGTTGCGCAATGCAGGTTGATAAACAGATTTTTGCCGACAGACAATGGTCTACTGCGGAATCTGTAGGAATGCGGCACTTGCCATGAGCCAACTAGCAGAACCACTTTCGCCGTCACTTGATACAGCAGATGAGGTCCGAAGCTTCTACGACCGTTATCCGTATCCAAGACCGGTCGATAGTCTCGAACAATACCGTCGGCTCTGGGACGACCCGCACAGGCGTCGCGCGGATCACCATCTCTTCTGGCCGGACAGATCCTACAGCGAAGACCATTCCATTCTCATCGCAGGCTGCGGAACGTCTCAGGCAGCAAAGCATGCCTTGCGTTGGCCCACAGCTCAAGTTACCGGCATCGATATCAGCGCAACGAGTGTGCAGTGTACGGAGGAACTCAAGCGTAAATACGATCTGAAAAATCTTCAGGTCCATCAGCTTGCAATCGAGCAGGTAAGCCAATTGGGGATGAGCTTCGACCAGATTGTCTGCACCGGTGTTCTCCATCATCTTCCGGATCCTGATGTCGGTCTTGCAGCTCTGCACGACGTGCTCAAACCGGATGCAGCAATGCATCTGATGGTCTATGCGCCCTACGGAAGGACCGGCATCTATATGCTGCAGGAGTTTTGCAGACGTATTGGTATAGGTGCAACCGATGAGGGAATTCGGGATCTTATCACTGCGCTCCGGGCATTGCCGCCTGGTCATCCGCTGGAACACATTTTGCACGAGGCCCCCGACTTTCGGCAGGAGGCGGCGCTCGCCGACGCGCTCCTGCATCCTCAGGACCGCGCCTATTCCGTGCCGCAGTTATTCGATTTCATCGAAAAAGGGAAGTTGACATTTGGTCGTTGGGTAAAACAAGCGCCCTACAGTGGGCGCTGCGGTGTGATGGCGCAGATCCCCCCGGCCCTCCAGATGGCACACCTCCCCTTGGAGGAGCAGTACGCTGCCGCCGAGCTCTTTCGCGGCACGATGGTTCGTCACAGCGTCATCGTCTACCGGAACGATAGGCACGGCGACACGCACCCCATCAGTTTCGCAGGGAATGCGTGTCTACGCTACGTGCCCATTCGAATGTCAGACACCATCGGCGTTCAAGAACGTCTGCCTGCGGGAGCCGAAGCCGTTCTAATAAACCGCACTCATAGTTACAGAGATATTTTCATGGCAGTCAACCCGGCAGAAAAGCGCTTATTCGATGCTGTAGATGGAAATCGCACGATCGATGACATTCTAAAGCGGACGGTCACATCACCAGAACGATCTGATCGGGAAATGGCACGTACCTTCTTTGAACGTCTCTGGTGGCATGATCAGGTGGTGTTCGATGCATCCCAAAACTAGTGCAAATCATCGTTCCAACATTTCGGAAGAAATCAAAAGTAAGCTCGATAGCCGGAACAATCAACCATCCACTAGTCGCCGGTATCTTCTAGTTGTTGGGATAAGGTCGTATGGACAATAACCTACCGATGCAGATCGTAGAATTTACTGCGCAGGGGCTTGAGTTTGTTGGCGTTGTAGTAATCAGTATCGGCTTTATCTATGCAGGATTCAGGGCTCTCGTCCACTATAAACAGAAAAGGCCGAATCCCTATGACCACCTGAAAGTCTCTATCGGAAGGGCATTACAGCTTGGGCTCGAGTTTTTGATCGCTGCCGACATCATCAGCACAGTAACAGTAGAGCCAACCAGAGAGAAGATAGTGTCCCTCGCATTGCTGATCGTCGTACGAACGTTTTTGAGCTGGTCCATTGCGGTGGAAATCGAAGGCTGCTGGCCCTGGCAGGTTGCGAACAAAAGAAAGGATTAAAGCTATGGACGACATCTGGAACAGATTTATCGAAAACCTTTTTGGCCGGTTAGATGGCCCGCTTCATTTCCGATTCTTTATGCAGCCAGCCATGGCAATCATCTTTGCAGTGATCGATGGGATAAAGGACGCAAAGCTGGGAAGACCGGCATATTTCTGGGCCGTGGTCAAAGACCCGGATCAGCGAAAAGAGCTCTTAAAACTTGGCTGGAAGCGGTTCGGTAAGATTTTTATCTTGGCTGTCATTCTCGATGTCATTTATCAGATAAAGGTCTATCACTGGTTTTACCCCGGTGAAACACTGGTCGTTGCGATCTTTCTTGCAATCATTCCCTATCTTCTGGTGCGCGGGCCGGTCAATCGGATCGCCACGTGGCGTGCAAACAAAGTGGCTCAAGATCTCCAGGCCAAGAATAGAGCCTGATCGCTTTGCCAACCTACGCCAGTCTCAACTTACGAGACTGAGCCGCAGCTTGCGTCTAGCAACTATTCGCGGGGCACTAGCAGATATGGCAGTGGCGTCGACATAAGATAGCCGCTACGCTTGACGAGACAGTCAGCACATGCCTAGATCGTCAATTCCGGAGTATCAATAGACATCAGCATGGCGCTTTTTTGGCGAATTCCAAATCTATGGCTCTTCGAACCTTTTGGTTATCCTTAGCCCTTCTGACAGGCTCCTGCGCAGTCGTGAGTGCGCAAGAGACACAATTCTTGCCGGAATTAGATGTGTATCTCAAGCTGAATGAAAATGTACGGCTCGTGGGCCAGGCGAAGGATACAAGAGAGGGTGGGGATCCCACTCAGCTCGCGATAGGTCCTAGCCTGGAACTCTATACAAAGCCCCTGGTTAGACTTAAGCGAGTTACCAGTTTCGATCTGGACGACGCGAAGTCGCGGCCCTTAGTGTTTGCTGCTGGATACCGCTACTTGACAGGTTCGCCTTTGACAAATCGCTTGGAGCTGGCGGCAACCTCACACTTCCCCGCGAAGCCCGGGTTGCTCCTCTCCGACAGAAACCGTTCAGATCTTGATTGGAGTGATGGAAAATTCAACTGGCGCTATCGTAACAAGCTGGAAGTCGAAAAGGCCTTGGTAATACGTTCGTATCATCCGGCACCCTATGCAAGCGTCGAGGTGTACTACGAAAGCCAGTATCAAAAGTGGAGTACCACAGAAATTTATGTGGGTTGCCTGTTTCCGATCAAAAAGCACCTTGAGCTCGATCCTTACTATGAGCACCAAAACAATACCGGCAAAAGTCCCAATCGCCAACTACATGGCATAGGGCTGGCATTGAACGTATATTTATCGGCGAAATGAAGAAAATCTGAGGATTTAGCTATGAAGCCACCCGTCCCGGGAGCCAGCAAACCTGCAAATGAACGGGGTAACTTCGACGATCACGCGCCCGATATACTTTGGGATCTCAGGTCAATATCTCGGTCTTCCTGGGCATCCTCATATTGACTGTTTTTATCATGCCGTCGATTGGGTTCGGTGAGAACCATGAGGGGTGGTACAACAACATCGTGTTTACTGTGCTCCTCGGCGCAGGCATCACCGTCGCTTGGCGTCGCCGGGGACTCTTCGTCTTCTCGGCACTCATCAGCATAGTCGCATTTTCTAACGATGTATAGCCTTATGGATGCCAAGCCGTTCTGGGCAACTGGGCGGCGAAGTGGCTACCATTCTGGTCATTCTCATCATTGAGTGGATATTACTCTTGCAGATCTTCCGTCGCACAGGGGCGATAACAGCTGTTAGCATCCAGGCCGCGATAGCTATTTATCTACTCTTCGGCTTGGCCTGGGCGAACGCCTACCTGATCGCGATGCAGCTAAAGCCAAACTCCTTTCACAGCACTGTCGGTTTGTCCTCATCATATGTGTCGGAGTAGTACTACTACAGCTACGAGACTCTGACTACATTGGGCTATGGAGATATCATCCCGGTGACACTGGTTGCACGTGCTCTCGCCGTCGGAGAAGCTCTCACAGGGCAACTTTATCTCGCTGTCTTGATTGCGAGATTGATCGGCATGGAGATCAGCTCCTCCCAACAAAGAACCCGCTCAGAGCGCTAAGTAGTTTGATAGAAAGCGACCCATTTTGACGAGGCGAGCGACGCAGTTGTTCAACCGAATGAGAGGTCCAATTTTCATGGCTGAGTACGTCAACTCACATTCGATTCAATCCGCAAGCTATCTGAGCAAGCGATTGCCTACTTTAGTCAAGGCGTTGAGGCAGCGAAAATGCCGATAGCTATATAAGAGTCACCGTTGTTCTAGCGACAGTATTGTTGCTGACGGCCCTATCACAGAGATTCAAGACATTCGGGCCACGGATAGCTGTCGTTGGAGTTAGTTCATTCTGCTAGCCATCACTCTTTACTGGGCTTTGGTTTTCCGCCGAGCCTAGAATTTCATTCGTCTGCGATTACCGCAGCGGGAGATCCCTTCAACAGGTGCCCTCCACGACATCCCAAAGAGCAAATTTAGCCTCATCGAATCACAAGCCCCCGTCTGCCCATACATGAAGATCGTACCCTAGTGCAATTGTTCCGGGAAAGAAGCAGTTTTGCTAATTTTGGATCGCACAGCCACGGACGTACACTCCACATGAAGCAACAGCACCGTCCAAATTGCGGAACCGGAGAAAAGAGATATGCCGGTTTACTCAAAAATTAAAAGCCTTCTAGTATTAGGCATCGTCATGATCGCAGCCACCCCGGGTTCGCCCGCGACAAGTATGAAACCATCGACGCCCAGGCCTGGGGCACCGTCACGCAGATGGGCGCAAGCATTGGCGTGACCTTGAACATCTACGAGTACTCGACGCCTGCTGACAGGGTCACCCTGGTCCCCATTCGATCCGGCTGGGGCCATTATTGGCGGCTCTGAGCGCTCTGTCTCCGTCGTGGCCAGGAAGCTCGGATGTTACAAGTATTCCGCGGGTGCCTGCAGGTCCGGGGCTATCTATGGGATGTGCGGCCAGACGAACGCCGAGCTAATCGTCGCTCCCTGACGAGACATATTTGTCATGACGTATCGCAGGTCGATCTCTTACTTCGAGAGCACCGGCAGGAGAACTAAGCCAGTTACTGCTGCCATTGGCTCATCCAAAACGCCAAGCTAGAGAGACAAAGGTCTTGGAATGATCCAGGTCTGGCAAGTGCAAAGCACTTTCAGTGATCCCCGCTGGATTTCATTCATTACGTAAGGGGGGGTACTCTGAAGGTCGCTCCATGATCTGCTTGCGCCCGCATCGAAACGATGTTTCTATGAGAAGGTCACTTCTGTCAAGGGTTGATCTCCTTTTTTCCCTTCTTAGGTTCTTGCTTTTGTTGTTTGGTTGCGACGCATGTTGTTCTCCAACGTGTTTTTAAACGCATGTATGAAAGCCGACTACTCTGTCAAGAGCTTTGCTTTGGATGTTTTTTGATTGCTTTTTGTTCCCTTGAGACACACGTCCGGTAGGTGTTCGAACGCTGAAACGGGCTCATTCGATTATTTGTGGTTCACTCTCCTTCTTTTCCTGCAATCTGTTATCGGCTCATTCTAATTTCCGATTCGATCGCTGGATCGTCGGAGGCATGCCTTGATAGCGAGAGTCTCCCTCGCGTGCTCCTCATAAAGGAGGCTACAGTCCGTTGTTTCTAAACGCATCCAGGGTCAACCTTATCTGCGGGCTCACGGCGCCGTTGAAGGTCACAACCTCATGCGTGCACGACTTCCCAGCCTAACCCCATTTTCATCCGTCGTTGTGTCCAAAAAGACATGAAAAACTCACCTCACTTTTCGGAAACTTCCGCTTAGCATGGCCCGTAATTGGGCATTCGTTCTCCCCCTCCCGGAAGCCGTGATCCAGATGCGATTCGCAGCTTGACCTGCGCCGGGTACAAAACGCCGCCTGTCAGCTGCGTTATCTCGCCGCCGATTGGAGGAATGGGTTGGGCCTGCCGATAGAGGAACCAGCGGATGTTTGGTCATCCGCGGACTGATCTGCGCGTAGTCAAATAGTGTGCGGGCGAGCCGACGGGCGAAAGGACAATATCCACGTCTCTGATCCAGACGTGCAAGTGCGAAGAATCGGAAAAGAGGAGTCTAGACACGACGGATCAACCAGGCATTACGCTTGACCAATTCGTGGTATTTCCATACGCCCTCAGCGGTGGTGATCTACTTACCAGCGTCATGGAAAGCAGTTTCAAAACACGATGATCGCTCTAGCGGGATTGGGAGCCTTCGGCAGCTCTGGTGAACCTTAACGCATGGGGCGAACCATCCCAAAAAGTCAAGGCATACGACAAGGCACTAGCGGATGCCGATGAAGAGATGGCAAAGTGGCTAGAACAGACTTACCGGGCGCGACTCGAAGTAGCCAAGCTGGGCAAAGGCTGGGAGGCTAAATGGACGACGCCACGTTTCTCCAACAGTGCGGTATTGAAATTGATCCTCGATGGCTGGTGGAGTTTATGCACCAGGAGGCACCCGCGGAGATTTGTAACTACATGAAGGGTTTGATCAGAATCGCGGATATGTTGGCCAACGTTCAGATTCCATGAACAAATCGATTTCGCAGTTTCCACAAAACGGTGTTTCTATGAGAAGGTCACTTCTGTCAAGGGTTGATCTCCGTTTTTTCCTTCTTAGGGTTCTTGCTTTTGTTGTTTGGTTGCGACGCATGTTGTTCTCCACCGTGTTTCTATACGCATGTATGAGCCTTTGGCTCTGTGCCGGTTGAGGTCCAGGAGGAGAAGTGATGCTGCCAGCTTTCGGTCGGCCTCGTTGAGGGCCAAACACCGTGCGCAGTCATCGGGACACGGGGTCGTCGCAACAGTTCAGCGTCTTTGCCTCAGGCCGCTACTTCGTAGAACGGCGTGTAGACCTCCTGTGTGATCCAGATCCGGTGAAGTGGGACGGCAAGCTTACGGGCGACGGCCACCACAGCTCGTCTTCGTGCATGGCTTCCGCCACGGGCAGCGAGACTGAGGCCCCACTCTCGCAAGGCTGAGGCTTTTCCATGTGGCCCGATGACGTGGTTGGCGCATTCGACCAGCAACTGTCGCAAGCACCCACCGGCGGAGACGCTGCTGCGCCAATCCTCGTTCTTTGGCGACTCGCGCCAACGTCTTTTCCAGACGCTCAACGGGACGCGGATTCATGTGCCTTCACCGTATTTCCCAACTCTCAAAATTTCCTTCGCGGCCAGCACCGTAGGATCAAATTGATCTCTCTACGCCGGTGGTGTTCGAGCCGGGCTATATCCGCGTCCGTTGCGATCGGCTAGCCGGCGAGTACGGCGAAGTGCTTCGAAAGTGTGATCCCAAGGTTGCCGACCGTAGACACAAAATTTCCGTACCCGAACAGATACATGCCCAACACATTCCCCTGGACGAACACCCTCGGCGAATCAGTCACGTAAAAACGGAAGTCGGGTCCCGCGACCGGGATCGGTGCTAAAAGCGATCCAGAGGCCGACACCGCATTATGGTGGACACCATCGCCTGTCACCTGCGCCGCAGCACTGATTTTGGCCGTTGTGTTGAACAGGTCGAACTGTAATCCGAGGCCAAGATGGCCCCGCTTACGCCGAATGAAGTCGTACTGGTACCCCGGCGCCACCGCGAGAGTATTGAGCGAGCTGTTTGCCGTCAATCCAGCAGTGAACGTCTGCCCCTGAAAGGTAAACGTCCGGTTGAGCACCGTCTGGCGCGAGGTATCGAGTGGAATGATGGTGACGTAAAAATGGTTCTTCCTTGTGACTTCCAGTCGACCTTGCCTGAAAAAGTGGGGTAGCTACTGAAGCCGAGGTCCTTGGTTAGATCGATGGAGCCAGTGTCCGATGCCCCGTGGATGCTGCCCGTAGGGTTCGAGTAGTACCGGCCCGCGTCGATGCGCAGCTTGTAAGCGTCAAAGTCTTCCTTCTCGGCCGCATGCAGAAACGGAGCGGCTGAGAGACGAGCAAGGAAGACCATCCCCCACAGCGCGATGTGTAACTTTCGGTGTGTCATTGACTCCCCATCTCAACCGTCGCGAAAGACCTGCAGGCTCCAAAACCTGAATGGGTTGCAGGGTTGCGCGACGAAGGATCAGTTATGGAATCAGGCCGCTCGCTTCAAAACCGTACGGCGAGCATAGTGCATCACGCCAAACACGCACAGTTAGCAGAAGTACTAGAACAGCGGGTCATTAACTTCTAGCCGCTGGATCGGCTATCGCTGGTCTGGCAATTGACGGGGATGTTGGCAAATGAGAATAGAAGAATCCAGCCCGGGTGCTGTGCGTAATCCGGCTCTCTCGTTGACGGAATCGATCGACGCCAGGAGTAGAACATCGTGGTGCCGTCGGTCGAAAAGATCGCGGAATATCCCCCTTGATGGGTCACCTGGATCGGTGCCGCGTTCTCCTTTGGGAGGGTCCCCCAGATTTCGAACGCCCCGCTGCGGTTCGACGCGAAGTAAATCCACTTCCCGTCTGGCGACCACACCGGAGCAGTATCGTGCGCCGGATTGTTCGTGATCCGCACCGGGGTTTCGGCTGGTCCCGCAATACCGCACTCAGGCTGGAAATCGCTGAATCGCGTTTGAATGGACTGACTCCCGTCAACATCTCATAGAAAATGCAGCCAAACGCAAAGATGTCCGTCCGGCCGTCGACAATGCCTCCCTCGGCCTGCTCCGGAGACATGTATGGAGCAGTGCCCAATATGTTTCCTTGCATCGTTAATGCAGTCATCGCCGTCGGGTCCGGGTCCCGATCCGCGCCATTGTCCGACGTCATAGCCTTGGCCAGCCCAAAGTCCAGAATCTTAACTAAACCACTATCGGAGACCATCACATTGGCAGGTTTCAGATCGCGGTGCACAATTCCCGCTCTATGCGCCGCGCACATTGCCTCGGCGATCTGCAGACCGCATTTGACGGCTACATTGAGCCGCAGCCCTCCAGGCGGAATCACCGCATCCAGGGATTTCCCCGAAATATATTCCATCACCAGGTAATCGCGGCCCTCTTCCGTGCCACGCCATAAATCGTGACGATGTTGAGGTGATTCAGCGCCGAAGCTGCCCGCGCCTCCTGCAGAAAACGCGCACGTCGGCCACTATCTCCAGCCTGTGTTCCCAACAGCATCTTGATCGCAACTGTCCGCCCTAGCTGCTCGTCGCGCGCGCGATAGACCTCGCCCATCCCGCCTGAGCCTAGTTGGCTTTCAATGACATAAACCCCGAACCGGCTGCCATTCACCAGTGACATAGATTCCGTCATGCGCCAAGTTTAGTTCTCCCCATAAAGCGGGAAAACTAGCAAAACCGATAGTAGAATCGAGCCCCTTTCTTCAAAGCCCTATTCCTTCGTCTTCAGCTTGGAATCGTTTTCGCGAATGAACGCCTCGATCTCCGGCGCCCTTGCCAGGATGCGGAGCCATTGTTCTTTGTAGAGCGTGACCGGAAAGCGGCCCATGCCGTACAGAGAGACCCCGCCCTTCTCGCTCACCTTCAAAGTGAGGCCACCCTTGTCTTGCTCTTGAGCTGGGCATTCTCGGCCCGTAGGCGCTCCAACTCCGCTTGCATCTCCGATTCACACATCCCTTCCCTCCTCCGATTCCCTGCACACAATTCATTTTGCAAGCTTCCCAGCCCGGCGCTTCTTGACCGGAACATACCGATATAGCGTATCCCGGCTGATGCCGAACTCACGAGCAAGTGTGGCCTTCGAGGCACCATCGGCAACTCGCCGTCGCAACTCGGCCGCCCGCGCGGGCATCAGAGAAGGTTTCCTGCCGGTGTACTTCCCTTCCCGCTTTGCGATCGCAATCCCCTCGCGCTGGCGCTCGCGGATCAACTCTCTCTCGAACTCGGCGAACCGCCCCCATGACACTCAACAGCAGATTCGACATAGGCGAATCCTCGCCGGTGAAGGTCAGGTTTTCCTTTACAAAGACGACATGGATGCCCCCGCTCAGTCAGCCTCAGCACGATTCTCCGCAAGTCATCGAGGTTACGGGCCAGCCGGTCCATCGAGTGACAAAACACTGTATCGCCTTCGCGGACGAAGCTCTGCATGGCCTCCAATTGGGGCCGCTTCACATCCTTGCCGGAGGCTCTGTCGGTAAATGTCTTGTCCAAGGCCAGTCCTTTGAGCTGGCGAACCTCGTTTTGATCCAGGGAGCTGACCCGCAGGTAGCCGTAGGTTGGTTCGGAGGACAGTGCAACCACTGTGAACCGTGCCGACGGGGCATATTTGTCGATTGCCAGAATCTGATCATCACGGGCGTATCCCGGGATGGCGGCTATGCCGAGATGGCGATTGTGGAAGCACGCGCTCTCGCGGCTGTCCCCGACGACCTCACGCCGGACGCGGTCGCGCCGTTGGTCTGCGTGGGCGTGACGACGTTCAATGCTCTCCGCAAGTCAGGATTGGGGGGTGGTGCCACCGTAGGCGTCCACGGCATCGGAGGCTTGGGACATATGGCCATCCAGTTCGCTCGGAAGATGGGCTTCCGGACGGTGGCAATCGCCCGAGGGTCGGACAAGGAAGAACTGGCACGCAGGCTTGGCGCTCACGAATACATCGATAACTCAAAGCATGATGCCGTCGCGGTGCTTAACGCACTAGGTGGGGCAGACGCCGTCCTGACAGCCTCCTCCAATGCGGAATCCATCGCTCCGCTGGTCGCAGCCCTGAGGCCGCATGGTCAACTCATAGCGTTAGGCATCCCCCTTTGACCCGATCAAGGTCGACCTATCCCAACTCGTGGTCGGAAGCCGGTCGATCACGAGTTATTTCGTGGGAACAGCGATCGAAGAGGAAGACACGATTCGCTTTAGCGCTCTTCAGGGCGTTGCCCCGATGGTCGAGCGCGTTCCTCTGGAGAAGGCGGAGGAGGCCTTCGCCAAGATGATGGCGGGACAAGCACGTTTCCGTTTGGTTCTTCATCCTTCTCTGAAGTAGGTTCCAGTTCAACATCGAGGCCAAGGAGAAGAACCCATGACAATATAGGCTCATGCTTCAAGATCAGCCCATGTGGCTCCGTTGGCTGGAAAGTTGGCATCAAATAGTGCTGAATGTGTCGGTCCTATCCACTGGCCGATCTGAAATTTGCGGAGCGGTTCATTCCCATGACACCGAAGAGGTCAGAATCTAAGCTTTGGAGTCACACGACCAATACACGACCATCGTACGGTCGAAACCAGCCCAAATGGTCCTAAACCATCCTAAATCGAGGAGGCCACAAGGCTAATCGTCTCAACTATATCCGCTGATTCCAGAGCACTTAGTTCGCTTGCTAGGCGGCCCTGAAAAGGCCGGCGTCGGCGGTTCGATCCCGTCTCTGGCCACCATTTAGAATCAATAACTTACAGGATCTACTCCAAGCCTCCAGCACGCTGGAGGCTTTTGGCATTTTCGGTAACTCTTTTATTGTTAGCAAGATACGGGCTCCGATAGTTCTGGCCGAAAAAAGGCCGGCGTCGCTCATTGCCTCATCTTATCTGTAACATTCAAATAGACTTAGTTAGCCGCCAAAAATCGGATTTAAACTTGTTCTAATTGGCAAAAGACAGATGGACTCTAACAGTCGCTGTGTGGGAACGCTCATTCGTACCACCTTTCCCTATCGCCGCCGATCCGGTGCATCTCGCCGTGGGTGAAGAGAAGCGCGTTTGAACTAAGCCGCTGGCGCGGCGGATGCTGCATTGTTGCGGTCTTCTGGCGTTAGTTCAGGCTAAGGTTTGGGTCACAAGGAGGATTTTCCTGTGACCCATCTTCGCCAGTTGATGCTCGATGAGCTTCAGCGTCGTAACTACTCTCCGAACACCCTACGTTCCTATATCCATGCGGTCGAGGAGTTCGCCAAGTATTTTCACCGTTCGCCGGAGCAGCTCGGGCCGGACCATATACGCGAGTACCAGGTCCATCTGTTCCGCGATCGCAAGCTTTCTCCGCGCACCATCGAAGGACGAGCGGCAGCTCTTCGGTTCCTGTTCGTCAAGACGCTGCGCCGGCCTTACCTGCCCGATGCGATCCCGTTTCCGAAGCAGCACAAGCGTCTGCCGACCGTGCTGAGCCAGGAAGAAGTCTCCCGGTTGATCGACTCGACCGGCAACCTGATGCATCGTGCGATGGTGATGACGCTCTATGCGACCGGCGTTCGCCGGGCCGAGCTGTGCCGGTTGAAGGTAGCCGACATTGACAGCGGACGGATGGTGCTTCATATCCGGCAAGGCAAGGGCGGACGCGATCGGGACGTCCCGTTGAGCCCGAAGCTGTTGGCCACCCTGCGCGAGTACTGGCGTTGGATGAAGCCGAGGACCTACCTGTTTCCGGGCATGGAGAACAACTGGCGGGCCGACGTGCCGGTCACCACGAAGGTCGCGTGGACGGCTGTAACAGAAGCGGCGAAGTCGGCCGGCATCACTAAGCGTGTTTCGCCACACACGCTACGGCACAGCTTCGCAACGCACCTGCTCGAAGCCGGAGCCGATCTTCGCACCATTCAACTGCTGCTCGGACACGCCAAGCTGGCCGACACGACGGTCTATCTGCACTTGTCCAGTCGGCATCTGCAAGCCGTCGCCAGCCCACTTGAAGCACTCGCCGTCACGACGAACGAGGTGAAGCATTCGAGGAGGCGTGTGAAGGGATGACCCGGCCCACCCTTGAGGTGGCCGACATTCTGCGTAGCTCCGGCAGCAGCTTTCTCAAGCGGCATGGATCGCATCTCGCCTCCCAGCACCGCAAGGTGATGGACGCCATCGTCCGTTGCCGCACGGCGGCGCTCGGAGGTCATCGCGATCGATGCTCCGGCTGCGGACATCAGGCCATCTCCTATAACTCGTGTCGCAACCGGCACTGTCCCAAGTGCCAGGGCAACGCACGCGCCAGATGGCTGGCCGCGCGCTCCGCCGAGCTGTTGCCCGTGCCCTACTTCCACATCGTCTTCACGCTGCCCCATGAGCTGTCTGCCCTGGTACTGCAGAACAAGAGGCTGCTCTACGACCTGCTCTTCCGCACCAGTGCCGCGACGCTCCTTGAGGTTGCTCGCGACCCCAAGCACCTGGGAGCCGACATCGGATTGCTCAGCGTCCTGCACACGTGGGGTCAGAACCTCCAGCATCATCCCCATGTTCACTGCGTGGTGCCAGGCGGTGGTCTCGCGCTCGACGGCTCCAGATGGGTCGCCGCATCCTCTCGCTTCTTCCTGCCTGTTCATGTCCTAAGCCGCGTCTTCCGCGGCAAGTTCACTGCGGAACTCAGGCAGCTTCTGCTTCAGAACAAGCTGCAGTTCCATGGCTCGCTCAAGGAACTTGAAGCACCGGAGCGCTTTCAGCGATTCCTGCGGCAGCTCTTCTCGAAGGACTGGGTCGTCTATGCGAAGCCGCCGTTCGGTGGAGCGGAACATGTCCTCAACTATCTCGCCCGCTACACCCACCGCGTCGCGATCTCGAACCACCGCCTGGTCAGCTTCAAGGATGACCGCGTCTCCTTCCGCTGGAAGGACTACGCTGCCAGTAGCAAGCAGAAGGTCATGACAGTCTCAGCGGATGAGTTCCTGCGACGGTTCCTCACCCACGTCCTACCGAAGGGCCTGGTCCGCATCCGTCACTTCGGCCTCTTCGCCAACCGTAAACGGTCCGCGTCGCTGCTGCGTTGCCGCTTCCTGCTCAAGGTCGATGCGCCACCACCTCAGCCTGCTCCCTCTCAGATCAAGTGCCCGCTCTGCTCCGAGCCCATGCTCGTCGTCGAACGGATCACCAGTCGTCAGTTCCTCTCTGCACTGGCTAACGTCTCCCCATCTAGGCCCCGTCTCGATAGCTCTTAATCCACCATGGCTGACGCCGCTCTCAACCCGGTCGCCCCAAGCCGTGCTCTCGCACGCAACGCACCGCCGCGCGCTCTCGCACCGAAACAGCTCCAGAGCTGCTCCGCCGTCACCTCCGAACAGCCCCTTGCTGGGATCACGCCTAACCGCTTCGCGGGTTCGACACCTCGCCGAGCCCCGGAAAAGATGACGTGCAAGCTAGAATCGCCCATTCAAATCCCATAGGCTCCCACCGCATCCGCCGCGCCAGCGGCTTACTTCAAACGGCCCTATCAAAACTACCCCGACAGACTCTGTTGCAGTTCCCCGCTTCGTGCGCGGGGCAGCCCTGATAGGGTCCTAACGTTT
>WNFD01003521.1_pt1 | contig 15732 bp, 15 predicted proteins | sample 5400491 | NCBI WGS metagenome assembly WNFD01 (sample SAMN13153343, study PRJNA577476) | soil metagenome | isolation source: 120 cm saprolite under Douglas fir tree site 2 hole 2 replicate 2 | place: USA:California | collected 2015-04-18 | reverse complement strand
GCGGATTCCGTCGCGAGAGACCTCCGCCGATTGACTCAATTTTCCTGATGCAAACGGTGGTTGTCCCGTTGGGCCCGAGGCGGTAAATTCGCGTAGCACGCGCTTCGTGTCGGATCGCGGAGCCGGCGAGGAGGCCGACCATGCTGGGAATGGGGATGGCGTCATCACACGCGCCGATGATGTTCCAGAAGGCGCAATACTGGCCGCGGGTGGTCGAGCGGATCCCGGCGGAAGCGCGGGAGCACCTGCCGCACAGCGCCCGGGTGGAGATCGCGACGCCGGCGATCATCGATGGGCACATCCAGCGGATCGAGGCCGCGTTCGCCGTCCTGCGCGAGCAATTGAAGGCGTTCCGGCCGGACGCCTTGATCATGATTGGCGACGATCAGGGTGACATGTTCGACACGGCCAACAATCCCACGTTTTCCGTCTACACCGGTGACGAGCCACTGTGGGGGCGGAGCGCCCGCGATCCCTTCGGCATCGCGCCGCAGGAGCGCACGAAGGTCGTCTTCCGCCAGCACGGCGAGCTCGCCCGTCACCTGCTGCGCGGGCTGGTCAAGCGGGGATTCGACGTCGCCAACCTCGCCCGGTTCGAGCCGCGTGGTAATCCCGCCCGCGGGGTGTCGCACATGGTCTCCAACCTCGTACCCGAGGTGGACCCCGGCCTGGAGATTCCGCTGGTCTGCGTGTTCCTCAACGAGTATTACCCGCCGCTACCCAGCGCCGCGCGGTGCGCGCAGCTGGGCGAGGCGATCGCGGACGCCCTTCGCGACCGTCCGGAGCGCGTGGCGATCTACGCGTCCGGCGGCCTCTCCCACTATCCGGGCATGTACAACGCCGGCTGGATCGACCAGCCCCTCGACCACTGGATCCTCGAGCGTCTCGAGCGGAACGACCTCGACGCCCTGCAGCACCTCTTCACCTTTGACTCGGACAACATGCGCTCGGGCACGGGCGAGGTGCGCGCGTGGATCAGCGTGGCCGCGGCGATGAAGCGGCCGGCGACGGTGGTCGAGTACGTGGCGGCGCATTGCACCCAGACCGGGTGTGGCTTCGTGTGCTGGCCGCCGGTCGGGCGGGACTAGGCGATGGATTTCGGCGCTGCGATCTTTTTCACGGACTACTCGATGGGACCGGCCGAGCTCGGCCGGGCGCTGGAGGAGCGCGGGTTCGGCTCGCTCTGGGCGCCGGAGCACTCGCACATCCCGCTGTCGCGCCGCTCACCGTTTCCACAGGGCGGTGAGCTGCCGAAGAAGTACTACGACGTGATGGACCCCTTCGTGACGCTCGCGGCCGCCGCTGCCGCCACCACCCGGCTACAGGTCGCTACCGGCGTGTGCCTCGTCGTGCAGCGCGATCCGATCCAGACAGCCAAGCAAGTCGCGAGCCTCGACCAGATCTCGGGCGGACGGTTCCTCTTCGGCATCGGCGCCGGCTGGAACGCCGAGGAGATGGCCGACCACGGGACGGACTTCAAGTCGCGCTTCAGGGTGATGCGGGAGCGCGTCGAGGCGATGAGGGCGATCTGGACGAAGTCGAAACCGGAATACGACGGCGAGTTCGTCAAGTTCCCGCCGATGATGACCTGGCCGAAGCCGGCGCAGAAGCCGCACCCTCCGGTGATCGTGGGCGGCGCGTTCCCCTACGGCGCGCGGCGGGCGATCGCCTTCGGTGACGGCTGGATGCCGCACGCGCGCCGGCCGGAATACGGCGACGTGCTCGGTCTTCTCCCGGATTTCCGGAAGCTCGTCGCCGAGGCCGGGCGCGACCCGGCGGCGCTGCCGATCACGATCTTCGGCGTGCCGGAAGACGGGGACCTCGTCAAGCGCTACCGCGACGCCGGTGTGGCCCGCCTCGTCTTCAATCTGTCGCCGGCGAAGGCCGACGAGGTGTTGCCGGCGCTCGACCGCTGCGCCGGGCTGATGCGTCAGGCGCGCGTCTGAGACCGCCGCCGAGCGCGACGCTCCGTCCCTTGTCGCAGGGGGGCGATTCGTATATGGTATCGGCCATTCTCGCGTCCTGACTCGATTCAGCGAAGGTGGCAATGTTCGTGGTCCGCTCGGCGAAAGGGGAGAGGTCTATGTCACGCGCCGTCTGGCTTCCCGTATCCCTCGGGCTCCTGTCGGTGTTCGCGGCCGCCAGTCTCGTCGAGACGCCGGTCGCCGAGGCGCAGAAGAAGGTGGTGAACATCGCCGCCAAGGAGCCGGACACCCTCGACCCCCACTCGAGCACCCTTGGGCAGAGCCAGGCCATCGCGCGCTTCATGTTCCGCGGGCTCACGCGCTTCGCCATCAAGGATGGCAAGGTCACCACGGCCGAGGTGGAGCCGGACCTGGCCGAGAGCTGGACGATCTCGCCCGACGGCACGGTGTGGACGTTCAAGCTCAAGAAGGGTGTGCAGTTCCACAAGGGCTTCGGCGAGCTCACCGCCGAGGACGTCAAGTTCAGCTTCGAGCGTCAGATCAACAAGGCCCCGGGCACACGCTACGGCGTCAACCTCGACGTGATCAAGTCCATCGAGGTCGTCAACCCCCACACCGTGCAGATCGCCCTCAAATCCTTCGATCCGATCTTGCTCCTGCGCATGGTGGGCTACCAGCAGGGCTACATCCTGTCGAAGAAGGCGATCGAGAAGTACGGCGAGCAGTTCAAGTGGAACCCCGTCGGCACCGGCCCGTTCTATTTCGAGCGAAACTCCCCGCGGGAGAAGATCGTCCTCAAAGCATTCGACAAGTACCACGCCGGCCGCCCGCAGATCGATGAGGTGTACTGGTTCGACGTGCCCGAGGACGCGACCAAGCTCATCGGCCTCGAGAAGGGGACGTTCGACCTGCTGTATCCGGAGGCGGTCACCGCCGACTTCGCCGACCAGGTGAAGAAGATGGGCGCCGTCATCGATCGCCGGGGCCCGGGCGGGCAGGAGCGCTTCTACATCAATATGACCAAGCCGCCCTTCGACGACATCCGCGTCCGGAAGGCCTTCATGCACGCGATCGACCGCAAAGCCATCAAGGAGACCATGTATCCTGGCGGTCTGGCGCGTGTGGCGACGAGCTGCCTGCCGTCCGGCTACTTCGGCCATATCCCGATGGAGTTCCCGGAGCACAACCCGGAGTTGGCGAAGAAGCTCCTGGCCGAGGCGGGCCATCCGAACGGCTTCACGATCAAGAACTACTTCATCAGCAAGTCCTTCTTCTACCCGAAGGTGCTGACGCTGGCCCAGGAGCAGCTCAAGAAGGTCGGCATCATCGTGGAGCTCCAGGTCGTCGAGCACGCGACCTTCCACGAGAACATCCGGAAGAACCTGGACCCCTTCGTGCTCTACGGCGGCACCCGCATCACGGACGCCGACCCCTGGCTCTCGCTGTTCTTCGACTCCAAGGAGATCCCCGATCCAGCCACCGGCAACAAGGGCACCAACTTCGCCCACTACCGAGCGATCGACGACCTGCTGGTGGCGGGGAGGATCGAGCGGGACGTGAAGAAGCGGGCCGCGATCTACCACGACGCCCAGAAGCGCATGCAGCGCGACCTGGTGTGCCTGCCGATCAGCGACGTCCCGGGGCAATGGGCGCGCAATCCCAAGCGGGTGAGCACTCCCTTCGATCCCGAGTACGGGGAGTTCTCACTGCACTACAGCTACAACTACCCCGAGTTGCTCAAGGTGCTCAACTGAGCGGGCGCCTGATCACACGGGCCTAGGGCCATGTTCCAGTACGTGCTGCGCCGTCTCCTCGTCGCGGTCCCCATGCTGCTCGGGGCCATGAGCATCGTCTTCCTCGCGATGCGTATCTTGCCCGGCGACCCGTGCGTCGCGATGATGGGCGACCAGGCGACCACCGAGGCGCTCGCCGACTGCACCAAGAACCTCGGGCTGAACCGGCCCCTCGCGGTGCAGTACGTGGACTACCTCTGGCGCTCGATCCAGTTCGACTTCGGCAACTCGTTCCGGCAGGGTTACCCGGTCAGTGAGTACATCGCCCGCATGTTTCCCCACACGTTCGTGCTGGTCATGGCGAGCGCAATCGTGGCGGCCCTGGTCGGTATTCCAATCGGGATCGTCTCGGCGCTCAAGCGCCGCAATCCGCTCGTCGACTATCCGCTGCGCATCATCGCGCTCCTGGGACTCTCCATGCCCGTCTTCTGGCTGGGGATTCTGCTGCTCATCGTGTTCTCGCTCCACTTGAATCTCTTCCCGCTGATCGGCGGCGGCGACCTGGACGGTGTCCTCGCCATGATCCGCTCCGGCGAAGTCTTCTCGCAGCCACGGGACTTCCTGGCGGGGGTGGGTGACGTGCTCCACCACCTGACGCTCCCGGCTCTGGCGCTCGGGTTCACCCTGGCGGCCACGGTGAGCCGGCTGTCGCGCTCGGCCATGCTGGAGGTGATCAGCCAGGACTACATTCGCACCGCCCGCGCCAAGGGCCAGCGGGAGCGCCTCGTGGTCTACAAGCACGCGCTCCGCAACATGATGGTCCCGCTGCTCACCATCATCGGGATCTTCATCGCCATCGCCCTCACGGGGACCGTGCTCACCGAGACTGTCTTCACGCGGCCGGGGCTGGGCAAGATGCTGGTCGACGCCATCGGCGCGCGCGACTACCCGCTGGCCCAGGGGGCCATCACCGTCTTCACCATGATCATCATCGTGGTCAACCTGGTCGTCGACATGCTCTACGCCGTCGTGGACCCGCGGATCACCTACCGGTAAGCGAGAGAGCCCAATGGCCGTCGTTCGCCGGGCTGATCCAGTCGACCTGTCCATCGCCCGTGCCGGGGAGGAGTCGCCCGGCAAGACGCGCGGCCGCCTGCGCCGGTGGCTTCCCATCGGCATCGGGCTTTTGATGGCGACGGCCATGGTCGTGGTCGCCGCCGCCGCTCCCGTCATCGCGCCGCTGAGCCCGTCAGCGCAGTTTTCCGACTCGGTGCTCAAGGGCCCGGGGGTGGTCGAGCGACACCTCCTCGGGACGGACGAGTTCGGACGGGACATCTTGAGCCGCATCATCTGGGGCGCGCGCGTCTCGCTCGAAGTCGGCCTCGCCTCGGTGGTTTTCGGCTTCGTGCTCGGCGTGCCGCTGGGCATCCTCGCCGGCGTCCGTGGCGGCAGGGTGGAGACCCTCATCATGCGGTGCGCCGACATGCTCATGGCGTTTCCAACGCTGTTGCTGGCGCTGATCATCGTGACGGCGCTGGGCGGCTCGCTGGTGAACGAGATCCTGGCCATCGGCGTGGCGCTGACGCCGAACTTCGTGCGGTTGGCGCGGGGCCTGGCCTTGACGATCCGCGAGCAGGACTACATCCTGGCCGCGCGCGCCCTTGGCAGCGGGCAGCTCCGCGTGATGGCCCGCCACGTGTTCCCCAACGCCCTCTACGCGCTGGTGGTCGTGGCCACCCTCTACATCGCCACCGCCATCCGCACCGAGGCGGGTCTGTCGTTCCTCGGGCTCGGCATCCCGCCGCCCACCCCGAGCTGGGGCAACATCCTGAGCGAGGGCCGCCAGTACATCAAATGCTGCCCATGGATCACGACGTTCTCGGGGCTCGCGATCATGGTGGCGGTGCTGGCCTTCAACCTGGTAGGTGACGCTCTGCGCGACCTGCTCGACCCCCGCCTCAAGGGCGAGTAGCGGAGTCACCTCCTCCCTCGACGCGACGGGCCCTTCGACAAGGCGATGGCGATCACGGTCCCGGCGAGCCTCGTGGCGTTTCTTCGTCCCGGCGACGGCCAGGGCCGCGGGCCGTACGGTCTCGAGGTGTGGCGATTGACGTACCGGGCGAGATAGCGGTGGCCGAGCTCACTCCGTACGTCATCGCGTATGGTCTGCCGCTCATCTTCGGCATCGTTCTGCTCGAGCAGCTCGGCGCGCCGATCCCGGCGCTGCCGGTCCTCATCGTCGCGGGTGCGCTCGCCGTCGATCGAAACCTTTCGGCCGTCCAGATCCTCACCGTCGCAGTCGTCGCCTCGCTGCTGGCGGATTCGCTCTGGTACGTTCTCGGGCGCCTGCGGGGACAGCGTGTTCTCAAGACGCTCTGCCGGATCTCGCTGTCGCCCGACTCCTGCGTGCGGCAGACGGAGTCGCTCTTCGAGCGATGGGGAATGCCCGCGCTGCTCATCGCGAAATTCATTCCTGGCTTCTCGACGGTGGCCCCGCCTCTGGCGGGAGCGATGCGCGGCCGCATCGCGTCCTTCCTGCTCTATGACGCGGGCGGAGCCCTTCTGTGGGCCGGCGCCGGCGTGGCCGGCGGAATGTTGTTCTATCGGGCGATCGACCGGGTCCTCGCGGCCCTGGCCTCGTCCGGCGGCTGGGCGCTTGTCCTGCTCGTCGCGGGACTGGTGGTCTTCGTCGCGTTCAAGTGGTGGCAGCGGCGCCAGTTCTACAAGTTCCTCCGAATGGCTCGAATCTCCGTCGAAGAGCTACGCCGCTTGATGGACGAGGGGAAGAGCCCGATCGTGCTCGACGTCCGCACCAGGGCCGGACGCCTTCGCGATCCCCGGCGCATCAAGGGCGCAGCCGCCCTCGACGTCGACAACCTCGACGCGGAGCTCCAAGCGCTTGCACGAGACCAGGAGATCATCCTCTACTGCACGTGACCCAACGAGGCTTCGGCGGCCCGGGTGGCCCGCATGCTGATCGATCGGGGATATCGGCCGGTTCGGCCGCTCGCCGGAGGACTCGAGGCCTGGATACAGGCGGGCTACGCCGTCGAACCCGACCAGCTCATCACGTCCCCGTAGCGGTATGGCTCGACAGCCGCCGCTCGTGGAGCGCGCTGAGGATCTCGGCGATTCCGGCGCCTGCCCAGACGTCCACGAAGGGCGAGTCGAGCAGCGCGGCGATGTCGCGGCCGCCGCGCGCCTTCGACTGCTCCTCCGTCTCGCCCGCGCGCGCCGCGCGCAAGTGACCGATCACGCGGTCCTTGCGGTAGACGGCCGGATACTCGACGTAGCGGTAGAGCTCGACGAAGTCCTTCGTGAAGAAGACGGCGACGGGGATTGACGCCCACTTCTGGCCGTTTTTCTCGTTCGCGTAGTCCAGGACGAGGTCAGCGTTGCCGTGCGAGCCTCGATCGGGCAGGCCCGTGCGCAGCATCGTATCGGCGTCACGGACGAAGATGCGCAGCTCGAGGCCGCCGGCCTCCGCGAGGCGTGCCAGGTACGGCACGTCGCGCCGGCAGTCGGACGACCAGTCCTCCGACAGGACCAGGATTTTCGCGGGGCCGCCCGGTTGCGCGGCCAGCCACTTGATGGCGACCGCCTGCTCGTTGGTCAGTCGCGCCTTCGCGTGACGCTCGCGCAGGAACCCGCTCCAGTCGACGCGCGGGCGGACCAGGCTGAACCGCCGGACGTCGAACCCTTCGCGGCCGAGGTTCTCGGGCGAGCCGGTGAACTTCACGTAGTCGTCGAACGTCATTCCCTTGGCGAAGCGCTCGGGCGTCATGGGCGGAGTGTATGTGGCCGCGGCCGAGCGGTCAAGGCGACGCCCGACCGGCGTGAGAGGAGCGGCGGCCAGCCCTTGGACTTCCACTTCTCGCCGAAGGAAAGGAGCTAGCCCGCTAGAGCTTCAGCAGCGATTCTAGATTGCGCCAGAGGATCTTCTCCCTCTCGCCGTCGGTCAGGGTTTTCAGACTTTGTATCCAGGCGACGGGCGAGGGATGCCACGGCACGAAGGGCCAGTCACTGCCGAGCACCACGCGGTCGGCGCCGACCTCGTCGAGCAGGAAACGGAGCGCCTTCTCGTTGCCGACCACAGTGTCGTAGTAGAGGCGGCGCTGGTACGTGCTCGGCGCCTGCTTGATGATGCGAAGCGCGTCGGCGGTCCCCTGCCACCCCCGGTCCAAGCGCCCCATCGCGAAGCAGGCCGGCCCGCCGCCGTGGGCGATGCACACCTTCAGGTCGGGGCACGCGTCGAGGACGCCGCCGAAGATCAGCACCGCGACGACGATCGCGTCCTCGACGATGACGCCGAGGCTGTTGAAGAGCCCGTAGCGGGTCGTACGCTGCATCATGAAGTTGTGCTGCGGCTGCGGATGGAAGAAGAGCACGGCCCCCATGGCCTCCGCCGCCTTGAACAGCGGCCGGAACCTGGGCTCGTCCCAGTTCTCGCCGTTGACCACCGTGTCGAGCTCGGCGCCTTTCAGGCCGAGGACGGTCACCGCGCGCTCGAGCTCGTCGATCGCCGTCTTGACGTCCTGCACGGGCAGGGTGGCAAGGCCCGCGAATCTCTGGGGCCACTGCCGGGCCATCGCGGCGATCTCGTCGTTGACGTCGCGCGCCAGCGCCCGTCCCTGGGCCGGGTCGAGGTGATAGCCGAAGAACGGCGTGTGGATGGAGATCACCTGCACATCCACGCCTTGCGCGTCCATGTCCTTCAGCCGCTCTTCCGGTGTGAAGCGCACCTTGGGCGAGGTGAAGGCCGTGCGCTTGCCCCCGCCCATCACGGTGCCGAGGCCGTCGCCGGGCTCGTGGCGAAAGCCGTACCAATCCCTGCGGGCGTCGGCGGCCTGCCACAGGGACCGCGGTACCAGATGCGCGTGGATGTCGATGGTCTTCATGAGCGCGTCCTCCCTAGAGATCGAGGAGCCGGCGGGTCGTCGCCTCGATCCATTTCTGCTGCGGGTCCTCGTCGAACACGAGCCGCTCGTCGGCGGGGGCGATGCCCCATGCGCCGGTGGCCAGCTCGGCTTCGAGCTGGCCCGGTCCCCACCCGGCGTAGCCCAAGAAGAACAGCGCCCGTCGTGGACCGGTGCCCCGGGCCATCGCTTGAAGCACCGTTGGATCCTCGGTGACCGCGAAGCGACCGTCCACCACGGTTGTGCCCTCGCCTGTCCAGTCCGGCGTGTGCAGGACGAATCCGCGTCGCTCCTGGACCCGGCCCGCCGTAGTGGACTCGGACGTCGCCGCTGCCGGGCGGCACCTCGAGGCCGAACGGTTGCAGCGCCCGCTCGAACGGAACCTCGGCGATGGGCCAGTTGACGACCAGCCCGAATGCCCCGTCCGCGTCGTGCCGCACGAGGTAGATCACCGTCCGGGCGAACCGCGGATCGCGGAGCGCGTCGGTCGCGACGAGCAGGCGGCCCGTGAGCGCGCGGCGGCTGGGCGTCGCGGCGCGTTCGTCGGCCGCCGCAGTCGCCACGAGGACCGTCGCGAGGAGGAGCGCGGCCACGGCCCGACTACTTCTTGAAGAGGTTGTCGAACCCGCGACGGATATCGCCGGGGCGGGTCGAGTCGGGCGAGGCGTCGCGCTCGACCGTCACGCGGAGCGAGAACGTGGCGCAGTCGTTGCGCGCGTTCTTGTCCGCCAGCCGCTCGGGGATGGGCTGCGCACACTCGAAGCGCCGGCTCGTGTCGAAATGGGTGCACTGGCGGCATGCCCGAATGGCAGCCCGGCAGTTCGGGCACTGCTCGAGCGACGCGGTGGCGATCGGTAGCACCGCGCCGCACGCCCCACACCGGGAGACGGTGTGCCTGGCGAGCATCCCGCCGCTTCGCGGCGCTTCTGCGGCCGGAGGCTCTCGTCTGCCCGACTCCGTGCCCGGGCTCCGGTAGCCTTGCTGGCGGTATTTGCGGTCGGCCATGCCGTAGGTCCTCTCCGGTTCCTACTCTAACCGATGCCAGGCGTCACCAAGCGTCCGTTGAACGACCTTGACTTTGCCCCCGGCAAGCGCCATCTTCTGCCCTCACCCGTCACATGAACAGCTTCAACCCGATGGACCCCGAGTTCTTGGCGGATCCCTATCCGACATACCGCCGCCTGCGTACGGAGGATCCTGTCCATCACAGCCCCCTCGACTTCTGGGTGCTCACCCGGTACGAGGACGTGGTGGCGGTGCTTCGCGATCCGCGCTTCATCAAGGAGCCGCTCGTGGCGTTCGTGGCGGCCCGCTTCGGTGCGGCGGTGCCGCCGGGCGTCGGAGTCTCGATGCTCGATCGCGACCCGCCGGATCACACGCGGCTGCGCAGCCTCGTGAGCAAGGCGTTTACCCCGCGCGTCGTGGAGGGGCTGCGGCCGCGCATCCAGGAGATCGTCGACAGCCTCATCACGCGCGCCGAGGCGGCCGGCTCGATGGATCTGATGGAGGAGCTCGCCTACCCGCTCCCGGTCAACGTCATCTGCGAGATGCTGGGCGTTCCCGTCGAAGACCACGAACGATTCAAGGGATGGAGCCTCGACATCGCACGCGGGCTCGATTCGATCTTGCTGCCCCCGGAGTCCGAGGTGCCGCGGCGGAGCGGCGCCGCCCGCCACGCCATGACCGACTACTTCCGGGGACTCGTCGCGGAGCGCCGGGCCTCGCCGCGCGGCGATCTCCTGTCGGCGCTCATCGCCGCCGAAGAGGCGGGCGACAAACTGAGCGAGGACGAGCTGCTCGCGACGTGCATCCTCCTGCTCATCGCCGGCCACGAGACGACGGTCAACCTGATCGGCAACGGGACCCTGGCACTCCTGCGTCATCCCGGAGAGCTCCATCGGCTCCGCGAGACTCCCGGGCTCATCGCGAGTGCCGTCGAGGAGCTGCTGCGCTACGATGGTCCCGTGCAGCGCACCGCGCGCATCCCAAGCACGGACGTCACGATCGGCGGCCGGACGATCGGCAAGGGTGAGATGGTGATGCCCTTCATTGGCGCCGCCGATCGCGATCCTGCCCAGTTCGCCGACCCTGATCGTCTCGACCTTGCCCGTACCGACAACCGCCACATCGCCTTCGGCTGGGGCATTCACTTCTGCCTCGGCGCTCCCCTCGCGCGCGTGGAAGGGCAGATTGCCATCGACACCCTCGTGCGGCGGTTCCCGAAGCTCGAGCTCGTCACGAACGAGCCGGAGTACCGCCAGAGTCTCACGCTGAGGGGATTGAAGACGCTCCCGGTGAGATTCTGACGGGGCCCGTGACGAGCCTGACGTGATCGAGCGAGAGGGCCGGCGAGAGGATCCTCACGGTCGGGGTGATGAGACCGCCTCGACACCGCCGCATCCCGTCCTCGAGCAGTACTATACGCGCGCCGCGGACCGGCAACCGTTCGTCGGCGCGCTGTTCGACGGCGCGGCGCGACACTACAACCGCATCGGCAAGATGCTCGACTTTGGCTCCGGCCCGTGGTATCGCCGCGACGCCCTTCGGCGCGGCGGTCTGCGTCCCGGGATGCGGCTTCTCGACGTCGCGGTCGGCACCGGTCTGGTGGCACGCGGGGCGGCAGATATCCTCGGCAAACCCGGTGGAGTCATCGGCGTCGATCCGAGCCGCGGAATGCTGCAGGAGGCGCGGAAGGCGCTCTCCGGACCCCTCGTGCAGGGCAGGGCGGAGGCGCTGCCATTCCGCAACGATCGCTTCGACATGCTCAGCATGGGCTTCGCCTTGCGGCACGTGCCCGACCTCGAGGTGGCGTTCCGGGAGTACTTTCGTGTCTTGAAGCCCGGTGGTCGCCTCCTCCTCCTCGAGGTGGTCCGCCCGTCCTCGCCTGTTTCCCGCTGGCTCGTCCGGACGCATTTCCAGCGCATTCTGCCCCTGATGGCGCGAGTCAGTACCAGGAGCGAGCCAGCCCAGCTCCTCATGAAGTTCTACTGGGACACGATCGACCAGTGCGTGCCACCGGAGACGATTCTCGACGTGTTACGGCGGACGGGCTTCGCCGCAGTCGATCTGCGCGTGTTCTACGGACTTATCAACGAGTACGTGGCTGCGAAGCCGCCGCAGTAGAAGCCTCCGGCCTTCACCGGATGGCGAGCTGAGCCGGGTCCACGCCCCGCAGCGTGTGGCGGCTCAAGAAGCGGAGCAGGCCGCGGCTGTAGCGGGACGTCGTCGCAGCCCCGCTGGCCAGCACGCCGACGTGGCGCGCGATATATTGCTCCACCGCATTCTTGAGGAAGCCCGGCCCCGGCCCCGACATCCAGGTGCGCCCGACCCGGACCATCGTCGCCAGCCGCCCATCGTAGAGATAGGCCACCAGCTCGAACCAGGCGGACAACATCTCGTTCTGGGTCGCAGCGTACGAGGCCAGTACCGAATGCATCTCGGCTGGCGACGGCGCCGCCCCCCGTCTCAGCCACGGGGCCAGGCCATCGGCCAATAGCTCGGCCGAGCGGAGTGCGAGGAAGACCCCGGGTGAGAGCATGGGGTCGATGAAGCCGAAGGCGTCCCCCGCCATGACCCAGCCGCGGCCATAGCCGCGCTCGGAGATGAGCTGATAGTTGGCGTAGGTTGCCACGTCGGTCATCCGCTTTCCGTCGCCGACGACGGAAGAGAGCCAGGGGTCGGTCGCGATGGCGCGCTCGAGCCGCTCTTCCGGAGTGCGCCCGAGGCGAGCCGCGTCGTCTTGCCCCAACACGATGCCAACCGAGAGCCGCTCCTGGAGCGGGATACACCAGCTCCAGCCGCCGGCCTCACCGCGCGCGATCAGCACCTGCCCGGGCGCGTCGTCCCAGCTGAAGCCCTCGAAATGAGCGAAATGCGCCACATCCTTTCGCGGCCCCAGACGGGCCGGAATCCCCAGCACGCGGGCCGCGTGGCGGGCCCGCCCTGTGGCGTCAACGATGAGGTGGGGCGGGCGGCCCTCCATCGCTGGCGCCGCGGCCAGTGTCTCGGGAGCGAGTGCCAGCTCCGCGCCCGCCCCCTGCTCGCTGGCCGGTTGTAGCCGGGCTCGGACCGGCACGTGTCGTACTCCGGCGGCGATCGCCTTGGTGAACAAGGCCTCGTCAAAGTGCGGGCGCGGGATGTTGTAGGCGTACGGGAACACGGCGGGGGCGAAGCGTTTGAACGTGACGCTGAGACGGTCGGTGGGCGACCAGATGAAAGACACGCCGGGCTTGACGCGGCTGAAGCTCGCGGTCTCCTCTTCGAGGCCGAGACGTCGCAGAATCGGGACCACGGCAGGGACGAGCGATTCCCCGACCAGCAGCTCCGGACGACGGCCATCGTCGAAGAGAGTGACGTCGCCGCCCTGGCGGGCGAGCAGGATCGCGAGGGCGGATCCCGCGGGCCCCGCCCCGACAATTGCGACTCGCAGACGCTCTGGCTGCCCGGTGCTGGAATTCATGGTGTCCTGGTCCATCCCATTCCGTCGCGAACCACCTCGATGATCCGTGCCGCCTCGGCGTCGCTCACGACGCCCTCGATCCAGGATACAACGAGGTTGTTCCGGCTCTCACAGCGGTTGAAGAATACACCGATCCCAGGCCTGGGAGGAACGACGGGGACGTGATAGGCGTTCACGACGCGGCGCCCGAAGCATTCCTCGAGGGCTGGCGGCCAGTCCGCAAGGTCCGCGCAGTTGAAGGAAAACAGCTCGCCGCCTGCCGTCCACGGCAGCACGCGCAGCATCATCGAGAGCGGACGGTAGTGGAGGAACTCCAGGGACACCGCGTTGGCGTCGATCTGCCCGTCGCGGACGGCATCGGCCATCTGGCGGCGCAACGCTCGAGCCAACGCTGGCACGTCGGCCGTGTCGGAAGGCAGGAACCGCGCGAAGTGAAATCCGAGCTGGTTCCCGAAGGTGGGTCCCAGATCCCCCTTCGGCCGCAAGTCCACCGAAATGGGAAGCAGGAAGGGAACATTCGCGAGACCCCGCCGGTCCCACAGCTCGGCCATCGCTTTGCCGACTACGGCCAGGCGCCAGGTGATCTCCCGGGTGGCGCGCTGGCCCGCGGTGGGGCTCAAATCGACGAAGCTCTCTTGCCTGAAGCAAGTTCGCCCCTGCGGCACCAGCCCGGTCCCCGGCGAGACCGGCGGCACGGGCGCGACAGTCCGGATGTATTTCAAGCTCCCTCTGGCGATACGACTGCGCTCCCTGAGCGGCCGCGGATCGCGCTCGGGTACGAAGGCCGGAGGGGTGCCGCCCCAGGGCGCTTCGCCCGCGTGCCGGTCCAGATGGTCCAGGTGCGCCACGAGGTTCTGCCCACCTCGTGCGTCCATGAGGGGATGGAACCACGTCAGCACGAGGAAGCTCGTCGCCTCGCGTTCGCCGTCCAGGAGCAGGGCACGGATCGGCGCCTCCCGTCGAGGGTCAATGCTCGCGTCGAGCTCGGCCACCAGCTCCCGCTCGAGCTGCTCCCTCGCGGCGAGCGTCACGCGCCGTACCGGCGGACGGGTCAGCGCCGCGCGCGCGCCCGCGACCCAGTGGAACTTTCCCCATGGGAACGGCCGCCGCAGCCGCGCCGCCGGCCACGGGCACACGTCGAGGAATCGATCGAGGGCGCGGCTGATCCGCTCGGAGGCGATGGGGCCATCACACTCGACCACGAGAATGGTGTTGTGGCTCCGCCCGATGCCCTTCCAGCGTGGGTGCCGCGCCATCAGGACGAGATCGGCACCACGCAGGGGGAGTCGGCGCACACCCGGTCGCAGCACGCTCAGGGGTGACGTCATCTTCGGCACGCCATCTTCTGCCGAACGCCCCTTGCCCGCAAGCTCCCCGAGCAGGCTTATGATCATCGGGTCGAAGCCCCGATGCCTCGACCCGGGAGGAACGCGAAATGACTGCGCGTGGTGAACGTGGCATCGGCAAGCTCCGCGTGCTGATCGGCTTGCTGCTGATCGTGGCGCTGGTCGCGGCCTACTTCCGGGCCACGTTGACCTGGAGCTATGCGGTCGGCGAGCGCGCCGGATGGGTGCAGAAATTTTCCCGCAAGGGCTGGATCTGCAAGACCTGGGAAGGCGAGATGGCGATGGTGTCGATGCCCGGCGCGGCGACCGAGACGTTCGCCTTCACGGTGCGGGAGAACGACGTGGGGGCGCAGATCAACAAGCTGATGGGCCGACGCGTCGCGCTGCACTACGAGCAGAAGGTCGGGCTCCCGACGAGTTGCTTCGGCGACACCCGATACTTCGTCACGAAAGTGACGCTCGTGGAGGAGATCCCATTGGCTCCAGGCGTCGTGGTGCCGACGCCGGCGCCGAGCGCTCCCGCGAAGTAAGTCGGAGCCCTTCGGCGTCGCCTTGCTCCCTGCACGCCCTCACGCTACAGTCGCGTGGTGAGCCGCCTCCTCGACCGGGTACGTTTGGCGATCGTCGGCTGCGGCAACATCTCTCAGCTCAACGCGCCCGGATATCTGCAGCACCCGCGGTGCGACGTGGTGGCCCTGTGCGACACCGCGTCCGAGCGGGCGAAGCGGCGGGCCCGGGAGTGGGGCATCTCGCCCCGCGTGTACTCGGACTTCGCGCAGGTGCTCAACGACGCCTCGGTCGACGCGGTGGAGCTCCTCACGCCCACCTGGCTCCACGCCGACCAGATCGTGGCGGCCCTCGAGGCAGGCAAGCACGTCTCGTGTCAGAAGCCGCTCGCGACCACCATCGCCGAAGCCGACCGCATCGCGGCCGCCGTGGCCCGGGCGCGGACGATGTTCCGCGTCACCGAGAACTTCCTCTACTACCCGCCCATCATGAAAGCCAAGGAACTGCTCGACGCCGGCGCCATCGGCGAGCCGTCGCTGGTGCGCATCCACACCACGCGCGCCCAGCACATCACGGGGCAGGCGATGGAGCTCGAGCCCGACGCCATGGTGTGGCGCCGCGATCCTGGGCGGAATCCGGGCGGCGCGCTCTATGACGACGGCGTGCACAAGTATGCCACCGCCGCGTACTGGATCGGCGAGATCGGCGACATCTCCGCCATCGTGACTCGGGGCAAGGACCTCCTCATGGAAACACCGGCCGCGGCCATGTGGCGCTTCAAGGGCCGCGATTGCCTGGGCGTCATCGATTACACCTACGCCCCCGAGATGACCATCCGTTCCCGCT
>WNFD01003938.1_pt1 | contig 15734 bp, 12 predicted proteins | sample 5400491 | NCBI WGS metagenome assembly WNFD01 (sample SAMN13153343, study PRJNA577476) | soil metagenome | isolation source: 120 cm saprolite under Douglas fir tree site 2 hole 2 replicate 2 | place: USA:California | collected 2015-04-18 | reverse complement strand
GCCAGGCTGAGACACCTGGGTTGGGCAAAGCGGCGGCAGTGTCATCATTCACATTTTCCGGGATTGGAAACGTGAATGCGCGCGGCACAACTGTACGCTGTGCCATCGCACCGCAGCAAGGTAAAGTCTTTTGCTCAGCTTACCCCGCCCTAATCCCTCAGCGCTGTCGCGCCTCGGGAACGGACGGGGCTAGACTGTGTCGCGCCTGCGGCGCTTTGAGCGTTGGCAAACCTGAAGAACGTGGAAGATTGCGGTGGCAAAAATAGGTTCCGTTGCCAAGCCAGAAAATTACAGTTACGACCAGAAAAAACAACGACCGTGGGATGGTAAACCACCTAAGTTAAGTCGTATCTCTTTTGACAAGGAACGAGATGCAGGAATTCAACTTGCAGTTTAATCAGGCTGGAAAAGAAAACTTAAGTTTAGTTGTTTCTTGTTTAAACATGAGTCATAGTGACATTGGCCTTCAGGGGCAGAGCTAAAGATCTTTGAAAATTGAATAGGGATTTGAAAATCTTACCGCTGATGAACACTGATAACACTGACCGGAGAAGCCTTTTTTACCGCGGATTAACGCGGATGGACGCGGATCAGAAGAAAGCTCACGTGTGTGGGATAAACTTTCTGTCTCACCTCAGGGGCGCACCTCAGAAGTCTACGCCAAATTGGGATGATTGGAATCGGGTGCGATGAATGGCGAGGGTACCCCTGGGTCGCCGACATCTCCGTGATTGCACGATATCGCCCGTAATCGGAAAGAGAAGTGGATCCGGGGGAGCGGCGCAATATCGCCGAGACCGACATCTTTCGCGAAGTGATATTTTGCCCGGTAAGCTTTGGAGACCGCAGGGATCTCTCGCTACGCTCGAGATTTGTAAGAAAAAGACGCTATCTTAGGTTTTTACCCGTGGTTGCCACCTGTTCACGCCCTAGATTCATCCAGTTTTGCCCGATTGTACTCCGCTTGCAACCCGCTTATAATCCGTACACTCTGGCCGTTTCTAGTATCAGGATGTAGCAGAAGGTGTTGGCCCTTCAGGAAGCTAGCGTTGGCCGCGAATAGCTGATAATAAGTAGCGTAACGCGATGAAAAAGCACCTGTTTGCCATCCTGGTAAGCGCCACGGCGATGGTAACAAATATGAGCGCCCAGAAAGTTGTGGCCCAGCAAGACGCTAACGGCCACATGGTCTTCTCTGAAGCCGCTGACGCCACGTCCCCAGTCCCGCAGGCCAAGCCTGCATCTTCTTCAACTCCTGAAGATTCATCGCGTTACAACGGTCTGGTCTATTGGAGCAGTAAAGACCATCGTTGGAAACCCGTGCCATCTGTTTCCTCATCTACTCTGAAGGCGGCCCGGCAGGCTGCCCAGGAAGTGAACACGCTCGCTTTCCCTGTAAGTCTCAACGGGAAAGCCGGTCGCACCGACTTTGGATCGACAAAGGTCGGATCGCAGCCGGTTGATCCCAAGACGGGAGTGCCGGCGGTTTCATCTTCTGAAACAGTGGATAAGGCCATTGAAGAAGCGGCCAACCGCCATGGAGTGGACCCCAACCTGGTCCGCGCCGTGGTAAAGGTGGAATCAAATTTCAATCCGCACGCAGTTTCGCGCAAGGGAGCCGTTGGGCTGATGCAGCTCATGCCTTCCACCGCGAAGTCACTGAGTGTGGGTAACGCATTTGATCCTCACCAGAATGTTGACGCGGGCGTGCGCCACCTGAAGAGCCTTCTGGAGAATTACAATGGAAATCTGGAGCTCTCATTGGCGGCTTATAACGCCGGCAGTGGCGCCGTAAACAGAAACAGAGGCATACCGCCGTATCGTGAAACGCGTGATTACGTGAGAAAAATCACTGACATTTACCAGGCCAGCGGCATGAAGCAGCGGGTAAAAGAGTCGCGCGATACCGAGGGGCACCGCGTATTTACCAACAACGAGTAGCGCGGAATCGGGTTTAATAAGTAAGGTGCTTTGCAGCAGTCGCAAATGAAAATCGGGACAAGGATCGCGAAGCGTATGGCGCTGGCGCTGGCATTGGCTTGTGCCGTGGCCCCTCTTGCGCACGCACGCACCGTCAAACAGAAGAAGCAGGCAGCCAGCGTGATGCTGGAAAATGCCAACCGCCTGCGTGACGATCTGCTGGGCACTCCTGAATCCGACCGCGAACGCCGCGATTACACCAAGGTTATCGATCTCTACCGCAAGGTCTACTACACCGCGCCTTCTCTGGCCAAAGCTGACGTTGCTGTACTTGCCGTGGCTGAATTGCTTGACGATCAGGGCCGCGTCTTCAACGATCCCAAAAGTTACAAAGATGCAATCGGACAGCTTGCCTTTCTGCGTCGCGAATATCCCGGCAGCAAGCATCGTGTGGAAGCACTGTTTACGATCGGCGAAATCTATCGTGACGATCTGAAGGATCCCGAACAGGCCAAAGCCACATTCCAGGATTACCTGAAGCATTATCCTCACAGCCAGCTCGCGCCCAAAGCCATGCAGGCGCTGGCTGAGATCAATGATGCGGATGGCGCTCCCAGTCCTTTCAAAAAGAAAGGCAGCAAGGCACAACGCACGCAACATGCGTCTGGACCGAAGGCAGCCTGGGCTGATGTAACACCGAGCTCGAAGCCGGCTATAAAAAAGAACCAGCCTAAACCCGAGATCAAAGTCGCTGATGCCAAAGCCGCCAAGCCCAAATCAAATGAAAGCAACGCTGACGCTGACGATTCCAGTACCGTCAGCGCAGATGAAGCCGCAGCCCCTTCTCCGCAAGCGCAACCGCAGCCTGCGCAGGACGCTTCGCTATCCGGCCCTGGATTGCCGCCGCTCAATCGCATGCCGCGGCTCACCAGCATCCGTTCATGGTCCACGCCTGATTACGTACGCGTAGCGATTGATCTGGAGCAGGAAGTAAAGTATCAGGCAGGCCGCGTCCCTCGCCCAGACCGCATCTTCTTCGATCTTTATGGCGTCAAGCTTGCGTCCGATCTCGTAGGCAAGTCCTTTGACGTTGAGGCTGGCTTCCTCCACAAGATTCGCGTGGCCCAGTACAAAGCCAACATGGCGCGTGTGGTGCTCGATGTTGACGATGTAGCTGAGTACTCAGCTTTCCTTCTGCCGAATCCCTATCGCCTGATCATTGATATTCACGGCAAGATGCCGGCGCGACAGGTAGCTTCCGCAAATAGGGATAATTCAAATTCGGTTATGAGCACGCCGACGAACGAAACGAAAAGCCAACAGGATTCCAAGTCGGCCGTGCAGGACGCAATGCAATCGGGCACAAACGCCAGGAATTCTGGCAAGCCCGCAGCTAGTCCGACTTCTGCTAATGTGCCTTCCGCGAATAGCGCCACAAATAATTCGTCCGCTGCAGAGCCCGATGTAACCGTCACCAATATCCGGCCCAATACAACTGGCGGCAAACCTGGGGACAATGCAGCCGCCGCGCTGCAACGTGCGGAAGACTCCAAAGCCGGTCCGATGAAAAACGCTGCGGGCGGCCCGAAATCGCCAGCGTCGTCCTCAGCGAACACGCAGGTTCTACCTGCAACTTCCACTAAGCCTCAGCCGACAACCAGTGACGTTGCCCGTGCTGATGCGCCGAAGATCGTCGTGGATGACACTCTCGAGCAGCCGGATTCATCGTCACCGAAAGCCAGCACCAGGATCACGAGTGGTCCCACGTATCAGGCTGTTGCGCCGCAGCAGTCCAGCCGCAACAAGAAGAACAAAGTGGTCACCGAAACCGCAACCGGAAAAGCTCCAGCACCCGCCACAACCACGCATACCGCTGCGCCTACGGCCAACGGCGAGCGCTCTTTGATTCGCGCACTGGGATTGAAGATCGGAAAAATCGTGGTGGATGCAGGCCATGGCGGACACGACACTGGCACCATCGGCCCCAACGGCCTGGCAGAAAAAGATCTGGTGCTTGACGTCGCTTTGAAGCTTGGCAAGGAACTCGAAGACCGCCTGGGTGCGGAAGTGGTTTACACCCGCGACGATGACACGTTCATCCCGCTGGAAACGCGCACCGCCGTCGCCAACAAAGAACAGGCTGACCTGTTCATTTCGATTCACGCCAATTCCAGCAGTGATCAGACTGCCCGAGGCGTTGAGACTTATTACCTGAACTTCACCTCGTCGCGCGACGCGCTGGAGACGGCGGCACGCGAAAACGCTGTATCTGAAAAATCAATCCATGAGCTTCAGGACCTGGTGAAGAAGATCGCGCTGAAAGAAAAGATTGAGGAATCGCGCGAGTTCGCCGCTGACGTGCAGAAATCGCTTTACGTCGGACTGAATTCGAAGAACCCGGGCATTCGCAACCGAGGCGTAAAGAAAGCGCCGTTCATCGTGCTCATCGGCGCGAACATGCCGTCGATCCTGGCTGAAATATCATTCGTCAGCAATCCCAGCGACGAGAAAAAACTCCGGACCAACGAATATCGCCAGCGCATTGCTGACTCGCTCTATAAGGGCGTCTCCAGCTATATCAACGGCCTGAGCGGCATCAAAGTGGCGGCGTCTAAAGTTGATCGCAATGAAGTTTCCACTTCGTCGGTCGCAGCGAAGTAGCCTCATCTACAGTTTAAGCATATCAACAGGCAAGTAACTTAAAGGGCTCGGCCGACTTGCGCGCCGAGCCCGCTGCAACAGGAGCACCCTTAACCGCAACCACCAGACTTACTCTCTAGCGGTTTGGAGCGAAGCGACAAGAATCGATCGATAAGGGCTCGGCCAACTTGCGCGCCGAGCCCGTCGTAACAGGAGCATCCACCAATTCAACTATCGACCTTGCTCTCCAGCGGTTTGGAGCGAAGCGACAAACTAACGAATCACTTGCAAAACCATCTGCGTGCCGGCGTCCAGCTTTACATTATGTGTGGCAGAGCTGATCACGGAACCCTGCGCGCTGCCGGCTGAGACGGTATTCAGCGTAAGGCCCTGCATGCCCACAACGCCATGGCTGGTGCTGTTGATGGTCCCATTCACGGCCGTGCCCGCGGTATTGCTGACTGCTCCGCCCACTGCGCCTGTCGCGGAACCCGTGACTGATCCCGCTGCATTACCCATGCTGCCGGTGGCGCTGCTCAGCGTAGAGGGTACTGAACCTGTCACGCCGCCCAATGGCCCTGAGCCGCGTGAGCCGCCCATCGCACCGCCGCGGGACATGCCCAGATTGCTGGTCTCATCACCGGCCGCGGAAAGGGATCCTTGCGCTGGCGGCGCCAGAGCTTGTACCGCACCGTTGAAGGCGATTTCCTGCCCGCCTTTCAGTATCGCCTTATCGAAGACGATTCCCAGTTTTGACTCTGCATTCTCTTTGCTCTTCGCCTGGGCTTCCGTCACATGCCCGACCAGCCGGGAACCCTTGTGCGCCACGACCTTGCCATCTTCTTTTACATCCTGAGTGAGTTTGGCGGAGACCTCATCGCCCGGCTTTGCCTTCTTGCAATCCAGAGGCTTGGCCAGCTCCGCCTGTAGCGTCGTCCCGCTATTGAGGGCCGCCGAATTAGCGACCGTTGAAGCGCCGTTCGGGCTTGCGCTGCTGTTGCCCTTCTTGCCAGAATCTTTGGAGCCCGAATCTTTCTGTTGCGCCTTGCTCTCGTGCTGATGGGACGCACTTGCATTCGCCGAACCATCCACGTTGGCCGAACCGCCGGGTGTCTGCGCGCTCTGGCTGGTATTGGCGCCGGCGCTGGCCTGTCCAGGCGTGATTGAGGCATTGCCAGAGGCGGAACCACTGGCGGCAGTCTGCGCCGCGGCAGAAAGGGTCATCAAGCACACCGAAAAAATCGCGGCAATTGCGATTATCCAAGACTTCTTCATAGTCGTCACAATTCCTCTTCTCTCATTGGTTTTTGCAAAACGATTTTAGGAAACTGGGAACCTTGCGAAAGCAGGTACTCTCAATTGAGATGCAACTTTGTCCCTTCGCGGCTACTATTTCTACGAAAACAGCCGGCTTCCGTATTGATTACCAAAGGCCTAGACCCTCGTCAGAGATGAACTGCGCCGTCAATCCGAGCTTTGTAAGAGAGGCCCCCGACTTCGCGAAGATTGCCGTTTGCGATTTGGAGCACAGCGACCCTAACGACATCGGGCGAGGCCGACTCGCGCGCCGAGCCCGTCGCAACAGGAGCACACTTTATGCGACGACGACCCTTGCACTCCAGCGGTTTGGATCGACGCGACAACAAAGAAGCCTTTCAAAACCTCCCTGCCTCAATCCACAGCTTCACTTCGTCGGATACCGAAAATGTCTGCGCCTTGTTAGCGTTGTAGCGCTGCTCCAATTCATACGCATTCTTTTCCAGGGGAATTTCATCATACCCGCCACCGGTAACAAAGCCGCTCACGTAATGAGCGCCAAATTCTTTCACGCCCAATTGTGCATACTGCACCACATGCACGAGTTCATGAAAAAGAAGCGTATCGGTAAATTCCTCATGCGAAACAATCACGTCCACAAACGTCACGGCCGCCACGTCGGAGAAGCTGGGCAGGTCCTTGAAGCCCATCATGCGCGCCATAGTATAAAAACCGGGATCCTGGATGCGCTGCCCTTTAAGGACCAGTAGCCTTGTCTGATGGAGAATGTCAGCAGGAAAATACGACTCCATGGCGGCGCTTTGTTCAGCCGAGAGCGGCACCGCGTTCGCCAGGTACTTCTTGCGGCTGCTGCTGATGTAGTCGGCCACCATGCCCGCTACCTGGCCGACCAATCCTGGAGGAATTTTTGAGAGATCCATTTGTCAGAGTGCAACAAGCGCCATGCATTCGCAGAGGAGATACGTCTTCATTCTGACTTCCCCCAATGCATTCTAATCTCACGGAACATAACGTAAAGCCAGTGGCGACCTTAGAAACAAAAAAGACGCAGCCGAAGCCGCGTCTCTCTTGGTTTTCAAATTACTCAATTACTAACTTACTCAATTACGAAATCTGATCTCGCGTCTCTTTTTGGTTTTCAATTACCCGATTACCAGATTACTCAATTACCAATTCTTAAGCGACTCCCATTTCGGCAGCGATGCGCTCTGTGACAAAGGCTTCAATCACGTCGCCTTTCTTCACGTCGTTATAGTTCTGGATGTTGATACCGCACTCCATGCCGTTACGCACTTCGCTGGCATCATCCTTGAACCGCTTGAGCGACCCGATCTTGCCCTTGTAAACCTGGACACCATCGCGCATGAGCCGGATTTCCGAATCACGTTTGATGGTGCCATCCAGCACGGAACAGCCCGCCACGGTGCCGACCTTCGGCACGCGGAAGGTGTCACGCACTTCGGCGCGGCCCTGGTAAGTTTCCTTGATGATGGGTTCAAGCAGGCCGGTCATGGCTTTCTTGATCTCATCCTGGAGTTCGTAAATGATCGAGTGCAGGCGGATATCAACTTTCTCCTGCTCCGCCAGCTCCTGCGCTTTGCGTTCCGGACGCACATTGAACCCGATAATGACCGCGTTGGAAGCCGAAGCCAGCAACACGTCGTTCTCAGTAATTGCGCCAACTCCACTCCGCAGGACCTTGATCTTTACCTTTTCATTGGATAACCGCAGCAGGGTGTCAGACAGCACTTCGGCAGATCCGCCCACATCCGCTTTCAGGATGAGTGGCAGCTCTTTCATGCCGGCCGTCTTGATCTGCTCAGCCAGTCCTTCCAGTGACAGTTTGGAGCTCTTGGCCAGCGTGGCTTCGCGGAATTTCTGTTCGCGATACTCCGCCAACTGCCGCGCCTTCTCACGATCGGCCACCATCAACTGGTCGCCGGCTTCGGGAAGACCATCGAGTCCCAGCACTTCCACCGGTGTTGACGGCGGCGCCGCTTCCACCAGTTGCCCGCGATCATCAAACATGGCGCGGACTTTGCCGAACGTATTGCCGACAATGAAGCTGTCACCGATGCGCAACGTTCCGTTCTGTACCAGAACAGTAGCAACGGCACCGCGACCGCGATCAATCTTGCCTTCAATCACTGTACCGCTGCCCGGACGCTCCGGATTTGCCTTGAGATCGCCCAGATCGGCGACGAGGCAGATCATCTCCATCAGCAGGTTAAGATTCGTGTGCTTCTTAGCCGAGACATCGACGAACACCGTGGTACCGCCCCAGTCTTCCGGCATCAGGCCGCGATCGGCCAGTTGTTTCTTAACGCGATCAGGCTGCGCTTCCGCCTTGTCAATCTTGTTCACTGCAACAATGATCGGCACTTTGGCAGCCTTGGCGTGGTCCATGGCTTCCAGCGTCTGCGGCATCACGCCGTCATCGGCTGCAACCACTAGAACAACAATGTCGGTGACCTTGGCTCCACGCGCACGCATGCGTGTGAAAGCCTCATGACCCGGCGTATCCAGGAAGACGATCTGCCGGCCGACCGCCGGAGAATCTTCCTTGGTAATGCGCACTTTGTAGGCGCCAATATGCTGGGTAATGCCACCGGCTTCGCCGCCGGCCACATCGGTTTCACGAATCGCGTCCAGCAATGAAGTTTTACCGTGGTCAACGTGACCCATGATGGTGACAACCGGAGGACGCGTGACCGCCGCGGCCGCGGAAAGTTCCACGCCACCGGTGATCTCGGCCATCTCTTTGGCTGCCTGATCTTCAAAGCTGATGGCTTCAGATTCGGCGCCAAAATGCCTCGCCAGATCTTTTGCCAGTTCGTAATCCAGACTCTGGTTCACCGTGGCCATCACGCCGCGCATGAGCAGACGCGCGATCAGGTCCTTGGCGCGAACGCCCAGCTTTTCCGCCAGGTCTTTCACGCTGGTGCCTTCGCCAATGGTGATGCTCCGCGTGATCGGCATGGGTTCATTGGAAAGCCCCATGCGTGGTGGCGGAGTAAAGCCCTTCATCGGACCTTCTTTAGGTCCATGCTGATAACGCTGTCCCGGACGGCGCGACTGCGGCCCTGGGCGTCCAGCCGGTTTGGTCGGCATGCCCGGAGGCGGCCCACCCGGTCCGGTACCCATTCCTGGACGTGGCGGGAATCCCGGACGTCCGGAACTGGTCGGATGCGGACCACGACGCGTGTCCATGCCCGGTCGATTGAATGGCGGACGGCTTCCCGGAGGACCACCACCGCCCGGACCTGAAGGTCGCGGACGCTGGAATATCGGCTGCCCGCGAACCGGCCCCTGTGGGCGTCCACCCGGACCACCCATCGGCCGGCCACCCGGCCCACCTTGTCCTTGATACGGCGTGCGCTGTTGCGAAGGAGGCTGAGGCGGAGGCGCTACTGGCGGACGCGGCGGTGGCGCGGCGTAAACCGGACGCGGTCCCGTCTGCGGCGTAATCATGCGGCGCTGCTGCACAATCGGCTGTTGCGACTTCGGCGGCGCAACTGGAGCTGCGGGCTCCGCACTCGCGGCGGCCGGAGGTGTTGCTTCCGCCCGGCTTTGCGGTGCACTGGCAGCTGTGCCGCCGGCTGGAGGCGTCGCCACCGCTTTTGCCGGAGGAGGCGTAACCACCACAGCCGGAGGCTGAGCTGGTGCTGGAGGAGGAACCACCACCACGGCGGGCGGTTGCGCTGACTTGGGGGCTTCAGCGGTCGGAGGCATCGCTACAATTGGCGGGGCCTTCCTCGGCGCAGGCATTACCACCGGACGCTCCGATGCCGGCGCTGCGGTTTTGGCCGTAGCCGTTGGCTTCTCTGCTGCCGGCGGCGTTGCTGCTGACACGGGCTTCTCCGCTTGCCTGGCAGGTGCGGCAGGCGGGGCCGTTACAACTGCGGCAGGCTTTTGTCTTGCGGCCGGGGGCTGTTGCTGTTCCTGCTCACGCTGGCGGAGCAGTTTCATAACATCGCCGGGCTTGGAAATCTTTGAGAGATCAATCTTGGGTTTGATATCAGATTGCGCCGCTTTTTCTCTGGAGGCAGAGCCGGACCGGGCAGAGAAATACTTTCTTACCTTCTCCGCTTCATCTTCTTCCACTGAGCTTGAATGGGTTTTCTTTTCCGTAACGCCAACTTCCAACAATACATCCAGAATGGCTTTACTTTTCACTTCAAGCTCTCTGGCTAAATCATTTATTCGAATTTTCATTCGTTCTGTGTTTCCTCCAGGTATTTCCGCTACGCGATCATATCGACCTCACGGCTTTAGCATTCACGCGCATTGCTGCGCGCGTCTTTCTCCTTACGAATCTTTTTCGCCGGATTGTTCCGGCGCCACATCTTCTGTTTCTGCCGACGCTTCCACCGGAGCCGGTTCGTTCTCGGCGTGCGCTTTGGCTGCGTCTTCAGCCAACACAGACTGCGTCTCCGCGCCTTCTGCGTCGCTGCCTTCGGCTGCGGGCTCACCTTCTGCGGTGGCAACTACCTCAGTAGCAGATGCTTCCGTATCTGAAGGCACTTCAGCCGTCGGCTGTCCATCCAGGGTGAGGAAATAATTATTCACCGCAATGCTGATTTTTTCCACTGTTTTAGGGCCAACACCCGGCAATTCCTCCAGCTGCTCTGGAGTCATGTCCGCCAGGGCCTCAACCGTGGTAATTCCAGCTTCATGCATCTTGGTGATCAGGGCCTCACCCAGATCAGGTACTCGGTCCAGAGGAGTGTTTCCACCGCTGGTCAGGGTGGTCATCTGCTGTTCCACTTCCTGGCGCTTCTCTTCCTCACTCTTAATGTCGATCTTCCAGCCCAGCAACTTGGCCGCCAGCCGGACGTTCTGGCCCTTCTTCCCGATCGCCAGTGAGAGTTGGCTATCATCCACCACCACTTCCAGGTGCTTACCCGAAGCGTCTACCACAGTCACGCGGCTGACCTTGGCCGGCTGCAATGCCTTCTCAGCGAAGGTCACGGCATCCTCGTGGTATTCAATAATGTCAATCTTCTCACCGCGCAACTCGCGGATAATGGATTGCACACGCATTCCCTTCATCCCGACACACGCGCCCACGGCGTCCACGTCCTTATCGCGTGACATCACGGCAATCTTGGTTCTCTCACCGGCTTCGCGCGCGATCGCCCGAATCTGAACTGTGCCGTCGTAAATTTCAGGTACTTCGGTCTGGAACAGGTTCTGCACCAGCTCCGGCGCTGCGCGGGAAACCACCACCGCCGGCCCTTTGGCATTCTTGTCCACACGGGTCAACACCACGCGAACGCGCTCTCCCATGGAGAACGATTCCAGCCGCGACTGCTCTTTTTTTGACATCTTGGCTTCTGCCTTGCCGATGTCAAAGATCACATCCGGACCTTCAATGCGTTTTACCGTGGCATTGAGCACTTCACCCACGCGTCCAATGTACTCGTTGTAAACCGTGTCGCGCTCAGCTTCCCTGACCTTCTGGAAAATAATCTGCTTGGCGATTTGCGCGGAGATGCGCCCCAGACCTTCCGTTGATTTCAGAAAGCGAACTTCCCCGCCGACTTCGGCGTTCGGATCCAGCGCCTTGGCTTCTTCCAGCGAAATCTCCAGTTGCGGGTCTTCAATGTCGTCTTCTGACGGCATGATCTCCTTCACCGCATACACGCGTATCATGCCGGTTTCCTTGTCCAGCTCTCCGCGCAGGTTCTCCTGGCTCTTGTCTTTTTTGCGTGTAGCCGCAACTATGGCGTCTTCCACCGCACTCACCACAATCTGCGGATCAATCCCCTTCTCTCGGCTTAACGCATCAATGACGTTATAGATATCACTTGCCATATGAGTTCCTTATGAAGTGCGTGCTAAATTTCCGGGACCAGATTGGCTTTTTCAACGTTCGTCAGCGCAATCTCCACCTTTTCGCCTTGCGGCACCGGGTGGCCCGGCTTCGGCTTCTTCTTGCTTACAATCGTCTCCAGCGTGATTCGTCCTTCGCTGAAGCTTTCCAGCCGGCCTTCAAAATGCCGGTTTCCATTCACCGGGTCACGCGTCATCAACTTCACCCGGCTGCCCACAAAACGCTCATAATCCTTCGCCTTCAATAGCTTTCGATCCAGCCCCGGTGACGATACTTCCAGCAGATAAGCACTCGGGATGGCGTCTTCAACATCCAGCACCGTGCCCAGATCGCGGCTTACATTAGCGCAATCCTCGTGCGTTACACCTTCCGGCTTGTCAATGGTGACACGTAATGTGCGTGCCTTGCCGCCGCCACGTAGTTCAGCTTCCACCAGCTCTACGCCATGGTTTGTGGCCACGCGCGTGGCGATGGTCCGAATTGCGTCCAGGTCTGCTGCCATCAATCCGTTCTGCTGCTGAATGCTGCTGAAACTTCTGCTCCGCCATTTTGAGATTGTTGGCCCCAAAAATAAAGTGGGCCTTTCGCCCACTGGTACGTTCGCCATCGAATTGGGGAATTACAAACCCACTCACGGCACGTGCAAGCCTAGAGCCGAAACCAGCTACAACCAGTTCTTATGATACGCTCCTTTGGGGCAAAAGACAAATTGGCCAAATCGCGCTAAGTAGCCCAAATTGAGGCATTTGCCGTTCAGCAACAACCCTCTCGGCAACCCTGGCCTGTTGCCCCAAGCTATTGATTAGATGCATCCATGACCCTTTTCGCACCAAAAGCCGAACGGCCCTTTAACTAAGGTCATTGCCTGAGCTGCGCGACCTTCACCCGCGTTTTTCTCCAATTGGATCAGGCCGCCACTGCGAACAATACATTGCCTACTTTTTTTCGGACATGAGCCCCACCCGCTCCGCCCCGGCAGCACGAGTCAAATCCACAGCTTGGGCAACATATTCGAACTCTATTTCAGGGTCGCCTTTCAGGAACGCCACACGCTGCACCCGTAGGCACTAAAAATTCTTTCATTCTCGGCGCCAGCTCGTCCCATGACACTTCTGAGTCGTTGATCTTGATCCCAGGCCGCTTTCCTTCACCGCGATCCAGCAGTTGCACCACAATATTATTGTCTTCAGGCGGCAGGACGTGCGAATCGGTGGGCGCGGCTTGTGGGATATCCGCTTGCTCACCGTGCGAGTGGTGAGGTATCACCACCATAAAGATGATAATCAGGACAAGAAGAACGTCAATCAGCGGCGTCACGTTCATATCCGCAGATTGCCCGCTGCGCGAACCAAAAGTCATGGACATGGAATCTCTCCTGAGCCGCCTTGAGCAGCTGATGCTTGCATTCGCGCGCGCTGAAGAGATTTGACACTATAGCCATGGCGTTGGTTCCCGCGCAGATCGTTTGGGGCACGGCGGATGCAAGCCCCTCTCGGCGTTTTTCTACTTTCGGCGCTTTTCTACGTGGCGGGCACGGTGATCACGGCAGTCGCTGATTCCACGAACTCCTGGCTGCCCACAAAATGCGAAACTTTCTTCCATTGAGGGCTATACAGCTGGCCGTTCAAGCGAAAGTCCAACTCGGAAAGTTTTGGGTTTGCAATCATGATCTCGATTTCTCGCTTGCCAGTGACTGTCAAAGGACGTTCTTTGTAGAAGGTTTGGCTTTCCTTTGGAACGCCATCGATTGTTAAGTAGGCAATGACAAGGTTTGCTGAGGAAAGCTCAAGGATCAGAGGGGTTTGTCGCAACTTCAAAACTAACTGTTGGTTCTTGCTTTTGTTAAGCGACTCTTCTGTGATCTTTTCAAGTACTTCGCCCGTTCGCGAGTTGTAAAGCCACAATTGCTCGGGAACAGCTTCAAGATAGTTGACATCAAACAATCCCCCGGAACGAACTGACCCATGGCCAAAGACGTTGCGTCGGGTCCACGGAGGAGTTAGTCGGCACACCATGAGGGCCTGGAGATCGTCCTTGAGGGATTTTGCCTCCTCCGGCGCCACATCCATTAGATGGCTGAACGATAACTGAGACCTTCCCGGCTGGAAGAGCCAGTCCTTTGCGAGACTAATGCTGTAGTAGTCCAGATGACGACTAACGGCTCTCGACGTGGTTCCACGAATGCCGTTCCCTGGCTGGGGATCGCTCTCCACTTGTCTCATCAACACCGCCGTGCGTCGCGCCTTGTCCGGATCAATTGAGAAATCTGCAAACTCGGCCGAGAAATCTGCTTGCAGTAGCCGCAGGTCCGCGTCATAAGCAAGCTGCAGAGGCCACGAGCCTAGAACCATCTCTCTTGAAATTACGAATGCAAAGTGATCATTTGGGGCAATGGATCCAAGGATCGGCTTCTTCGCCATTTCACTGGTCCGCTGATCAAATTGCGCGGTACTCTCAAACTCTCCCTTGGGTGCGAGGACTGGCGCATCCTTTAAAGCCTTGTATACCCGGACAACGTCATGTCCGGCAAAGCCCGGGCCCAGATTGCTGGTGTTGATATCGAGAGGAACAGTCAGGAAGTTTGGTTGGGCCGTCCCGGCCGCGGCTTTGGCCGTTGAATGCGAACTGCCCGGCTTAGCAGGGACGGATTGCTTTTGGGCACATGCAAACGTGGCTACTAGTAGAACAGTTACCAGCTTTATTTTCGCGCGCATAGTGTTGTGGTTTAACTGCAAAACCATAACATGAAAAATGTTATTGGCAACGTAAATATATACTACGCGTGATTGCACAACTATCTTGCTAGTTAAGTTATTGTTTTCGCTTCCCGGAGTTGGTTGTTCGGATCGCCCTGGCTCACCCAGAGGCTAACTTCAGCTATTCCATCGCCTGACCTGATCTACTTCTGTCGCACGCGCTCCTGACCTGGCTTAGAAGCGGGTTTGCTGTCTCTCAATTGCAGCATGCCGTGATGGCAAATTGGCAGCATTGACGACAAATCTTGCCGTTGCTGTCGTGATTGGCGCGGCCTTTGGCGCCGTGGTGACCTCATTCGTCACTAACATCCTTACGCCGCTCATCGCTGCAATCGTCGGAAAGCCGGATTTCTCCGCTTTCAACCTCAACATCAACGGAGCCGTTATCTCTTATGGGATTTTTTTGAATGCGCTGATCAGCTTTCTGCTGGTCGCCGGCGCAGTCTACTTCACCATGGTTGCGCCCATGAACGCCTGGAAGGCACGCGCAGCCCGAAACGCCGTGCCCGCTGATCCTACGAACAAGAAATGTCCGGAATGTCTGAGCGAGATTCCGACAGCCGCCCGACGCTGTGCCTTCTGCACTTCGCCAGTTGCTGGCGTGGCTGCCTAGTTTTTCTCGCAAAATAAAAACGCAGCGGACCGTTTAAGGTTCGCTGCGGCGCTTCGCCCCCGCTATCCATGCGAAGCGATCAGTGGATATGAAAATTGACCATCACGTTGGTCTCTACTTCCAGCGGTTCTCCGTTAAGCATGTATGGGCGATACCGCCATTGCTTTTACCGCGTCCATAGCGGCAGCCACCAGGATTGGATGACCGTTGACCCGTTGCAGGCCTTCGATGCTGCCTTCCCTCGAAATGATGGCTCTGAGCTCCACCGCACCTTCTGGGGCGGGGGTGCAATCAAAAATGTCGCCAACTGCTGTGCCGGCAATATTTCAATGACCACAGCGGCAACACCACCATCACGGCAATAATGATGCTCTGTAGGAAAAATGCAGCACACGCCGTCTGTGAGGAAGACCATCGGGAAAGACGAAGAGCCTGCTGTTTCTGTGTCTCGTCTATTGCCGCTTCGATCGCAATGTTACCGTCCGTGCTCTCGACCACAAAGTTTCTGCTCATCGGTCCTCCTCACTGACGGCCCCGGAAGTGCCGCCGTGGCCGGCGGTTCGCTAGGCATGCCCAATGTGCCTGGCTCTTGTGTGGAGGTATCTTCGCGAATGTGAGTCAGTCGCCGCAGTGACGGCAGTCACATAACGGATTGGGAATCGAGCCGTCGCGATTCCAGGCGGAACTTTTC
>WNFD01003915.1_pt1 | contig 15735 bp, 13 predicted proteins | sample 5400491 | NCBI WGS metagenome assembly WNFD01 (sample SAMN13153343, study PRJNA577476) | soil metagenome | isolation source: 120 cm saprolite under Douglas fir tree site 2 hole 2 replicate 2 | place: USA:California | collected 2015-04-18 | reverse complement strand
AGACGAGGCCCCAGCCGAACAGCGCGGTGATCAGCCAGCACATGCCCGACGTGTCGGCCTGGTAGGGCTTGGCGAGCAGATCCTCCGCCCAGGCGGCGGCGACGAGCGCGGCACCGATCAGGTTGAGCACGACGAAGCGGGCGAGAAAGCCGCTCGCGCCGGAAAACGAGAAGCTGCGTGAGAGTTCTTCCTGCTGCGCGTGCGCATCGAGCGCGTGAGGCGGTTGGATCGGCTCAATGACCGCCTGCTGAATGTGCTTCTTGGCAAGGGTGGCAAGCATGATCGGCTCCCCAACGAATGACCCTAAACACACATTGCCGACCTTCCGGATTTCCGGGAGCAATGTCACGCCGGAGAAACCTCCGACATGAGTCAGGATATTCCGAACCGTGTCAGGGAATGCGGTCACAACCGCCCGCCACCACGCAGTGTCGAGCCGTCGGTTTCATGCCCCTTGTTCGGGTGCCTGATAGATCGGCGCCGGCGGTCACGGAACGAAACATTCATTCCCCGCCACATGGCTCAGACCTCCTGGCGCGCCAGGAGATGCGCGTTGGTGCCGAGCCAGAGATAGCCGATGCAGGCCAGGAGATTGGTGTAGAGCGCGGTGCCGGCGCCGATATAGATGGCGGTGACGACCTGCTTGAAGCTCTCGAAACTCTGCGCCTTGTCGACCGAGAGATCGCTCACCGTCATGATCAGGCCGAGAACCGTGCCGACCATGCCGAGATAGACGAGAACGTTGCCGGCCCAGCGGACGCTCTGCCAGTCGCGCCTGACGCAGCAGACGAGAGACGAGGCCCCAGCCGAACAGCGCGGTGATCAGCCAGCACATGCCCGACGTGTCGGCCTGGTAGGGCTTGGCGAGCAGATCCTCCGCCCAGGCGGCGGCGACGAGCGCGGCACCGATCAGGTTGAGCACGACGAAGCGAGCGAGAAAGCCGTGCTCCGCCGACAGCGCGAAACTCCGCGAAAGCTTGTCTTGTTGGGCGCGCACATCGAGCGCGACGAGCGGTTTCTCCGGCCGGGAGACGGCCTGCGGAACGTGCATATTGGCGAGGGCAGCGAACATGGCGGCTTCCCCTGATGGTCGTTAAATAGAACGATATCGGGGAAGGAATAAATTTACCCTAAAGGCAAGATAAAGATTCGGTAAATATTGGATTGCCGGCGCCAGGCGACTCCGCCGCCCGGATTTTCACTCGGCCGACGGCGTCGCGGCGATCGCCGGGCGATCGTGCAGGGTACGATCCTCGATGCGCGCGAAGATCGCCAGCCCGACGGCGAAGCAGCCGGCGAGAACGCCGAACATGACGCCAAAGGCGCGGGCGATCGCGGCGCGGTCATCCGCCGGCAAGCTCTGGCGAGTGAGATCCTCGAGGCCGGCGAGATGCCCGGTCTGCGGCAGCGCGCCGGCGATGAGCCCGAGCACCAGCGCGGAAGCGCCAGCGACGAAGATGGCACCGCCGAGGGCGCGGGCGAAGCCGATGGCGCCGCTTACCGCGCCGAGGTCGCGCCGCTCGACTGCGTTCTGCGCGGCGACGATGCTGCAGGGAAAAATCGGTCCGATGCCGAAGCCGGCAATCATCAAGACGATCGCCGCGACCGTCGTCGACATCCGATCGGCGAGCAGCGCGGCCGCAGCCAGCGCCAGCACAGTGACCGGCAGGCCAATCAGTGGCGGCCGCTTGTAATAACCGGAGCGGCGCGACCAGCGCCCTGCGAGGTTGGCGGTGAGGGTGCCGGAGACCAGCAGCGGTATCATCAGCAGCCCGGCTTCGCTGACCGACGACCCCAAGGCGACTTGGAAATAGATCGGCGACAGCACGGCGACCGCCAGATAGCTGCCGAAGACGACGAAGATCGCGGCGAGGGATGGGCCGATGACCCGGTCGCCGAGAAAGCGCGGCGGCAGAATGGGCTCATCCGAACGCTGCTGCGCCCGCATGAAAGCGATGCCGAGAGCGATGGCGAGAACCGCAGGCGCAAGAATTTCTCGCGATGTCCAGGCGAAGCGATTGCCGCCGAGGGACAACACAAGGAGGAGCGCAACCGTCGCGCCGCAGAGCAGCGCGATGCTGGCGTAATCGATCGGCGAGCGCTGATGGTCGATCGGCAGCTTGCGCAGTGCGCGGTCGGCGATCAGCAGGGCGGCGAGGCTGAAGGGCAAGTTGATCCAGAAAATCCACGACCAGCCGTAATACTGCGTCAGGACGCCGCCGAAGGTCGGGCCGAGCAGCGCTGCCGACGCCCAGACGCCGGCAAAATAACCGGCATAGCGGCCGCGCTCACGCGGTGAGACGACGTCGGCGACGATCGTCTGCGCCAGGGTGATGAGACCGCCGCCGCCGAGACCCTGCAGCGCACGGGCGAGAATCAGCGCGAGCATGCTGGGTGCCAGCGCGCAGAATGCCGAGCCGACCATGAACACGACGAGGCAGCCCACGAGCAAGCGGCGCCGCCCGTAGAGATCGCTGAGTTTGCCGACGATCGGCGTGACGCAGGTCGAGGTCAGCAGATAGGCGGTGATCACCCATGAGATGAGCGTGAAATCGCCGAGATCGCGCGCGATCGGCGGCAGCGCGATCGCGACAATGGTCTGATCGAGCGCGGCCAGGAACATCGCCAGCATGACGCCGGCGATGATGGTGCGCACTTCGGAGGGTGCGAGCGACATCAGTCGAGGTGGCTGGCGCGGCGCATGCGAGAACCTCCCGCCGCCCGTTTGCCGCGTCAATGCCTCATTGAACGCCCCAGACAAGACCGCATTGCATAGCGGCCGATCAGCCGGCGCGCGGCTTGCCGAAATAGAGCTCGCTCCAGGTGATGCGGAGCATGTGGTTGGGTGCCTCGACGCACGGGCCGACGCGGTCGCCCGAGATGAAGTCGATGCCGGCACCCTTGGCCGCGAGAGCCAGACTCGAAGTCCCGACCCCCTCGACGCCGCTTTGCAGCCCGGCTCGCGCGGCGGCTCGGGCGAAGCGGTCCATGTCGGCGAGGGTTCGACTCTCATTGCTGCCCGGCGCGATGGCAGCGTTGACCAGCCGGATGCCGGTATTGGTGAATTGCGAGAGGTCGGCCCGCCACCAGTCGACCGTGGCAACGATGATCCCGCAATAAGGTCGCAAGGCGGCGGTCAATTCCGCAAGCCGCCCATGGAGCACCCCGATAGGGAGATCGATCAATTCGAAGGCAACCAGCTTGCGGACATGTTCGGGGATCGTGCGGCACAGCTCGACATAGGTGCGAAACCGCGGCACCGAGGCGACGGCTTCGAAATGGACCGGGAACGACAGACGCAGGCGGAACTTGTTCTGATGGAGATCGGCCAGCGTCTCCGTCCCCGCGCGCAGCGCGACGAGATCGATGTGCGCGAGCTCCTCCGGCGTCGCTGTCCCCGGCGGCGGGGCGAGCGATGCGATGCGCCGGCTGAGATAGGTCGACAGGACTTCGCGCCGGACGTCCCAAACCGGACGATAGACGATCTCGGCCTCGCTGAAAGTCCTCGCCGCAGGGGGCGGCATTGCTGCCGCGCTCTTCGCGGTTTCCGGCGCTTCCGCATCCATTCTGGTCGCCGCGGCGGTGCTTGCCTCGATGGCGGCGGAGGCGACGAGATCGGTCAACTTGGTCTTTTCGAGGCGCAGGCTGCCATCGGTTTCGCTGACGACGGTTCGGACACCGATCTCGCACGTATCGCTATCGCCGATGAGCGCCTGCTGCACCTCCTGCGTGATCTTGGCGCAGACAAGCTGCGCCGCGTTCTTCCCCAACTCGGCGAAAACCAGCACGTAGTCGTCGACGCCGCCGGCGAAATAAACGTCGCGTGGCGAGATATGGCGCTCGATAACCCGCCTTGTCTGCTCGTGAACCTTATCGCGAACGCGTTCCCAGTCGGCGCCCAGGCGTTCCTTGATCGCCGCGAGCCCGACGAGATGGAACGACCCGGCGGCAATGATGTCGCGCCCGCCCACCGCGGCGGCGAGGCGTGTCTTGAGGCTGTTCTTCTCGCCGTCGATGGCGGCAGCGCGTGGCGCAGGGACAGCCGGCTGCGGCGACGATCCGGTCTTCGCGGGCTCGCCATAGAGGCGTCCGAGAATGGTTCGTGCGCTGCGAGCGAAGACCATCGATCAGATCGTCAGAACGCGCGATATCGCCGTTGTCAAATCCTGGCGCTCGAAGGGCTTGGGCAGTATCTCGTTGGCGCCGACGCGGAGCGCCATCTTGAGAAAATCGGCATTGCCGACGCGGCCGCCGCCCGACATCGCGATGATCGGTATTTTGGCGTCGCGGGCGCGAATCTGCATGATCGTCTCGAGGCCCTCTTTATTGGGCATGATGATGTCGGTAATGATCAGCTGCGGCGTCGCGCTCTGGAAGGCGCGCAGGCCCTGCTCGCCGTCGGACGCGCAGATGACCTCATGGCCGTCGCGCTCGAGAATTACCTGAACAGTGAGGCGGACGGCGTGGTCGTCGTCGATTATCAGAATGCGCGCCATTGGCGTCCCATCAATCTAGCTATGATCGGACGATGGTCGTCGCCCTGCTTCGATTTGCCAAAGCCGATCGCAACAGGAGTATTCGCCGACTTGATGAATAAGCGATGAAGATCGGCAAAAGGCGGGCAACCTTCGACCGAATTTCGCGGTGGGCAACTGCCGCTTTTTTGGCCATTACCGACGCTGACGATCGGCAGGCGACCGTGCTAGGCTTTCTCCCGGCGAGTTGAGCTCGCCCTAAGAACGTCATGATTGAGCAGGGGCCGATTATGCGCGTTGTCACCGTTACCGTCATGATCTGGATGGCATGCCTGGTCGTTGCGGCGTCGCCTTCGTCGGCAGCAGATGCAGCGCTCAGTCAATTCTTCGGCGAATATGTCGGCCATGCGACGCAAGCTCCCAATGAGCCTTTGGTGCCGCGCGATCTCAGCATCAAGATCCGGCCGCATGGCAGCGATAGCTTCACGCTCGAATGGACGACGGTGATCCTGCGGGCGGATGGGCCCAAGCGCCAATCCTATACCGTCGATTTCTCACCGAGCGACCGCAGGAACATCTACTCCTCGGCCATGCATCGAGATCTTTTCGGCCAATCCGAGCCGCTCGATCCGCTGAAGGGAGACCCTTATCTGTGGGCCCGCATCAACGACCGCACGCTGACCGTTTACGCGATGTTGATCGCCGATGACGGCGGTTACGAGATGCAAATCTACGAACGCACCCTGACCGAGGGGGGAATGCTCCTGAAATTCTCGCGCAACCGCAACGGTCGCGAGCTGAAGACCATTACCGGGTTGTTGAGTCGGGTCGGACGGTAAGCAACGCCTCGCCGGCTGCCGGATCAGGGGCGGCGGCCCCCGCCAGCACCTCGAGCAACGCCTCGTCGAAGCCTTCAGCCGCCTCGTACTGTACCCAGTGACCGGCACCGGCAATGACGAGAAAGGGCGCGTTCGGCTGGATCGAACGCAGCAGCCGGGCGCGCGCCGGCAAATCGTGCATCGCCGTCGCATCGCGCTCACCCCAGATCCCGGCGATCCGGCCGCGCACCTGCGGCAGGACGCGGGTCAGCGTGTCGGTCGCTGCGATCGGCGGGCTGTTGACCCGGCCACGCGCCGCGTTCTCGGCTTGCAGATGAACCGCGAGATCGTCGATTGCCGACCGGTCGGCGAGCATCAGAATGGCGAGATTTTCGCGGTGAGCCGCAAGGCGGCCAGCATCATCCGGGATGTGACGCCAACTCTTGAGCGGCTCCATCGTGCCGCGCCTGAGCCCGAGACCGCCGGCGCCGACGAGGGTGAACGATCGGCAACGCTCGCCCAGCGCCGCCGCGACATGGCCGCCGATCAGGCCGCCGAACGAGAAGCCGGCAAGGTGGAAACGCTCGCCCGGCGCCAGAATGCGGTCGATCCCTTCGACGACAATGGCGCTCAGCCCAGCCGGCGTGTGCGGCCGCGGCGCCTCGTCGGATTCGCCGAGCCCCGGCAGGTTGGCGACGATCACCCGATAATGCCGGGACAGCGCCGGAATATTGCGCAGCCAGTGCGTCCACGATCCGAAGCCGCCGTGAAAGAGCAGCAAGGGTTCCCCCTCGCCCCAGCTCCGCCAGACCATGGCGCCCTTGCCGCACGGCGTCTCGATGCGCTGCCCGGCGGCGGCAAGACGCGCGACCGCGGCCGCCGGTGATTCGCGACCGGTCACGCTCCTAGCCGCCTTTGGCGAAGAGAGGATGGTCGACGCGGTCGCCGCGCTTGATGCCGAGGCGGGATACCGTGCCGCCGTTGAGCTCGAGCACGGCGAGAACCGGCTTTTCGCTGGCGATCGGATCGAGCGACATCGGCACGGCGCGCTCGTGGATATCGAGCACGACACCATCGGCAGCGATGAACAGCATATCGAGCGGGATCAGCGTATTCTTCATCCAGAAGGTGGCGGTTTGCGGACGGTCGTACTCGAACAGCATGCCGGCATCGACCGGCATGGCGCGGCGGAACATCAGGCCCTGCGCCATCTGCTGCGGTGTCTTCGCCTCCTCGACGATGAAGTGCTGCTTGCCGGACGCCGTCTCGATAGTCAGCTCGGTCTTGCCGAACGAGGCGAGTTGCGCACGCGGCGCCGGCGCGAGGACCAGGGCAAGAGCGAGAAACGCGGCGCCAATGAGGGCCGCCATTGCGCCACGGTGGGACGAGCGGTCGCTATCGCTGCCGATGAGGGGCGAGGCCGATGCCATCGGCGATGAGTTAAACAAGCGGCCGGCGAAGGTCAATCTCTGCCATGCGCCCCGATCGCCGGCAACGTCGAAGGGACTGGCAGTCTCCATCACGATATGCTGTTCCGCCTCGGCGGTGGGCGGCTCGTCTGGATCTAGCGCTATGGCAGGGTGTGCAGTAGATGTCGCTGCCGACGAAGAGGAGCCAAGCGCCATCGACGGTCAGGCAACCAGGCGGCCGGATCGCATCAATCATCGCCATGCCGGCATCGCGGCGCGCGTCCTCACGCGTGCAGTCGGGGAGGCGATCGACCGGCTCTGGCAGCTCGCCTTCGCGATCGCCTACCGGTTACTGTTACTGTTTACTGTTACTGTGGTGGTTCGTGCGGCGGCCATCGCGTCGCGGGGCACTTGTCGCCCTCTGGCACGACCGTCAGGTTCTCCTGCTGCGCAGCTCCTACCGGCGCGGCTGGTCTTTGCCCGGCGGCGGCTTCGTGCGCGGCGAAAGTGCGCGCGAAGCCGCGGCGCGGGAACTGCGGGAGGAGGTCGGATTGGTCGTCGCGGCCGCTTCGCTGCACGAGGCGCAGTCGCTCGAATTGAGCTGGGAGTACCGCCGCGACCATACCACGATCTTCGAGCTCATTTTGGCGCAGCGCCCGGCGCTCCGCCTCGACAACCGCGAGATCGTGGCTGCCGCCTTTCATGCGCCGGACGCCGTCGAACTCGACGATGTCGGGCCGCATGTCGCCCGCTATCTCGCGCGCTTCCGCAGCGGCTGAGGAGCGTCCATCGCCACCCTACTCCTTCTTCGCCAGCTTCGCGGTGACGATCGGCGGCAGTGATTTGACATAGACTGCAATGGCCTCTCGATCGGCGTCGGTCAGCTTGGCGGTACCCTTGACGACCTCACCCATGCCCGAGCCGACCGTATCGAAGCCGGGGGTTTGGCCGGTCTTCAACACTTCGGCAATCTCCGCGATACTCCATTTGCCGATGCCGGTTTCCGGGTCGGGGGTGATGTTGGGCACCTTTAGGTTGTCGGGACCCCGCGGATTGCCCGAGAAGGCCAAACTCCGGCGCAGCCCGCCCATGACATTGCGCGGCGTATGACATTCGCCGCAATGGACGACGGCGTTGGCGAGGTAGTTGCCGCGATTCCACACCGCGTCCTTGCCGGCAACCGGCTGGAGCTGCCCCTCGGTGAAGAACAGCGCGCGCCAGCCGATTTGCAGGAAGCGCCAGCTGAACGGCAGGCTGACCTCGTGCGGCTTGTTGGCCTGATTGACCGGCTCCTGGGTCTGCAGGTACGCCCAGAGATCGCCGATATCCGCATCGCTCATGCCGGTGAAAGCCGGATAGGGAAAGACGGGAAAATAATAGCTGCCGTGCCCGGAGGTCCCCTCGCGCAGCGCCCGGCGAAAATCCTCGAGGCGCCATTTGCCGACACCGTGATCCCGGTCGGGCGTGATATTGGGCGAATAGAACGTGCCGAACGGCGTCGCGAGGGCGCGACCGCCGGCCAGCCGCTTGCCGTTGTTCTTGACGTCGGTGTGGCAGCCAACGCAATCCGCCGCGTCGAAGATGTAGCCGCCGCGCTTGACTGCCGCATCGTCGGCTGCGTGCGCCGCGGGCGCGGCCCAGACGACCGCGACCGTTACGGCAATCGTAAGAGCAAGGCAGCGCAATCCTGTCGCGCGCTTCGTGCCAGCGATGATGTCGACCATTGCGCTCCTGTCACGCCCACGGCTGCCGACAGGGCACCCGCCGCAAAGATATACGACGGGTATCGCGGCGCAATGAGTGCGCGGCCTGCCCGCAGATCAGGGGACCGCGGCGCCGTCGGCTCTATTCCGTAAATCCGCCGGGAGCCGCGAATTCACCGGCGGACGATGGCGACCAGATAGGTGCACCGCTCCGGTCCCGGATTGGCGAAGGAACATTCGACCGGCTGGCCGAGCTGCAGGCAGTCGCCGGCGCAAAGCTGGTGCTCGACCTCGCCTTCGTGAAAGACCAGTGCGCCGCTGGTGACCCAGATCTGCTGATGGATGAAGGTGAAGGCGGAGGCCGGATAGGCGACGCGGGCGCCGACTGGAATCTCGATGCTGACGAGTTCGAGCGGGCCGCCGGAAGGCGGCGAGACGGCGCGCCTGACATAGCCGGTTTCCGGGTCACGCCAGACCGGCTGATCGGCGAAGCGGGCGAGACGCTGGCCGGCATCTTCCGCCCCCGCGAGCAGCCGCGACAAGGTCAGCCCGAAGGCGCCGGACAATCGGCCGAGCAGCATCGCCGTCGGGCTGGCCTCGGTACGTTCGATCTTGCTGATCATCGCCTTCGACACGCCGGAAAGCTCGGCCAGATCGGCGATCGTCCAGCCGCGCGCCTCGCGCTCGGCACGCAGGCGGCGGGCGATCGCGATCGTTGGATTATCCACTATAGTAGACATCGGTCCAATATAGGATATCATTACCGACAAGGCAAACGGCGCTGCGATCAGGAGCGGGTCATGGACGATGCGAAACGGAAGCACGGGGCGACGCTGGCCGCGCAGGGGCTGGGTTGGATCGACGAGGCCACCAAGGCACTCATCCCGCCGGTCTATTTCACGTCGACCTATATCCGCGAGCCTAACAATCAATACCCCGCCGGTTACAGCTACGCGCGGCCGCACAATCCGACCACCGAGCACTCGGAGGCGGTGCTCGCGACGCTCGAAGGCGGCGCCGCCTGCCTCGCCTTCGCGTCCGGCATGGCGGCGGCGACCGCGGTTTTCCTCGCCTTGAAGCCGGGCGATCACGTGGTCGCGCCCAGCGTCATGTATTGGGGTCTGCGCAAATGGCTGCAGACCTACGCCACCGAATGGGGGCTCGCGGTCCAGTTCGTCGACGGCGCCGATAGCCACGCCATCGCCGCCGCCGTCGAGCCGGGCCGCACCAAGCTGGTGTGGATCGAAACGCCAGCCAACCCGACCTGGCCGATCACCGATATCGCCGCTGCCGCTGCGATAGCCCATCGCGCGGGCGCCCGCCTTGCCATCGACAGCACCGTGGCGACGCCGGTGCTAACCCGGCCGATCGAATTCGGCGCCGATATCGTCATGCACTCGGCGACCAAATACCTCAACGGCCACAGCGACGTCATCGCCGGCGCGCTCGTCGCCGCAAGGGTGGACGATTTCTGGGAGCGCATCGTTGCCATCCGTGCCAGCAACGGCGCCGTTCTCGGTCCGCTCGAGGCTTGGCTGCTGCTGCGCGGCATGCGGACGCTTTATCTGCGCGTCGAGCGGGCTTGCCGCTCGGCAGAAGCGGTGGCGGCGCATTTCGCCGACCATCCGCGTGTTTCGGGCGTGCTCTATCCCGGTCTGCCGCGGCATCCGGGCCACGCCATCGCGGCGCGCCAGATGAGCGGCGGCTTCGGCGGCATGCTGAGCATTCGCGTCGCCGGCGGCGAGGGCGCGGCGATCGCCGCCGCCGCGCGCGTCAAACTGTGGAAGCGCGCGACCTCGCTCGGCGGCGTCGAGAGTCTGATCGAGCATCGCGCCTCGATCGAAGGCCCCGGCACCCCTGCCCCGCCAGACCTCCTGCGCCTCTCGGTCGGCATCGAGGATCCCGCCGATCTGATCGACGATCTCGACCAGGCGCTCAGCTCGGCTAATTGACGACGTTGATCGTCCAAAAATCCGAGGACAGGTTGCTGTCGGTCAGATAGGTGTAAGGCAAGGTGAAATACCCCTTCTTGCCCCAGCCCGTGCCCCAGGAATTGCGCAGACGGAAGCGGCTCGTCGCATCGTCGTAGCCGACCACCAGAACGGCGTGCCCGCCGAGAACCTGTTCGCCCGGGCCCGGCATCGGCGCGTCGCCGGTCTGCGCCACGGCGCTGCTCTCGAAGCTCTCGTAGACGGTGAAGCCGATGATGATCGGCGAGCCCGCCGCCAGGCACCCCTTCATCTGCGCCAGGCTCTGGTCGATCCGTTGATACTGCACCGCCGTGTATTTCTTCGCGTCCTTGTAGCACTGCGGCGTCGGACGCTTGGTGAGCAGCTTGTTGTCCTGCGCCGGCGACGGATCGTAAGGCCATTCGGTTTCCGGACAGTCGCCCTGTTTACCGACGCTCTTGACCCCGTCGCGAATCTGCGCGCCGCTATCCGAGCCGGTGGTGTGCTCCATGGCCCGCTCGTTGTAGTAGATGAAGAGCCGCGACGGCATGAAATCCGGCAGGCCTTGCTTCATGCGGTCGAACTCGAGCGCCGCGCCGATCGCGTTGGCGGTGCAGCTGCCGATCTGTCCCTGGTCGTAGACGGCCGGACATTTGGCCGTGAGATCGACGCTCGGCGGCAGCGTCTGGAGCGTCCGTATCGGCGCTCCGTAGAGATGATCGCGATGATCGGGAATGTCAGGGATCCATCCGTATTTTGCTGTCCGGAACGCCATGTGACTCTCCTTCGAGGTCAGCCGCTGATCAACAGCGCAGAGGCAATATAGGGCCCCGCGCGGGCCCCACCCATGTGAACCGGATCACAATTATCGGATCAAATGATTGCGGTGCGGTTCAGTAGTCGAGTTTCCAGTTGAGGCCGATGCCGTTGCCGCCGGTCGCCCCGACATCGGTCTCGATGCTGACATTCGGGGCGATTTCGATCTCGACCTTGCCCTTGCTCGTTCCCGTCGACGCCCCTTGGTCGACCCCGACATAGACACCTTCGGCGACGTACTTGCCCGCCGATACCGTGGTGCCCCCCAAGCTGCTCGTCGCGGCATTGCTGCTGGCATTGCCGGCGGCGTTGTTTCCCGTCGTGCCGGACCCGAAATCGAAGCGATCGAGTCCGAGCGAGCTGCGCACCTTGTCGAGAAGCCCGGGTCCGCCGCCGGCAAGCGACGCGGCGGCGGAAGCGATCTGTACCCCTTGGGCGGGCGTAATCTGGCCGACGCTCTTGCCGAAGAGGACGCGCGAGATGATCTCGTCCTGCGGCAATTCGGGAACCGAGCTGAGCTTCAGCGTCGGCGCGGAGGCGACGCCGCCGATCTGCACCGTGGCGGTGATGTCTGCAGTCGTCGCCGCGGCCTGAATATCGAGAGCGGGGTCGATCTTGGCGTCGCCGCTGAAGGCAATTGTCCCGCTCGTCAGCTTGAAGTCCTTGCCGAGCAGCGAGAAGTTGCCGCGGACCGTCTCGAGCGAACCAGTGATGATCGGCTGGGCGCTGGTCCCCGAGATCGCGAGCTTGCCGCGCCATTCGCTGTCGAGGCCACGACCGCGGACGAAGACCTGGCCGGGCAGCTCGACCGTGATGTCGAGCGCCACCGGTAGAACGGGTTCGTGGGGGGGCGGCGGCGCCGACGGCGGCGCCTGCTGACCGGTGGCGCTGTTGATCTCGATGATGTCGAGGCGGGTGACGCTCGGCGGCAACCGGTCCGGCGGGCGCAACTCCCCCTGATCGACGCGCAGCTGCGCGGCGACGCGCGGGGCTGCCACGGCACCGCCAACCCGGATCGTGCCGCTGCTGCGAATGTTCGCCTCGTCGCGCCGCAGCACGCGAAAGCTCTCGAGGTTGACGACCGCGTCGAGCGCCGGGCCGGACGCAGCTGCCAGGTCGACGCTGCCGCGCGCCGTCATTTGTCCCTTCTCGCCGTCCCCGGCGTGAAACTCGCGCAGGACGAAACCCTCGCGGCTGCCGGCAAGATCGAGCGCGAGATTGCTGAGGACCGTGCCCGTCGCCATGCTCTCGTACCGCCCGTCGCTGATCCGCAGACCGCCATCCGCACGCGGATGAGCGACGGTACCGCCGACGCTGACATCGAGCGAGAAGGCGCCGGCGATACGATCCTCGCCGAGCGGCAGCAGCTCTTCGAGATCGGCGAATTGACCCGTGCCCTCGAGCTTGAGGGCGAGCGCGCCATCGGGCGGCAGCCTGACGGCAAGCGCGCCCGGCATCAGCTCCAGGGGCGCCGAGCCAGAGAATCCGATGGCTTCGTTCTTCGGACCGGCGATACGCCCCTTCGCCTCGACCCGTCCGCCGCGCCAGACGGCTTCGGCCGTGATCCCGAGCGGCGGCAGATCGGATCGGTTCGCCGCGGCGAGGCGCAAATCGCGCCCGTCGATGACGAGACGGCCCTGCGGCTTCGTCCGCGTGCCGGTGAGATTGGCATCGAAGCTCAAATTGCCGGAGACATTCGCATTGCCGGCCAGCTTGCCCGCGAGGCCGATCGGCAGACGCTGTCCTTTAAGTGCAAGCGCCAGTCCGTCGCCTTTGAGCGAGAACCCGCCGGAGATCTGACCGCTGCCGAGAGTCATAGCGAGATTCGCCATCGCGAGATCCGCTTGCCTGCTCGTCACGGTGAGCGTCTGCGTCAATTGTATGGTCTCGCCGGCGACGGTGCCGGCGAGACGCGTGAGGTGGAGCGTGGCTCCGCCGGCCTCCAAGGCGATCTCGCCAGCGGTGGTCAGCGCAAATTTCTCGCGGAAGTCTCCGCGCGCATCGCCGCTGAAGGCGAAACGCCCGGGCTTGGTCGAGTCGAGCTTCAGCGCCAAATTCGTGATCTTGGCGGCGCCCGTTTCGGCGCCCGCAACATCGATGGTCGCGTGGCCGCTCGGCGCGCCGAGCAGATCGCCGAGCCGCGCATTCGCGGCGATGCGCGCCACGGCAAAGGCGGAGCCGGATTCCGGCGTGGCCGTGATCCCATTGCCGTTGAGCGACAGCTCGACGGCTTGCGCGGTCTTGCCGCTCAACGTCGCCTTGAGGTCGGCTCGCCCCGCGAGCTTCATGCCGGCGAGCGACGACCAGGGCGCAAGATCGACGATCCGGCCGGTCATCGTGCCGGCAGCGAGACCGCTATCGAGGGCGATGCGCATGGCGCCCTCCAAGCTGCTGCCCGAAGCGGCGAGTCGGAGCTTGCCGACATCGAGGAGCTTGTTCTCTTCGTGCAGCGCAAACTCTCCGCCGAGCGTGCCCTCGAGCCGGCCGGCGCGGAAGGCGCCGTCGAGACGACCGGTCGGCTTGGCAAGATTGACGACGTTCAGCGTCGCGTGCAGCCGGTCGATCCTGCCCTGATTGACGACGACATCATCGCCATCGAGCGCGACGGCGACATCGAATCCATCGAGCGGGCCTTGGGCGGTCGCCTGGATGTCGAGCCGTCCGGCCAACTTGGCACCGAGCGAACCGCCGAGCGCCGCAAGCTTCGGCACGTCCAATCTCATCCTGGCATTGAGTCGCCGGTCGTTAGAGAGTTCACCATCTGCCGTGAGGCCGAATGCGGCGCCGTTGAGTTCGAGTTTTTCGAGCGTAGTGCGCCCGTCCGCCGTGCGCAGCGCCACGCCGTCGATGCCGAGTCGTCCGCCGGTCAGCGCATCAACGGCGCCGCCGAGCGTCAATGCCGACAGCCCACCCGCCAGATTCACCGTGAGGTTGCCGTCTGCCGCCGTGCGCGCGGCTATTTCCACCCTGCCGTTGCCGTGGAGCTCCCGTCCGGCCAGCTCGGAGAACGGCGAGAGGTCGGCTACAGTCAAGACAGCCTTGCCGTCGACCGTCGCACCGAGGTCGCGGACGGTCCCGCCGCCGGTCAAGTCGAGTCCGGCGCTCGTCAGACCCAACTCGTCGATGACGATCTTATCGCCGGTCGGATTGGACGACCCGGAGAAATGCCACTCGATTGCACTGCCGAGGCCGGCGGGGACCGCAGCTTCGGCGCGCGTCACGTTTTCGACGCGGCCCTCGCCGGTGATCGCCAATCGTGTGTCCGGCAGGCTGATATCGCCTGCGCTGACGAGATGGAATTTGCCCCCGACACGATCGACGCTACTGCCGTCGGCCCGCAATCCGGTGGCCTCGACGACAAGCTTGGCTTCCGGCCGCCTCGTCGTTCCGAACGCCGTCAATTGCAGTTTACCGGCCCCGGCGAGCATTGTGCCAGCTAGTCCCGAGAACGGCGCAAGCTCCGTGGCCGTGAGCTTGGCGTCGGCGGCGAACATCTCGCGGCTGCTGTCATAGTGTCCGCTCGCCACGAGCTGCGCCGCGGCCGCGTCGACCGATAGTCGGTCGATCTGAATGGAACCCCCGACGGCGCCGCGGAACTCTGCGTCGAACATCACCTTCTCGCCCACCATCGGCGCAAATGCGGCAGGCAGGAGCTTCACCGCCGCCAGCGTGCCCTGCACGCCGAAGCGGTGCTCATCCGTCCCGGCGATGGCAAGATCGACGTCGAGCCGTGCAAGATCTCCCGCCGTAGCGGCAAGGCTACCGCGCCAATCGGCAAGCGGCCCCTCGCCCATGAGCGATATAGCGAGAGGCACGTGATCGGTCCGCTCAAGCACCCGATCGAGCAGCAGGCCGGCCGGCTCGGCGAGATCGGCCGCGACCTTGAGCTGCGCAGGTTGGCCGCCCAACGAGAGAGACAGAGCGAACTGACCTGAGCCGCCATCGATCCGGTGCACCGCGAGCTCCGCCGTCGCTTCATCACCGATTAGAGATGTTCGGCCATCGATCGATAAGGCGACCGGCTCGCCGACCACCGGTGCAGCCAGCCGGAGCGCCCCGACGGCGATCGTGTCGACGGCGAGACCGAACGGCAGATGCGGAAAGGCGAGCGATTGACGGCTCGAGTTGGCGTTGGACTTGGGAAGCCGCGCGACCGCGATGTCGTCGGCGCTCAACCGGGTGATCTCGACGCGGCCGCGCAGCAAGCTGCGCGCCGCCAGGGTAAAGGTGAGGTTGGTGGCGGTGAGATATTCGCCGTCGGCGTCGCCGAGATGGATTTCGCTCAGACGCATATCGAACGGGATCGTGCCTTCGAGCCTGCCGATTGATGCGGTCGCACCGTCGCTGGAGAGCGCATGCGCCGCTTGCGCGGTGATCCAGTCTCTGCCTGTCTGTGTCTGCGCCGCGACGAAGGCGAGGAGCGTCAACAGCACGAGACCAACCATCACGGCGGCAAGGATTTTTATCGTCTTCCCGAGCGCTTTCATCGTTCAAAAGGCCTGGCCGAGGCTGATATAGATCTGAAATTTGGCGTCGCCCGGCCGTCGGCTCAGCGGCACTGCAAC
>WNFD01009631.1_pt1 | contig 15736 bp, 23 predicted proteins | sample 5400491 | NCBI WGS metagenome assembly WNFD01 (sample SAMN13153343, study PRJNA577476) | soil metagenome | isolation source: 120 cm saprolite under Douglas fir tree site 2 hole 2 replicate 2 | place: USA:California | collected 2015-04-18 | reverse complement strand
CGTGAGGCAGACAAAAGTCGTGGTACGTCTGGAACAATGCCAGCTGGTGTCGCAACTCGTCTTCGCCCTTCCACAGCGTGCTGACTCGTCGTCCGACCGTCGCCACATGCTGGCGGATGTCGAGATTGAGGCGCTCCACGAAGGCCGTATTGATGTACCAGCCAAGCGGAACCAGCACGTGATTGACAGCTTCAATCGTGCCAAATACCACGCGGTGTTGCACCTTAACCAGGCGCCCCGGCGCACGGTTTTCACCACTTGCGCATAGAGCAACTGGGGCAAGGGCATCCAGCGGGACTTTGGCAAGGGGCCTGTGGCCTGGCGGCGCGGCAGGGGCACCCAGTGCCCGAAGTGGCTCAGGAGAGCCTTGACATAGTCCTTGAAGCCATCAGTGAGCAACAGGGGCACACAGCCCGGTGCGAGCACTTCCACCACCTGATGGACCACGCGTTGCGCCATCGCCAGGGTACGCTCACCCACCTCGATGGCCACGGGGTATAGGATAAGACCTGATGGTTTGCTCACACAACTCGCAATGGTGTGGGTGAGACCGGCAAACGGTTGAGGTGCTCTGGAGCGCTTGCGTCGTGGCTCGATGGCCATGGCTGGCCTGGGCTCTCCCGCCATGCCTCGGCTGGGCCAGGCATAATATAACATGACAAACAACCATAGGAGTCCCCAGACCGCCAGTTGGTAGAAAAATTGCTGTGGAACCATGGTAAATCTCCCTGCTTAGTGCTAAAACGAGGAGATTTTACCCGCTTCTCGGGCCGATGGAATTGTCCGCAGGCTGGAGGTACACGACCACGCAGTTGGGCTATAGCCTGGGCCTGGCGATGGGGGCGAAGCTCGCCGCCCCCGACAAGCAGGTCATCAATGTGATGGGGGATATGGCCTTTAGCACCGTCGGGCTCGATATCGAGACGGCCGTGCGGTGTCAGAGCAGACGGCACCGGTCACGGGGGCTCTACCCACCCGCCGCGCTGCGCTGATGACGGCCGGCTACTGTCGTGACGATCCCCAGGTAGTCGCCCAACGCGGTACCGAGCTCATCAGCTGGTATCTCGAGCAACAACGCGAGCGCGCCCGTCTGGTGTGGCGCGACTATGATCCGACCACGGTGCCGCCCGATTATCAGGGCTATTACGCGCGCGATCAACGCCTCGCCAGTGGACCGCATCCGGGGGAACCCACGCCCCAGGAGGTACTCGAGCGGGGCACGTCGTTCTGCGTCGGCACGCCTGCGGACTGCATCCGATTTCTCGAACGGTATGAAGCGCTGGGCATGGAGGAAGTGTTTCTGCTCTGTGCCATCGGGCCGGCGCAGCACTACGAGGTGCTCAACCCCATGCGCCTCTTTGGTGAGCAAGTGATCCCGCACTTCCAGGCCAAGGCGCAGCGGGCGGCCGGGGCGCAGGCCTCGGCGTAAGCGGTGCCGTGGTGTACTCCAGGGGGGAGAGACGCCATGCGTCTCTCGCGCCAACGCTGGAGGCGCACCGGCAGGCGTCAGACACGAGAGAGGCGTCCCATGGGCGAGCAGGTGGCGTGGCACGTCGAGCTGGTGGTCAAGCCCGGCGCACTCGAGGACTTGCAGGCGCTGACGGGCGAGATGGTGGAGGCCACGCAGAGGGAGCCCGGGGTCCTGAGCTACGAACGGTTCGTCAGCGCGGACGGCCTAGTCGTCCACCTCTACGAGCGGTATACGGACTCGGCCGCTGCGGTGGCGCACTTGCGCACGTTCGGCAGGCAGTTCGGCGACCGATTCGTGGGCCTGGTCGACCGCACACGGTTCACCGTCTACGGGACCCCGAGTGCGGAGTTGCGGGGGATACTGGATGGCTTTGGCGCAATATACATGGCCCCGTTTGGCGGTTTCGTACGCTAGGATGGCCCGGCGTCTCACGCTGGGAAGGCCCGAGGCTGGCTGTCCATTGCCACATATGAAGCGTGTAAAGTGACACCGTACGCGGTGTGCCGTGTTGCTTCACGGGACGAGATAAAATGACTTATCTCGTCCCGTGGGATACCACGATACGCCTGCGAGGCGCAAGCACAAAAGGAGAAATACTGAGGTGGGGGATGCGGAATTGGGAGGAGAGGGAACTTCACTTGGGGGCACTGGCTTACGAGTGGGGGCACGAGCGGAAGTGAAACTCCCATAGTTCGCGGACATGTTCTGATAAACACTACGGGTGCCCCCCACGGTGTTTGGCTATATTATGGGATACCTATCTTATACAACTCTCTGACCCAACAGCGATGGCGCAATTGCTTATGGCTATCGTCGATTATCGTCAATCGCTCTTCGCCATGTTTCCCCGCGACCTTGCCCGTACCGCGTGGAAGCAGGATCTTGAGCAGCGGTTACATCAGCGTGATCTCTTCGAGGATATCGTCTCCTATCGTCGCGGCGCTCGTGCAACAACGTCTGCACGTCACCCCCGTCCCATTATTCGCACGCTGATTCGAGGCAGACATGGCATGGTGTTGAGCAATCCTCTACAAAATGTATAGCCGGTCGCAAATGCTGGCTCTAGCCGAGGCTGGAAAGCTGATCGGGTGGAATGCAAGAGGACTATGCCAAGAACAGACACTTGAGTACTACGAGATCTATCGAAAGCTCTTATTTGAAAGATTTAAAATCGAGTTACGTACTAGTATTCTTGGAACCTTAAATAAGGGACTCGACAAAGCTGGGCAAAAGCTCGGATTCTCTGGACAACTTGAGATTGAAGGGTTACCGACCCTCAAGGATATTGAGGCAGCACAAGCCCATCTCGCTGTTGGAGATCAACCATTTCGGGAGATAGTAGAGCCATTCTTGGGATTCTGAAGCATCCAACATTGCTGTGTGGGGAGCATAGGGGGTTTTTGCCCAACCCTCCACAAAAGCCCTTATGCAGGGTAAAAGGGCAGGAAGGAATTGACGATTTGCGTGAACTCCCCATTCGCCCCATCAATGTCCAATTGCCTGAATTTCAAGTTGCTCGTAGAGAGCAGCACTCAACCCCAGTCGTCGCAGGATGTCCTCTTGTAATCCTGACAAGGGTGTCAGGCGACGCAGGATGTCCTCGCCCGCGGCATTCTTGATGATCGTCAGCGAAATGTCCGCAAACGCTTGCAGGATCCGCTCAGCCGTGGGCTTGTCGGTGATCTTTTGCTTGTTCTCTGGGTGTAAACCGGGGAGGCCGACCTGATCTTGCTCCAGAGACCGTCGCAGGACAAACTCTGTGACCGTTAACACCCGGACACCGAGTGTCAGCAGGTAGGTGAGGCCCTCAATGTGCTCGTTGCGCTTGACAAACAGCGGCGCAATATGCACGCGGCTCTTGAGGCGGTTGAAGAGGCGTTCAACGCGGTATTCGTTCCGATAGCCCAACACCGCCTCCTGCACAGACAGCCGTTTTTGCCCCGCATTGGTGACAAAGGCCTTCCAGCCCAAACGCTGGCTGAGAGCGGCGATGGTGTCTGCCTGACGCGCGATGTGGGTGATGTGGGAGCGGGTTTTCTGGATCACGCGCTTCTCGCGACTCACAGAGCCGCGCCCCCGGCCCACGTAGTGGGTGGTCTGCTCGACCTGCTTTTCCCAGGTCACGCTGAGCAACCCGTCCACCCGATGCGCTGTGAGCACGAGGCCAATCGCCTCCACGAGCGTCGCTTCGTCAGTGATTTGACGTTTCCCTCGCCCTCTGGGGGGCGTCAGGGCCGCCAGGTTTGTCTCTGCATGGCGCAGACGTGTGTCCAACCCCGTTGCCTGTTGGGTGGCATGCACGGGGGAGCGCACCACCAACACCCGTTCGCTCCATACCATGTCGCCGCCCGGCGCACAACAGGTCCGCTCACACGCATAGCCCTCGGCCGCAAGCACCTCGTGCCCACGGTCATTGGTACGCCATATCCGTACTCACTCGCCCGCCTCGCCTTGCGTCACCCCCGCGGTGATCCACGCGTCCATAGCCTCCGCCGTCGCCCCGGTCAACGGCAACGGCGACACGTACCAGTCCTGGTGCCGCGCCAGAGACGCGCGGGTGTCCAACGCACGCATCTTCCAATCGCCGACAAACAGCAGGCCGGTTTTGTTCAACCCTCTCCGAATACGCTCGATGATCGGTATGTATAAGCCATCATCAGCTCGTTCACCCGACAACACCTCCGTCGACAGCGGCATCCCCAAGGGGTCCAACGACCCCATCATGACTTTGATCTGGGGTCGAGTTGGATCATCTTTACTCTGGCCAAACTGCACGAGGCCCCCTGCGGTGACCTCGTGATCACCCGACACCGTGGTGGCATCACAGCGGATCACGTCCTGCGGCAAGGCGTGCACCGCAATGCTGCGGGCATGCAAGTCGCGTTCGATCTGGTGCCAATAGGTCGGCGTGCTCAAGTGTGTCAGCAGATGGCTCAACCGGTCGTCACTCAAATCCCGCGGCTCGATGACCTCAGCGGTCAGGGCGCTCAGGGTGTGGTGCATGCCCTTCAGGGAGGTTTCTACCGACACTTTCCGGTGGTCGCCTTCCGTGACGATATACGCCAGCCAGATCACCGCTGTCCACCCCCAACTGCGCCCCCGTTGCGTCCAATGGCGCGGGATAGGCCGGTCCAAGACCTCCGGCACACCCATCTTGACCATCTGTCCGATGAGCAGAGCCACATCGTCAACCCGCTCTGTGATAATCACCACGTCGCTTTGCCCAAGGATCTTCTGGGCCTGTTGCGCCAGTTGCACTCGCATGACACCCTCCTCTGCCAAGCTAGAGCTGCTTGGCAGAGAGCATAGCAACTGAACGTCCTGAGCTTAAAGGACGGTCGCCCCACAGCTTAGGCCCCCTGGAAATTAAGCTTTTGGACTTTTTGTACGGCGAATGGGGAGCGTGAAGGGTGCTATTGATAGAATTATGTGGATCATATGAACTCTATCACTATGCCAATGAGGTCTATGGACGTGGTCAAAAAGGTCAATGCCCTCAAGGCACGTCAAAATTTGGGCCAACTGCTCGAAGAGGTCTACTACCGAGGGGATCAGTATATTATCGAGCGTGCCGGCAAACCGATGGCGGCGGTGGTGCCGGTCTGGTTCATCGACGAATGGCAGAAACGCCGGGAACGGCTCTTTGCCATGATTGATGACGTGCACGCACGTAATGCTGATGTGCCGCCTGACGTCATTGAACGCGAAGTGGCGGAGGCTGTGCAGCATGTGCGCCACGAGGCAACGCAACGGCAGCCATGATCGCTGCGGTTGTGGATGCGAATGTCTTTATGAGTGCCGTACTCAGCCCTGCAGGGACGCCAGCGAGGATCATCGACTTCTGGCGCGAGGGGCGCTTTGTGTTGGTGCTCTCCATCGCTATTCTTGAAGAGATCTATCGTGTCTTACACTACCCCAAAATCGCCACGCGCCATCGATGCCTAGAGGAGCAGATACGCACCTTTGTCGATGCACTGGCTTCCCAGGCCATGATCACGCGTGGAGCACTCACCCTGGCGGCCATTAAGGACGACCCCGCAGATAACCGATACCTGGAATGTGCCGTCGAAGGGGAAGCGGACTTTCTGGTCAGCGGCGATCAGCTCCTCCTCAACCTCGGTGCCTATCAGGGCGTAACTATCCTGACACCGCGCGCCTTTCTCGATGTGCTCCAGACGTAACGATACTCAGCCCTGGCCCTCATGACACGATAGCGTGACGTCCAAAAGTGTGAGCGTATTACGCAAAGGACATTATGTAAGATAAACTGGAGACACAGGCAAGGACGAAATTGTGACTTTTCACGCTTAATGTTGTATGCAATCCACTTCTCATCAGGATACGGTGCCACAGCACAGATGTCTTCTGGCACAGGCCTGTGCCGCGCTATGGACCAGGGATCGCATGCGTGTGATCCCTGGTCGTCTGCGACGCCGAGGCCACCTCCGGCGCCGTCGCTGCTGGGCAGGGTCCTGTCAGTCGTCGTCACCGTCGTCGCCTCGTTACACGTCGCTGATCCGGTAGGCCCGCACCGCCGTGTCAAGGAACAAGGCCGCGCGCTCCGCGGCCGAGTACCCTTTGGGAAACCGTTTGAAGGCGTTGAACAGGACGTGGTGGGAGAACGACACCTTATCCGGCGGGAAGTTGCTTTCGAACATGCACCGGTCTGGGCTAAACTGTTTAATGCAGCCCGTCATCAAGGGCGCCATCGCCGTGGCCAACTCGTCTGAGCCGATGGGCTTCTGCCGGGTATGCCAGTCAAAACCCAGGCGGGGCATGCCGATCCCCCCAGCTTGAGCAAACCTGGCCAAAACATCCTTTACACCAGTGCGGAAATACCCGAGTGTATTCCGCACTGAAGCTGCCTCGTAACAAGCCTGGCAAAGACGTGCACCAGGGTTCTCACAACGTCTTGTGTATATGCAGATTATTTCTTCATCACAACTTCATGCAGATTGCTGAGGCTTGTTCGAGCCCTGCCGGCGTGAGGTGGAGCGATTCGGCCCGGCCACCCGGGGTACGACCCAGGACGATCCATCCCCGGGCTTCCAGCGTGTGGAGGCTATGGCTGATATTGCCCTCATCCCCTCCCAAGGCCTTCACCCACTCCTCATGACTACTGGCCGTAACACCCCTGGTGCGTTGATGGTCCGCCAGCAACCACCGCAGGATACGCTGGTGCAGTCGCGACACCCGCTGCGTCGCCATCGCTTCTCTCCCCACGCCGCGTTCCAATAGCCCCTCTCTAGGTATTCCATACCTCCAGAAGCGCACACCATCGGCACGCGACGCCCCAGGAGCGGCTCCCCGAGTGCCTCAGGGGGTCGTCGTGGTGGAGCCAGCCGACCATCCGCAGAGAGAGGGGAGCGCCACGCCATGGCACCGATGGCGGATTTTGCCCAATTGCACCTCCACTTTGTCGATCACGTCCCATGGCGCTATGAGGTGATGCGCCCGCTGGTGCTCTTTGACGATCGGACCGCCACCCAGCGGGCTGCGGAACCCCGCACGCACCCCGAAACTGTGCGGAAGCTGACGCGTCGCTTCCGGCACCAGGGCACCCTTGGGCTCTTTCCGGACCACACAGAGATGGTCACGCCCAGCCGGGGCCAGCAGGTGCCAGAAGAGGTGGTTGCCGCACTTGCCCGACTCACAGCACTGTATGACGGGTTCCAGTGTCGCGAGCTCGTCCGGATCATCCATTATCAATGCCATGACCGTATGGAGGACAACACCGTCAAAAAGCTCTGGCAGCAGAGCCTGGGGCCTGTGCAAGGCGCGTTGCCCTTGGGCACCTATCATAGCCATCCTCGTCGCTAGCACGCCCGCCTCCAGGTGATCACGCTGTACTATCAAGGGCGGAATAAGCTGCGTATCAGCCGCTTTTTGCAGGTATCACGTCCCACGGTCGACCTGTGGCTGCGCCGCTTTGAGGCCGAACACTTTGCCGGGCTGGCGGACAAAAGTCGCACGCCGCAGTCCACGCCCCGGAAAGTCTGGTTCCCGCTGATGGTCGCGGTGTATCACTTGCCAAAGCGCCATCCCGATGCCGGACGCTTCCGGATCTGGAGTCGGCGGGACCGCGACGATATTGCGGTGCGCACGGTGGGACGGAGCATGGCGCTCAACAAGCAGGTGTATGATGATAGCCCCCATGTGGCCCGCCAACGGCGGCCAAAACCGGCCCAACCGCATCCGTATAAAGCCTCGCATCCGCCCCCATACTGGTTCATTGATGGCCGCCAGATGGATTTGGCCTTGGACGGCGTCACATGGTGGAGCCTCATCCTGCTCGATGGCTCCTCGCGCACGATGCGCGCGGGGGCTGTCGCCCCAGTCGAAGCCAGGTGGGTCACCCTCATGGTCCTCTAGACCGCAGGCCTACGCTACGGGGCTCCCGAACACTTGATCTCCGACTCCGGCGGGGCCTGCACCTCCAACGACGTCACCGCCGTCTTGAAGCGGTTGCAGATTGCACCGAATCCGCTGCTGAGTCCCCGCGGCGAGCGCTCCAAAAATCTCATGGAAACCCACTGCAATATTCAGCGGCGCTTGTATGACTACCACTTCTCCTTGACGCCGCCGCCCGCGGAGTTTGAACCTGAAAATCGACGGTGATGGTGCGGGTGTCTCGGGTCCGTTTGGCTGCTTGCCCCATGTGTCACTCCAGCGCATAAGGTCGTGGAAACTCAGGACACACCATGGGGGTAATACGTTGGCATTTCAAGCGAATCGCGACGGGCGTAGGCATTGACCACTACATCGGGGGGGAATGTGGCATAGGTTACAATTCGTAGTAAATGGGATTGCGGCGGCGGACAGCCAGGTGCTCATCGAGCACGTCGTGCCGACAGGGCCTGTGCGATGGCAAACGGCACTCATGCGGGCCAAACCCCATGGCGATTGAGCACATGCTTGGCCTAGGGTGTGCTACGAAAGGCTCTGCATTGTTCTGACCGCATTGCCTTCCTATGACCCTGTGGCCTGTCCCCTTCGCCCATGCGAGAAGCATCTGCGCTACAGAAAACGCGCAACCAGGCCTGCGGTTTCAGTGCGGCAGTAGGCGCAGGAGGTAGCCGCCCGATTTGTCATCGCGTTCCAGCGCCAGCAGCTGGCGCTTTTCTGCCTCTTCGAGCAGCTCGCTGAAGGAGCGGAAACGGTAATAAGACTCGTTGAAGCTCGGCTGGCGGCGCTTCAGTGCCTGCTTCACCATCGAGCCCCAGAGCTTATCTTCCGCGCCGCGCTCAGCGATCAAGGCTTCAACGGTTTCCACAAGCAGGTCGAGGGCCTGCTGGCGCTTGGTCTCCTCGGTGTACTGCGGCGAGCTTTTCGCGGCGCTGCCTGGGGTTTTACCGGGCACGGGCTTCCCCGCACGCTGTTTCTTCTGCTCCTGCTCGCGCACCAGGTCGTCGCAGAACAGGAATTCGTCGCAGTTCGCGGTGAGCAGATCGGCGGTGGATTGCTTGACGCCGACCCCAATGACGACCTTGTTGTTTTCGCGCAGCTTGGACACCAGCGGCGAGAAATCCGAATCGCCACTGAGAATGACAAAGGTATCCACATGCGCCTTGGTGTAGCACAGATCCAGCGCGTCCACTACCATACGGATGTCGGCCGAGTTCTTCCCCGACTGACGCACGTGCGGAATCTCGATCAGCTCGAATGCCGCCTCGTGCATGCCGGCTTTGCACGCCTTGTAGCGCTCCCAGTCACAATACGCCTTCTTGACGATGATGCTGCCCTTGAGCAGCAGACGCTCCAGCACCTTTTGCATGTCAAACTGGGCGTACTGGGCGTCGCGCACGCCCAGCGCGATGTTCTCAAAATCGCAGAACAGCGCCATATTCTTGATCTCCGGTGGCCCTGCCATGGTTTTTTACTCTGTGGTTTGTTGCTCAGCGCTGCCCAGCTCCTGGGACATGTGCGGCTGAACAGGCTTTGTGCCAATACGAGGGTAATGAACGAGGTGGTGTGGTGCATTGGCATATGTTGGTAGTGCTTTATGCTGGAGAGCCCAGCCATGCGGACCCGCAAGCTCCCCTATCCCGCTGATGCTCTGCCCGCCTGCGAGACGGTGTTGAAACAGACCAGAGCAGTGCGTGCCTTCCGTCGCCCCCACGCCGTCCGTGCGGTCGTCACAGGCTCCAGCCTGCAACCCGTCTCGGACACGCGCGACGGCTTCGATTGCCGCGTTGGCCCCTGGGGAGCACACAGCATCACGTCGCCGTGCGTGCCTGCCGCTTGCCTCCGGTGCTGCGATACTGGTGCCTCGCCCGGAGAGAACTGGGGTGGCCGCCGCGATGATCGCGGCGGGTGACGTCGATCTGCACAACGCGCACCCGTGCATGACAAGGCTATTCTTCAAGCGCCGTTCTCCTGCGCCTTAATTCCGGATGCGCTTGTAAATAATCGCGGAGCCTCTGGATATTTTCCACCGGGATGAGTTCCTGGACCCGTGTGGGGCCTCTTTTAAACTCGATAACCACGCACGCGAGACTGTGGGCGTGCGAGGCAGAAGCGACCCATCCAAAGAACCGTTCTTCTTCGATGACCAGCGTGACGGGTTCACCTACAGGCAAGGATGCTCCAGCACCTGCACGTGCTTCCTGTGTTGCCACCATTGCTTTGCCCTCCATAGTGGACCTCCGTGTGGTGGGGGGTGTGATGCGCCAGCGCGTGAAGGGTCCCTCTGGCGTCAGCGCGTGATCGAGAGGGAACATGCGACGCTTCGGTAAGCGCGGATGTGGAGGGATGCTCTACACCACTCGGTGGTGTAGGCTTCCACAGTATTGACGACCCCCTCCTTTATTTTGTTCCCTGCATGTTCTGTGCCATATCTCAGAGCCCTTCTCGCTCACCAGAGAACAGGCCCCCTAAAGCCGGCGTTACCCATGGGGGAGGGGGAATACGCATACGCGCCAGGATAAGCATGGGTTCCCCTTGATAACGTACCGTTATGCTGCAATTGGCATACCCTCTTGTGTGCTCGCATCGCAGCGATAGAGTATGTCGACCGCCTCGGGAGGAAGCTGTTGTAATTTCCTCCGGCGAGGCCGTTCCACCAACACCTTCAGGCATGCCGCCCAGGCGTCCTCCTTCCAGAACAAGGCGCCGGTAATCATCGGTGCGATCTCGTCTTTGAGCATGCCCCAGACGCGCCACCACGTGCCCGCACGCTCGCGATCCAGCCGCCCCCAGCTGTCCCCGAGCTGACGCCGCATGCGCCGCTCAAGCATCAACGCATAGAGCAATTTCCCATGGAGCCACACCTCTGCCAATGGGCTGTTTGCTTTCGCCCGCAACGCGTCCACATCGAGCACACTCTTCCAACGTTTTATGGCGATTTCCACTTGCCAGCGACACCGGTACAGCGCCATGATCGTCTGGGCTGAGAGCACCGCAGGCGCCAGCGTGGTAAAGACCAACACCCAGCCTGCTAAAAAGAGGCTCTCGGTGCTCGGCGTGCCTTTTTTATGTCCCTGCCGGCATTTTTGCCGGGCACGATTGGCTTGCTCCACGTTCAAACGATACGCATGCACCCAGCCCCGCACCTCATGCTGGCCGCCCGCCGCGCGGAGGGTCACCGCCAGCGTGCGCAGCGTTTCCGTGTGCTGTCGTTTCAAGGCGGCGCACAGCTCCAAAGGCGCTCCCGCAGCGTCACCCAGGACCACACTGAAGGGATTGAGCCGTACGATGAGCGCTGCTCCCTGCTGGACCGCCGCACTCATGCCTTGGCATTGGGCATAGCCTCGGTCGGCCAAGACGACATCACTCGGAGCCAGGGTGAAATGCTTGAGCGTTTCGCCGGTGTGGACATCGCTGACCAACACCTCGATAAACTGTAAGGACAACAAGTCCATCGCGATATGGAGGCGATGATCGGTGCCTGTGGCGCCTGGGGCTTGAATACTGCTCGCGTCGATGACCACAAAGCGCAGCCCCTGGGGCAGGGACTCCACGGCGGACAGGGGGAGCATCCGCCGCAGCATCGCTTTCACCCACGGACCACAGGCCCGCAAGCGCTCCGCCACCGCTTGGTCCGTAATGGACTCATACAGGGCCGTAAAGGTGCCTGCCACCTCGCGCAAGGGTTTGTCCAAGCCACAATATAAGAAGACCACACGCAAGAGTTGCGCGGGTGTCTTGACCTTCTTGGCCCTCACAAATGCTTTGAATTCGCGTGCCATCTGCACGGTCTCAGGGGGTAGGTCTTGCAAAAGTTCCTCAAAGAGCGTATCTGGATCTGTCAGGGGCAACTGCATGAGACACTTCTCCTGTAAGCGGCAGGGGAAACTTTTTACCTCATGCAGTATGCCCTCATTTTCTATGATTTACAGCTTATCCTGGCGCCTATGCCTGATACCCCCCCGTGTTCAAGACTGGAATGTTGACATGTCGCTTCACCTCCCGCGCCTCTTCCGCACATACCCCCTCCACTGGACGGGTCTTCTTGGTGCGATTCCACAACCATAAAAAGAGCGGACGTAATAGCTTAAAGTGAAACAACGTATAGTTAAAATACCCGCGTGCCCCACTGGAGATCATCCCCCCGTACCACCAGTTCAGTTCATCTGGGGGGAATCCCCCCGACGGCAGGAGGGGATGGGGGAAGATACTGCCAATGGAGACATGCAGAGCATCCGCTCCTGCGGCCTCGATCCACTGGCAGATCTGCATCGATTCGGCTAGCGTGTTGCCCTTTTTCTCCCAGGGAAACAGTGCATTATTGAGATCAAGCGCGTTGATTTTGACCTGGAGGTGAAAATCGCTGCCGACTTCTCGGCGAATGGCGCGAATGACGTCTAATAACAGGCGGGCACGGTTCTCGAGGGTGCCCCCATACTCGTCCTGCCGGTCGTTAATGGCTGAACTCAAGAACTGGGTAAAGAGATATCCATGCGAGGCATGCAGCTCCACGCCATCCAGGCCGGCCTGGCGCGCCCGCCGGGCACCAGCCGCAAAGTGCTGGATAATTTCCTGAATTTCATGGGGTTTCATCGCCTGGCAGAGGAGGCCATGGAAGGTGTCCATATGGTCTGTCGAAGACAGTCCCTTATGCAAGAAATTCTCCACGCCAGGGACGTCACGCTGACGGCCAGAATGGCTCAACTGCATGATGAACTTACAGTCGTACATATGGACCCGCTTACCCACCTCACGCCAGAAGGGAATTTTGTCATTGTGGTCGATCATGGCGTAGTTGGGCATGATGCGACCCCAATGCCTCCCCGAGCAAATTTTTCTTCCCAGTTCAGGCGCGCCTGCGTGCCCGAGCCGTTGTAGTTATCCCATCGCCCGGAAATGCTGGAACGGAAGAGTCGATTTTTCACAGTAAGATTACGAAAATGTAAAGGGGTAAAAATGATGTTATTCTCCATACCTTAGCTACCTCTTACGGCACACATACTTGAGGATGTCGCCCTGCCTTATCAGCGCCTCACATCTGTGCTCCTCACCTACTACCCGTGCACTAGGCTTCCAGTATAGCACTGTATGATAGGCATGAATAGTTTGATACTGCAGAGCATAGACACATCGTGCATGGCTGTATGGCACTGCATCTCGTCTTGACAGAGCCAGCCAAAGTCTATAAGAAAGAGGGGACAAATTTTTTGTATCTTTAGGTGTTACTTTATTTTAAGCAGTTGCAGATGCACGGGTTGGAGGGGCACGATGCGACACCAGACCAGGCTTTTCATCTATACGCTCGTTGTGCTGGCGGTAGTCTGTACAGGCTGTGACCGACCAGCACAGGACGAGGCCATGCAGGCTGGCAAGACGATGGCCGACTTTCCGGAGGCCACTGCAGACTACTTCCGGGACATCGACGGAGGCATCACGCTCACCCCGGACGAGGTCAAGGGACGCAATACCTGGCTGCTCTGGACAGGGGGCAATGAGGCATTCTGGGACTGGTTAGCGAACCACAGTTTTGGCACGTTCGACTTGCTCAAGACTCTCTCGTCGTATCCCTGTTCACCCGAGCAAGAGCAATACGTGCGGCAGAGCTACGCCAGCTCTAGCGGCGAAGCCCAGCCCTACTACCGAGCCTACAGTCACGATACACGCTTCCATTACCTTGGTGTAATGAACGAGCCAGGCTTCCGCAAGCCCACAAAGCCAGATGAGTTCGGTCTCTGCCTGGATGAGCGCGTTGCCCCTGCTGAACCCTTCGACGCGAAGGTGTATGGCCGCGCTTCCGGCATCGTAGGGCTACGGCTCTATCCCAATCCTCACTTTGATGCCAAGGCCAAAGCGCACTGGAAAGCCGACCTCTTCTACAATGACCCGGTCTACGCCTCGGACAGCCAGCTCGTGCGGCCCTACCGGGTAGGTATGTCGTGTGCCTTCTGCCACATCAGCTACCACCCGCTGTCCCCGCCCACAGAGCCTGAGAAGCCGGAGTGGCGGAACTTCTCGGCGACAATCGGGGCCCAGTACTTCTGGTTCGGTCGCATCTTCGGTCCTAACCTGCGGCCCGATAATTTCGTCTGGCACATACTCGACAGCGCGCGGCCCGGGGCAGTCGATACGTCCTTTGTCCCGACCGATTACATCAACAACCCACGGGCCATGAACGCAGTGTTCAACGTGGCAACACGACTCGCGACCGCGGGACGGTTTCATCAGGAAACCAATGCCGGCGGGGCCCGCGATCTCCCGGAAGTGAAGACGAAGGGTCCAACGTTTGGCGTGCCCCATATACTCTGGGATGGTGCCGATTCGGTGGGTATTGACGCCGCGCTGACGCGTGTCTACATCAACATCGGTGAGTATCATCAGGAATGGATTCGCCACGTCCAACCCCTCGTTGGGTTGAAACCCCAGAGCCCGATTGAGGTCAAGGTGGCGCAGCAGAATTCCGTCTACTGGAACGTCACCCAGGCCCGGGCTGGCAACCTCGCCACATATCTCATCCGGGCCAGTGGCCCCATGTATCTCAAAGACGTTGAGCATGGGCAGGGCGCGCCATATCTGCAGGGTGAACGGGAGCCTCAGGCGTACGAGGAGATGTTGACACGGGGCCAGGTGGTGTTTGCCGAGCAGTGCGCCCGCTGCCACTCTAGCAAGATTCCCAGCCCAGCGCCCGGGTTGGATGAGGGGGTAGCCTGCGGCGGCAGCAACTACCTCAAGTGCTGGGAACGCTACTGGGAGTGGACCCAGACCACAGATTTTAAGCAGAAGATGACCGAGATCGTCATGGACAAGAATTTTCTCCAGGACAATTCCTGCATAACAATGAGATTGGCAAGTTTACCAACGATCCGTCGGTCGCCGGGCGCCTCGAAGCTTTCAACGACGCCGTGCACAAACTCCTCTGGCCGGAGCGGCGCGCCAACACGGTCCGCCGCACTGACCGCGTGACTGCGTTGAAGATCTATACTTCGGCGCTGCCGCGCCCACTATACGAGTTGCTCGAAGAGCACTGGTTCAAGGGACTGCTACGCACCGTGGGTCTCGGCGGCTTCATCGGTGATGCCACGATCGAGATCGGGCCCATCCCGAAGGGCACGCCGATCAACCTGCTCTCCAACTTCAACCTGGACTTGAAGGACCCGCGGGTCGATGTCACACAAATGGCCAAGCTGCTCGTCGAGATCAAGCAACGACTCAAGGAGATCCACCAACGCCAGCTCGGCGAACAGCAGGCCACTGAGATCCTGAAGGAGTTGGTGCCACAGTTGATCAAGCGGAGCGCATGCCCTGACTTTGTCGTTGACCGTGGACACTACTTCGGCCGCGATCTGCCTGATGCTGATAAAGAGGCACTCATCGAGTTCGTCAAGACCTTTTAGCAGGTCGGCTCAGCAGGGCATGCAAGCGACTTGAGGAGAAGGGTGCAGATAGCATGCAGACGGGGTACGAATACATCGTCGTAGGCTCGGGCGCCGGGGGTGGGACAGTCGCGGTGAACCTTGCTAGCGCTGGATACAGGGTGCTCCTGCTCGAAGCTGGCGGGGCTCCGGAGCCCTACGACTATCAAGTGCCCGCCTTTCACCCCTTGGCCTCAGAGAACAAGGAGATGGCGTGGCAATTTTTCGTCCGCCACTACGACGACAACACCCAGCAGCGCCGTGACAGCAAGTTCGTTGAGCAGGAAGACGGCATCTTCTATCCGCGTGCCGGGACTCTGGGCGGCTGCACGGCCCATCACGCCATGATCTTCGTCTATCCACACAATAGCGACTGGGATGGCATTGCTGCACTGACTGGCGATGCGTCCTGGAGCGCTGACAATATGCGTCGCTATTTTGAGCGGCTCGA
>WNFD01003515.1_pt1 | contig 15737 bp, 18 predicted proteins | sample 5400491 | NCBI WGS metagenome assembly WNFD01 (sample SAMN13153343, study PRJNA577476) | soil metagenome | isolation source: 120 cm saprolite under Douglas fir tree site 2 hole 2 replicate 2 | place: USA:California | collected 2015-04-18 | reverse complement strand
CTTCGGCAAAGGCACCAGGAACCATTTCTCGAACATCAGGTAGACTGCGATCGGCGTGCCGATCGAAATCGCGGCCGTCAACGACCAATGATTCTTTCCTAGCCACAACATGAACACGGCGATCAGGGCTGCCGAGACGAGGTATATGCCGACATAGGGAATCGCCACGACATAGATTGCGGTCGGCACCAAGACGTGCAACACCTGATGCAATTGGCCCCATTTGGCAAAGCGTGGCCGGCGATCCGTTAGCCGGATTTGCAGAAGATTCACCGCACTTGATGCGATGATCAGCAGCCCGATGTAGAAAGGAAAGAATCCCGAACGCGGGCCTTCCGCTCCCCAACCGATGCCGACCTGAAGGCTGCCCACGAGGATGATGGCGCCGAACAATGCCGTGAACAGAGAGACGCCGATTTCCACCGTCCGTTGGCCCGGACCACCGCCACGGCCCCGCGAGATATCGCTCATTGAACTGTCACGGGCCATTGCGAAATCGCCGCGGGTCACGACCACTGGCGCGAGTTGTTACTGTGTTGCTGCGAGGAAACCAGCTTCCTTCATCAGTGCTCGATGCCGCTCTTCTTCGCCCCCGATCCATTTGGCGTATTCGGCACCGGTCATAAAGCTTTGGTTGAACGCACCATCCTTCATCAGGTTGGTCCATTCAGGCGCCTCACGGACCTTTTTCAATAGGTCGACATAATATGCAGTTTGCTCATCGGTGACACCGGGCGCCATGAAGAAGCCGCGCAGCATCAGATATTCGACATCGAGACCCACCGACTTGCAATTCGGAATGTCGGACCAGGCCTTGTCGGCAATCTTGTCGGTGTAAGGAATCGTCTTGGTGTCGAACACGCACAGCGGCCGCACCGAGCCTGCCCTCCACTGCGCCATCGCCTCGATCGGGTTGTTGACGGTGGAATCAACGTGCTTGCCGACGAGCTGCACGGCGACTTCGCCACCGCCCTTATACGGGATGTAGGTGAACTTGGTGCCCGTAACCTTCTCGATCGCCACGGTGATGATCTGATCCTCCTGCTTGGAGCCCGTGCCGCCCATCTTAAACTGGCCAGGCGGGGCCGCTTTCACGGCGCTAATGTATTCCTGCGCGCTCTTGTAGGGCGTGTCGGCATGCACCCACAGAATGAACTCGTCGAGCGCCATCATGGCGACCGGGGTTAGGTCCCTCCAGTTGAACGGAATGCCGGTGGCCAGAGGCGTGGTGAAAAGATTCGAAAGCGTGATAACGAGCTTGTGAGGATTGCCGCGCGAACCTTTGACGTCGAGAAAGCCTTCACCGCCGGCGCCGCCGGGCTTGTTGATTACCACCATCGACTGCCTCATCAGATTGTGTTTGGTGACAATGCCCTGGACGACCCTCGCCATCTGGTCGGCACCGCCGCCAGGGCCTGCCGGTACAATGATCTCCACGGGCCGGCTCGGCTCCCAAGCAGCTTGCGTTGCCGATACGCCAGCCGCCGACAGCACTGCCGCGGCAAGCGCTACCGCGTTCCGATTCTTGTTTTTCATCGGACTCCCTCCGTCAATGTCCAGACGTCACTTCTAGGTACGCCATTGCCCAGCTCATGGCGTCCGCCGGCATCATGGATATGACTGCCAGCGAAAGTACTAAGCCAAGAGCAGAGAAAAGAAAGACCACTGTCAAATCATTGGCTCGCTCATTAGTCGTGTACATAATCGCCTCCGATGCTTGGATTGAACCGCCATCGGTAGCCCCCTAATTCCGATGTGAAACATCTCCTGCAGCGTGGCAGGCAGCGTGTTCTCGTTTGGTTGTCTCGAACACTCGGGCGGCGCTGGACCTATTCCCCTCACTGCCGGAGCATCGGCGCCCCATGCCGATGCGTATCCAGCCGCCTTTGCGCCTTTGCGCCATTGCGGTGCTCAGTCCGTCGCGGACGGAGTGCGCCCTCTTGCCATAAGCTAGGGAGCGTCAATGGAATGGAGTATCCGTAACGATCGGGTGGTAGTACTACGGGTTGATGCGTCCGAGACGGATGGCCTGCCAGCGGCCGTCCGCTCGCGGAGTTCAAGCGGACTCAAGGCAGGATTGGACTGTCTTGCCGCAAGTCGCGACCCACTTCGCGACGGCTGAGTTGAACCATTATGACAAGGATGGCGTGATCTGGTCAGGACAATGTCACCGAGCGAATGCTGTTCCCCGGTCTTCCCGGCCTCAGCGATTGGCTAAAGCGGTACTACGGACCCGGAAAAAAGCCTTAAGGATCACCTCGGGGGTTCCTCCGGCGGAGCGATTATATCGACACCTTGAATCTGTCAAGCACATTCTGTAGGTGACTACGTCACGCGATTCATAGTAGGAAAGCGTATGCTCCCGAGGTGCGCTCGGATCGCCACGTCGCTCGCAGACGCCACGGCCCGCTCCAACGTATTTGCACGTGCGCGCTCCCGCTGGACGCGCAATTGCTCTATCGCTGCCCATCTGGAGGGGCTTCGGCTGGGACGGCCTTGAGCAGCACAGATAAGCCAGAATGCCGTCGAGATTGGCGGGCGTGAGCATATTGCAAAATGCGGTGGGCATGACCCCGCTGGCCGGACGCCGAAGCGTTCGCCCGCAAAGAGGTCTGGCATGCGCTATCGGCCGCCCTCGAGCGGCCGCAGCGACCGGCTGATGCGGGTCACGATCGCGTCCCAGGCGCGCTCTTCCTGCTGCGGGTAGGTGAGATCGAAGCAATGCACGGCGCCGCCGGCGTCCGCGGAGAAATTGCATCGGCTGTAGTAGACCACGCCCTCGCGGGTCGAGGAGATCGCGAAGAACGATCGCGTGACCCGCTCGTACTCGAGCGCCGCGCGCGCGATCCTGAGATTGTTTCTCAAGTAGCTCGCGGGCGTGTCGGCAGCTTCGTTGGCGCGCGAATAGATCGTCAGGAATGCGCGCCCGTCGGCCGTCATCCAGCGCTCGCCGATGCCCTTCTCCGATTCGCCGTCGAACACCTCGAAGAGACCGGCGGGATATTCGACCTGGGTGCCGAAATCGGGGATCAGGAACGTCTGCCAGTCGAGGGCCGGCGATTGCCGCGCTGCCGCCCGCGCGTCGGCGCCGGCGAGAAGCGAGAGCGCGACGAGCACGATTGCCGTCGCGCGTCCGAACGGCACGCGCATCGTTCGACCCTCCGGAGCGCGCCGGCCGTCCTCCGCCGGAGACCTTCAGCGCCTCGGCCGATATACGGGCGCGGCCGCGGTCCGGATGCAGCGGGATGGCGGAAATGGCGACGGTGCGATGATACCGGCATTTTTGTTCACTCAGACACATTTTGTAGTTGACTACGTCACGCAAATCAGGTAAGAAAGGCGCATGCTGCCGAGGTGCGCCCGAACGGTGGCGGCGTCGCCTTGAAGCACGGCGACCATGCACGGCGGATTTGCACGGACGGCTGCTACACCGCCGTAAGGCATTGCGCTCTTCTCGCTCAGGGGTGGCGCCCTTAACCACTGCCCTCACCACCGTAGGTCAGCGACCTCCGGTGCGCTAAGGCCTCACGCTCATCACGTCAAACAATCGACTGCAATTGTTCCGCGAGCAATGCCCGCTCCAGTCGGCGCGCCCGAAGCCGCATTCGAGATAACCACGCTGGAAAGGAATCCAATCATGAATGATCGATGGGATCAGCCGGCCTTCGCTTGGTGGCCGTGGATGATGCCGCTCGGCACGAACCTCGACTCCGGGACGACGACGCCCGTCCCCGGTGGCGGAATTCTGGGGGATTTCGGATTATCCGATGCCTCGGCCCCACGATCGGACCAGGGTGGCGGGCTTCTCAGCAACCTCGACCGGCCCGCGCACGCCAGCGCCGGCGTCGAAGCGCCATTGATGCTCGCGCAAGGTTTTTCCGCGACACCCGGCGCGGGCCCCTTGGATCCAGCGCTGCAGTATCCCGACTCTGCGAGATATTGGAGCGCCTTGCCCCCACCTTCGAATCCGAGCGAAGCGTCGCCGGTGCAGAGTTTCTACTTGCCACCGGCGCCGCAAACCGCGGCCTGGGATCAGACCTCGACATCCTCCAATACCGAGGCAGCGAAGCTTTATCCGAAGGCGCCGAGTCCATCCTCCGTCGGCTTACCCACGCTGCCGATCGATGATGATCCATTCTCCCGGGCCGCGCTGCGGATGCAGCGATCGGTGCGGCCGCCAAGCGGTCGACAGGAAGGCACGGCAACCTTCATTCTGGAAAACTATCTGCCACATGCCGCCAACGCATTGCTGACGTTGCCGCAGCGCGCCTTTGAAGCATCGGAGCGGTTGCATCTGACCGGAGAGTACGATCCCGGACCCGCGCTCGAAGCGGCGCTGCTGACGCTCGGGGCGCGAGGCAGACCAGGCGGTCCGCTGCGGCCAGGAAAGATAGCCGATGCGGGCAGGACCTCAGATGTCCTCGATCCGTTGGCGGGCAAGCCTCCGAGCGGTAGAACCGCCGGCTTGCACGCGCCGCCCCATAAGCCTCCTCGGCCGTTCAGCGCCGACTACCCAGCGGGAGCCCCGACGGACCCATCCGGCCGGCTTGTCGCTGATATCGAGGGACGCCCACTGACGGCCAAATACATAGCCGGACGACGGGTGGCCCGCGGCGAAGACGAAGGGCTCACACCCCTCGAAATTTGGGACCTCGCGAGCGAGGCGATGGGCAGACCACCTACTCTACATTCGCACGAGGAGTTGGGACGAACATCCGGCAGATACGTTCAGATTCGCGACCCAGAGGGGCCGCAAATTTGGATCAATCGTGAACTGACAGATGAGCAGAAGCATCTCACCCTGGGCCATGAGACCGGCCATCTGGTTCACGATCTCGCGGCTGGAATGCGCCTAGCGCCCTTACGTAAATTGAAACCGAAGCTTGAAGGCATATACAGCACGCTCAACGAAGGAAAAGAGGGCTTACAGCCGCCGAAGCTCCCTCAGGATTACGGCTATCCGAAAAGTGAGGCTCCATATGAAATTGTGGCGGAATTCCTTCGCGCCTACCTGACCGATCCCAACTACGTGAAAACCGTCGCGCCAGACGCGGCAGCGGTGGCCAGGGCAATGGTGAATTCACACCCTCAACTGTCCAGGTTACTTCAGTTGAATACCTTGGGCGGCCTTGCAGTACTTGGAGGAGCGGCGGCTATCGCAGCGGATGACAAATCTGCCAAATAGGCCTGACCCGATGAGCACGGTCCGAAATCATGACGGGCATTTTCCATGACTGCTCAAACTCCTGAGATCATTATTCTAAATGGGAAAGTCTTTGGCCTCCACACGAGACCTCTGGAGGGCTATTTTCGACGCATCAAGTGGCGGCCTGCCTTCCTCGGAGGTCACAGCGGTAATTGGCGCGGCTACGTCGCCCGCTGGGAAGTTTTCGGAGAACGTCTGTTTCTGACTGGCTTGTTCGGCATGTATTGGAAGATTCCATCCCGTCTGCTCGGCAAGCTGGCTCCCGACCCTGACCCATTTGAGCCCGCGCGGGACGGTGTGAAGTCGCTACGGTTGGCGGACCTTTTTCCCGATCAAGCACCGCTCGTGTTCGCCGAGTGGGTGACCGAGCGCCTCGTCGTCCCGACCGGGCCTCGGCTTGTCTATGTGCATGCCGGCTTTGGGTCTCTGTACGCGACCTATCGCACGCTCAAGGTCGTGAAAGGGCGCGTGCGTTCATTCCGCGATTGGGATGTCCGCGAATGGGCTCGGGAGACCGGTCACGATTCGCTTCTTGATAAAATAGGCAACGAACCGCCTGAGGAATTTCCTTGGCCTCAATGGAATCCAGAAGGGGAAGAAGCCGAGCCGAGTGACCTGGACGACCCTCATGAACGATCGTTCCGTTACGAACGTTCCCAGATCGACGCACTGCGCAAGCCGTGCGGCCAGACACCACCTGAGTAGCAAGTCCGTCTGAGCGAGCGCCGGGTTCGCGCGTGGCTCACCTCATACCAGCGGCGCCGGAGGCTGACTCTCCTCATCGTTATCGCCGGGCTTGACCGCTGAGTGCTAAGTTAAGGTCCCTCGGTTGTCATCCTCCGCCCCCGGGTCCGCCTATGGCTGGCCCGAGGGCAGGCTCCAGCGGAGGATCCAGTACTCCGGGAACCGGCGTAAAGTGACAAGGGAGAGATTTGGCTTTTGGATGGACGGCCCGGGCCCGACGAACCGAGAGTCAGTGCCGATGCCTCACTCCTTCGCCGGCACCGTGCGCAGATAGGCGACGATGGCGTCGGCGTCGGCGTCGGTCATCTTGGCGTAATAGCGAAAGCCCATCGGCGGCTTGAGCTTGCTGCCGTCCTTGCGCACGCCCTCGGTGATGGCGCGCTTGATGTCGGCGTCGCTCCAGTCGCCGATGCCGGCGGTCTTGCTCGAGGTGATGTTGCGCGAGGTCGACACGCCCCAGGGCCCCTTGAGCTCGCGCCCGCCCTTGCCGAGCAAATTGCCGAAATCGATGCCGGCTCCGGGCGGCCCGAACGGCGTGTGACACTCCATGCAATGGGCGGCGGTCGCGAGATAGAAGCCGCGCTTCACTTGGTCGCCGAAATCGGCCGCCGGCATCGCCTTCTCGGCGCCGGGAAAGAGCCGGTGCGGCGTCTGCATCTTGTAAACGGGATCCCTGACCTTGTTGCTGACCGGCTTGAGCGAGCGCAGGTAGGCCACGATGCCATCGAGGTCGGCGGGCGTGAGAATATTGTAGAACGCGCTCGGCATGACCGCCGCCAGCCGGACGCCGTCCGGCCGCACCCCGTCGAGCAGCGCACGTTTGACGTCGGCGTCGCTCCACTTGCCGATGCCGCTCTCGGGATCGGGCGTGATGTTGGGCGCGGTGACGTCGAACGGCGGCTCGTCGAACCGCAACCCGCCCGACAACGCCTTGTCGAATTGCGGCCCGTTCGGCCCCATCGGCGTGTGGCAGTTGTGGCAGGTCATCACCGTGTCGACGAGGTAGCGCCCGCGCTCGACCGGCGTTTGCGCCATCGTCGCATGGGAAGCCAGGAGCACGGCCGCGAGCCCAAGCAAGACGCCACGATTCATCCCCAACCCTCCCGGTTCTGCCGGACCGCGCCGGCCGCCATCACCCTGCTTCTGCCGGATGCATCGCTACGGCGTGCAGGCCTTGCCCACCAAATTTGACCACAAAACGGACGACCGCGAAGCTCGACGACCGCAGGGCGCCCGCCTCCACGAAAAAGGGCAGCACCGCGGCTGCCCTTGCATTCTTCGAGCGCGCCTCGGCCGTCACGCCGGCGCCGGCGTCGCCTCGGTCTGCGCCTTCCCGGCAACGGGCCCGGAATCCTTGCCCTTCGCCTCGACGTCGCGATCGACGAGCTCGATCACCGCGACCGGCGCGGAATCGCCGTAGCGGAAGCCCGCCTTGAGCACGCGGGTGTACCCGCCGTTGCGGTCCTTGTAGCGGGGGCCGAGCACCTCGAACAGCTTCTTGACCATGGCGAGGTCGCGCATTTGGGCGATGGCCTGGCGGCGCGCGTGCAGGTCGCCGCGCTTTCCGAGGGTGACGAGCTTCTCGACGATCGGCCGCAGATCCTTCGCCTTCGGCAGCGTGGTCACGATCTGCTCGTGCTTGATCAGGGCCGCCGCCATGTTGGCGAACATGGCGCGGCGATGCTCGCTGGTGCGATTGAGCTTGCGATGGGCGTTGCCGTGACGCATTTCCGTATCAGACGACGGACGACGGAGGACGGATGACGGAACGAAGCGCTTCCATCGTCGGTCGTCTGTCGACGGTCGTCCGTCCTCCGTTCAGTAATGATCCTCGAAGCGCTTGGCCAGCTCGTCGATATTGTCGGGCGGCCAGCCCGGCACCTCCATGCCGAGATGGAGGCCCATCTGGGCCAGCACTTCCTTGATCTCGTTGAGCGACTTGCGGCCGAAATTCGGCGTGCGCAGCATCTCGGCTTCGGTCTTCTGCACGAGGTCGCCGATATAGACGATGTTGTCGTTCTTGAGACAATTGGCCGAGCGCACCGACAGCTCGAGCTCGTCGACCTTCTTGAGGAAGGCCGGGTTGAAGGCGAGATCGGGAATCGCTTCCGTCACCACCTCCTTGCGCGGCTCCTCGAAGTTGACGAAGACGTTGAGCTGGTCCTGCAGGATGCGCGCGGCGTAGGCGACCGCGTCGTCCGGGCTGACCGCGCCGTTGGTCTCGATCTGCATGGTCAGCTTGTCGTAATCGAGGATCTGGCCCTCGCGGGTATTCTCGACCTTGTAGGAGACCTTGCGCACCGGCGAATAGAGGCTGTCGACCGGGATCAAGCCGATCGGGGCGTCCTCCGGCCGGTTGCGCTCGGTCGGCACGTAGCCCTTACCGGTGTTGACCGTGAACTCCATGCGGATCTCGGCGGCCTCGTCGAGCGTGCAGAGGACGAGATCGGGGTTGAGCACCACGATATCGCCCACCGTCTGGATGTCGCCGGCGGTGACCGTGCCCGGCCCCTGCTTCTTCACCACCATGCGCTTGGGCCCGTCGCCCTGCATCTTGATGGCGATGTCCTTGATGTTGAGCACGATGTCGGTCACGTCCTCGCGCACTCCCGGGATCGACGAGAACTCGTGCAGCACGCCGTCGATATGCACGGACTGGACCGCAGCGCCCTGCAGCGAGGACAGCAGGATGCGTCGCAGCGCATTGCCCAGCGTCACGCCGAAGCCGCGCTCGAGCGGCTCGGCGACCACGACGGCCTCGCGCTTGGGATCGGCGCCCGTCGTCACCTCGAGCTTGTTCGGTCGGATCAGTTCCTGCCAGTTCTTCTGGATCGTCACGTTGGCACCCATAGCGTTGAGCGGCGCGGGGGCGGGCCGCGCACCCCACTCCGCCCCGGGGGAATGATCGGCGGCGGCGGGCTCGGGAGCCCGCCGGATGAGAACGTCATCGGTCATACTCGGCGCCTCTTGCGTGGACGGCAGCCGTTGTGCGGGATCGGCGTGACGTCGCGGATGGAGGTGATGGTGAAGCCGGCCGACTGCAGGGAGCGCAGGGCCGATTCGCGGCCGGAGCCCGGCCCGGCAACCTCGACCTCGAGGGTGCGCATGCCGTGCTCCTGGGCCTTCTTGGCGGCGTCCTCGGCCGCCACCTGCGCCGCATAGGGCGTCGATTTTCTCGAGCCCTTGAAGCCCATGGTGCCGGCGGACGACCAGGCGATGGTGTTTCCTTGCGCGTCGGTAATCGTGATCATGGTGTTGTTGAACGTCGCGTTCACATGCGCGACTCCGGAAGCGATATTCTTGCGTTCGCGTCGGCGGACGCGGGTGGCTTCTTTGCCCATTCTCGATCCTCTTGCGGCTCGGCGCGGCGCGCGCCAGGCCGATGACTGGTCCTATGGCCCGGGGGCTTACTTCTTCTTGCCGGCAATCGGCTTGGCCGGACCCTTGCGGGTGCGCGCATTGGTATGGGTGCGCTGGCCGCGGACGGGTAAGCCGCGGCGATGGCGCAACCCACGGTAGCAGCCGAGGTCCATCAATCGCTTGATGTTCATGGCAACCTCGCGCCGCAGGTCGCCTTCAACCATGTAGTCCCGGTCGATCATTTCGCGGATCTGGAGGACTTCCTGGTCGGTCAGCTGCGCTACCCGCCGACTGTCCGGAATCCCGACTTTCGCCATGATTTCGCTGGCCTTTTTGGGCCCGATCCCATGGATGTATTGCAGGGCTATGACGACGCGCTTGTTGGTCGGTATGTTGACGCCGGCGATGCGGGCCACGGTCCGTCTCTCCTGTTGCCGGGCCCCATCGGAGCGGCCGGCGATCGTTCATTGCGTCGGGTTCCCAAACGATAACGCGACACCCTCCCCGCTCCCCGGGGTCCGGTATCGTTCGACTCTCTCGACTTGGATGCGGGTTATTAAAGGATTCAACGGCGTTTCGTCAACCTCCGCTGGCGGCCGATTTTGCGGGGGGAAGCCTTGCGGCGGGCGCCGGGGCGGCCCTTCGTTTTCCGCAGTGAAGGGGCCGTCTTGCCGGGCGCCCGCGGGGGGGCGGACTTTTTTGCCCCGGCCGCCTTCGAGGAGGCCCGGCCCGTCGTAGGCTTGGCTGAGGTCTTGGCGGCGCGCGGGGGACGCCTCGTCGCGGCAGCCGGCGTTGTCGCCTCCTGCAGGATGCGATCGATCGCGCTCGTCACCTCGGGGATCGAAGCCATGCCGTCGATCGAGCGCAGCACGCTCTGCAACCGATAGTAGGTCACCAGCGGCGCGGTCTGATCCCGGTAGGCGAGCAGCCGGCGGCGCAACACCTCCGGATTGTCGTCGGCTCGCAGCGCCTGGCCGCGCGTCTTCATGTCGGCGATGCGCTTCTTGATGCGCTCGAGCAGGAGCGCCTCGTCGACCTTGAGCTCGATCACGGCATCGAGCGCGAGCCCCTTCTCCTTGAGCATGCGGTCGAGCGCGTGCGCCTGCGGCACCGTGCGCGGGAAGCCGTCGAGGACGAAGCCCTTGCGCGCATCGGGCTCGTCGATGCGGTCGGAGACGATGCCCACCACGACATCGTCGGGCACCAGCTCGCCCCGGGCCATGATCTCCTTGGCGCGCCGGCCGACCGGCGTGCCGGCATCGACCGCGGTGCGCAGCATGTCGCCGGTCGAAAGCTGCGCCAGACCATGCTTGGCGACGAGGCGTTGGGCTTGCGTGCCTTTGCCGGCCCCCGGCGGGCCGAGCAGGATCAATCTCATCGACGCCGCCCCCGCAGCTTCGATCGCTTGATCAGGCCCTCGTATTGATGGGCCAGCAGGTATCCCTGGATTTGAGCCACCGTATCCATGGTCACGCTGACCACGATCAGCAGCGAGGTGCCGCCGAAATAGAACGGCACCGCGGCATAGGAGATCAGGATCTCGGGCAACAGGCAGACCAGCGCCAGATAGCCGGCGCCGATGACGGTGATGCGCGAGAGCACGTAATCGATGTGTTCCGCCGTGCGTTCGCCCGGCCGGATGCCGGGAATGAAGCCGCCGTGCTTCTTCAGGTTTTCGGCGGTCTCCGTCGGATTGAACACGATCGCCGTGTAGAAGAAGGCGAAGAAGACGATGAGCCCGACGTAAAGTGCGAGAAACAGCGGCCGCCCATGGCTGAGCTGGGCGACGATCGCCGCTCCCCAGTCCGGCAACTGCCCGGCGTTGAAATTGGCGACCGTGGTCGGCAACAGCAGCAGCGAGGAGGCGAAGATCGGCGGGATCACGCCGGAGGTGTTGAGCTTGAGCGGCAGGTGCGAGGATTGCCCCTCGAACATGCGGTTGCCGACCTGGCGCTTGGGATATTGGATCAACAGCCGGCGCTGTGCCCGCTCCATGAACACGATGAAGCCGATGACCGCGACCGCCATCACCAGGACCACCAGGATCAGGCCGGTCGACAGCGCGCCCTGGCGGCCGAGCTCGAGCGTGCCGGCGATCGCCGACGGCAGTTCCGCGACGATGCCCGAGAGGATGATCAGGGAGATGCCGTTGCCGATGCCGCGCGACGTCACCTGCTCGCCGAGCCACATCAGGAACATGGTGCCGCCGGTGAGCGTGATCACGGTCTCGAGGCGGAAGAACCAGCCGGGATCGGAGACGACGTTGCCGGCCCCCTCGAGGCCCATCGCGATGCCGTAGGACTGGAAGCCGGCGAGCCCGACCGTGAGGTAGCGGGTATACTGGTTCATGACCTTGCGGCCCTGCTCGCCTTCCTTCTTGAGCTGCTCGAGCGTGGGCGACACGGTGGTCATCAGCTGGATGATGATCGAGGCCGAGATGTACGGCATAATGTTGAGGGCGAAAATCGCCATGCGGTGGATGCCGCCGCCGGAGAACATGTTGAACATGCCGAGAATGCCGCCCGCCTGCGATCGGAAGATCTGGTCCCAGGCCGAAGGGTCGATGCCGGGCAGCGGGATATAGGTGCCGAAACGATAGACCAGCAGCGCGCCGACCGTGAACCAGATGCGCTTCTTGAGCTCCTCGGCCTTGGCGAGCGCCGAGAAATTGAGGTTGGCGGCCAGTTGTTCTGCTGCAGAGACCATCGCTCGAAGCTCCGGTTGCGCCCCCGATTCGGACAAGGTCAGCGCTATATAGGGATCAGGCGGCCTGTTCGCCCCCTTGACGCGCCGGTGCCAGGATAGTGACCGAGCCGCCCGCCTTCTCCACCGCCGCCACCGCCGATTTCGAGGCCCCCCAGACCGAGAATGCGACCTTGGCCTTGATTTCGCCCGCGCCGAGGAGCCGCACCCCGTCCTTGGCGCGCCGGAGCACCCCCGCCTTCACCAGCGCCGCGGCATCGACGAGCGCACCGGCATCGAGCCGCCCGGCATCGACCGCCGCCTGGACCCTGCCGAGATTGACCTCGTTCAGCTTGCGCGCGAACGACGTGTTCCTGAAGCCGCGCTTGGGAAGTCGGCGATGCAGCGGCATCTGGCCGCCCTCGAAGCCCTTGATGCGCACGCCGGAACGCGCGGTCTGGCCCTTGCCGCCGCGGCCGCCGGTCTTGCCCATGCCGGAGCCGATGCCGCGGCCGATGCGGGCGCGCTTCTTGCGCGCGCCGGGACGATCGGCGAGCTCGTGCAGCTTCATCGGTGGTCTCCTTTTGCGTCCACCACCCGCACCAGATGCTTGACCTTGGCCAGCATGCCGCGGGTCTGCGGCGTGTCCGGCAGCTCCGTGACCCGCCCGATTCCGTTCAGTCCGAGCCCGATCAACGTCTCGCGTTGGGAATGATGCCGGCGGATCGGGCTGCCGATCTGCTCGATCTTGATCACTTTGTCGGTCTTGCTCATGTCGGTCTCCCGGCGCCCGGACCCGCTCAGTCGGTCGCCTGCTCGCTCTCGCCGAGGTCGCGGCGGCGCGCCTGCAGCGTCGAAACCTTGATATTGCGCCGGGCGGCGACCGAACGCGGGCTATCCTGGCGCTGCAGCGCGTCGAAGGTCGCCCGCACCATGTTGTACGGGTTGGACGAGCCGAGCGACTTCGCCACCACGTCCTGCATGCCCAGCGTCTCGAACACCGCCCGCATCGGCCCGCCGGCGATGATGCCGGTCCCGGGCGGGGCGGCCCGCAGATAGACCCGGCCGGCGCCGTGATGTCCGGCGACGTCGTGGTGGAGCGTGCGGCCTTCGCGCAGCGGCACCCGGATGAGGCCGCGCTTGGCGGCGTCGGTCGCCTTGCGGATCGCCTCCGGCACCTCGCGCGCCTTGCCGTGGCCGAAGCCGACGCGACCCTTCTCGTCGCCGACGACCACGAGCGCGGCGAAGCCGAAACGACGTCCGCCCTTCACCACCTTGGCCACACGATTGATGTGGACCAGCTTGTCGGTGAATTCGCTGTCGCGCTCTTCCCGCTCGCGGTGCCCGCGTGGTCCATGTGCCATGACTTGGTTCCGATCCTGTCTGCTGTGTTCAGAGGACGGATGACGGACGGCGGACGATGGATTCGATCAACTCCACATTCATCGCCGGCATCCGTCCTGCGTCGTCCGTCGTCTGTCGTCAGAAACTCAACCCGCCTTCGCGCGCCGCCTCGGCCAGCGCCTTGACGCGGCCGTGGTAGAGATAGCCGCCGCGGTCGAAGACCACCTCTTTGACGCCTTTCGCCGCCGCCCGCTCGGCGACGCGCTTGCCCACCGCTTTCGCCGCCTCGACATTGGCGCCGGTCTTCAGGCTGCCGCGCATGTCCTTCTCGAGCGAGGAAGCCGATGCCACCGTCTCGCCCTTGGCGTCGTCGATCACCTGCGCATAGATGAACCTCGACGAGCGGAACACCGAGAGCCGCGCGCGGGCGCCGGCGGCGCGACGGATGTTCCGCCGCACCTTTGCCGTCCGCCGCGTGGTTCGATCAGCGACTGTCGCCATGGCGTGCTCCCGTCACTTCTTCTTGCCTTCCTTGCGGAAGATGATTTCGCCCGCGTATTTCACGCCTTTGCCCTTGTAGGGCTCGGGCTTGCGGAAGGCGCGAATCTCCGCGGCGACCTGGCCGACCTTCTGCCCGTCGATGCCGCTGACCACGATCTCGGTCGGCTTCGGCGTTGCGATCGTGACGCCGTCCGGGATCGGATAAGCGATGTCGTGGGCGTAGCCGAGCTGGAGCTGCAGGTTCTTGCCCTGCACCGCGGCGCGATATCCGACGCCGGCGATCTCGAGCCGGCGCTGGAAGCCTTTGGTGACTCCCTCCATCACGTTCGCGAGCAGCGAGCGGTAGGTTCCCCACATCGCGCGGGCGCGCTTGGTCTCGGCGCGCGGGTCGACCCGCACCTCGCCGTTCTCCACCTTGGCCTCCACGTCGCCATGCAGCACCAGCGACAGCGCCCCCTTCGGGCCTTTCACCGTGACGGTCTGGCCCTCCACGCTGGCGGTGACGCCGGAGGGTATGGCAACGGGCTTTTTTCCGACACGAGACATGGCCTTGGTTTCCCGATCCGCTGGTTCTCGCCTAGAACACGGTGCAGAGAATCTCTCCGCCCACGTTGTTCTCGCGGGCATCGTGATCGGCCATCACGCCCTTGGGCGTGGACAGGATCGCGACGCCCAGCCCGTTATTGATGCGCGGGAGGGCTTTCACCGAGGCGTAGACCCGCCGCCCCGGCTTCGACACCCGCGAAATCTCGCGGATCACCGGCTCGCCGTCGAAATATTTCAGCTCGATCTCGAGCTCCCTGCGGCCGTTGGAATGCTCGACCGCCGCGTAGCCGCGGATGAACCCCTCGGTTTTCAGCACGTCGAGCACGCTCACGCGCAGCCTCGACGCCGGCGTCGACACCTTCGGCTTGTTGCGCATTTGCGCATTGTGAATGCGGGCAATCATGTCGCCGAGCGGATCGATCATCGGGCGACCTCCTTACCAGCTCGACTTGACGAGGCCCGGGATCAGCCCCCGGGAGCCGAGATCGCGCAGCGCGATGCGCGACAGCCTGAGCTTGCGATAGTAGCCGCGCGGCCGGCCCGTGATCTCGCAGCGATTGCGGATGCGGGTCGCGGACGAGTTGCGCGGCAGCTCCGCGAGCTTGAGCGTCGCCGCGAACCGCTCCTCCATCGGCTTGTTCTTGTCGCGCGCAATCGCTTTCAGGCGGGAACGCCGGCCCGAATACTTCTTGCTCAGCTTGCGCCGCCTGCTGTTCTTCTCGATCGAGCTCTTCTTCGCCATCAATGTCTCCTGGCTTTCCGCGTCTGAGGAGCGTCACTCACTGCCGGAACGGGAAGTTGAATGCGGCCAGCAGCGCCCGCGCCTCGTTGTCGGATTTCGCGCTGGTGCAGACCGTGATGTCCATTCCCCAGATATCGGACGCCTTGTCGTAGTCGATCTCGGGAAAGATGATGTGTTCCTTGATGCCGATCGTGTAGTTGCCGCGGCCGTCGAAGCTCTTCGGAGACAGGCCGCGGAAATCCCGCACCCGCGGCAACGCGATATTGATCAGCCGGTCCATGAACTCGTACATGCGAGTATTGCGCAAGGTCACCTTGCAGCCGATCGCCTGGCCGTCGCGCACCTTGAACGTGGCGATCGACTTTCTCGCCTTGGTGATCACCGCCCTCTGCCCCGCGATCAGGCCGAGATCGCCGGCGGCGGACTCGACCTTCTTGCGATCGTTGACGCCTTCGCCGATGCCCATGTTGATCACGATCTTCTCGACCACCGGCACCTGCAGGCGGTTCTTGTAGCCGAACTCCTGCGCGAGCTTCTTGCGCACCGCGTCCTCGAAATAGGTCTTCAAGCGCGGCGTGACGCGCTCCTCCGGCGTCCTCGCCTTCGGCGCCT
>WNFD01003514.1_pt1 | contig 15738 bp, 11 predicted proteins | sample 5400491 | NCBI WGS metagenome assembly WNFD01 (sample SAMN13153343, study PRJNA577476) | soil metagenome | isolation source: 120 cm saprolite under Douglas fir tree site 2 hole 2 replicate 2 | place: USA:California | collected 2015-04-18 | reverse complement strand
ACGGAAGAACAATATCGAGAGTTGCAGAAACTTGGAGATTTCGATACGAAAACGTCGAGCTGGGTGAAAACACCTTCTGATATCAGAAAACTCGGCGGCGCCCTCTTTTGTGATCGCCGCTACAACACTGTTTTCGTGTATCACAACGGTGCGGAATCTTACTATGCCGCTAGGGCGTTCCGTGGCTCGCTAAGGGTCTAAATTTTGCATGCCGGCGCATCAAACAGTCGATGCCAATCAAGGATGGCTTCCGCTCGCCGTCCGGAAAGCTCCCGGTTGCAAACGCAAGGGTAAACAACCTGCAGAACGTATCGGAAGGTTCTAAGGTCTTGGTGGTGGGATGCTGCTCAGCAATAGGTGTCAACCCGAGACAAGGATCAGTATCGACATGGGCCTTTAATGGCTAGTAACTTCCGGATGGTCGGCAATCCCGAATCAATTCGAATGGCGATACTCAGCTTCCGGTTTGCTCGTCATCCACTCAGAATGCGGTACATAGTCGTGAAGGTGCGACATCCCGCAGATAGGCGCTTTTCCGTCCGAGCAGCCTTTTTGACTCTTCGTGGTCTCACCCCCCTCGTTCCGCCGAACATTGAAAAAACTTGTAACCCACTGGTTCTGACCCCGTAATAGATAGTAGAGAAGCCCATGGATCTGCTCCGGCGATTTGCGCATGGCGAGATCGATGCTTTCGAGACGTTGGTCCGGCAGTGCCAAAGCGACATTTACGCCTGGATTGTGCGTATCGTGCGCGATCCGGGCATCGCTGAGGATCTGACCGTAGAGGCCCTCTGGCGGATCTACCGAGCGCGCCGCCAGTTTCGACCGGACGGCAACTTCTCCGCATGGGCGCGGCGGATCGCCACCAACCTGGCGCTCGATCATCTCCGCAGCAAGCGTCCTGAACACGGTGTGCTCGCAAAACCCGCCGGAGCGTCTCAGCCTGATCATCTCCTCCAAGGGGAGACGCGGGAGAAGATCCAGCGGGCATTTCGCCGCCTGCCGGCCAAGCTGCAGGTGGCGGCGATGCTCGCACTGGTGGAAGAACAGCCTTACGACGAAATTGCCCACGCCTTAGGGACATCGGTCGGTGCGGTAAAGCTGCGCGTCTTCCGCGCTGTGCGCATCCTGCGCAAACAATTGCTTCACCTTGGAGTCAGGCCCGAGTGAAAGGATATGAGGGTAAGGAAATGACCGAATACGACGACCGCCAGATTCGCGAAGTGCTGCAACAATCGTTCCCCTCAGTGAGCACGGAACTCCGCCGGGATCTGTGGCCCACGGTGCTGCGCAAGATCGACGCGCGCCCGGCCCGTGTGCCCTGGTACGACTGGGTGTTGATTGGCTTGAGCGCCAGCGTGTTTCTGTTCTTCCCGCAACTGATTCTCGTGTTCGCGTACCACCTGTAAGGAGGCTTTATGAACACTCATCCGTACCTGCGCGCTTATATGGCGGGAATTTCCGTGCCGACGCCGCTTCTGCTGGTCGCCCTGACCCTGTTCAGCATCGCGCGATTTGTTTACAACGTGCCCGTCCCCGTAGAGCGGGTCATCATTTTTCCCATGGCGATCGTCCCCAATCTGTTCGGGATATGGAACGTACTGCACGTGGCCTCGGGGTCGCGCTTGCCGTTGGGGATTCATGGCGCGATCCTTCCGTTCATGCTCGCGCCAGCGGGATTTTTCCTCGCTCGTTCCCTAGGGTTCCTCAAGGTCACAAGCTACGGTTTCATCTATTTCGGTGCGGTGCAGATTCACTACGTGCACGTGGCGCTGTTGTTTCCCGCCGTGCTGATCGTCTATTACCTAGTTTGGAAGTATCTAATCGGATTCTTCAACCAAGTGGTAGGAATCGCAGAGTAGTGAAAATGCTGGGGCACCAGGAGGCTCGTATGACAATTCAACAGTCTGGAAACCTTCCGGCGGTCGCGCACGGGGATGGATGGCCAACGACGGCAGCCTCGCTGGCAGTGGGCGCGGCGTTCTTCGGCTTATGGTTCTGGGTGCTACCGCCGTGGCTGGGTTTCCGCGTTGAAACGGCGGGCGCGGCCAATTTGCGATGGTTGGCTGCGCTTCCGTCGGTGCTTGGATTCGCCGTTGCCCTGCGCTGTGTCTGGGACTTCGGACGGACAGGACGCGGCACACCCGCTCCGGTCGCTCCGCCGCAGCGATTGGTCGTCGTGGGTTTCTACCGCTATTTGCGGAACCCCATGTACGTGGGCTTCGCAGCAGGGTGGATTGGGCTGTGGGTGACTTTCGGGCGCGCCAACCCAGCCGCGATTGCAGCAGGGGTAGCGGTTGCCCTCAGCATACATCTGTTCGTGCTCTTTTATGAGGAGCCAACTCTGCGCGGCAAATTCGGGGCAGACTACGAAGAGTATTGCAGGAACGTGGATCGATGGTGGCCGCATATGCGAGGCTGGGACAAACCGCATCAATAGCCCTGGAATTGGGCAAATGTGGGCGATTGAACAGGTTGCTTGGCGCACTCGTGAACAATCCCGTTCGAGTGCCCACTTGCCGGTGGCAAAAAACCTCAAGGTTGAGGACGAGTCGTCGGCCACACGGAAGTGATCTGATGCCGGCTTACCGCGATGAGTAATGATAAGTCGGCTACTCGACCCTAACTTCCGAGTCGCCCGTGATCCGGGAACAATCTCCGAGGCGTCAGGAATTTCAGATTCGGGTTGCCGATCTATCATGCACATCAGCCGAGGCAAGTACTTCCTTTGGGCAGAGCAAATTCACTTGCACTGGCTGTACCGGCTTGGGCTGGCGAGTTCGCAATAGCGAGAGGCGGTCACGGAACTACTCGCAACCTCCTCGTCGGCAAGGTAGCGAATGGGCGCGGATGAACTAATCCGCTGGATAACTCGCGCCAAACCGCTCATCATGGCGCGTTGAGCGATTGACATAGACCAGCTGAAGACCACTCCGCACTCGTCAATGATCAAGAAGGGCCGAGAACAGTATCGACTCTCCGATTGGTTCTTGGGATCGGGGCAAGGAACCGAGCGGAACAGCGTTGGGGTACTCGAGGGCGAAAGAATCGCTTGGCAAGGATAGAGAAGACCTCCGGAAAGAATCTCTCGAGAGATTGGGTCCGTGGCGAGAGCATGCACTTCATCGTCAGCTGGCAGATCCCATGATGAACCATCGGCAATCTCGGCCAGCACAGCGTAGTCGGTCGAGTCCGCCTGGCGGGGGCTAATGGCCAGGCGTCGCTGCACCTCGAATAGAAGATCTTCGACCGCACCGCAATCGTCTCCTCCGACGACCAAACCGTGGTTGCCCAATATGAGGACATCGGTGTGCGGGAAGGCAGATAGGACCTTTTCGATCTCCTGCGCGAGGGGCAGGCCCGAAGGCACGTACGGGATCCATTGCCAGCGTAGGCCTTCCATTTGGCGTTGCAGTTGAACCGGTGCGTCTTGACGTACCGCCCAGGCGATCGTGTTCACGCAATGTACGTGAAGAGCGACCCGGTGCGGCAGAATCGCGTGCATAGCGGTCTCGATGGAAGCACCGCAATACCGATCCGCGGGATCGACCTTCTGCTTCACGCGTTCCCTGACATCCGCGAGATCCAAGGGGATCAGGATATCCTCACGAATGGCATCGGCCATCCATTTGCCCGATGCCTTAATCCACAGGACACCGTCGAGCTTGATAGAACTGTTGCCGGTGCTCGCCTGCGTTAGTAGAGGATCGTTTCCAATCCGTGCGGATAGTTCCCGCAGGCATGTGAGTTCAGCCTGATTGGTCGCCGATATATTCGTGTTCATACACTCCTCCAGATTTCTTATTCTTCGCGAAGCACCCGCAGTACTTCCTCGACTGGCGGCAGCGCTGCGGTCGGTTCCGACCGAGCTCGGCCAATCTGGCCAATTCTGACTGAGGCTTTGAAGATGGCTCCAACTGGAATGATGCCGCCCAGCTTGTGCTCTGCTATGGCGGCCAAGCCCATCGATGCGACGCACCCGCACGACCCGCAGTCCGGATTTCCGCCGAATTGACAAGGAACGATTTTGGTTTTCAGGTCCGCCGAAAGGGTTTGGGTGGTGAGCGCAAAGACACACTCCTTGGGACTGCGGGGAGGCGCGGAGAATTGCCGGATCATTCCCTCCGGCATGTCCAGTTTGGGAAATTCGTTTCGCAATGCAAGCATGTCGGCGATAGCGCGCTGTCGCTGATCGGGTTGCAACATTTCGGGCAACCGCTCTCCGACTTGCGGCGTGAACAAGCTGAACCATACCTTCCGGATCTCGGGCTTTGGTGTCCAGTACCGCAGAAATTTCGTCAAATAGCCGGGTTGCTTCATCATTTGAGCAGTGATCGTGCAGTGGATCGTGATCTTCTGGCCCACAATGTTCTTCAGGATCCGATCGTAGGTGGCCGGAGCGCGGCGGACGTCGTGCTCCGGTTGCAGTCCGTCAATCGATACGACGATGTTCATGTGGGGCTGCGTTGCCCAACTCGGCGAAAGGGCCCGGAATGCGCTGGTGACAAGCTGGACGTGAATTCCTCGATCGAGTAGTAGCGGGATCATCAACTCGAGCTCACGATACCGGACGAGCGGATCGCCTCCGACAATCGACAGATGCAACGGCTTAAGTCGGTCGACGATTTCGAGGACGCCGTCTATGAGTTCTTGCCCTTTGCGATCGCGGAGACCTCGCAGAGTCATCCCGCCACCTAAGTGCGCGTCATCATAGGCGTAGCATCCGGGACAACGCAGGGGGCATTCGCGAGTAATCTCAATGGAAAGAGAGGGCCGCTCCCCTTTAAGAATCTTGCGCCAGGCTCTAAGAATTTCTGAAGTCTTCATCCGCGGTCCTCTTTCTTGCCTAAGGAAATTCTGCCTGTTGTACTCGGCAAGCCTCCACACGGTCAGGGGTGCTTCGTGTGCCACTCGGTTTTCGGGAATAGCTGTCGCCGTCGGGCTAAGCGCCTTCCGTGGGAAGCGTCCCGATTGCGCCCTGACGAGTGGAGATAGGAGTTGAGCCGACTTTAGACGGGTGGCGGAGAGGGATCGGTCGCAAATCCTGTCAGGACAATCCGATCAGTAGGAAGATTCGGTTCGTAAGCCGACGTGAAGGCGATCCAGCGGACTTGAAGGAGCAAAGAGATGGACGAATCGGAGTTCAACCGGCGCTCATGCACGTCGCCACACACGTCACAGAGGATGTAATCGACACCAACCGCGCGCGGATTCACTGCCGGCGGGTCGGGTACGGCGTCGACTGAGGCGATCGTCAGCAACAGGCCAAGGACCCAGATTATGCATGACCTCAATTTCATTCCTGCTTTACACCAAGGTATCAATGATAACCGAATTTCCGGCGCCGTACTTTTGCGAAGTGGCAAGAGACGGTTCTTCAGCGCAAGGCGGCCCGTGGAATGAGCAAACACTTCTCTGGCAGCCCCGGGTTTCGCCGATCATTGGCGCAAAGCGAAATTCGACGATTCTGGACGTGTGGTCGCTGTAACGAGGATAGTTGGTCCTGGTGCCTGGACCCATCGAACAGATGGCTGCTCGATCTCCAGAAAAGCAGGCTTTCGTGGCCAAGCCGGCTCTGACGATCCGATGCCAGAAGAGGCTCCCAAGGCAATCGCGTTCTCGGTTTGCCGCCTCAGTGCAGTCCTAGTCCTCGAAACTCCTCGCCCCTCCCTTCATCCGGTTCCGAATGAGGTTTGTCCAAACGAACTTGATGACCCGGGCGTCGTTGTAGCAGTACGCGAGGTTGTGGTTAAGGGTGGAGAAGCAGTGTTGTTGACAGGTCTTCTTCATACCCGCCAGCTGGGTCGCGTCGAATTTGTGCTGATCTATGTTGCCCCAATCGTAGGTTGAGGCATACATGGGGAAACACGGCGCTACCGTCCCGTCGGTGCGGATGATCACATTGTTCTGGCCAGCCCGGCAATTCCATTCGGCGAAGTGCAGTTCGCCGTTTTGGTCCTGCACGATTCCGGCCATTCCCTTCAACTGCTTCGCGACATGGCCATTGGTTCCGGTTCCGTCGCCATTCCACCCGAGCCGCTTCAGGTCTGCGCCGCTGGCCATCCGTACGAACGCCTTGATTTCCTGCAGGCGCTGCACAGAATTGACCATTTGGTATCCGGCTTTGTTCTTTTCGATTAGCCAGTCGACCAGGGAATCGATTTGAGGCCAATCTTCCGGCCGAATGTAGGTCGGGTTGTCGCTCAAATGCTTGAAATGATCATCCTGCTCGAGCATGGGCGTTTCATTGATATGGTAGTCGGTGGCGATGCGGTTGGCATGCGCGTACTCAGTGATCTGGCGCACATCGTCCGTGTTATTGCGGCAAATGTTGATGTTGAAGAAGACCATGTAGCCGTATACGTATTGTTTTTTCAGCAGATGGTCCAGATGCTTGCGGACCGGCACTACCGCCTTGGGCAGACTCGGTTTTTCGTCCCAGGCATCCACCGCAAAATTGAAGACAGAAACGCCAGCATCCCCCAGCCGATCGGCAACGTCCGGACGAAGCAGGCGGCCATTGGTCCCGATGTAAATCCAAAATCCCTTTTTCGCAGCGTAGTACACGACCTTGTGGGCAAACTGCGGACGCAGCAGAGGCTCGCCTCCCATCAATGCCAGCACTCGGCAGCCGTGATCGTAGAGCCAGTCAATCGAGCGCCGGGCGACATCCTCGGTCATGCCTTTCACTTTGTTGTTGTAGGCCCAGCAATACCAGCAGTCGAGATTGCATTTGTACTCGACAAACAAGTACGAAGTGATGGGATGGAAGTCTCCAGGAAGCGCCCGCGAGCGGATGTAAGGAAACAGCCAGCCCCTCATCTTGTGATAGACCTGCGGCATGGTCCAATTGCGTTTCTCGGGAATCGTCACTGGGCCGGGGTCGGACAACTTCTCTGGATGCTGCGGAAACACCGGCTCCGGGAGAGTCAGACCCTTGGCTGGCACAGGAATAGGTCCGGGCGCGGATTGCATGAGCAAGTTGTGGATGTCTACATCAATGCGAAATTTCGGGACGGTGGCCATTTTTCTTTCCTTTCGTTTCTCACTTAAGTCAGTGAAAGGATTCCGTTTTGCCCGCTGCGCTAGTCCGCTGCCATGCCCTGGGTCCGCTGCTCCCAGGCTGCGACCTCCACTGGTAGCGCTTGGCCATCGCGTTGTTCGCGCAGCAACTGCGCCTCGAGCGCGGCCAACTGGGCCTCGATCTCCTCCGATGCTTTCCGCTTGCGGATAACCTCTTCTCGATACCGCCGCAGGAAATAGTCAATCGTTTCCACGCGGATCCGGATCGACCCGGACGGTTTGTTCTCGTCCAGGTCCTTGAAGCAGAAGTATGGCGTCCCAGACTGCTCGATAATGCCTTCAATCACGCCATAGATCGGCGCATCGTGACCGCATTTGAAGCTGGAAATTTCGAGCGCTACCAGATTGGGATGTCGAGCGGTAAACTTTGCCGCCCAAATTTTATGGTTCGTGCTGCAGGAATAAGAATTCTTCCAGGCATCGGTGATATCGAGCGGATGGCTGATCACGCCGGCCCGAACCTCATCGCCGAAGAGACGCTCCAGCATGTCGTCATCCAGCGGCAGCGTGTTCTGCGAGAAGATCGGATAGCCCAGTTTCTGGAACTCCTCCATGATTTCGTGGTTAAGGCCGGGGTCGTGATGATACGGTCTGCCCAGCATCACAATTCCGATCCGGTCTTCACCTTCCAGTTGGTCGAGAACCTGGCGCGCACGCTTGCGGATCCTCGCCTCATAATCCTCCAGTGCCTTATAGCCGACCTCGACTGCACGGTCATTCTCTTCCACCGACAAACCCATAACCGGCTGCCACGCCTGCAGCATCTGGTGCGCGAACAGTTTGCGATCGGCAAAGTTCAAGACCGGAGCCAGATACTTCACGTTGTGCTCGGCAAACACATCGTTCTCTTTGGTAAATGCAGCCTTCACCGTTTCCGGCGTTGCGGTCACCGTTGGACATGCGTTCGCGCCCACAATTTTCACCAAGGGAGAAGAAAGCACGTCATACATCGGGAAGAAGATGACGTTGAGCGGCTTCTTGCGATGCTTCTCCTGAATCAGGTTGTAAACGTGTGAAATGCCGATCTTCGCAGGGAAGCACGGATCAATCGCGCCCCGGCTGGCCCCCGCGCGGTAGAGATCGGAACTGGTGTAATCGGAGTAGATGATGTTCTCCGGCTGCACACCCAGGCTTTCGAAGTATCCGTTGAACAGCGGCGCGTAGGTGTAGATGTTCAGGACCCGCGGAATGCCGACGCGCAACTTCTTGCGATTCTCCATGAGCGGGATACGTTCTTTGGCCGCCTTGTTCCAGAACTTTGTTACCGGGATGGCATCAGCCACGCTCTTGGGGCTAACCGAGCGGAAGACTTCGCGCGCTGCGATGTCCACAAAATTCGGATGCTTATCTTTAATTTGGTCGATTCCCGCCTTGATGTCCTTCATGTCGTTGACATCTTCGACCAAGCCCTTTTCGCAGGTGGCGATGATCAGGCGCTGCTCGCCGTGCATCAGTGGGACCTTGGTGACTTTCTGGATCGGCACCAGGCTCATGTCGTCCTTGGGGATGGTGCGAATGTCAATGAAGGTGCGCAGGCAATTGTTCTTGCAGAAATTGCAACGCGTAGATTCATTACGCGTGGTGCGGTATTCGATTTTGCGGACAGCATCCAGACCGACGAACGTGGTCTGCTGGCCATTACGCCACAAGCGCAGAGATTCGACCGCAGCACCGATTGCGCCTGATTCGCCGCAGAATTCATGGACAATGATCTCCGGTTTCTTGCCAGCGGCCCGGAAGCTGTTATTGATGAAGTCAACTTCAGCCTTCACCACCGCCATATTGTTCTGCGTCCCACCTTGCAGAACGAAACGGGTACCGAGCGCAGCTAGATTAGGAATGCTGGCCACGTACAAGAAAACGTTCTTGGGGAGAACCGCAGCCAGCCCCGCAAGGATTTCTTCCGCCCGCCAGCCTTGCCGTTGGAAGTTCACAATGTCGGACTGCATGAAAACGGCGCAGCCATAGCCGAAAACCGGCATGGATTGGGCCGAGAAAGCCAAGTCAGCGTATTGCTCGACGCCGAGACCGAAGCCTTCCGCGGTTGATTGCAGAAAGTAGCCATTTCCCGCTGAGCACTGCGTGTTCAACTTGAAATCTTTGACCCGACCGTTGTGCAGAATGATGATCTTGATGTCCTGCCCGCCCACATCCACGATCACGTGCGGATCGTCGTAGAACTTGAGCGCAGACTCGGTATGGGCCACAGTCTCAACCAGCGCCACATCCGCATGGAGAACGTCCTTCAGTATGTCCTTGGCATAGCCGGTCGTCGCCACGCCCAGCACTTCCAGTTTGGCCTTCTGCGCTTCCACCTGTCCGCGAAGATTCTCGAACATTTCGATCGTGTCCTGAATCGGATTGCCGTTCGAGAGCTGATAAGCCTTGCAAAGGATGTCACCGTTCTCGTTGACCAGCACCGCTTTGGTTGAAGTGGAGCCGCCATCGATTCCGATGAAGCCGCCTACCGTACTTTCTGCAGCGAAAACCGCGGGCGTGAACTTCTTGCGCCGATACGCTTCCTTGAACACCGGCAGATCTTCGGGGCGCTCGACCAGACCTTTGCCGCCGGATTTTGCTTTCTCTTCCTGACGGCCGTATTCGATGTAATGAACGAGATCGTGATAACCGCGATAACATCCGACGCAATCATCTTCAGCCCGTCCGAACTCGATAGCGCCCAGAGCAGCGAAGTACTGCGCGTTCTGCGGAACCTTAATAAGTTCGTCTGGTTTGGCACCCTCGGGCACGACGACTTTTCGCTCCTGCCACATGCGTGGAATATTTGCCTGCCAAGCTTCGCGCATGCCACGAATGAAGCTGTTCGGACCACCGAGAAGCAACACGTGTGGCCGTAAGGTGTGGCCGCGCGTGAGGACACTCAGATTTTGAAGCACGATCGCCTCGAACAAAGACGCCATCAGCTCATCCGACGGGGTGCCGACCTTTTGCAGGCCGTTGATATCGGTCTCCGCGAACACTCCACACTTGCCCGCGACTTTGTGGAGCTTGATTCCGTGATATTTCTGTTCGGCGAGCAGATCGGTGGGAATTTTCAGCTTGGCATTGATCTTATCGATGACCGCGCCCGTCCCACCGGCACACTTGTCGTTCATGGACGGGATCTTCTTCTTCCGCCCTGTCTCTTCATCGTCTTTGAAGACAATAATCTTCGCGTCTTGCCCGCCTAGTTCGATGACTGAGTAAACCTCGGGATGAAGCTTTTCCACGGCCAGCGACACGGCCGTTACTTCCTGTACGAACTTAGCTCCGATCCGGTCGGCAATCATGCCTCCGCCGGAGCCTGTCAGGAACATGCGCGTGTTGCGAGGATTAATGCCGACCTCGCCTTCCATCCGCTTCAGGAACTCCAGCGTCTTCTCCGGTTGTTTGGTTTCGTGGCGCTGATAGTCCTGCCACAGCACTGTGTCGCTGGCCGCTGCGACGGCGACAGCCTTCACGGTGGTGGATCCCACGTCGAGCCCTACCAGAAATTTGGTCTCGTGATCGTGAGGTTTTTGCGCAAGCGTTACGCGCTGGACGGGAGGAAGCTGCGGCTCGAGCGGGGCAATCTGAATTAACTGCGGCGCCTTATGGTCGTGCATTACGTCCTCTCTTCTCTTCACAGAAGGTTCGTTGTGTGCCAGGCCCTTTTTTACGGCCGGAACGGAGGTCGCTGAGGCCGCTGAGAGAAAAACTCCCTGTGCTCCGGAAACTCAGCGACCCCACCGTGAAATACATTTCAGTCGCCGGAAGTTGCGGGTATCGCAGCTGCGGGCACGCGCGAGCGCTTCCACAACCGCGTATCCCGATTGATCCGATCGCTGACGTGCAGGATGAACTGGGCGGCCGTGCCCGCGACTCCCTCACGGTGCGGCACGTGATAGAACGGCCGCTTCAGTTCTGGGTGTTCCCCGATGTACTCCCGGATCTGTTGGAGACTCTTACCGGTGGAGTTCAGGCATTGCTCGAACTCCGTCTTGGCCTTGACCTTGGCTTCCCCAAGCGCCATTTGGACGCGGCTGTGGGCATTGACCTCGCCCTCGCCCGAGGTTTCGATGGGCAGGAAAATCATGTCCTTGAATTTGTTGATGACGGCGGATTGCACTCCGTCGGACTGCGAGGACGGCATGCATCCGAACGGCTTCAGCGCCAGCACCATGTGGCACAGTTTGTGTACGGTGTAATAGACGTTCTTGCCAACTTCCAGGTGTCCTTCTCCACCACGCGCGAACTGGTTGTAAAAAGGATGCGCCATCTCGGCTAGCTCCGGTTGAGGCACAAGCTGATGCGTGATGCCTCCCAGTTGCCTGATGGTGCGGTGATAGAAGAAATTCCACATCCGCTCGCCGGCGCCGATGCCCCAAAGTTTCTTGCGTAGTCCGATGTAGTTGGCGAACTGCTTTTTCACCTCGTACCATTCCGGATTGCGATGCGGACGATTCACCGGCCACTTTGCCTTGGCATGCGCCTTCGCCTGGTACATCAGGTACGCCACCCACGTCGCAATTGGCTCCACCAAGACCTGTGCCCCTTCACGTTCCAGAAAATCGAACATGTGGAAGTTGCCGTCACCTTCTGTGATCTGAGCCCAGAATTCACCCGTGATCTTTACTAGCGGTTTGACTCGGGTGCGGTCCACTTCGATCCAATCCATCTTTTCTCGGGCGGCATGAAGAGCATTCAGGTAGTCCTTGCCCCACATGTGCTCGTGCCATTTCCCGAACACGTTGAACGTGTTCCGAAGGATCTTGTTGTTCTTGAACTTGGGCTTAGCCCATTCCGGCGCAAGTTGTTCAATCTCATACGACTTACGGTTCTTCAAGTCCTCGCACAATCCATCGACCATCTCACGGAAGACACGGTCGGTCTCGCCCTGCGTGGCCTCATAAGGTCGAATCTGGTAAATCAGGTCATTGATCACATCGCCCAGGTGCATTGCGTTCAGCATCCCGAATCCAAAATCGACAGTGAACTTCAGGCCGGGCTCACCGGATGCCGCCTTGATTCCATCGCTATCCTTAAAAAGCAGAACGCGGAAGCCGTCAAAACCGGCATTCTTCAGCGCAAAGCGGTATTCGGCCTCATACATGCCGAAGCGACAGGGACCACATGACCCCGCTGTAAAGAAGACGTAGTTGTCCAGAATTTGCTTGCGCGGCAAGCCCTCTTTCTCAAGCAACTGCAGGTACTGCACCAGGTTACCCACCGTGAAATAGGTCGGATTGCACTGGCCGTTATTCCCGAATTCCTTGCCTGTCTGAAAGGCAGCGACATTCGGCACCGGCAGCTTCTCGCAGCGGTAACCGCATCCCTGGAAGACAGCGCGGATCAAATCCTCGTGCTTCCAGGTGAAGCCACCGAACAGAATCGTGACGCCACTGCGCTCTTCGGCCGTGAACGCTCGTTCGACAGGCCGATGGAAATGTGTAGGTTGGTCGAGTCCGGCAATCTTACGCAGGCGCGCGCGTTCTGCTTCCAGGCGCTGCTTGATTTCCGAACCATTTTCTATCTGGACGAGGTTCGTCGCCATGAGTTCCTCCGGAGTGAGCTTGAATTTTGACTGTGCGGCTACAGGGGATGCAGGGATCTAAAGGCTGGGAGCCGAGCGGGGCAGACGGGGGCGGGGCACTGGGTAAAGCGGCATGAAAAACCCTCCCCATCACTTCGGACTTGCTACCGCACAGCATCCGAACTCCAAAACTAGGCTAGGAGGTTCGAGGTCTTACGCCGGCTGGAAATTCGCCGGCGCTTCCGATTTGAGATATTGGCGGATTTGATGCAGGGGGCGAAACTTGGTTGCAGGATTTTGTGAACACCGACACAGAACTAATTCCTATCGATTTTCGATCTTTCAAGTAGATACTGACGCACTCCGGTTCAAATTCCAGAACTCCTTTAGAATCTGGCGAATCGGATCAGCACTTAAAAAACGGTCAGCCCTGGCGCAAGACCAAACCGAATACCGATTCGGCAAGAAGACGGGTGGAAAGGTTGTGTGTCCCCGATGTGCCCCTGGCCTTCCGGCGCCGGACAGACTTTTCTCGCATTTCAATTCTCGTTCACAACTGAATCGCTTTGACTTAGGGGCAGTGGTAGAGCGCAGCCTTTTGAGGGATTCAACCAGCCTATCCCCCTTGTTGGTCAATGACTTAACTCGTCAAGGTGGCCACAGCTTTGTGACCATTCTGTGTCCAGCGCCGATGTTCGCCTAAACGTCGGCCTAGAGCTTATTATGATCGGCAACGTACCCCTTGTGGGGCGATGGATCCGGCAATCAGTTCACATTAGGGCGTCGGTACGAATTCGAAGACATTAGTTCCGAGTCATCCACCAGCCATCGGTGCGCAAGCACCGGATGCGGCAATGCCATAAATGAAGCGGCAACAACTACGGCAAGGGGTGCAACGTGGTGTTAAAGAGAAACGGATCCTGAAAATCGGTCTGATCACCCGGCTTCTTGTCCCGAATGGGCTGAAGTCGCGCCGAGAGCGGCTTGTTCCATTTCGTTGCGAGCGAGGCCACGTCACCGAAAATGCGCTCAATCTGCTCCCAACTGATGTTCCCCGGGAGAGGAATCGTATCCAAACCAGTGCCGCAAACTGCCGAATAGGCAAGCAATGAGTCTAGGTTGTAAGTCGACTCGGCCCACCGCTGTGCCAAAATCTTGTCCTCCATCACGGGCACCATCAATCCGGAGTAGCCGACTTGTTTCTCTGGTACGGCTTTTACGGCGGCGGTGATGATCCTGGCCGCAGTGAGGGTCCCGCTGGAGCCGAACTTTGCGCCAGTGAAAGCTTCGATGGCCGCCCCTATGGACACATCGCCCAAAGGTGCGGGAGTAGGGTCGACCCCCAGATAGGCCCATCCAGTCTCCGCTGCAACCTTCTTACCGACCGCCGCGGCCACTGATGCATGTTTTGTGAGGGCAGCGGTAAGGTCGGCAATGGCAGTGTCCGCGTTTCCCTTATCTTTGGCGAAGATGTCGCCGACGACGTTAGCTCCTTCAAAACCGATGGCGAACTGTCTGCCAGCGCCGGTGTGATAAGAACCCGGGAAGAATGGAGTAAACGGCTTCAGCATGGCCGTAGTCGTGAAGTTGAAAGTTCCCTGGCTTCGTGGACTGTGCTCGCTGACATACTTCACGAGTGCGGCGGTGCGACGAATTGTTCTCCAATGAATTCCAGATTCGTCGGCGATGATTGTGCTGGCCTCGATGTTGGGAAGAGTCGAGAGCGCTCTTTCGAGGAGGTGCATCACGGCAGGATCATCAGTGTCGCGCAGCATCCCCGGCCCAACGTTCGGCAGGAAATTCTCCTTTACAGAAAGTTCATCAAGCTGCGCAAGGAAGGCCAACGCCTGCTCCTCAGACATGCCGGCGACGAGTTCCGCCAGTGGTTGCGTCGTCAGGCGCACAGTCTCTACTCCGTAACCAGAGGATTCAAATTCGGCCTTTACTCTTCGCAACACGACGAGGGCATCAGCAATTTGCTTTTGGTACGTTGCTCGGTCCAGCCGCACGAATCCAGTGATTGCCCTTACCTTCGGATTGGACGAAGCGGTCGGAGCGGAACTGGTTTGAGCAGCCGCTTGCACCGAAACAACCAGGACAAAGGCGAGGATCATTCGCTTCATTACGGTCTCTTCGATGTGAATGGGGAAAGCAGTATAGCTTACTTGATGGCCGGTTTGTCGGCTCACTGGAAACTCAGTTCGAGGGAGCCGACGCCTTCATGGAATCAGTTTGAAATCCACAGGCCAGACAATATATTGAATTTGGCAATAATTACGTCGGATACTGTAAAGCATGGCGAAGCCATCGAAAAAGCTTGCGACACGGCCAAAGGCTAAGAAATCACTGGACTTCCGCCAAGCGCTGCCCGGATCGTGAAAGAGGCTACTTGAGATTAACTGACGCCTACAGGTTCTTCATCGCAAATGAGCGCAAAGACTCTCATCTGGTGAAATCGTCTCTGAGATGAGAGCAGCCGCAGTTTCTGCAAAGGTGATTAGGGCTATGAGTTCAGTTGCTCCGATATTTCTTCCGGATGAATTCAACGCCGCTTCCTACTTCGTAGACCGCCATATTCAAGATGGCCGCGCCGATAAAGTAGCAATCCAATGCGGAGAGGTTCATGTTACCTATGGCCAGCTTTTTGAGCGCGTGAACCAGGTCGGGAACGGGCTGCGAACCTTAGGCGTACGCATCGAGGAGCGTGTGTTCTTGCTCCTGTTGGATTCGCCGGAGTTTGCCGCTAGCCTCTTCGGTGCCATCAAGATTGGAGCAGTCCCGGTTCCGGTAAACACGCTACTGAAATCCGCGGACTACGAATACCTGCTCAACAACTCACGAGCGCGAGTGGCGATTGTCAGTGACTCATTGGTGGCTGGTATTGAGGCGATTCCTAGACAGCAATTGCGCTATCTCGAAACCATCATCGTGGTGGGTGGCGAGCCTCGGTCAGGCACCCTGTCGTTCGAAAAACTGGCGCAAGACAGTTCTTCCGTGCTCCAAGCAGAGTCGACTGGCAAGGACGATGCTGCCTTTTGGCTCTACTCTTCCGGCAGCACCGGGCAGCCGAAAGCTTGCGTTCATCTGCAACATGACATGGTGGTGAGTTCCGAAAGGTATGCCAAAGGCATACTGAACATTAC
>WNFD01005851.1_pt1 | contig 15744 bp, 14 predicted proteins | sample 5400491 | NCBI WGS metagenome assembly WNFD01 (sample SAMN13153343, study PRJNA577476) | soil metagenome | isolation source: 120 cm saprolite under Douglas fir tree site 2 hole 2 replicate 2 | place: USA:California | collected 2015-04-18 | reverse complement strand
CGCGGTGTTCTTGACGGCGACGGCATGCTTGCCGTCCGGCGTGATGGCGACGGCGGCGACGCTGTCTCCCATGGCAACGGTGTCGATCAGCTTGACGTCTTTGCCGGCGATCGACAGCACGCTGACCGTGTTGTCGGCGCGATTGGCGACCAGCGCGAGATCACCTTTCCTGTTGATTGCCATGCCGGAAGGCTGCTTGCCGGCTTCGACGGTCGAAATCAGCTTGGGCGGAGCGGCCTTGAGATCGATGACGTAGATCTTATTGTCCGGCTGCGGCTTCCAACCATCGCCGTCTTTGACCTGGGTAACCGAGTTGGCGACCAGCGCAATGTCGCCGCTTGGCGCCACCGCGACGTTGACGGGTGGGCCGAAGATCGAATTTTCAAGTTGCAAAGCGGCGAGAAGCTTGGGCGCCGCCGGCGCCTTGATGTCGTAGATGGCGATCGTGTCCTTGCCAGGCGCCCGGTTGATCGGCTTGCCGGCGTCATCCCACCACACCTTCTCGTCGTTGCCGACGACCATGAACTGCGCCCGCGCGAGCGAGATGGGCGTCAGCAGAACGAGAGCGGCGAGCGCCGCCCGCCGGGTTCCTCGACATGTGGTTTGCCGCGGGATCGACATTGGGTTCATGGTCGCTCCTCCCTCGTTCGTCACGCCGCTGGCGTGGGCTGCGCGCGCGATGCTGCAACCAACGAGGGCAGGGGGCAAGCCTCTTCCTATATCCGAGCTTGCCGCGTCGCCCGAGCGTGGTAGGACTCGGGACAGCGATCCGGCAAAGGGAGGCGGCGATGGCGGGCGGCGATAAGGTGGCGCTCGGGGCACGGCATCTTCACGACATTTATCGCCGACGGGCGAGACTCGAGCCCCTGCCACCGGCATTGCGGCCCGACAATATCGGCGAGGCTTATGCGATGCAGGAGGCGCTTCAGCAACTCTTCACCCCCGACCGCGGCGCCGTCGTCGGTTATAAGATTGCCATCACCACGCCGGTGATGCAGCGCCTGATGGGCATCGATCACCCATGCGGCGGCGCCATCTTCGCCAGCATGGTGCACGAATCCCCCGCCAGGCTGAGCTGCGCCGACTTCGTCAATGTCGCGGTCGAATGCGAGATCGCCGTTCGCCTCGGCGCCGATCTGCCGGCGGGGCGTGCCTACGATCGCGCTTCGGTGGCGGTTGCGGTTGACGCCTGCATGGCGGCGATCGAAATCATCGACGACCAGAATGCCGATTACAAACAGGCCGACGCGCTCAACCTCATTGCCAACAACGCCTGGAACGGCGGCGTCGTGCTTGGCCCCCCGCGTTCTGATTGGCAAAGGCTCGATCTTGCCGCGCTGGCCGGCCGAATGCTGATCAACGGAACGTCAGTGGGCGGCGGCGTCGGCGCCGACGTGCTCGGCCACCCTCTTGCGGCGCTCGCCTGGCTGGCCAATGCGATGGTCGAACGCGGCCGGCCGCTGCGTGCCGGAATGGTCGTATCGACCGGCAGCATCGTCAGCACGAAGTGGCCGAAGCCCGGTGATGCTGTGATTGCCGAAATTGCCGGCCTCGGCGAGGCCGTATCCCATTTCATTTGAGGCTGCTCGGCTCGGCGGAGGCACGAGCCCTCAATCAGCAGCGGCCATGGCGCCGGTCGGTATCGCGCCGACCGAGCGCAGCCAATTCCGCCGCATCGGCTTCAGGACCGCGAGGGCGAGGATCGCCGTCAGGGTATCCATCAAGATGATGAGGCCGAAGACCGGCAGCCAACTGCCGGCTGTGTCGTGGATCAGTGCCGCCACCGGGCCGCCGAGCACCGAGCCGATACCCTGCGCCATATAGAGGAAGCCATAATTGGTCGTCGCATTCTTGGTGCCGTAGGTATCGGTCAGCGTCGAGGGGAAGAGCGAGAAGATTTCGCCCCAGCCGAAGAAGACGACGCCAGAAAGAATGACGAATATGAGCGCGTTGTCGCGGAAGTAGAGCATCGAGAAGATCGCCGCCGCCTCCAGCAGGAAGGCGATCCCCATCGTATTTTCGCGGCCGATGCGGTCGGAAACCCAACCGAAGAACGGCCGCGTCAGGCCGTTGGTGATACGGTCGATGGTGAGGGCGAGCGGCAACGCGGCGAAGCCGAGCACGACGACATCGGCGACACCGAAATCGCGCGAAAAGGTGGCGAATTGCGTGATCACCATGAGCCCGCCGGTCGACATCATTGTCATCATGACAAAGAGCAGCCAGAAGATCGGCGTCTGCAGCATCGCGGCGGGCGGCGTGTCGATGACGCTGGCAGCCAGCGTCGCGGGCGCCGGCAATACGGCACCGGCCGGCGGCGGGCGCAAGTACCAGCCGGCCAGCATTCCTACGGCGCCGAGAATGATACCGAAGAGGATCAAGGTGCGCTGATAACCGGAGCTCGCCAGCATGTCGTTGATCGGGAAAGTGGTCAGGATGGCGCCGAAACCGTAACCCGCCGCGACCATGCCGGTGGCGAAACCACGCCGGTCGGGGAACCACTGCACCATCAATCCGACGACGCCGATATAGACGAATCCGGTGCCGATCCCGGCGAACAGGCCGTAGGTGAGATAGAGCGCGACCAGGCTCGTTGCTTGAGCGGCGAGAACCCAGCTCAAGCCGCTAAGCCCGGCCCCGATGGTTATCAGCAGGCGCGGCCCGATGCGTTCGATGAGGAAACCTTGCAGCGGCGACAGCCAAGTCTGCAGGACGATGAGGATGGTGATCGTGACCTGGATCGCCGGCAGGCTGGCGCCCGTCGTCGCCTGTAGCGGCTTGACGAAAAGCGTCCAAATATATTGCGGGCTGGAGATCGCCATCATCGCGATGACGCCGAGCACGAGCTGGCGCCAGCGGCCGCTTGTCGTGGGGCCTTTGGAGGTTGGCGTCATCTGACCCTTCCGATCCAATACGACGGAAAACCGCCGGCAGTCCCATTGCAATGGACATGCCAGGGCGATGGGTTCCGTCTTTGCTTGCGCTCTATTGAAATTATCGCAGGATGAACGAAAACCATTGGCGCGTTTCTGGGCACGCTGGTGTATTTCACGGCTCCCTATTGGGTGCGTCGAGTTGTCGCGTTTGCGGTAAGTGCAAATTTCGCTTGTAGTTGCGAATGGTTCGCATTAAGTTTGCGTATCATTCGCAACTAACTCTCGAGGATCTTGGTTGATGTTCAAATCGTTGGGTATCGCGGCCGCGGCAGCAATCTTCCTCGCCTCCAACGGGGCCGGGCTGGCGCAAGACATGAATTTCGCGCTGACGATCAAAAACCACCGGTTCGAGCCGGCCGAATTCGAGATCCCTGCTGACACCAAGGTGAAGCTGGTGATCAAGAACGAAGATCCGACCCCTGAGGAATTCGATAGCTCGCAACTGCACCGCGAAAAGGTGATCCCGGGCGGCAAGGAGGCAAGCGTATTCGTTGGTCCGCTCAAACCCGGGCGCTACGAGTTCGTCGGCGAGTACAATCAAAAAACAGCGCGCGGCGCGATTACGGTCAAGTAGAGCAGGATCCGGAATGTTGGCGACAGCGATCATCGTTTTTCGCGAAGTCCTCGAAGCGGCGCTGGTCGTCGGCATCGTCCTGGCGGCGAGCAAGGGCGTTCGCGATCGCGTCCTCTATGTCGGCGGTGGCGTCTTCGGCGGCGTCGCCGGCGCCTGCATCGTTGCGTTCTTCGCCGAGGCCATCGCCGACGCGATGGCCGGCATCGGCCAGGAGGTTCTCAATGCGACCATCCTGTTCCTCGCCGTCGCGATGCTCGGTTGGCACAATATCTGGATGGGGAGGCACGGCCGCGAGCTCGCGCAGCACGCCGCCGACCTCGGCAAAGCGGTAACCCGCGGAACGCGACCGCTCTACGCCTTGGCCATCGTCGTCGGGATGGCAGTGTTGCGCGAGGGCTCCGAACTCGTGCTCTTTCTTTATAGCATCGCGGCGGGCGGTGGCACCGGGTTCGCCGAGATGGCCGTCGGTTTCCTCTTCGGCGTGGCCGCGGGCGTCGCCACCGGGGCTGCGCTCTATTACGGCCTCTTGCGTATTCCGACGAAGCACCTCTTCACGGTAACCAGCTGGCTGATCCTGCTGCTCGCCGCGGGGATGGCTTCGCAAGCCGCCGGGTTCCTGGTGCAAGCCGATATCCTGCCGGCCGTCAATCCGATGCTGTGGGACACCTCGGCGCTGCTCAGCGAAGACAGCATACCGGGCAAGATGCTGCATGCGCTGATCGGTTATGTCGCTCGCCCGGCCGGTATCCAGGTGGTCTTCTGGGTCGGCACGTTGGCGACGATCGGGCTGCTGATGCGGCTGACTAATCGCGGTCCGATGCTGCCGAAGCGGCCGGTGTCGCGCGGCGTCGGCGTTGCTGCCGTCGTCCTGGTGGCGCTCGCCCTGGCTCTCATGAGCGCCGCCGCACTTGCATAGGAATTGCCGGCTCGAGTTCCGATCAGGCCGCTGATCTCGCGTCGTTGTTGCTTGGATGAGTCTGACCTTAATCTGCAAATGATTATCATTCGCATATTGGAAACGAAGGAAGAGAGCACTTCATGCAAAACCCCAGCGGCTCGGCTCGGCTGTCGATGATCGCGAAGGAAAGCGGCGGCACCTTCGCGGTCGGCGCGCTTGCGCTGATCACGGTATGGGCGGGATCTTCGCCCGTCCGTGCCGATTTTCAGGTGCGCTCTCCGATCGTCGAGGAGGGCGAATTCGAATACGAGCACAACGGCTCGATCACCTTCGACAAGAACAAGTCCGGCAAGAACAACGACCAGAGCTATACCCACTCGCTCGGCTACGGCGTGACGTCGTTCTGGAAGGCCGAGGTGGAAGGCGAGCTCGAAGCAGCGCCGGGATCCAATCTGCGTTTCACTGCGACCACCTTCGAGAACACCTTTCAGTTCACGCCGCAGGGCCAGTTCTTCGCCGATCTTGGTCTCTTCGCCGAATACTCTCACGCGGCCGACCGCAACAGCCCCGACACCTACAAGATCGGCCCGCTGGTGGAAAAGGAATGGGGCGCCACGCTGCACACGGTCAATCTGCTCTTCGAGAGGCAAATCGGCCTGCATCGCACGGATGCAACCGATTTCAGCCCTGCGTGGCAGTCGCGGTGGCGTCTGCATGGGCTTTTTGAGCCCGGCTTCGAGTATTATGGCGAGATCGCCGACATCGCCAGCCCCGGCAAGCCCGCCGATCAGCAGCATCGCATCGGGCCGGTTGCGGTCGGCGCTTTCGATACCGCGGGCCTAGGCAAGCTGAAATACGAGGTCGGCTACCTCTTCGGGCTGACGCGCAGCACCGAGCGCGGCGCTGTGCGCTGGAAGCTCGAATATGAGATCAGCTTCTAGGCGCAGGCCGAACAGCATCATGACGGCGCCGGTCGCGCGGTCGATCCAACGCTTGGCGCGGCGATAGGCCGCCTGCGCCGCGCGCGAGGAGAAGAGCAGTGCGACGACCGTGTACCACAGGCTCTCATTCGCAGCGACGATGACGAGGGCTGCAAGGCGGACCCAATCCGGCGTGTCGGGCGAGAACAGGGCGACGAAGATGCTGCCGAAGAAGACCATGACCTTGGGATTGGCGAGGTTGGTGACGAGCCCCAATCGCCACGCCTGCCAGAGGCCCATCGTCCCGCCATTGGCGGCCGCCGGCGCCGCCGGCTCGTCGGCATGGCGCCACGCCTGGAAACCGAGCCAGACCAGATAGGCGCCGCCCAACAGCTTGAGAACGTCGTAAAGCCAGGCCGCCCGCGCCAGCAGGAGATGCATGCCGAGCGTCGCGGCGATCGCCCAGATCAGGGCTGCCGTTGCGACGCCGAAGGCCGCGCTGAGCGCTGCCTTGCGCGACTCGCCGACCGAGACGCGGGTGACGACGACGAAGGCCGGTCCCGGACTCATTGCCGCGAGCAAATGGACGGTACCGATCCCGGCCAGGGCGACTACGTAGGACATGCCCGAGGACATCGCGAATCTCTCCCAGCCGGTGAGGCCGTCAAGCGAGGAAGATGTCTTTCGGTATCATGCCATGGATGCCCTTGACGCCATCGACCACCTGCGTCACCTCGAAATCGACCGCGATGCTGGCGAGCGCGTAGGCATCGTCGCGCGACAGCCCCTTCTCGCCGGCTAGGAAGTCGATTGTCTCGCGGATCGCCATCTTCATCGCCTCTTCGAGATTCTCATGCAGGCCGAGCGTGATCCAATGTGTCGGCGTCTCGGCGCGCGGCCAGCGCAAGGTCTTGCCCTTGATCAAATCGAGCCGGAAGGTTCCGGTCAGCGACGTCTCGATCGCCGTCAGATCGACCTCGCCGTCGCCCTGGGCGGCATGACCGTCGCCACACATGAATAGGGCGCCGGGAACGTGAACCGGGAGATAGAGGGTCGAGCCGACCGTGAGGTCCTTGAGATCGATGTTGCCGCCGAACGGGCCGGGTGGACCGGAGCTGATCTTGCCGAGGCTGCGCGCCGGACCGGTCGCCATGATGCCGAAGAACGGCCGCAACGGCACCTCGATCTTGGCGGCGAATTTGGCGACCTGTCGCTCGAGGTCGAAGGGAATGACGATGCTGCGGTTGAGCGTGAACTCGTCAGGCAGGCCACCGCGGTTCATCCGCATCGTGTTGACGCCATAAGGCGTGCGCGGCGTTGCCTCGAGCACGCGCACCGCGAGCACGTCGCCCGGCTCGGCGCCCTCGACATAAATTGGGCCGGAAACGATGTGGCCACCGAGTCCACTATGCTGCACCTTGGTGTAGACGGCGACCGCGTCGGCGAGGACCTGCTCGGCGGGAACGCCGAAGCGGTTGAAGAACCCGACGGGATCGCCTTGATCGCTCAGCAAGCCCTCATGCGAGACCGTGTCGATGGTGACCTCGTCGCCCGGCTTGACGACGGCGATCGGCTCCTGGGCACCCCACAGATAGCCCCAATGCACCGTCTCCGGGCCGCAGCCGATCACCGTCTTGCCGGCGGCGTTCCGGCGGACGAGGCCGGCATCGGCGGCACGGCGTGCGGCGGCATCGGAATAGCTAATCCCCGCCGAGTTGGGTCGGGCGATCCGCGTCGGTTCCGCCGCCGCGAGACCGCGGCGCAGAAAATCGCGCTTGCCGGCATCGATATGACCGCGACCAAAGAGGTCGTCGACGATTTCGAGATAGGGCGCCGGACCCGACCGAGCCCCTGCCTGAACGTGCCGGTGCGGTGGATCGTCGCCGTGAAGCGGATCGCCCTTGTCGCGCGGTGCCATGAGACCCTCCTGTTGGCCAGAAGGGATAGCCCAGGCCGATGCGGCGAGGCAACTCGTCGATTTGCTGAGAACGGCTATGCGGTGCTCGGCAGCCGTCCGGACGCGCGTGATCCGATCGCCCGCTCGGTGGTGACGGTGCCGCCCATCCGGTGCCCACCAATGGCCCGTTCGATGTTCATCCGCAGCGCCGCCAGGCTGAATGGCTTGCGCATGACCTCGCCAACCGGGCCGGATTCTAGGATCACGGGAGAACCCGACATCAGGATGGTCGGTATGCCATCGCGCATCGCCTCGCGGGCAACGCGCAGCCCGTGCGCACCGACATCGAGAAGCGCGAGGTCGACAGTGCCACGGCGCAGATAGGCGATCGCGTCTTCTGCCCGTGCCGCCGGGTAGACTCGATAGCGGCAGTCCTCCCGCAGATAGCTCACGAGCGTGTCGAGCAGGTCAATCTCGTCATCCAGGATCAGGATCCGGGTCTCGTTGGGCATCCCTTTCCCTCTCTCTGACAGCGTCGCCATACCGACGCAGAAAATGCCGATTCACTCGTCAACGCTCTCGGCAAGAGGAATTGTCCCAGAATGAAATTTGCCGCGCCTCCGCTTGACCGGCGGTGTTGCGCCATGCGATGTGGCGGCGGCACTTGAAACGGGTACTTGGCAGGTCGGCACTTGGGCCTTCGGACGGCCTCGTGGGGGCAGGATGCAGCGCAGTTACGATGTGGTTATCGTCGGTGGTGGCGTGATGGGAAGCTCGGCGGCCTATTGGTTGGCTGCCCATGCCGGCTTCAAAGGCTCGATCCTGATGGTCGAGCGCGATCCCACCTACAAAACTGCGACGACCGCGCTGTCGCTCGGCTCGATCCGTCAGCAATTCTCGACGCCCGAGAACGTTCAGATGTCGCTATTCGGTGCCCAGTTTCTCGCGGCCCTCGGCCACTACCTCGCCGTTGACGGAGCGCCGCCCGATGTCTCCTATCACGCCGGCGGTTATCTTTTCCTCGCCAGCGCCGAGGGTCTGCCGGTGCTCGAGAGCAACCACCGCGTTCAACTGCCTCTGGGGGCAGAGAACGCGATTCTCTCGGCGGCCGAGCTGGCGGCGCGCTTTCCCTGGATGAATACGGCGGATCTCGCTGCCGGCTCGCTCGGTCTGCGCCATGAAGGCTGGCTTGATCCCTATAGCCTGCTGCAGGCGTTCCGCCGCAAGGCGATGGCGCTTGGCGCGGGCTATGTGAAGGACACGGTCGTCGCCATCAGCCGGCAGGGCGCTCGCGCGGTATCGGTCACGCTTGCCGATGGCGGCACCATCTCCTGCGGTCTCGTGATCAATGCCGCCGGACCGCAGGCAGGGACGGTCGCGGCGCTCGCCGGCCTCGATCTCCCGGTGCGGCCGAAGAAGCGCTTCATCTACGTCGTCGATTGCCGCACCAAAGTGCCGTGCCGCAATCTCGTCATCGACTCGACGGGCGTCTTCTTTCGTCCCGAGGGGGCCAATTTTCTCTGCGGCGTCTCGCCGCCCGAGGATCAGGACCCCGATTGCGAGGATTTCGAGATCGATTACGCGATGTTCGACGAGGTCGTCTGGCCCGCTCTCGCCAACCGCGTGCCAGCTTTCGCCGAGCTCAAGGTGACGAGTGCCTGGGCCGGTCTCTACGACTACAACACCTTCGATCAGAACGCCATCATCGGGCGCCATCCCGACCTCGAAAATCTTTATCTGATCAATGGCTTCAGTGGGCACGGCGTGCAGCAATCGCCGGCCGCCGGGCGGGCTCTCGGCGAGCTCATCGTCGATGGCGGGTTCCGCACCATCGACCTGCGGCGCTTCTCCTACGAGCGGGTCCGCGCAAACGCGCCTATCAAAGAGTTGAACGTCGTCTGACGCGGCGGCATTGAGCGGCGGGCGGATCGCCGTTAGCTTGCCCTGACGCTTGCCTCCAAAGAGGACCTCGCAGCATGTTCACCACCCGTCCGGAATTGCGTGGCACTTTCGGCGTCGTCGCTTCGACCCACTGGCTGGCCTCGGCGGTCGGTATGAGCATCCTCGAGCGCGGCGGCAACGCCTTCGACGCGGCGGTCGCGACCGCCTTCACCCTGCAGATCGTCGAGCCGCACCTCAACGGTCCCGGCGGCGAAGTGCCGATGCTTCTGTGGAGCAAGAAGAAGGGCCGCGTCGAGGCGGTGTGCGGCCAGGGCGTCACACCGGCCGGCGCGACGCTGGCGCATTACCGCGGGCTCGGCCTCGACCTCGTGCCCGGCACCGGTCTGCTCGCCACCACGGTGCCCGGCGCGTTCGGCGCCTGGCTCCGCGTGTTGCGCGATTACGGCACGCTGAAGCTCGAAGATGTGCTCGCGCCGGCGATCGCCTATGCCGGCAACGGCTATCCGCTGGTCGCCCGCATCCCGGCGGCGATCGAGACGGTGAAGGATTTCTTCCGCCAGGAATGGCCGAGCTCGGCGGCGATCTATCTGCCGGGCGGCGAGGTCCCGAAGACCGGCAGGCTGTTCCGCAACCCGAGCGTCGCCGCGATGTATCAGCGCGTGCTGCGTGAAGCTGCTGCGGCAGGAGGCGACAGGGAGGCGCAGATCGAGGCGGCGCGGCGCACCTGGTATCGCGGCTTCGTCGCCGAGGCGATCGACAAATTCTGCCGAACCGAGGTGATGGACAATTCCGGCCGCCGGCACCGCGGGCTCCTCAACGGCCACGACCTGGCGCGCTGGGAGGCGACGATCGAGGCGCCGCTGACCTACGATTATCACGGCTATACCGTGGCGAAATGCGGACCGTGGACACAAGGGCCAATCTTCCTGCAGCAGCTGGCGCTGCTTAAGGAGATCGACCTTGCCGGCATGGACCCGCTTGGCGGGCGTTTCGTTCACACCGTCGTCGAGGCCGCCAAGCTCGCTTTTGCCGATCGCGAAGCATGGTACGGCGATCCCAATTTTGTCGACGTGCCGACGACGGCACTGCTGAGCGACGCCTATGCCGCTGAGCGCCGCAAGCTCATCGCCGAAAGCGCCTCGTTCGAGCTGCGACCGGGTTCGCCCGGCGGACGCCAGCCGCGTCTCGCTCAGCTGGTGCGCCAGGCTGCCGGCGGTCCCGGCATCGGCGAGCCGACCGTCGGTTCCGGCGTCGGGATCGGCGAGCCGACGATGGGTCGCGACGGTGAAGCGCTCGTCCTCGCCAATGGCGAGACACGCGGCGATACTTGTCATGTCGACGTCATCGACCGCTGGGGCAACATGATCTCGGCGACGCCGAGCGGCGGCTGGCTGCAGAGCTCGCCGGTCATCCCCGAGCTCGGCTTCCAGCTCAATACCCGTGCGCAGATGTTCTGGCTCGAGGACGGGCTGCCGACCAGCATGGCGCCCGGTCGGCGGCCGCGCACCACGCTCACCCCCTCCTTCGCGCTCAAGAACGGCGAGCCCTACATGGCCTTCGGCACGCCGGGCGGCGACCAGCAGGACCAGTGGTCGACGATCTTCTTCCTGCGTCACGTCCATCACGGCATGAACCTGCAGGAGGCGATCGACGCGCCGTCCTGGCACACCGAGCACATGCCGAGCTCGTTCTACCCGCGCCAGGCCAAGCCGGGATATCTCGGCGTCGAAGGCCGGCTTCCCGCTGCCACGGTGGACGAGCTGCGCCGCCGCGGCCACGACGTTCAGGTCGGCGAGGATTGGTCCGAAGGACGGCTCTCGGCCTGCGCGGTCGAGCGCACCTCGGAGGGTACCGTGCTCAAGGCTGCGGCCAATCCGCGCGGCATGCAGGGCTACGCCATCGCCCGCTGATTGCGTCCTCTCCCCGCAGTACCGGCGCTCAGCCCCTCATGATAATGTGATCGGAATGCCGCTCGGCGGGCGATTGACGCCGCCGAATCAATGCCGCAAACACGTTGATAATAAAAGAACAACGGAGGGTGTCATGGCTCGCATGGAACTGCATGGAGTGAGCGTGCCGGCAACGTTCGGCGTGCTCGCCGCATTGGCGATCGCCGCACCGGGCGCCGAGGCTGCCGCGCTCAAGAAATTGACAGTGAGCGTCGATGGCATTCGCGACAACGGCCCGATCCCGACGGAATACGCCTTCTGCGTGCCGAGCGAGCAGGGCCACACGACCTCGGGCGCCAACAAGAATCCAGCGATCAAATGGTCGAAGGGTCCGTCGGGCACGCAATCCTATGCCATCATCGTCGTCGACACCGACGTCCCCACCGTCTTCGACGACGCCAACAAGGAAGGCAAGACGATAGCGAAATCGCTGAAGCGTCGCGATTTCTACCACATGATCCTGGTCGATATTCCGGCGAGCAAGACCGAGCTCGCGATGGGCGCCGATTCCAGCGGCATCACGCCGAAGGGTAAGCCGCCGGGATCGACGCCGAACGGCGTGCGCGGCGTCAATGACTATACCAGCGCGATGTCCGGCCCGATGGCGGGGACTTACGGCGGCTATGACGGGCCGTGCCCGCCATGGAATGACGAAATTCCCCACCACTACCATTTCATCGTCTATGCGCTCGATACGCCGAGCCTCGGATTGACCGGTAATTTCGACGGCGCCGACGCGCAGGCGGCGATCGCCAAGCACGCGCTCGCCAAGGGCGAGGTGGTCGGCACCTACACGCAGAACCCGGCATTGCTGAAGAAGAGCAAGACGGCGAAGAAGAGCACGTCGTAACGAAGCGGCCGGGGCGATGGGCAAGACAAACCCCACCGGGCAAGTGTCGCCATGACCTGGTCGATCGTCGCGCGCGACGATGAGACCGGCGCCTTCGGCGTCGCCGTCACCACCAAGTTCTTCGCTGTCGGTGCACTCTGTCCCCATGCCATGAGCGGCACCGGTGCGCTGGCGACGCAGGCGCTAGTCAATCCGACATTCGGGCCGCGCGGGCTGCGCCTGCTCGCCGAGGGCGTCCCGGCGGACGCGGTCGTGCGGCTGCTGCTCGCCGAGGATGACGGGCGCGAGATGCGTCAGCTCCATGTCATCGACGCCGCCGGACGCAACGCCGCACACACCGGCGGCGCAACATGCTCGCCGGTCCTGCCGTCGTCGCCGACACGGCGACCGCTTACGAGGCAAATGCCGCCTTGCCCTTCGCCGAGCGGCTGATCGGTGCGCTCGATGCCGGCCAGGCGGCCGGCGGCGACAAGCGCGGGAAGCAATCGGCAGCGCTGATCATCTACACCAGCGAGGAGTACCCCGAGCTCAGCCTGCGCGTCGACGATCATGCCGAGCCGCTCGGCGAGCTGCGCCGGCTCTACGAGGAGGCGCAGCGATATTTCGTCCCGTTCAAGCGGTTCCTGCCGACCCGTGCCTCGCCTTCCGGCACTTACGACCGCGCCGTCATCAACGCCGAGATCGCCCGCCTCCAGGCGGCGGCGAAAACTTAGCGCGGGCGGGATGCGGCAGGCAGAGCACGCGGTTTCGAAGGCGGCGCCGGTCGCTGAGGCGGCAGCGCCGCTGCTCGAATTGCGCGACTTGCGTACCTATTTCGCCAGCGATGACGGCGAGTTCCGGGCGGTCGACGGCGTTGGCTTCGTTCTGGAGGCGGGGCGCACGCTCGGCATCGTCGGCGAATCCGGTTGCGGCAAGAGCGTCACCGCCCTCAGCATCATGGGGCTGGTGCCGCAGCCGCCGGGCCGTATCGCCGGCGGCGAGGTACTGCTCGATGGCGTCGATCTCTTGCGCCTGCCGGCATCGGCGCTGCGCGAATTGCGCGGCAACGTTCTGTCGATGATCTTCCAGGAGCCGATGACCTCCTTGAACCCCGCCTTCACCATCGGCGATCAGATCATCGAAGGCATCCTGCGTCACCGTTCGGTCAGCCCGCAGGCAGCCCGTGCCCACGCCATCGAGATGCTGCGCCGGGTGCGTATTCCGGCACCCGAACAGCGGATCGACGATTACCCGCACAAGCTCTCCGGCGGCATGCGGCAGCGCGCGATGATCGCCATGGCGCTCGCCTGCAATCCCAAGCTCCTGATCGCCGACGAGCCGACAACCGCGCTCGACGTCACCGTGCAGGCGCAGATCCTCGACCTCATGCGGGCCCTGCGCGACGAGACCGGCGCAGCGATCATCCTGATCACTCACGATCTCGGCGTCATCGCCGAGCTCGCGCAGGACGTCATCGTCATGTATGCCGGCAAGGTGGTCGAGCGCGCCGAGGTCGCGACGCTGTTCGCCGATCCACAGCACCCCTACACCGTCGGCCTGCTCGGCTCGATTCCAAAGCTGCACGAGGACCAGCGGAGTCTCGCCACCATCGAAGGCGTCGTGCCGAACCCGCTCGACATGCCGCCGGGGTGCCGCTTCAACCCGCGCTGCCCCTTCGCCGTCGACCAGTGTCGTGTCGGCGAGCCGCCGCTCGCCGAGGTCAAGCCGGGGCATTTCTCCGCCTGCTGGCGGGCGCCGCTCGAGGCGAATGTTCTGGGAGCGAACTTGCCGTGACGGTGCCGGCACGGGCCTTCCGCAAGCCGGCGCGGCTGCCGGTCGCTGCGCGGCCGCTGCTGCGGGTCGAGCGGCTGATCAAGCATTTTCCCGTCAAGACCGGCTTCTTCGGGCGCAGCAGGGGCGCCGTCAAGGCGGTCGACGGGCTCGATTTCACTGTGTCGGCGGGTGAGACGCTGGCCCTTGTCGGCGAGAGCGGCTGCGGCAAATCGACGACGGGGCGACTGGTTCTCCGCCTCATAGAGGCGACCTCCGGCGCCGTCTATTTCGACGACCGCGACATCTTCCAACTCGACGGCGAGTCGATGCGGGGGCTGCGCCGTGCGCTGCAGATTGTCTTCCAGGATCCCTACGCCTCGCTCAACCCGCGCATGACGGTCGGCGAGATGCTGTCGGAGCCGCTTGTCCTGCACGGACTCGCTAGCGGTTCCCGGCCGGCGCGCGTCGAGGAGCTGCTTCGCCTCGTCGGCTTGGCGCCGCACCATGCCAGACGCTACCCGCACGAGTTTTCCGGCGGACAACGCCAGCGTATCGGCATCGCCCGCGCCCTCGCGGTCGAACCCCGCCTCATCGTCTGCGACGAGCCGGTCTCCGCCCTCGATGTCTCGATCCAGGCGCAAGTCATCAACCTTCTGCAGGACCTGCAGCGTCGCTTTGGTCTCAGCTACATCTTCATCGCGCATGATCTTGCGGTGGTGAAGCACATCGCCGATCGCGTCGCCGTCATGTATCTCGGCAAGATCGTCGAGATTGCCGACAAACGCGCGCTGTTCAAAGCGCCGCGCCATCCCTATACGCAAGCGCTGCTCTCGGCCATTCCGCTGCCCGAGCCGGCGCTCAAGCGCCAGCGCTTGATTCTGCAGGGCGACGTGCCGAGCCCGCTCAATCCGCCCAAGGGTTGCCGCTTCCACACCCGCTGCCCCTATGCGCGCGAGCGCTGCCGCAGCGAGGAGCCCGTCCTCGAGCCCGGCGGCGCCGATGATGCTGTGGAACATCGCACCGCCTGTCACTTCTGGCGCGAGATCGAAGTGCCGCCCGGCTTGGTGCCTGATGCCGGCGATCTGACGGCCAACCCGCATCTGGCGAAACTGCAGGCGTTCTTCACCCAGCCGAACGGCAATTCGCGGCAATAATCGACAACGAGGAGGCAATCATGCGAGGCACACGATCACTGTTACTGGCGGGCGCCATCGCCGCCTGGGCCTGCGCAGCGAGCGCGCAGACGACATTGCGGATCGGCCTCGCCGAGGATCCCGATATTCTCGATCCGACCTTGGCGCGCACCTTCGTCGGACGCATCGTCTTCGCCGGACTGTGCGACAAGCTGTTCGACATCGGCGCTGACCTCAAGGTCGTGCCGCAGCTCGCGACAGAATACAAATGGTCCGACGACAACAAGACGCTCACCCTCAAACTGCGTCAGGGGGTCAAGTTCCATGACGGCGAGACGCTGAACGCCGCCGCAGTCAAGTTCAGCCTCGAGCGCCATCAGACCATGCCGGGCTCGAACCGCAAGGGCGAGCTGAACTCGGTCGCCAGCGTCGAGGCGGTCGACGATGCAACGGTCGCGCTCCATCTCTCGACGCCTTACGCGCCGTTGATCGCCCAGCTGACCGACCGCGCCGGGATGATCGTCTCGCCGAAGGCCGCGGAGACGCTGGGCGACAAGTTCGGCACCAAGCCGGTTTGCGCGGGTCCGTACAAATTCGTCGAACGTCTGGCGCAGGACCGCATCGTCATCGAGAAATTCGCCGATTATTGGGACAAGGGCAGCGTTTCGATCGACAAGATCGTCTACCTGCCAATTCCCGACACCTCCGTCCGTCTCGCCAACCTTCGCTCGGGGCAGCTCGATTTCATCGAGCGGCTCGCCGCCACCGACGTCGAAAGCGTAAAGGCGGACAAGAGCCTGGCCTTCACCTCGGTTACCAGTCTCGGCTACCAGGGCATCACCTTCAACGTCGCCAATGGCGAGATGGCGAAGGCGCCGATCGGCCAGGACGCAAGGCTGCGCAAGGCGCTCGAGCTTTCGATCGACCGTGACG
>WNFD01018671.1_pt1 | contig 15755 bp, 9 predicted proteins | sample 5400491 | NCBI WGS metagenome assembly WNFD01 (sample SAMN13153343, study PRJNA577476) | soil metagenome | isolation source: 120 cm saprolite under Douglas fir tree site 2 hole 2 replicate 2 | place: USA:California | collected 2015-04-18 | reverse complement strand
TTCTCGCCGCATGCGCGCAGTGCGGTTCTGGCGGCGATCGGCGATACCGCGACGGTTGGGCTCGCTAGAGCGGCGCCCCGGAATAAGTGCGAGCCGCCGCTGGAAATTGTGTTCTTCGACGCGGATGGGTTTCTTGTCCGGGTTCTTTCGGCTGTCGCCGCTGGCGATGATTTCCGCGTCGTGCTGCCGAATCCTATCGAGATCGGGGGCGCCGTCCCGGAGCGCGTCGGCCTGGCGGCCTGTGCCGCGCTGACGGACACGAGCTCTTTGCCCGCAAACGGTCCGGAAAGAGGGTTTGTCGCAGCGTTATACGAGGCGGGGTCGCGCGGCCCGCCCGAGTGGGCGGCACGCCTCAAGGACATGGCGGGCTATCAAATCGGGATGCGGGTTGATCCGTCCGGGCGCCAGCTGGCTGCCATCGACTTTATCAATTTCCGGCCGCCGGTGAGCTGAGGCCTCGGCTCGCCCCGGAGAACACCTCCCTGACCGCTCGAGCTGGCTTTCGGTCATCGCCCGCCATAGCGGCAGCGAGCGACGCGCCTGACAGCGTCAAATGATCTTTCTTTCCCGCAAATCCCGGATCTGCGCCGGGCTGTAGCCGAGTTCGGCGAGGGCCTCGTCATTGTGGCCGCCGAGTTCCGGGGCGACCCCGACATGCGCCGGCGTTTCCGAGAAATGCCACGGCGAGCCATGGACCTTCAGCCGCTTGCCGTGCTCGGGGTAGTCGATTTCGGTCACGTATCCGTTGGCGAGCACATCGGGATCGTTGGAGGCCTCGATGAGCGTGTTGATCGGCGCGGCGACGATGTCGGCGCCGCGCAGCCGCGCCACCCAATCATCCCTCGGCCCCGTCGCGAACAGCTCGTCGAGCATGCGCAACAAGGTTCCGCGCTGTTCGTCCGACGCGATGATCACGCCGAGGTCGCCAAAGCCGGCCTTTTCGAGCGCCTCGTAGAAGCCGAGCGCGGTCATCGCGTCGCGCCATTTGTGGCCGCCGAGCTGGAACACCAATGGCTTCCCGTCGCGGTCGTTGAAGCTGGCGCTGAGGCCGGGGCGCTGTCTTGTGCCGGTCACCCGGGCCTGGCCGGTGACCGGATCGCGGTTGCGCCACATCGCCGTCGTCAGGGTCCAGCCCATCAGGCGGATCTGGCCGCCGAGCAGCGAGCAATCGACCTTCTGCCCGATGCCGGTGGCGCGCGCGTAGGTCAGCGCGGCGAGCGCACCGCCAAAGGCGAGGATGGCGCAGGTTTCGTCGGCGACGGAGACGATGCCGGTGCGCAGCTTCTGGCCGGGCATCGAATAGGCTTCGGCGATGCCGCCCAGCGCCTGGGCCATCGAATCGGTGCCCGGCAACCCGGCATTGGGGCCCTTCGGCCCATAGCCCGAGACCGACATGTAGACAAGCCTCGGGTTCACCCGCCGCAGTTCTTCGTAGCCAAAGCCGTTCTTCTCCGCCGCGCCGGGCCGGAAATTCTGCCCGAAGATGTCGGCTCGTCCGACCAGTTTGCGCAGGATCTCGCGGCCTTCCTCGGTCTTCAGGTTCAGCGTAACGCTCTTCACGCCGCGGTTATTGGTTTCGAAATAGGTGCTGGGAAACCCCGGCATTACGGTCGAGCCGCGCGAATTGTCGCCGATTTCCGGCACCTCGATCTTGATGACTTCAGCCCCGAGATCGGCCATCAGCATGTAGGGCACCGTGCCGGCCTGCGCGGTCGAGCAGGCGACGACCAGGACGCCGTGGAGCGGACCATGCGGCTTGGTCATGATGACCGACCTCCTGTGTTGTTGCCCGGCCGCCGCGGCGGCGCCTACGATGAGAACCAGACCCTGGGAGAAGGAGACGCCCGATGATCTGCGATGTCCACGCGCACTATACGCCGAAAAATTTCAGCGAGTTCATGGGCGACCGATTCGCGTCGCCGACTCACCTGCCGGTCAAGCGCGGCATGGCGCGGCACCCGTTCTCGGATTCGCCCGAGGACATCGAGGGCCGGTTCAAGTGGATGGACGAGGCGGGGGTCGAGAAGCAGGTCTTGTCGCCGAACCACCCGCCCTATCTGCCGAACGAGGCGGAAGGCGTCAAAGCCGTCAAGATGCTGAACGACGCCTATGCCGAGTTTGCGAGCCGGTATCCTGCCCGCATCAGTTCCTACGTCATGCTTCCCTTGCCGCATATCGACGCGGCGCTGAAGGAGATGGAGCGGGGCTTCGACCAGTTGGGGTGCGTCGGCGTCAACATGAACATCATCTGCCTCGGCCGGTCGATCGCCGAGACCGAGTTCGAGCCGATCTATGCCGAGATGAACCGGCGCGGTGCCGTGCTCTTCGTGCATCCCGCCGGGACCGGGATCTGCTCACCCTTCATCGTCGATTACAATTACCGGGCGTCGGTCGGTACCTCACTCGAGGACGCGACCTTTGTGTTGCACATGATCGCCAAGCAGATCCCGTACCGCTATCCCAACATAAAGTTCATCGTGCCGCATCTCGGCGGCCCCATTCCGATGCTGCTCCACCGCCTCGACCAGCAGGGGCAGAGCCAAAGCGGGCATCCCAATCTCGCCGAGGCGCCGAGCGTCACCGCCAAGAAATTCTGGTACGACACGGTGTGTTACGGCTCGAAGGCCGCTTTCATCTGCGCTTTGGAAGCCTTCGGCGCCGACCACCTGGTGACCGGCAGCGACTACCCGGTATTGCAGGATTACGAATCCTACAAGGAGACCTTCGCCTATATCGAACGACTGGGATTGCCAAAGGCCGATACCGACAAGATCCTCCATCACAACGCACAAGGATTGTTCGGCTTTGAGCATTAGCCCCTGGCGTCAAGGCCGAGATCAGTGCTCGTCGTAGAGAACGCGGCGCCGCAAGATGGCGTGACCGAGGACGATCCGCAAACCCCGCTCGCCGTGCTGCGCCGCGTCTTCGGCTTCGCCAGCTTCCGCGGCGAGCAGCAAGAGATCGTCGAGCACGTCGTCGCCGGCGGCGATGCGATCGTGCTGATGCCGACCGGCGGCGGCAAATCACTGTGCTATCAGCTGCCGGCGCTGTTGCGACCCGGGCTTGGTGTCGTCGTCTCGCCGCTGATCGCGCTGATGAAGGACCAGGTCGACGCCTTGCGGCAGGCCGGGGTGCGCGCGGCGGCGCTCAATTCCGGGCTGCCGGCGGGAGAGGCTGGCATGATCGAGCGCGCGGCCCGCGACGGTGCGCTCGATCTCTTATACGTGTCGCCCGAGCGGCTGATGATGCCGCACTGCCTCGACATGCTGCGGCGTTGCCGGATCGCGCTGTTCGCGATCGACGAGGCGCATTGCATCTCGCAATGGGGCCACGATTTCCGGCGCGACTACCAGACGCTCGGCATCCTCAAACAGAACTTTCCCGAGACGCCGCTGATCGCCCTGACGGCGACCGCGGACGGTCCGACCCGCCGCGACATCGCCGAGCAGCTGCAGCTGACCGGGGCGCGGCTTTTCGCCGCCGGGTACGACCGTCCGAACCTGTTCTACCGGGTCGTGGCCAAGCACAACGCCCGGGAAGATCTGCTGCGGTTTCTCAACGACGAGCATCCGGGCAACGCCGGCATTGTCTATTGCCTGACCCGGCGGGCCGTCGAGGAGACCGCTGCCTGGCTCAGCGGGCGCGGGCGCCAGGCGCTGGCTTACCACGCCGGCCTCTCGCCCGAGACGCGCACGCGCCACCAGACCCGCTTCCTGCGCGAGGAAGGCATCATCATCGTCGCGACCGTCGCCTTCGGGATGGGCATCGACAAGCCCAATGTCCGCTTTGTCGCCCATCTCGATGCACCGAAGAACCTCGAAGCCTATTACCAGGAGACCGGCCGGGCCGGGCGCGACGGGCTCCCGTCGGACGCGTGGATGACCTATGGCATCGCCGATGTGATGAACCTGCTACGCCTGATGGAGGCGAGCGACATCGACGAGCGGCAACGCCGGATCGAGCGCCAGAAGATCCAGGCGCTGATCGGCTTTTGCGAGACTGTGGCGTGTCGCCGCCAGGCGCTCCTCGGCTATTTCGGCGAGCCCGATCATCCGCCCTGCGGCAATTGCGACAATTGCCGCAGCCCGGTGGCGAGCTGGGACGGCACGGTGGCGGCGCAGAAGGCGCTCTCCGCAGTCTACCGTACCGGCCAACGGTTTGGCGCGCATCATCTCGTCGACGTGCTGGTCGGCAACGCGACTGAGCGCGTGCGGCGTTTAGGCCATGACCGGCTGAAGACCTTTGGCGTCGGGACCGAAATCGACAAAGGCGGCTGGCTGTCGGTGATCCGCCAGCTGATCGCGCAGGGGCATTTGCTGCCCGATCCCGACGGGCATGGCGGGATCGGGCTGGCGCCGAGCGCGGCCGAGGTGCTGCGCGGTGCCCGCGAGCTGCGCTTCCGCTCCGAAATACCGCGCGAGCGCAAGATCGGCCGCAAGAGTTCCACCAAGCGGGCGGCCGACTCGCTGCTCGATCCCGCGGCACAACCCCTATGGGCGGCGCTGCGCTCCTGGCGCCTCGAGGAAGCCCGCCGCCAGGAGCTGCCGCCCTATGTAATCTTCCACGACACGACCCTCATAGAGGTGGCCCGCCGCCGACCGGCGTCACTCGAAGCGCTGGCCGACATCCCCGGGATCGGCCGCAGCAAGCTCGACCGCTACGGCGCTGCTCTGCTCGCGATCGCCGGGCTGCATCACGACCCCGCGTCCTTCGAGACGCACCCTCCGGGCGCTCCTCAGGATGACGTAAGTTTATGATGGGATGAAGAAAAAGCTGAGGAGCCCGCAACGCGGGCGTCTCGAAGGACGCACAGCGCCCGTCGCGCTCAGCACTGCATCAATTCGATGCTGACGCCATCGGGCGCCGCGACATAGCACAACAAGCTGCCGCCCACCCCTTTCTTCAACGCGACGGGGAAGCTCACGCCTTTCTCGCGCAGCTCATTACAAAACGCTTCGAGATCGCCCTGGTACAGAAAACCGAAATGGTCGGTGCCCCACGCATCGTGGCTGGAGAAATCCGCGTATTGCCGGATGGGCCTGGCGGCGACCGGGGCTTCGCCCGGTCGCCGGCCGCGGATCAGGATCGTCATGCCGCCGAGCTCGACGAAGATCTGCGGGGCGCCGCGAGCGACCGTGTCGGCGACGATCGTGGCTCCGAACATCTCGACGTACCATTTGGCCGATTCGTGCGGATCCTTGCTGATGATGTGGACGTGATCGAATTTGAACCCTGGATTGCTCATCCTCTGCCTCTTTGGCGCTTTTGCGTCTAATACCCAGAACTGGGTTTGTTGCGGCATTCGCCCGCGCTTAGGATGAGCGCGCCGGCGCGACGGGCCTGGCACTCGTTCCAGTAACTCTGCTTATCGCCGGCCAGAACGGCGCAGACGGGCGCCTGCACCGGCGCGCAGCCGGCGGGCTGCTGTGTCGCCTGACTGGACGACGATTGCGCACCGGCCGCGCTACCCAACAGCCAAAACATTACGAAAGCGCCGGCGCTTGCTCGGTAATCAAGCATCATTCATGCACATGATGGCAGCCACCGCCGAGGTCGAACATCACGATGGCGCGCCCCGCCTTTGCCATTGGTCTCGTCTCGCACCCTCCTGGAGCCCACGATAGCAACGCGCGCTTCGCCGTCGCAATCCCGTATTCCTAGAAGTAAGCTTGTCGAGCGAAACAAAGGGGCGGGTGCGATGCTGGCCTCGATATGGCTGCAGGTGGTCGGCGAACAGCGCGCAATGCTGCGGAGCTTGATCGCTGCTCTTGCCGCAGAGCATGGGACCGTGCCGTTCGACCCGCATATGACGGTCTGCGGCGGCCCGGATCTGGACCCGGCTTGTTGGGGCGCTGCTGCCGATTATGCGCGGCACAGCGGGTTGCTGCCCCTTACGGCAAGGAAGACTCGTATTTCCTATTCGACCACGGTTTGGTCGAGGGCCGTGGTGATCGATGTCGAAGACGATCCCGCCCTCGCGGCCTTTCGCGAAGAGCTGAGCCGCGTCGCCGATGCGGCCATCCTGGCGCCGCCGCATATCAGCCTGCTCTACACCAGAGATGAGAGCGGGCAGCGTCCGAGCTGGGCAGCCAGCGAGACCCGGCTCAAGGCAATCGCCGAGGAATGCGCGGCGCGGGTCGAGCCAACCGAATTCGCTCTCGGCAATCCGGTGGTCGTTGCACCCGACGGCGATTGGGCGAATATCAGGAGTTGGAAGGTGGTGCGCAGCCTTTAAGGGAGGAGACCATGATAGAGACCAGTGGCATCGACCACATCGTGCTGCATGTCGACGATCCGCAAAAATCCAAGAGATTCTACACCGAAATTCTCGGTATGACGGTTTACCGGGATTCGGATAGGCAGGTGTTCATGCATGCCGGTCATCAGGGCGTGGCCCTGTTCAAGAAGGATGGCGCGGCCACGCCGGCGGGGGGCGATCTCAACCATCTGGCGCTCAATGCGGCAGGCACGTACGAGGCGCTCAAAGCCGAGCTCGAGGGGCACGGAATCGCGGTGAGCGGCCGCCCGGGCGATGATCACTGCATCTATTTCAGCGATCCCGATGGACACCGCCTACAGCTGATCTTCCGCCGGTGAACTGACCTCTAGGGCGGCATATCCCGCCAAAGCGGGAATCCAGGGCGACCGACACGCCGCCTGCCCTGGACCCCCGCGTACGCGGGGGTGACGGGGAAACGTCGGAGAGACAGGATGTCGCGCGCCGGATCGAGCAATAGTGACGCCGTCGTGGCGCCGACCGCGCCGTTGATTGTCGTCGACGGGTTTCTGCAGCCGGACCTAGCGTTGGAGATGCGGCGCGACATCGAGGTGCATTTCGCCAAACCGGAAGAGCACCACGCCGAAACCCACCAGGTATGGAACTATTGGTTCGTTCCGGACTCGTATACCTACTTGCGGACTGCCCCGGAGAAAGTCATCGAGCGCGCTCGCGTCGAGGCATTCCATAATGCGTTGCGGGAGTGGTCGATCGCAATGCTGGGCATGGCGAATGTGACGTGGCCCTTTCTCAGCCTTTATGTCAGCGGATGCCGCCAGAACTGGCACAATGATTCGGTCAACGGCCGTTTCGGCTTCGTCTATTCGCTGACGCGAGACGAACGCCGCACGATCGGCGGCGAAACCCTGGTCCGGAAGGAGATCGATCCGTTTCGCGCGCATCTCGCGAGGGCCGGAGCGGGCCGCGAGTTCTATCAGGCGATCGAGCCGCGGTTCAATCGCCTTTTCATCTTCGACGACCGGCTGCCGCACAGCGTCGAGCGCGTCGACGGCTCGATGGATCCGGTCGAAGGCCGGTTTGTCCTCCACGGGCATTTGAGCGAAGGGGGAACCCTCCTCGCGGGCGCACTTTCGGAAGACAAGATCGCCGGGCCGTTATTGGAGGTGCTGCGGCAGATCAGGGAGGACTGGTCGGCCGAGGTGGCGCTCTACAATGGGGCCTTGATCCTGCGCTTGACGATCGCCGCCGGCGGCGGCGTCGCGGCGTCCCAGGTGATGGTCGATCGGGTGCTTCACCCGGACCCCGGGCATGTCGAGTGGGAGTCGTTGCGCGCGAAGCTGGTGGCGCGGTTCGAGGGGTTGAAGTTTCCCCCTGCCGGCGGCGAGACGGTGCTGATCCAGCCGCTGCTGTTCGGCGGTCCTGTCGGCGAACCCTGAGCGTTAGAGCATCGTCGCTGTTGATTGAAGCACCCTACTCGTCACCCCCGCGAAAGCGGGGGTCCAGGGTCAACGGCACAGCTTTTGCCCTGGATTCCCGCTTTCGCGGGAATGACGAGCAGGAGGTGAGACGCCCCGATTGGGCTCCAACTCAAGGCTTGTCCGGGAAATCCTTCGGTCGCAGCTTGGTGCGGTGGTCTGGCGGGGTGGTGCCGAAGCGGGCTCGGCCCCTGAAATAATCCTTCTGCCATTTCGCAGCCTGCGCCTCGGATCCCGGTATTTTGAGGCGTTCGTTGAACAGCCGCCGGCTTTCGGCCCACTCCGCATACGCTTCGCTCACTTCCGGATCGGTATCCATTGCGCGCATCTCGGGCTCGACCTGTTCGACCAAGCCGCGCTTCAATGGAAAAATCATGCAGAACGGCTCGTCCCGGGCAAAGGCGATCGGGGTGTTCTTGCGGGTGAATTTCCAATTCATCGTGAAGGTGAAGGGTGACCAATCGGTCTCGATGATCCCGGTGAGCGGCTGAATGGCGTCCTTGAGCTGATTGAACGGGCCGGTTGCCGCGAGATCGTAGCCCGGTTCGGTCCGGAACAGCGCGTTGACATTAAAGGTCAAGACGCCGGAGCCGAAATGGCTGCTCGCGATAAGCGAAGGTCCCGGAGCGGTCGGTCGCACCTCAACCGCGTCGATACCGGCGTCGCCGTTCCACCGCGCGATGAACGGCGCCGGGTTCAGGATCAGCCAGCCATGGGCATTGGCGATGTTGAGCGGCAGGCAGCGGTAGGCGAAGCCGCCAGTGGTGCGATCCATCCATTCGCGCTCCATCGGCGCGGGGATCAGCTTCGGCGGTTCACCCGAGGTGGGATAACAGATCAGTCGCATCTGGCAACCGAAACCCTTTCTGCTAGGCGAGCACTTTTGCCGAAAGTCCTGTGGCGTAATCGAGTGACGATGCGTGCCGCGCCAGCGCGCGCCGCACGCGCGCGACGACAGCATCCCAGTCATCCGGCTCTTTCTGGCGGAACAGCCGCAGGCTCGGGTACCACGGGCTGTCGTCGCGACCAAGCATCCAGCGCCAATCCGGAGCGAACGGCAGCAGAACCCAGACCGGCCGGCCGAGCGCACCCGCCAGATGCACGACGGAGGTGTCGACCGCGACGACGAGGTCGAGATTCGCGATCGCGGCGGCGGTCTCGGCCAGATCGGTGAGATGTCGCGAGAGGTCGGTGATCGTCCCCTGGGGCAGCCGGGCGATGTCGCCGGCGCGCTCGCCGACCTGGAGGCTGAACCAGCGCAGGCCGGGCACGTTGAAGAGCGGCATCAGCCGATCGAGCGCGAGGGAGCGCTTGCGATCGTCCTGGTGCACCGGATTGCCGGTCCAAACGACGCCAACTTTGAGCCCTGCGCCTGGCGCAAACTGACGGCGCCAGCGCGCGGATCGTCGCGAGATCGGTGGCGAAGCGCTCGGGCAGGCTCAACAACGGACAGTGAAAATCAAAGGCCGGCAGGGGATTCCCCGCCGAGACAATTTCCATCGTCCCCTGGAAGCCAGCGGCCAGGCGCACCAGCGCCGGCTGTAGTTCGAGCACGATTCGGGCACCCCGCGTCGCGACGAGCGGGGCATAGCGCAGGAATTGAATCGTGTCGCCGAGGCCCTGCTCGTGTTGCAGCAAAATGGTCTTGCCGGCGAGGTCTTCGCCAGTCCACAGCGGCTGCGGCAGCTTGCGCAGCGGCGGCTTGCCCCATTGCCAGCGCCACTCGTATTCGCGCCAGCCATTGGCAAAATCCCCCGACAGGAGCTGCGCGACACCGAGATTGAAATGGGCGCTGCCGAAATCGGGCCGATAGGCGATCGCGCGACGATAATGCTCGATCGCTTCTCGGAGGCGCCCCTGTGCCCGATGGATCAGCCCGAGGTAGTTCTCAGCCTCGGCCATATTGGGATTGAGGACGAGGGCACGGCGAAAGCTTTCCGCCGCTTCGCTGAGATGATCCTGGGCAAATTGCGCCGTTCCCAGCTTGCCGATCACGGTGGCATCGTCCGGTTTCAGCGCAACCGCCTGGCGCAGGCTCGCGACCGCCTCGTCTAGCCGGTTCTGGTCCTGGAGCAGCCGGCCCAGATTGGCATGGGCATCGGCGAGGCTCGGGTCGAGCGCGACCGCGCGGCGGAAGCTTTCGATCGCCTCGTCCGCCTTACCGAGCGAGGACAGGGCGATGCCGAGATTGTTGTGGGTCCGAGCGCTATTCGGAGCGATCGCAATCGACCGCTGCAGCAATTCCGCAGCGCTCCGGTGGTTGGCGCGAGTCATCTCGGCGATGCCGGCCAGATGAAGCGCGCCGGCATGGTCCGGGTCGCGGTTGAGGATCCCCTTTGCGGCCGCCTCGGCCTTATCGAGCCGCCCCGCGGTGTAATGTGCCATCGCCGCCTTGTACTGCGCCGCGGGGTTGATGACCGGCTGCGCCTCTGCCCGCCTCGACGCGGCGCGGATGGCCAGGGCCTCGCGTACGCGGGCGATGACGCTGTCCCAATCGCTCGGGCGTGGCTGGCGGAACAGCCGCACGCTCGGGTACCACGGGCTGTCCTCGCGGCCGAGCAGCCAGCGCCAGTCCGGTGCAAAGGCAAGCATTGCCCAAACCGGCCGACCGAGCGCGCCGGCAAGATGCACCACCGAGGTGTCGATCGCGATGACGAGGTCGAGATCGGCGATTGCCGCGGCGGTCTCGGCGAAATCGGTAAGACCACGCGACAGGTCGACGATGGCGCCGGTAGGCAGCCGCGCGAGGTCGCCGGCGCGCTCGCCGACCTGCAGGCTGAACCAGCTTATACCGGGCAATTCGAGCAGCGGCACCAGCCGCTCCAGGTCGAGCGAGCGCTGGCTTTGGTTCTGATGTTTCGCGTTGCCGGCCCAGACAAGGCCGACCTTGAGGGCCGGCTGGTCGCCAATCTCGCGATGCCAGCGCGCGACCGCTTTCGCCTCGGGCGCGAGATAGGGCAGGTTTGCCGGGATCGACGCGAGATCGGTGCCGAAGCGCTCGGGCAGGCTCAACAGCGGACAGTGAAAATCAAAAGGCGGCAAAGCCTCGCCGGCGGCGACCACCTGCGCCGGGCCCTTGAGCGTGGCGGCAAGGCGCGCCAGGCCTGGCTGCACCTCGAGAACGACACGGGCGCCACGTGCCGCCACCAGCGGCGCATAGCGCATGAACTGGATCGTATCGCCGAAGCCCTGCTCGTAATGCAGCAAGATAGTCTTGCCGGCGAGATCCTCTCCGGTCCACAGCGGCTGCGGCAGCTTCCGCGCCGGCCGTGCTTTCGATTGGTAGCGCCACTCGTATTCCCGCCAGCCGTTCGTGAAATCGCCGGCAACGAGGTACGCCAAGGCCATGTTGAGATGGAGATCGGCGTGGTCGGGCCTGAGCAGCTCGCAACGGTGATAGCTGAGCAACGCGCCGGCGATACGGTTCTGCTTTTGCAGAGCGACGCCAAGGTTGTTGTGCGCATCGGCATAATCGGGCTTTAGCGCCAGCGCCCGCTGGAAGCTCTCGATCGCCTCGTCGTCATGCGACTGGGCGGCCAGGGCGTTGCCGAGACTGTTGTGGGCTTCGGCCCAATCCGGCTTCAGCTCCAGCGCCCGGCGATAGCTCGCCACTGCCTCGTCATTGCGTTCCAGGGCTTTCAAGGCCGAGGCGAGCCCGAAATGCGTCGGCGGCAAATCAGGCCTCAGCTCGACCGCGCGCTGGTAGCTCGCGACTGCCGCCTCGAACTGCTTTTGTTGAGAGAGCGCATTGCCCAGTTGAAAGTGTGCGTCGAAGTAATCCGGCTTGGTGGCGATCGCCCGACGCAGGCTATCCCCGGCCTCCTCCGACCGGTTCGCCCGCTGCAGCACCGACCCGAGATTGTAATGCGCCACGGCAAACCCGGGATTGAGCTCGGTCGCTTTGCGCAGGCTCGCGATCGCCTCGTCCAGACGTCCGAGGCCGGCAAGCGCTATTCCGAGATTGTTGTGCGCCTGCTCGGCGGTCGGGTCGAGCGTGATGGATTGGCGGAGGAACTCGACCGCTTTCTGGTGATCGCCACGTTGAATGGCGGTGATCCCGAGCAGGTGATGCGCGCCGGCATGCAACGGATGATGGGCGATCGCTTCCCTTGCGGCGGCGTCGGCGGCGTCGAGCCGCCCGGCGCCATGATGGGCCAGGGCCGCCTCGAAGACGAGTTGCGGGTCGACGGCGACGCTCGGCGGAACCGCGGCGGGCCTGGGCTGCCACTCGGGCAATGCCTGATTGACGCGCTCGGCGAGCGCTTGGCGGATCTGGACCAGCAGGCTGTCCCAATCGCCATGCCGAGCCTGGCGGAACAGTCGCATGCTCGGGTACCAGGGGCTGTCCTCGCGGTCCAAGAGCCATCGCCAATCGGGGGCGAAGGCCAACATCGCCCAGACGGGTCGGCCGAGCGCACCCGCGAGATGCACCACCGCGGTATCGACCGCAATGACGAGGTCGAGATTGGCAATCACCGCGGCGGTGTCGCCGAGATCGCCGAGCTCACTGGAAATATCCGCAACCATGCCGATCGGCAGCCGCTCGACATCGCCGGCGCGCTCGCCGACCTGGAGGCTGATCCAGCGGATCCCGGGGACTTCGAGGATCGGCAACAACCGCTCGATCGCGAGCGAACGGATGCGGTCGTTCTTGTGCGAGCGGTTGCCGGCCCAGGCAATGCCGACCTTGAGGCGAGGCCCGTCGCCAAGCTTCAACCGCCAATGCTCGACCGCTTCCGGATCGGGTGTCAGATAGGGCATTTCGGCCGGGATCGTGTCCAGATCGGTCCCGAATCGGTCGGGCAGGCTCAACAGCGGACAATGGAGATCGAAAGGCGGCAGCGTCGCGCCCGCCGCGATTACCTCGGCCACGCCCTTCAGCCCGGCGGCAAGCCGGGCGAGCGGCGGATGGACTTCGAGAACGACGCGCCCGCCACGCGCGGCCACCAGGGGGGCGTACCGCATGAACTGGATCGTGTCGCCGAGGCCCTGCTCCCGATGCAGCAGGATGGTCTTGCCGGCGAGCGGCCGGCCGTCCCAAACCGGCTGCTCGAAGCTTCGCAGTGCATGACGCTTGGTCCGCAGGCGCCATTCGTAGCCGCGCCAGCCATTCGCGAAATCGCCCTCGACCAGCCGCGCCAGCGACAGATTCCAGTGCGCATCGGCAAAATCGGGGTTCAAGTCGATGGCACGCCGATAGCACTCGACCGCGCCGTCAACGTCATTCCTCGCCATCAGCGCGACGCCCATGTTGCAATGCGCCGCAACATGGTCCGGATGGTCGGCCAACACCCGGCGATAGCTCTCGGCTGCCTCCTCGTGTCTGTCGAAGCCGTTGAGCAGGGCGCCGAGATTGCACAGGGCATCGGCATGATCGGGCTGCAATTCGAGCGCGCGACGATAGCTTTCCGCAGCCTCGGCGAGCCGCCCCCGCTGCTGCAAGGCGAAAGCGAGACCGGTGTGCGCATCGACCAACCCGGGCTCCAACTCGATCGCCTTACGGTATGAGTCGATCGCGGCGTCGAGATCCCCCTGCTCGCGCAGCAGACCGCCGAGGTTGACGTGGGCCGCGGCATAACTTGGCCGCACCGCGATCGCGCGCCGCAAGCTCTCTGCCGCTTCGTCGCCGCGGCCGAGTTTGTTCAGGGCCAAGGCGAGATTATTGTAGGCCTCGACGTAATCCGGCTTGGCGGCGACGGCGCGGCGATGGCTCTCTACCGCCTCGTCCAGGCTCCCCTGCGCCTGCAGCGCCGAGCCGAGATTGTTGTGGGCTTCGGCGTGATCGGGTTTCAGCGCGATCGCGCGGCGATAGCACTCGATCGCCTCGGCCACGCGGTTTTGCCGGAACAGCGCGACACCCAGATGATTGTGCGCGTCGGGGTGATCGGGGTTGGCCTTGGCGGCACGGCGGTGGCTCGCCTCCGCCTCGGCGAGATCCCCCCGGCTGCGCAGCATCAGCCCGAGATTGTCATGCGCCACCGCGAGGCCGGGATTGACGGCAATCGCCTGGCGGACCAGAGCGATCCCGGCGTCGCGATCGTTTTTCTGATAGCGAACGCATCCCGCAAGATGCAAGGCATCGCCATGCGCCGGATCGGTGGCCAGGATCTGCTCGTAACCCTGCGCGGCGGCGTCGAGCTGACCCGCCTGGTGATGTTCGACCGCGCTCTTCAGGATCTGTTCAATGTCGTTCGGCACGGATCTTTTCTGCGCGAGCTTTCCATTTGTCTGAGCTGTCGGCCTTTCGCAGCGCCGATACGCATTGCTTACGGCTAGTGGCCGAGATTGGTCAACGATGTCGCGTCGGTCGTGCTGGTTTGCAGCGTATAGGTGATAAGGGTGCCGCCGCCGGGGTCGCTCTGCGCCCGGAAGCCGGCCGCCGCATATTGGCCCAACAGCGCGAGGTCGATCACCTGCACGCTGTTCCCGACCGTTAGCACGCCACCCCCGGCGCTATTGTCGGTATAGCCGAGCGCGGTATTGCTCCCGAATGCGAGATCCCTCAGATCGATCGCATCGCCGGCGGCAAACCCCGCAACCGTCCCGGTGAAGGCCGCCGACTGATCGAGCCTGAGGGTGCCCGTGGCGCCGCTCGCAAAGCTCGTGTTTTCGGCCGATGCAGCGCCGAATTCGAGCGTCGCGGTGCCGGCGATCCTCGCGATCCCGGCGCCGGTGACGGCGCCATCGACGGTGAGGTTGCCGCTATCCGCGCTCAATGTTCCGGAATTGACGACTGGGCCGTCGATGACGAGCCCACCGGCGCCGGTTGCCTCGATCGTCCCCGAATTGGAGATGCTGTTGCTTCCGGTGTCGATGATCAGCGGGTTGACCCCCGTCGCGTCGATCACCCCGGCGTTATTGAGCGTCATCGAATCGTCGCCGATGCGGCCGGCGCCGCTGATGATGTTGTCGCGGTTGGTGAGCGTGGTGTCCGCCCCACTGCCGACGATCGCATTTCCCCTATTGTCCGACAGGGTGACCTCACCACCGCCTTGCAGCGTGACACCGGCGGAAAGGACGACGAGTTCAGTCTCCTCGCCGGTCGAGTTCAGCGCGATCCTGCCGGTATTGTCGACGGTGCCGCCCAGCGGCAATGTCGCGCCGTCGCCGATCGTCATAGAGCCGGCGTTGCTCGTCGTCGGCTCTTCGTTGAACAGGAAGTTGGCATCGCCGAGCGAGGCCGCATCGACGCCAACGATCGTGATCGTCTCCCCGGACCCGAGCAGCAAGACGGCGTTGCCGTTCGCGTCGTTCGCTATTTTCGCTTGCAGATCGGCAACGCTCGAGATGCCGGAGAACCCGATCAGGTCGATCCGGTCGCTCACCGGCTTGAAGTCGTAGATCCGGTCGTTGCCGATCGGCCAGGCAAACACGAAGAGGTCATTTGCGCCCGACCCGGTCAAGGTGTCGTCGCTGCTCAACGCGAATATCGGATTACCCGGCGCATAGGCCTCGACATTGTCGGTGACGAACTCGCTGGCGCTGCTGCCGTCAGCGTTTCTCCAGCTCTCGCTGACCGAGATGACGGCCGCCCCGACGAAACCGCCGGAGGGCGAGATGGTCAGTGCCGCTGGATTGTCGGTGTCGACGGTCCAGGTACCGTTGCCGCGATCGGTCCCGGTGTTGAGGCTCCACCCCTCTGGTATACCGGCGACCGTGACCGCGACCGGGGCGCCTCCGGCCGCGTCGATCAGCGCGAGGTTGATCGGGCTGCCCGCGACGCCGGCCGGCGCTGCGGCCACAACCGACCCGCTCACGCTATAAAAAGCGCCCTCACTATCCTTCGCCGTCACGGTGATGGTGTGGCCCGCTGCGAAGGTGACGTTGCCGATCGACCAGGTCTCGGCCTGATTGGCGGGCGAGTAGCTGATCGTGATCGCGGCAAGCGTTGTGGTGTTGTCGACGGCACTGATCGTGACCGCGCCGGTAAATCCGTCCAATACGCTGCCGGTTACGTCATGACCGCTCGCGGAGGCGCCGAGCGAACTCAGCTGCAATGGGAAGGTTGTCCCGGACAGGGTCGCGGCATTCAAATTTGCCGA
>WNFD01005180.1_pt1 | contig 15755 bp, 11 predicted proteins | sample 5400491 | NCBI WGS metagenome assembly WNFD01 (sample SAMN13153343, study PRJNA577476) | soil metagenome | isolation source: 120 cm saprolite under Douglas fir tree site 2 hole 2 replicate 2 | place: USA:California | collected 2015-04-18 | reverse complement strand
GTTTCCGGATCAGCCTGCCCAAGGGGATCGCCCACGTCCGCGAAGAATTGCGTGAGCGCCGCTCCGACGACATCCCGGTCTGGCGCGATCGCCGGGCGTTGTCCGGCGACCCGGTTTCGATGCTGCGTGCGAAGGTCGGAACCGACAGCGAAGAAAAGCAGATGCAGGGCCCACCCGAGGAAGCGGTGGGGTTGGGGAAGAGGAGAATCCTGGTTGTCGAAGACGACGCGGCGATGCGTCGATTCTTGATCACCATTCTGCGACAACAGTACGCCGTGTTCGAGGCCGCCGATGGCAGGGAGGGGCTGGAGTGGGCGCGTCAGCACTCTCCCGATCTCGTTCTTTCCGACGTGGTGATGCCCCAGATGTCCGGGCTGCAACTCACCGAAGCGCTCAAGCGTTTTGAGCAGACGGCGGACATCCCCGTCATCCTCCTCACCGCGCGGGGGGAACCGGACAATGCCGCGGACGGTTTGGGACATGGTGCCAACGACTACGTCCCCAAGCCATTCTCACCTCGAGAGCTGCTCGCCCGGATCGAGACCCAATTGAGGCTTCGGGATGCGGCCCGTGCGCTCGCGGAGAACGAGCGCCTGGCTTCGCTCGGATTGCTCACCTCCGGATTCGCTCACGAGGTTCGCAATCCGCTCAACGGATTGCTCAACGCGCTCGAGCCGTTGCGCAACGCGATCAAGGAAGGGACTGGGGCTGGGGACGCAGAGGTGGAGGAGCTGGTGCGGATGATTCAGGAATGCGGACAGAGGATCAATCACCTGTCCGACTCGCTGCTCTCGTTTGCCCGCCCAAGCCAGGCCTTCGGACCGGTGAACGTTCCAGACTCCCTGGATGGCACGCTTCAAGTGCTCGGCTGGCGGATGCCGCCAGAAGTCAAAATCGAAAAGAATTACCGGTGCCGCGAGCCGATCTTCGGAGATGCCGGAACGCTCAACGAAGTCTGGCTGAACATGCTCGACAACGCGCTGCGCGCGGTTGGCGACTCGGGCACGATTGCAATCGGCACCGAGCGGGTGAACAACAATCTGCTCGTCACCATCGTCGACTCGGGCTGCGGGATTCCCAGAGACAAGATCCGCCACATTTTCGAGCCATTCTTCTCGACCCGGCCGGCGGGAGAGGGCGTTGGGCTGGGGCTCGCCCTTTGCCACCGAATTGTCCTGCGGCACGGCGGACAGATTCGCGCCTACAGCGAACCGGGTCAGGGCACTCGTTTCGAAGTCGACTTGCCGCTCCCGCGGCCGACGGCCGTCGCCAAGCTGGAGGAAGGGGCAAAGACGCGAACGATGAGTTGAGTCTCGGCTTGGATTTTCCGAACGGAGTGCCGAAGTCGCATGGAATAGCGCAGAGGGGGAAAGATGCTGGGAACGAACCAGGGAACGGTCGAGCGCGAAGTCGAAGGGCGCCAGTCCGTTCCCAACGTCCTCGTCTTCAATTCGGACGAGACGGAGCTGATGAACTGGATTGAGCTGCTCTCACCCGTGTGCCGGGTCCGATCGGCGTCGACCGTGGAAAGTCTTGAACGGGAGCTCGACGACCCGCAAACCACCGTTCTCGTCTGCCGCTGGCAGGATGGCCTTCTCGAGCAGGTCCAGGCGGCGGGGCACCCGGTCCGGGTCATTCACTATGGCGCCACGATTCCGGATGGAATCATCGAAGCCGCAGCGGCGGGTTGCCAGGTTCTCATCCTCGACAGACTGGAAGAGCTGCCGGCCACCGTGTCCCGGCTGATCTCGCCCAGGTCCACCTCCTGGCGCCATCGGCTGGAGGGACTCACTTTAAGCAGCGGGCTGTCCACGGAATCGTATCGGCTGCTGGAGCTTTCCAACGAGGGCTTTTCATTTCGGGTAGCGCCGGGCCAGGGAATCGAAGACCTCCTTCCCGGTGCCGTGCTCGATGAGCTGGTAATCAGACGCGGGGTCGAATGCGGTCTGGCCCGCAGCACCGCCATCGTTCGCCACATCGGGTTGCTCGATTCGCCCCCCGGCTCCTATTCGGTCGGTTGCGCGTTTCGGCGCCCCAAGCGCGGTGATGCCGATTCGGTCGTGCCGGTCCGGGATCGCGCCTGGTGCGCCGCCTTGTTGCGGACCGCGCTCGGAAGCAGCGGCATTCTCCTGGAGACGATCGACGACTCCGGACTTCCCACCCACTGTTCGGGGGGCGTGGTGGCCGGCAACGTGGGCGAATTCACCGTGAATTCCGTGGATCATCCGTTCGCGGAGCTCGACGTGGTCCGCGGGCGGTTCGAGCTGGGGGGCAGCGTTTATCGATTCCACGCCACCGTCGTTGCCCGCGCCCCACTCACCCTCCGCATCCCGCGGGTGATCGAGGAGACTCAGGGGCGCACCTCTCCCCGGTGCCAACCCTGTGCGCCCGAACCGATGGTCGTCGAGCTGATCTCTCCCCTTCTTTTCGGGCCGGCGGTCAAACTGGTTCGCGACATCAGTGGATCGGGGTTCTCCTTCGAAATAGACGCCGAGGCAGAGCTCTTTCCGCCGGGCATGCGCTTCAGGCGGATCGAGCTTCGTTCCGGCGATCAGAAGATTGGCTGCCGGGGGCAGGTCCGGAATCTCGCTCGCATCCCGGAGCGGCCTCGCGTCCTTCGCTGCGGCGTCGAGTTCGAGGCGCTCGATGAGTCCGCACGCGTTCGACTCGCCGAGCTCATCATGCGCAGCTGTTCAAGTCGGTGGCGTTCATGCGCGACCAGGAGATCGTGGGGTACGCCTCAGGTCTGCGCGCCTATCGAAACACCTGGATGAACCAGCACCTTGCCGCTGCCGCCGGAGGCCGTGGTGGCCGGTTGCTCAATTTCGGCGTCTATTTCAGTCAGAACGTCGACCTCGAATACTGCAAGATTTTCTATCGCCCGGAGAACCGATGGCCAGCCCGGGTATTCGGAGGCTTCGCGCGAAACATCTCGGATCCCCAGATCTCCGACTTGCGGCTCTTCTCCTATTTCACCCTCCCCACGGCCGATTCCGATCTGATCCCCGCGGTACCGGGAATCGAGGTGGTGGAAGCGGACGCGGACCAGCTTGCCATCGCCGAGCGCCATTTTGTCGCCAAGGAAAGAGGACTGATTCTGAAGGCGAATGACCTGACCCGCAGCGGGCTGCAGCTTTCGGAGCTCGATCGCGAGTTCGCCGAGATCGGTCTGCAGAGGCAGCGGCGGGTCTTGTTCGCGTCGGAACGCGGCGTTCCGGTCGGCTTTGCGCTGGCGGAGCTGTCCTCGCCGGGGCTGAATCTCTCAGAATTGCTGAGCTCGTTCACCCTCCACCTCCTCGAAGGTGTCGAGCGACGGCACGAGGTCGAGCGCGCACTGCTGCGCTCGGCGCTTGAATTCTATCGGAAGGCCGGCCGGACTTTTGCGGTCGGCCTGGTCGAACCCGATCAGCTCGCCCGGTACCAATACCTGCCCCTGGGATCGGTCAAGCGTTACGCCTGTTGGACCTGTCACCGCTCGGCGTATCTGCGATTCTGCGATCACATCGAGCGGATTATCCGATCGCTCAATGCTCGAGAGGCGGCGCGCACATTGCGTCAGACGCCGGATCGAGAACAGCTGGTGGCTCGGTCAGGCTGATCGATGCGACGACGATCCCTCAAATCGCCCGGCCGATCCACCGGCCGCGTCGCCAAATCCCGCGCCGCGCCTCTTCGAGCGTCGCCCAAGCCGCGGCAGTATCTGATGGAGAGCGCCCTTGAGGCAGAGCGCCTGGAGGCGAAGACCGATTCGAAGAGCGTCCGCCACCGCCTCGAGCTCGTCGGTTTGCGTCCGGGGATGCGCGCGCTGGACGCCGGGGCGGGGACCGGGGCGGTCGCCCGGGTGATGGCGGAGATGGTCGGACCCACCGGCGAGGTGATCGCGCTCGATTTTTCCCTAGACAGGATCCGCCACGGTTCTCGGCTCGCCAAAGGATCGTGCGTCCACAACCTGAGCTTCGTCGTGGACGATTTGTACAGCCCGGGCCTCCGGGAGAAGTCCTTCGATTTCGTCTGGTGCGAGTTCATCTTCGAATACCTCGCTGATCCAGACGCGGTGCTCGCCCAGCTCGCGGCGCTGGTTCGGCCGGGCGGCAAATTGGTGGTCGGCGACCTCGACGGGAACGGCACGTTTCACTATCCGATCTCGCCCGAATTGGAGAGCTCGGTTGGAAAGTTGCAGGAGGCGCTCGAGGGGTCCTTCGACCCTTATGCCGGCCGAAAGCTCTACCACCGCTTCCATAAGCTTGGCTTGGTGCCCAATTCGGTGCACCTGCTTCCCTATCATCTTTACGCCGGGAGCATTCCCGCCGGAGAGCTCATGAACTGGAAGGCAAAGCTCGGCGCGCTTCGAGCCCGGGCCCCTTCGGCGGTGGGTGGAACGCAGGCGTTCGACCGGCTCGCCAAAGGGTTCCTGGATTTGTTGCGGAGCCCGGAAGTGCTCACCTACAGCGTGCTATTCCTCGTCGAATGGACGCGACCCTGAAAAACTGCTGCGCAGCCCACCTGCTTCGTTGCGGTCCCCCTGGCGTGCTCACGTACTGCCTCGTACGCTCCGCGCGCCAGGTCCCACCGCGCCTCGCATCTGGGCTTGCTCGCGACGTTTTTCAACGCCCTTTCAGGGCGCTAGTCAGAGCTGGGTCCAGAACTTGGCGATCGCCGCGTTTCGGCTCTCCACGTCCAGCCGCTGAAGGATGTGCGTGACGTGAAGCTCCACCGTCCGCTCCGCGCATCCCAACTTCGCCGCGATTTGGCGATTCGAGTCGCCGGTGACCAGCTGGGCGAAAACCTTCGCCTCCTGACCGGTGAGCTTCCAGCGGTGCACCGCGATCGCCAACCGATCGATGTCGGTTCCGTTCTGCGCGCGTTGGACGGCCAGGTAGTGCACCACGTTTCCGTATGTAAAGAGCGGACTGATCTCGAAATCCGCGCTGGGGGTGGGCTCGCCCAGGCTCTGCCAGAGCAGCTGCACCGCGTCGCCGCCTCCGGATTCGATCAGCGCGCGCGCCCTGGCATTCGATCGCTCCACCGCTCCGGTGGCGCTGATGATGAACGCCGCGCTGGAAATGTTCTCCAATGCCGCCTGGACCGCGAGGTCTTGCATCCGCGATCGCGCCAACCATCCACTTGCAACTTCCAGTGATCTCATATCCCGACCTCGCTTCGATGACGCCGTTGCGTTTGAACCTCGATCACAACTTGCTCCAGAACTTCGCGATCAACGCGGCGCGGCTTTCAACGCCGGCCTGGCGGAGGATCTTGGTCACATACAGCTCGATCGTGCTCTCCGCGCACCCCAGCTTGGCGGCGATCGACTTGTTCGCATCTCCTTGCACCAGGCGCGAGAGGACCCGCGTCCCTCGGGGGCGCAGCCTCCAGAGCGTCGCCGCCTGGTCAAGCCTGGTGGCGTGCTCTCGGGCCACGGGCCTCTGGACGGCGAGGTAATGATCCGGCGACCCCGCCCCGCTGAGCCGGGTCAAATCGTAGGGTGACGAACCCGGACCCTCCGCCACCAAGCTCTCGCGCAGCGATTGTTCCAGCTGCTGCCAATCCGCGCTGGCGAGCACCCGGCCCGCCGAGTTGGTGTGCACGATGGCTCCCGCACCGGTGACCAGGAAAGCGGGTCCGGCCACCTTCTCCAAGACCAGGTCGAGTGCCCCGGCGTTGAACGCGGACTTGCCGACCAGCCGCTCCACTTTGAGTCGCTTCTGCAATGCCGGGATCAGTGCTCGCAGTAGCTCCCGCTGTTCTTCGCTTGCCGGCGTCGGTAGGAAGATTCCAAGCCAGGCCAGAAGCGACGAGCCATCGCAGATCAGCGCGCGGAGGATGAAGTCGTCCTGCACCCCCGCGGAGACCAGGAGCTGCTCCGCCGCCTGGCGGTCACTCTCCTCCAAAAGCCGGAGGTTGAGCGAAAGATGGATCGGTCGCCCGCGGTTTGCCTTCTTCACCAAGACCCCAGCGGGCGGGATGCGGAGCAAGGGCGGAAGGGCGAGGGCGACATTCCGTTGATTGGGCTCGGGCTTGGCCGGATTGAACAGCAATGGCGCCTTCCCCGAGGCAAGCAGGCGATTGAAGTCCAGGGTCAGCTTCCCGTTCGGGTCACCGCCGTGCGAATGCAGAAAAGCCAGCGAGACTCGACCCTGATCGACGGCGACGCCGAACGCCAGCGTCTTTTTGGCGCCGAAAAGGTGGCCAAGCTCCTGGACTACATGGGCCAGCGCCTCCGACTCGTCCTCTCGGACGACTTCCAGAAACGCAATCAATTCTTGTATTTGTTTGTTGGTGTCGGTCACGCCGCACCACTTGTGCAACTTTCAAGCCCATCTCAACCCCCGGATCCCTGGAAGCGGACGGCCAGGTAATTGTCTTCAAGCCGCAAGAGAGCGGAGGGCGGTTTACGCGAAGCCAAAACCTCGTCGGACGGTCCCGAAGGGGTCGAGGCATCGGGCGCCGCGGGAGGAGCGCGCATCGTGGCGCGAACGGGTCGTTGGCGGCTTAGCCCGATGGCCCGTCGAGGGGAGTCAGCCGGCCGCTTTTCATCTCGCACCAAAGGGCATCCGCACCGGCAGCGTTGGCGACGAGACTTTGGGTCGTGGTGGTCAGGAAAACCTGAGCTCCGCTGCGGGACACGTAGCTCATCAGAAACGAGTTGCGCTCAGGATCCAGCTCGCTGGAGACGTCATCCAGCAAGAGAAGAGGAAGAAAGCCGAGCGCTTGATGGAGGTTTTCGATCTCGGCGATTTTCCAGGCAAGGACGAGCGCCCGCTGTTGGCCCTGGGACGCGTAGCTTCTCGCGGCATGTTCGCCGATCCTTATCTCCAGATCGTCGGCGTGCGGACCCACCGAGGTAAACCCGCGCTCGGTATCGCGCGGCGTTCGGTCTCGGAGGGCCGTTCGAAGCGCGGTTTCCAGCAGCGGCTCGGTCTCCTCGGCCAGGCCGGGATCCAGATGCGAGAGGACGCATCGGTATTGCGCCGGATCATCGCTGCGACCAATCTCGGCAAACGCTTTTTCGGCGCGCGGAGAGAGCTCTTCGAGGAGCGCCTGCCGGCGCGTCCAAATCCTGGCTCCGAACCGGGCGAGCGTTTCGTCATAGACCTCCAGATACAAAGGGGCCGCCCCCTCCCTGAGCAGGCGATTGCGGCTTTTCAACGCCCGCGCATAGACACGGGACTCCTTGAGGAAGGCGGGAAAGCGGTTGAACACCGCCCGGTCCAGAAATCCGCGGCGACCTTCCGGGCCTCCCTTGACCACCGCGAGGTCGTCGGGCGTGAACGCGACCACCGACACTCCTCCGAAATAGTCTTCCAGGCTCGAGGTCTTCTTGTCGTCGACCGAGGCCCGGCGTGCCCCGTCGGTGACGCAGACGCTGATCTCCCGCTCCGCGCCGCGAAGGAGGAATCGCCCGGAAACGCGCGCCTGGCTCGCGCCGAAGCGGATCAGCTGGGAGAGCTTCGCCGCGCGCAGCGGCTTCAAGGTGGCAAGAAAGTAGATTGCCTCCAGAAGATTGGTCTTGCCCTGGCCGTTCTGGCCCACCGCAATCGTGGCCCGCGCCGACGGCCTGAGCTCGAGCTTTTCCAGATTCCGGAAATCGGAGATAACCAGTGCCAGCAGTCGCACGTGCCGTACATACCGCTGATAAGGCGAGGAGCGACCCGGTTTCTACGCACAGGGTTCAGCGGCGCAGGTTCGAGCCCTCGGAATCCTTCCGTCCCGCGGCGTTACTCAACTCTCCCCATGCGCAGACACTCTTTGCCGCTCTGCGGCGCCCGGTGAAGCGCCCTGCGCTCCTCCGGGAGCGCTGGGATACCCCCGACGGCGACTTCGTGGACATCGACTTTCTGTCCGCGCCCGCCCAGGCTCCTCATCTTCTCATCCTGCATGGCCTGGAAGGATCGGCGAAGGCCTCCTACGTCTCGGAGCTGCTCCGAGGCGCCCAGCAGCGGGGCTGGGGCGCAGCGGCTTTGAATTTCAGGGGCTGCAGCGGAGAACAGAACCGGCTGGCTCGTTTCTACCACTCCGGCGATACCGGCGACGCGCTCTTCGTCGCCAGCCGATTGCGGTCCCGGATCCGCGGTCCGTTGTTCGGGGTGGGTTTTTCGCTCGGGGGAGACGTTCTGCTGGTGGCGCTCGCCCGCTCCGGCAAGGACGCGCCCCTGGATGCGGCGGTGGCGATCAGCGTTCCGTATGACCTCGCCGCTTGTGCCCGCGCCCTGGACTCAGGGACCGGGCTCTATCGCCTCTACCGCCTTTGGTTTCTCCGCTCGCTGCGTCGTAAAGCCTTGCGCAAGCTGCGAGAGCATCCCGGGATCTTCGACGGGCGGCGGGTGGGCGCGACGCGGGGTATCGAAGCTTTCGACGCCGCCGTGACCGCGCCGCTGCATGGCTTTCGCGATGCCGCCGATTACTACGCGCAATCATCTTCCGGCCCGCTCCTCGGGCAGATTCGCCGTCCCACCCTGCTGATCAACGCCAAGGACGATCCTCTGGCGGTGTCTCCGCTTCCCGACGGCGCCTTCGACAATCCTTCGCTGACGGCCGTCCAGCCTGATCACGGTGGCCACGTGGGTTTCGTTGCCGGCTCGATCCTGCATCCGCGGTACTGGGCCGAGCGAATCGCGCTGGAATTCCTCTCGACATTTCGCTGAGGCGCAGCTTCGCCCCGGTTGCTTCGAACCTTGCCGGCGAATGGCAATCCTGGCTATGACGTCGGTCCAAACGCCCGCCGGTCACGGGGACGCTCACCGGAGACATCCATGCGGATCTTGAGTCTCGCCATTTTGCTGCTGGCCCATTCCGTTTGGGGCGCAGATTCGGGGCCCGTCGTATTGAAGGCTGCCCGCATGTTCGACGGAAAATCCGACCAGCTCCTGACTCCGGGAATCGTGGTGGTGGCGAACGGCAAGATCACCGCCGCCGGACCCAAGGCGCAGATTCCGCCGGGCGCGCGGGTGGTGGATCTGGGAGATGCGACGCTGCTCCCCGGTTTCATGGACGCTCACACCCATCTGACGATGGAGTTTTCAAAGGATTGGAAACAGGATCGGATCGACAGCTTCGAGCTCAGCATCCCGGAACGAACCCTCGCCGGGGTGGAGCGCGCGCGAAAGACGCTCCTTGCCGGATTCACCACCGTTCGCGACCTCGGTGGAGAGGAGCTGATGGACGTGGGGATGAGAAATGCGATCCGCAAGGGGACGATCATCGGTCCACGAATGCTCGTCGCTACCCACTCGATCAGCGCCACCGGTGGACACGGCGACACGGTGCACGTCCGAAGAGGCTTGCTGGCGCGTGAGAGCCCAGAAGAGATCATCGATGGCCCGGACGCGGCGCGGGCCGCGGTGCGGCGAAACATCAAGTACGGCGCCGATGTGATCAAAGTACACGCCACCGGTGGCGTTCTCTCGCTGGCGGACGAAGTCGACACGCCCCAGCTCACCCAGACCGAGCTCGACGCCTTGATCGACGAAGCCCACGCATTGAGAAAGAAGGTCAGTGCGCATGCGCATGGGGCGACGGGAGCCAAGCGGGCCATCCGCGCCGGGGTCGACTCGATCGAGCACGGCTCATTCCTCGACGACGAGGCGCTCACCTTGATGAAGGCCAAAGGGACCTACTTTGTCCCGACCTTCATTCCCCTGAAATTCCTCGGGGCCCACCTGGACACCTTGCCGCCACCCACGGTCCCCAAGGCGAAGGCAGCGATCGCGCACCATTCGATCAGCTTCAAGGGCGCGCTCGCCAAGGGCGTGAAAATCGCTTTTGGCACCGACGCCGGGGTCTATCCGCACGGACAGAACGCGCAGGAGTTCGGCTACATGGTCGAGGCAGGGATGCGGCCAATCGATGCGCTCAAGTCATCGACCTCGGTCGATGCGGAGCTGTTGGGCATCACCGACCGGCTCGGCACCCTCGAAGCGGGCAAGCTCGCCGACGTGGTCGCGGTTCCCGGCGATCCGGTCGCGGACATCCATCAGACGGAGAAGGTGTTTTTCGTGATGAAGGAAGGCGTGGTCTACCGGAACGATCGCGCGGCGGGCGGAGCGCAGCAGCTCGCCACCCAGGCGCGCGAGCAGTAGATGACCCTTCTTTCGCGAAATCCAGCGATTGTCGGGGGGCGCATCAAGTTGTAGGTTCCGGTCACTTCATCGAAGGGGAGCATCTATGGCACAGCGGCCGAGCAGTTCGCAGGCATTGGTGATTCGAGCAGCGTTCGTTTCCGTCTTCCTGTCGGTCGGGGCATTCGCTTCAGAGATGGCCCCCGCCGTCGAGGGTCAGTTGATCGTTCGATTCAAGGACGGCATCTCGAAACAGGCCATCGACAGCGTCAATCAATTCATGGGCGGAGTCGCGCGGCCGTTAACTTCCGCGGATTCGCAATTGTTCGTCATCGATTTGCCGCAAGGCATGGACAACGCCTCTGCTTTGAACATCTACGGCAATCTGGGGAGCGTTCAGTACGCTGAAGAGAACTTCATTTATCAGCCGGTCGCGTACCCCGACGATCCGCTCTATCCCCAGCTCTGGGGGTTGCCCAAGATTTCCGCCCCCGACGCCTGGGACATCACCACCGGAGATCCATCCGTGGTGATCGCCGACACCGATACCGGGGCCGACTACAATCACGTCGATCTCGCGGCGAATGTCTGGATCAATACGGGTGAGATTTGTGACAACGGCATCGATGATGACAACAACGGTTACATCGACGACTGCATCGGCTGGAACTTCTTCAACGGGAACAACGATCCAATCGACCAGACCTCGCTCGGCGGTGGCCATGGGACCAACACCGCGGGGATCATGGGCGCCGTGGGCAACAACGGGATTGGGGTCACCGGCGTGATGTGGAATGCGCAGATCATGATCTTGAAGATGGGAAATGGGTCCTTTCCGCTGACCGCGATCATTCCGGCGATCGACTACGCCTGGCAGAACGGCGCCCGAATCATCAATGCAAGCTGGGGCGGCCGCGGCACCAGCACCTCGATGCGAGACGCGATTCAGCGGGCCAACGACGCAGGTGTTTTGTTTGTAGCTGCCGCGGGAAACAATGGCACCAACAACGATGTGATTCACTTTTATCCTTCGGACTACGACGTCCCGAACATCATTTCGGTCGCGAACACGACTCAGCTTGACCTTCTTCGCACCGCGAACCCGGAACCCTCGAACTGGGGGCCCAACACCGTCCACCTCGGCGCGCCAGGGACCAACATCATCAGCACCTACCCTGGAGGTCGATACGTCGCTTTCGTGGGAACCTCTCAAGCGGCTCCGCATGTGGCGGCCACCGCCGGTTTGATCTTGAGCGTCAATCCGAATTTGAGCGTCGCGGACGTGAAGGACATCATCCTCAGCTCGGTCGACCCGATAGCTGCGCTGCAGGACAAGGTGATCACCGGTGGCAGGTTGAACGCGGGCGCGGCGTTGCAGATCACTCCGCCCCCTTAGCTGACTGACTTACAAATACACCGTTGCACGTCCCGCCCGCGTGGATGTGTGGGAGGGATTGGGTGTCTTCGCGGTGTATCATTCTGGCTCGGCCGATTTCTGGAGCTCTGAATGACGAAGCGCCTCGCTTGGGTGATTGGCGCCCTTGTTGTATCAACTTGGGCCGCCTGCAACTGCGGTCATGACCAGGGTGTCCCGTGCAATTCCGTCTCGGATTGCGCGGCGGGTCAGTCATGCGTGGCCGGATTGTGCGGCGTCGGTGACGGCGGCACGGATGGTGGCGGCACGGATGGCGGCGGTACGGACGGGGGCGACGGCGGCCCGAGCGATGCCGGCTGCGTCAACTTCGAATGCCAACAAGTTGGTTGCCCGGATGGCGGATCGACGACCTTGACCGGAAAGGTCTACGACCCCAGCGGCCAGGTCCCTCTCTACAATGCGGTGGTTTACGTCCCCAACGGACAGACCCAGGCGTTTACCCCTGGGGTGAGCTGCGATCGCTGCGGAGCGGTCACCACCGGTTCGCCCCTGGTGAGCACGCTCAGTAGACCGGATGGAACGTTCTCCCTCCAGAATGTTCCCACCGGAAACAACATTCCGTTGGTGATCCAGATCGGTCGGTGGCGCCGCCAGATAACCATTCCCGCAGTGCCCGCTTGCGCGAGCACGCCGATCACCGATGTGAATATGCTGCGCATGCCTCGAAATAAATCCGAGGGAGATATTCCGCAGATGGCCATTGCCACCGGCAATGCCGACCCGTTTGAGTGTCTGCTGCGCAAGATGGGCATCTCCGACTCCGAGTTCACCGCTCCCACCGGGAACGGACGGGTCCACTACTACCGCCAAAACGGAATCGACACCTCGCCTCCGGCGCCAGCCGGCAGCACGCTCTGGTCCGATGCGGGAACGCTGAGGAACTACGACGTGGTGCTGCTGCCCTGCGAAGGCGCGGAAAATGTCAAACCCACTCTGGCCACGCAAAACATCATTGATTACACCGCCGCGGGCGGCCGCGTTTTCACGACCCACTACGGATATGTCTGGGTTGCCTTCGCCCAGAATCCGTTCCCGACCACCGGCGATTGGAGGCCGGATCCGAACCAGACCGGCAATCCCCCGGATCCCTTTACGGTGACGGTCGATCAGTCGTTCCCCAAGGGGAGCGCCTTCGCGCAATGGTTGCAGAATGTGGACGCCGGAACGACGCTGGGCTCGATCGACGTGCACGAAAGCAGGCACGACCTCTGGGGCGCCGATGGTGGCTCGACGCGATGGCTCTATGGCCAGGTTTCAGGCACCCCCTCGGTGCAACACATGACCTTCAACACGCCGGTGAATCCGCCAGGGCAGGCCGACGGCGGTGCCGGCCTTCAGTGCGGTAGAGTGGTCTTCAGCGATTTCCACGTCAGCACGTCGGCTCTCACCGGCCAACCAACCTTCCCCGCCTCTTGCCGGGTCGCCCCGCTCAGTCCCCAGGAAAAGGCATTGGTGTTCATGCTCTTCGACGTGTCCTCCTGCATCCAGAGCGATGGCGTTGCCCCAACCATTTGCGCCGGCGTTCGCCAGAGCTGTGGGGACAGCAATCCCTGTTGCACCGGGTTGATCTGCAAGGCCCCCTCAGGGCAGGTTTGCGCCCGCGGCGAAACGGATTGCCACTGCGGCGCGCTCCTCAATTGAGGCTGGAGATCGGAGCCAGCTGAGGCGTTGTTTCTCAGCCGGCTCGGAGCAAAGCCGGCGAGACCCGGCGGCGAGGAGCCAACCGTCGCGCGGTGGACCCGTGCTCCCTCGCCAGGCGCTTCGCCTCAGCCTGTTGCCGAGACTGGGATGTTGCATGGGCGCAACGCCCTGCGAGCTGAAAGTTTCATCCGCGTAACCTCAGAGCTTGAGCGCGGGAGAAACCTGGCCAGTTCCAATTGGATCAAGCCGAAACGATCCTTGGCGTACTGCGTGCAAGAAGCTCCAGGGCCCCACTAGGTAACCGGGGAGATTGGACCCTGGGTGGGCCCCAAGGTCCTCACGCCTGCGGCCCAAGTCACTTGTCGCAGGTGACGTCGTTGTAGGTGTTGTAGGGCGAGCCGGCGGCCGAGGCTGTATCGCTGTTGCCGCAGGAAGCCGCGTTCACCACGCTCACTGAGGAGACGTACCAGCTGTCGATGCCCACCGTCTCCGAATCGATGTCGCCCGCCGCGGTACCGATAAAGTCGCAGGTGGGGCAGGAGCCGGCATTGATCACTCCCGCCGTTCCCGGATCCGAGCCGCCGGCCGCGTAGGTTGGAAGCAGTGACATGCTCGAGAATTTGAACAAGTCCACCGTGACGCAGGTGTCGAGGCCCGTCGTATCCCTGACCGGGGTCGCCGTGCTTCGGTCTTCCTTGACGGCGCAGGCCGTGCTCAGGCGGTACCCGTAGCGGTTACCGCGCTCGGGCGAGAAGCCGATTTCGTCGACCAGCGCGCTGTATCGATCTTTCTCCTGATAGAAGGACCGCTCCGCGGTGAAGAGCGACTTGAGATTGGACTTTGCCTCGCCTTGTTTCGAGCGCGCCTGGAAGCGGATGAAGTTGGGAATTGCGATCGCCGCCAGGATGCCGATGATGGCGACCACGATCATCAATTCGATGAGGGTGAAACCACGGGGCTTGCTCCGCTTTGACATTGGAGTTCCTCTCAAGATGAGTTGCAAACGTTAAGACAGTGCTTGGCGCCACCAGCGTGAGCCGTTGCCTAGATTTTACTCTCCGCCAGATAGAACACCGAATTACAGATAGAACACCGGATTACAGATAGAACACCGGATTACGAATCTTGTTGCGGTGACATTCTCGTCAGATCCACCCACATCCGTCGCCGAGCGACCCGGGATGGTGGAAGATCCGAGCAGCTGCGCCGCATCCCGCGCGCATATCCGAAGCGTTGAAGGCGTTCCTCGGCGGCGACGTGAGAGCGCAGCCGACACCCCGAGGATCGCAAGCGACCACGTGACATCGTATCGATCGGCTGTCTCTGCTCGGGCATTGGGAAGGGGCGCCGACCCGCGTCGGTGCTGAAGGGCCGGAACGCTCGCCTCGGCGCGCCCGAGCCGCCTACTTCGTTCATCAGAGACCTTGCGAGGAGTACGGGACTTGAAACCTCCGAGGAAGGTACATCCTCGCCGAGCCTGACAGGTAAGGCCGCGGAATCTGTGGCGTCCGAAGCACCATCGCCCGTTCCGTCCGGAGCCTCGGCCGGGCCACCTGTCACACTGTCACACGACCTCATCGGCGAGGGACTCGAGAACGCGCGCCAAACTTGGACCCGAGATGCCGATCCGAAGGTACTCCGGAGAGCGTTGCTCGATTTGCTGCGCCGGCTGGAGGGGAATGAATGATTCGCGACTACATCGGGAATGGTGCGGGAACCGACCTGGCTGGCCGCAGCGCTTGCGGGAACGTCGACCAGGCGGTCCAAGGTGCCCAGCCCTTCGCTTCGCGCGTCCTGGGCCGAATGCGGCGATCTGATCGCTCGACACGCCTGGAGGGCGAATGAGGCTCACCCCGCGCCAGCAACGCTTTGTCGACGAGTACCTGCTCGACCTCAACGGCACCCAGGCCGCAATTCGGGCCGGCTACAGCGTCAACGGGGCGGAAGTCCAAGGATCGCAGCTATTAAGCAACCCTAAGGTCAAGGCGCGGGTGGATCGCGCCCTTGCCCAACGCGCCAACCGCATCCAGGTCAAGCAGGACGACGTGGTTCGCGAGCTGTTGCGCATCGCCATGGCCAACCCAGCCGACGCCTACGACGCCAACGGGGCGCTCTTGCCCATCCGCGAGATGCCTGAGAACCTTCAACGGGCCATTTCCGGAATCGAGGTTGAGGAAATCTACAGCGGCCGAGGCGAGGAGCGGGTCAAGATTGGCGAGGTTCGCAAGGTCAAGTTCTGGGACAAGCCGCGAGCGCTCGAGATGCTGGGCAAACACGTTGGACTGCTCCGCGACCGGACCGAAGAGAACAAGCCGACTGCGGTGTTCAACCTGGTCATCAACGGTATTCGAGCGATGCAGAAGGAATTGCCAACGGTGGACGCGAAGGCGCTGCCGGCGCAGACCATCGACAGGGGAACCGGGACTTGACCGGCAACGTCAACCTCTCGCCTACCCTCGGCGCCCTGCTTCACAGCAACGCCTTCGTCCGCTGCGTCGTCGGCCCCATCGGCAGCGGCAAGACGAGCGCGTGCATCCTGGAGATTCTGCGCCGCGCCCGCGAGCAGGCGCCGGGCAAGGACGGCATCCGCAGAAGCCGCTGGGCGGTCATCCGCAACACCT
>WNFD01006602.1_pt1 | contig 15756 bp, 13 predicted proteins | sample 5400491 | NCBI WGS metagenome assembly WNFD01 (sample SAMN13153343, study PRJNA577476) | soil metagenome | isolation source: 120 cm saprolite under Douglas fir tree site 2 hole 2 replicate 2 | place: USA:California | collected 2015-04-18 | reverse complement strand
TCTCAGAGGACTAGAGGGGCCGCCCTCACGTACCTGCAGCGGAATATGATCAATTTCTATCCGGAACGGGCGGATATTGTCAAAGAAGCCGAAGAGATAGCGGCTGAACTTGGTGGGAAGCTGCAGCCTCCCCACCTCTCCTGGAAATACTCGTGGATCAGGGCGATACTTGGGTGGCAAGCAGCAAAGGACACTGCCATTGAGATGCGAAAGCTTCGCTGGTCAATTGAGGAATTGTTTGACAAGCTGGCATTCCGTTTGAAGGGCCGAGACAAACCGTTGGCGTGTCCGGAATCACAAGCCTTCTCCCCTTCGAAAGAAAAGTCTGACCATCATTAGTTGCAATAGTCACCTCTGATTGCCGGCTTAAAGAAAATATCGTGTTCTCAGCCGGATGTCGTATGCCTTTAAGTCGTCTTGCTGTGGATTCGCTAGATCTCAGGCAATGCCCTTCAAAATCGATCCTGCTGCCCGTTCCGCGGCCATTATCGGGTCAAGTGCCGCCACGCTCGCAATCATTTTGGTGGCAGGCCTTTGGCCGTTTCATTCGCCCAAGAATGACGTGACCTGGCTCGCCGGGGAAAATGGAATCCGCATCGGCAATCACGGTTGCCTCCTGAGCGCCGGCCCAGTACGGGCTTACGATTCCAAGGACGATAGTTCGGGCAGCCTTGAGTTATGGATCAAGCCCGCTCTCGCAACCAAAGGGCGGAGGACGATCCTGGCGTTTGAGGGCCCGGGCGATGATGCAACTGCTCTCTCTCTTCAGCAAAATGGAAACACACTGATCATTCAACGCAAGAATACCGATGCGAACGGTGTTCTCCACACGGCAGAGTTCGTACTCAGGGACGCACTTGTTGGAGACTCGCGCACCGAATTAACAGTTACCTGGGGGCCCCACGATACAAAGGTTTATCGTAACGGCATCTTGGCCGTAACCTCGCAACTTACAGGGAACTCGACACCTGTCTTTGCCGGCAGGCTCGTGCTCGGGAATTTTCTGAATGTCGGGGGCACCTGGCTGGGACAGGTATACGGCCTCGCGGTTTACGGCCGTCAGTTGCCGCCGGAAGAAGTGACTTCGCACTACGAGGAGTGGAACGATTTCCACCAGCCGAGGGTGACCCAACAAGAGCAGCCGGTGGCACTCTATTCATTTACAGAGCGCGCAGGCCGGATTGTTCATGACCAACTCGGTTCACAAAACAATCTGCTCATTCCCGAGCGATACTTGGTCCTGCATCCCCAGTTTCTTTCCGTGCCATGGCGCCATTTTCGTTCTACACCGGGTTACTGGAAAGACGTGGCTATCAACATCATCGGCTTTGTCCCCTTCGGATTCTCTTTTTTTGCCTACTTCTCGGCAGTGCGTGTGTCAAAAAAGGCAGCTTTGATTGTCGTTTTATCGGGATTTTTGACGAGCCTTACAATCGAAGTGCTGCAAGCCTGGTTGCCTACCCGGAACTCCGGAATCAATGACCTCATCACAAATACGCTCGGGACAGGACTCGGTGTGCTGCTTTATCGGAGTCCCCTGACCCGACGATTCTGAGCCAATAACTACAAGGAAAATGCCTCTTTGTACTGAATCTTGGACGTGCTATTTCGGCGACGTTGATGGGGCTTGTAGATTGCCGTCCCTTGGGAGACTTGGTACTTTCGGGTAGGCTCATTCGGTCGCTGTGTGCTGCACTCGATCCCGAAATCTCTCCAGGATGCTCGATAGACTTTCGGGCCGCAAAGGTGCACCCGCGCGCCCTATGGGCTCGCGCATGAATTTGACGGAACAGTGTCGATATGAGCCTCCCTGTTCTGTTTTCGGGCCCAGCAGTTTTCGGACACCACAACAAAGGGAAAGGTCTAAGCGCAAATGGCAAAGTGTGACGTGGCGATTATTGGTGCAGGCCCATACGGATTATCGATAGCGGCCCATCTCAAGGCACTCGGAGTGGACTTTCGTATTTTCGGTCATCCCATGCATACCTGGTTGGCGCATATGCCAAAAGGAATGCGGCTGAAGTCAGAGGGATTTGCCTCCTGTTTATATGATCCCGACTCCACGTTCACCCTGGAGGCCTACTGCAAGGAGAAGGGAATTCCCTACTCAGACATTGGTCTTCCGGTTCCGCTCGAGGTTTTCGCAGCTTACGGCCTGGAATTCCAGCGCAGATTCGTCCCGGAATTGGAGCCCAATCTCGTCACCGCGCTCCGCAGATCCGCCGAAGGGTTTCAAATCGGACTGGATGATGGACGACGCCTTTCCGCGCGCAGAGTGGTCATGGCGGTCGGTTTAACACACTATGAAAATATGCCCCCACTTCTTGCGGCACTCGGAGAGAACTTCGCCACCCACAGTGCAAGGCACAATACGGTTGATCAATTCAAAGGACGCGAAGTCGTCGTAGTGGGTGCTGGGGCTTCTGCCCTTGATTTGGCCGCTCTGTTGCACCAGGCCGGGGCTAAAGTTCAAGTTGTCGCGCGCAAACCAGCCATACGCTTCCACGATCCACCGGACAATCTGAAGCCGTCGTTGATCGACCGGCTGCGCACTCCGATAACGGGCATCGGACCCGGCTGGAAATTATTCTGGTGTGCCAACGCGCCCTTGATTTTCCGTCAAATGCCGCAGGAATTCCGGTTCGACAAGGTGAAGAGAATTCTTGGCCCCGCGCCATGCTGGTTTATCAAGGAGCAGGTCGTTGGCAAGATACCCCTGAACGTTAACGTGAGCCTGACCGAGGCGAAGATCCAGAACGGGCGCGTGCACCTTCAACTTACCGATAGCCGGGGTACGAAGAGCACGCTGGTGACGGATCACGTTATTGCTGCCACCGGTTACAAGGTTGATCTTCTGCGACTAACCTTCATGGATTCCGATCTCCAATCGGCGGTGCAGTCCGTTCAACAAACTCCTGTCCTGTCCTCGAACTTTGAGTCTTCTGTCGCCGGTTTGTATTTCGTCGGTACTTCCGCTGCAAATACGTTTGGACCCCTTCTGCGATTTGCTTTCGGAGCCGGATTCACGGCGCGAAGACTCTCCAAGCACCTCGCGAGGTCGGCGGATCACAGTACGATAACGAGCGCACGCAAGGAACAGGTAGTAAGCAGGGAGCAGGACGAAGTGGCCGTCCGATAACCCGGCCAAAGCCGGAGCCTGTAAAACCCTGGATTGCGAGCGACGCTGCTTGCCGTCCCCGGTTACGCGGACACCTTGGCGGTGAAGGTCGTTCCCGGATTTTGATTGGAGCCGGACCAGAAATGAAACAAAGCGATTCAAATTCGGAGTCTCGCGGAGTGGCTGGTCCGAAAGTTTTGCTGACCGCAACGAACAGGTGGCCCAGCACCGCGAGGCTCGCCATCGGCCTGACGAGAGAAGGCTGTCGTGTTTCCGCTGTCTGCCCCAGGCAAGGTCATCCGCTAAACTCCACGAGCGTCGTACAGGAGGTTTTTCCCTACAGTAGCATCCGCCCCCTGGATTCATTGCAGTCCGCCATGGAGGCAATTGATCCCCAGATCGTGATTCCCTCCGATGACCGTGGAGTTCAGCATCTCCACGAATTATATGCGCGCGCACAAAAGTCGGGCTTGTCCGGGAAAGCCATCGCCAAGCTCATTGAGCACTCCCTGGGATCTGCCCAAAACTTCCCGGTAGTGGCAGGACGTTGCGAACTCCTCGAAATTGCCAAGCAAGAGGGGATCCGCGTGCCGCACACCAAGCTTCTAAAAACTTGCGGGGACCTCAAATCCTGGCAAGAAACACATGAACTCCCCTGGGTATTGAAGGGTGATGGAACTTTTGGTGGCCGCGGCGTCAGGATCGCTCAGACTCGCGAGGGGGCCGAATCCTTCTTCCTGGAGCTCGAAGGACTTTTTGGAGGAATGCGGGCCGTAAAGCGCGCCGTCGTTAACCGCGACCCCTTTTGGCTGCGACCCTGGTGGAACAATGTCAGGCCGGCGATTATCGTTCAGTCCTATGTCGTCGGGCGGCCCGCGAACTGCGCCTTCCTGTGTTGGCGGGGAGAACTACTGGCCGGCATCTCCGTTGAGGTAGTTAGCTCCGATGGAATGACGGGCCCCGCCAGCATAGTTCGCATAATAGATAATCCGGAGATGATGCTTGCCGCGGAACGCCTTGCGCGCCGGTTGGGATTGTCCGGGTTTTTCGGTTTGGACTTTATGATTGAGGATGGGGGTGACGCAACCTATCTGATCGAAATGAATCCTCGCTGCACGCCGCTTAGCCATCTGCAACTGGGAGAGGGGCGAGACCTGATCGGAGCGTTGGGGGCCAAACTCTTAGGCCGGCCTGTGGCGGAAACCCCACCCGTTACGGAAAAAGATCTGATCGCATACTTTCCGCAAGCCTGGCACTGCCATAGCGAATTCCTTGATATAAGTTTCCAGGACATCCCGCAGGGCGAGCCCAGGCTGGTCGAAGAACTCATGCGGCCCTGGCCCGACCGTAGCCTGCTCTATCGCCTGGTAGCGAAACTTAGCGGCGCTTCCAGCGGCGCAGAGGCCCCGATACCTGCAAAAGACGGTGCGAGGGTTGTTTGACCTCGAATCTTCCTCGCTTCTTGTTGAGCCATTATTCGCAAGTGCACTTGGGTGTCGTTCTCATCGCTACCTGATCACCACTTTCGAATTCCGAGATGCCGGTGAACTTGCGCTAGAATCCATGTTACCCCGATGAAATGCTACCAGGTTGATCCGATTCAAGACCCGCGATGGGCCACATTTACTGGGCGGCATCCCAGGGCTTCCATATTCCACTCGGTAGCTTGGTTGACGGCGCTCAGCCATACATACGGGTACCAAGCGATAGTCTTTACGACGTCTCCGCCAGTTAAGGAGTTGGAGAATGGCCTGGCGTTTTGCCAGGTAAACAGTTGGCTTACGGGCAATCGCCTGGTGTCGCTGCCTTTTTCAGATCATTGTGAACTCCTGTGCGATTCAGCAGAGCAGTTAGATTTTCTCATTTCTCATTTGCTTTCCGAATTTAAGGTCAAGCAGTGGAAGTATCTCGAACTTCGCCCAGTGAACGCGGGCTTTGACCGCTCAGAGGATTCAGCGGGGTTCACGCCCGCGGGAAGGTTTTTTCTGCACGCGCTCGACCTGCACGGAGATATAGACGAGTTATTCCGAAGTTTCGACAAAGATTCCGTCCAACGCCGCGTCAGGCGCGCGGAACACGCTAATCTGACCGAAAAATGCGGTGCTTCCGAGAGCTTGCTGAAGGATTTTTACGGGCTGCTGGTAATTACTCGCCGCCGTCACCGCATTCCCCCGCCGCCTTACGCCTGGTTCCAGAACTTGATTCGTTATCTGGGAGAGGCGCTCGAAATTCGTTTGGCTTACCAAAAAGAATCTCCCATCGCCGCCATTCTAACGTTGCGGTTCAGGGACGTGGTCTACTATAAGTATGGGTGCTCCGATGTGCGATTCAATCAATTCGGAGCCATGCCCTGGCTTTTGTGGAACGCGATCTCCGCTGCGAAATCGGGTGGGGCAAGCGAATTTGACGTGGGGCGCACGGATGCGAACGATGCGGGACTCCTTGCCTTCAAGAATCACTGGGTCCCGTGCCCGAAGCAGTTGGTCTATTGGAGATTTCCCAAGGGTGCTTATTCCCCACCTTCAACGGAAGGTTGGAAATCAAGATTGGCTGGGCTCGCGTTCTCTAATATGCCGGCCGGAATTTTGGAGTCGGCCGGGAAAATACTCTACCGCCATTTTGGCTAACGGAATTGCTTATGTTCATTTCAAGTCTCTGCGTTGGATGAGTTTTCCAAAACAGAAAGGCCAGGCCGATCCACATCGTGATTGAAGCGCTCTCTGAGTTCTATCGCGTCCCGGAGGCCATGCTTGGTCAGGTAAGAGTCTCAGATTTGTCGCAGGATGTCGGTTTCTTCCGGTTCGGCCCCAGTCTCATCTGCTACGGTCAAAGCGCATCGGGGGTCTCGCGTACCGTCGAGGACTCGCAGCTTTATGACGCTTCCATTGCCTCACGCATTGAAGGAACCGAGATTTGCCTGCCATTCGATCCCGTTCAGGTGATTGAAAATCTCCGGCGCGAGCAGTATATGGAAGCCCTGATGCCGGGCAGAGAGTCCTTCGTAACCCAGGAATGGGTTCGCAAAGTTTATTATCTTGTCAGAAAACTGTTGCCGGTAGGAGTTCGCCGCCACCTGCAGCGAGCCTATTTCAGCGACTGGCAGCGCCGGCCATTTCCCTGTTGGCCTGTCGATTTTACGGTAGATAAGCTTCACGAGGAATTTCTGCGCCTCTCCATGATGGCAGCCGGAATCCAGCGGATCCCGTTCATTTGGTTTTGGCCCGAAGGTGCCCTCAGCAGCCTGATTATGACCCATGACGTGGAGACGCGGGCCGGCCGGGATTTCACCTCGCAATTGATGGATCTTGACGATTCCTACGGGATGAAAGCGTCGTTCCAGGTTATCCCGGAAGAACGTTATAAAGTGCCTGACGAATATGTCGCGGAGATGCGCAAGCGAGGCTTCGAGTTCAATATCCACGACCTGAATCACGACGGGAATCTCTACCGGAGACGCGAAGAGTTTCTCCGCCGGGCCGTGAAAATCAACAGTTACGGGCATAAATATAACGCAAAGGGTTTTCGTGCGGGGGCCATGTACCGGACGCTCGATTGGTATGATGCCTACGAGTTTTCCTATGATATGTCGCTCTCCAGCGTTGCCCATCTGGAGCCGAAACGCGGCGGCTGTTGCACGGTTTTCCCGTTTTTTATCGGCAAGATACTCGAACTGCCTTTGACTACCAGCCAGGATTATTCCGTGTTTCACATCCTTGGCGACTATTCGATCGATCTCTGGAAGACCCAGATTGAGTTGATACGCCAGCGGAATGGCCTGATAAGTTTCATCGCCCATCCGGATTACTTGAAGAATCGCCGCGCGCGCCGGGTGTATGAAACCTTGCTCGATCACCTGCGGCAAATGGTTGCGCTCGAGAAAATCTGGGCGGCATTGCCTGGAGAAGTTGATCAATGGTGGAGAGCCCGCCGTCAGATGAGCCTCCGGCAGGATGGGAGTTTGTGGAAGGTGGAGGGGCCTCAATCGGAACGCGCGCGTGCTGCGTTCGCCGTTCTTGAGGGCGATCACCTGGTGTATGAGATCCCGGGCATGCCCGCTCATTGAATCGGGCATTTCCAGCCGGCTTCCGCTTTTCCGGCATGAACAGCGGGGATAAGCCGCACTCCTTTGGAGAGAGCGATCGTTTACACTCTCGCTCGGCCTCTGGAATGAATTTATCGATATGAAGTTTCACCCTACTAAACTAGCTGGAGTATTTGAAATTCAGGTCGAGCCGATGCGCGACGAAAGGGGCTTTTTTGCCCGCGCATGGTGCCGGAGCGAATTCGAAGAATATGGCCTCGAGTCCACTCTTATTCAGTGCAACATTTCCTTTAATGCGCGAAAAGGAACCTTGCGGGGCATGCACTATCAGGCGGCGCCTTTTGCGGAGAGCAAACTTGTGCGCTGCACGCAGGGAGCGATCTACGACGTGGTTCTTGACTTGCGGCCGCAGTCGCCTTCGTTTAAGGAATGGGTCGCCGTGACTCTTACCGCGGAGCAGAGGAACATGGTTTACGTTCCAAAGGGTTGTGCCCACGGGTTTCTGACACTCCAGGATGAAACTGAAGTCTTTTACCAGATGTCGGAGGTCTACAACGCGGAATCTGCACGGGGGGTGCGCTGGAACGATTCCTCATTCCGTATCGCGTGGCCAGAAAAAGTGGAAGTGATTTCAGATCGCGACCGTAACTATCCGGACTTTGGATGAAGGCTATGTTTCCCTTGGGAAAAGTTGCTCAGGAAAATCGAACGGAGGTTGGCGCGGGATTGCACCAATTTGCGCGCGAGCTATTCCCCATTTGCCGTAGTATCACGGGCAACGGGATCCGCCAGACCCTGGGCATGATCGGTAAAAGAATTCCACTCGAAATCACCGAAGTGCCAACGGGCACACCGGTCTTTGACTGGACCGTACCCAAAGAGTGGAATATTCGGGATGCCTATATTCAAGGACCTGACAAAAAACGTGTCGTGGATTTTCAGCAATCCAATCTGCACGTGTTGAATTACAGCGTGCCGGTCTACACGAAGATGCCCCTGCACGAGCTGAAACCGCATCTTTTTACGATTCCTCAGCATCCCGACTGGATCCCCTATCGGACCTCTTACTACAAGGAAGACTGGGGATTTTGCCTGGCGCATAATCGACTGCTCGCACTCAAGGACCATGAATACGAGGTATGCATCGACGCCAGCCTTGAAAATGGTTCCCTAACTTACGGCGAGTGCTATCTTCCGGGCCGGTCGTCCGATGAGGTTTTAGTCTCCTGCCACGCATGCCATCCATCGCTTGCCAACGACAATCTTTCCGGTCTCACCGTGGCCACTTTTCTGGCGCAGCTCCTTTCGGGAAGGGCGCTTCGTTATTCCTATCGCTTTCTGTTTATTCCCGGCACCATCGGGGCAATTACCTGGCTCTCCCGAAACCGTGAGGCCGCGGCCCGCATCCGCCACGGTTTGGTCCTGACGTCTATCGGGGACCGGGGGCCGTTTCATTACAAGAAGAGCCGGCAAGATAACGCCGAAGTGGACCGCGCGGCCGCACATATCCTGAAGCACGCGGCTCCCACAGCCGCAGTTCTTCCATTTTCTCCAGTTGGCTACGATGAGCGCCAGTATTGTTCGCCCGGCTTCAATCTTCCCGTCGGATGCCTGATGAGGAGCGTCTGGGGCACTTTCCCCGAATACCACACCTCCGCCGACAATCTCGACTTTCTCTCTGCAGAATCTTTGGCGGAATCGCTCCAGGTTTGCGCTTCGATCTTTGAACTGCTGGAGAACAATCGCAGCTACCAGAATCTCGCGCCTTTCTGTGAACCCCAACTGGGGCGCCGGGGACTCTACCATTCGACGGGGGGTACTTCGCCGGAAGCGGAAATCCACGCGCGGCTGTGGGTACTGAATATGTCCGACGGACATCACTCCCTGCTCGATATTGCGGAGCGCTCTGGTTTGCCGTTTGCAATTTTGAACGATGCCGCCGAACTCTTATCGCGGAACGGACTTCTGGCGCAGGTGGATCCACCGCAAGGCTAAGCCTGATCCGAAAGGAAGAAGTGGCGGAGAATCGAGAATCGCTTTAAGACGCGGCGTTTCGGCATTGAACGAGACTCCAAAGGAACTTGAGGAAGACTATGCGTGTGATTTTGACCGGTCATAAAGGCTACATCGGCGCTGTTGCAGGCCCCCTTTTGCAGGCCGCGGGACATGAGGTTGTGGGTTTGGATACGGACCTGTTTGCGGGTTGCGACTTTGGAAATCCCAATCCGCAAATACCTGAACTGCGAAGGGATCTTCGCGATCTTTCGGAATCCGATTTCAAGGGCTTTGACGCCGTCGTCCACCTGGGTGCCCTTTCCAACGATCCACTCGGCAATCTCGATCCAAAGCTCACCTACGATATCAACCATCGAGCCTCGGTCCGGCTTGCGGAACTCGCGAAAGCTGCCGGGGTCAGCCGCTTTGTATTTTCTTCTTCGTGCAGCACCTATGGGGCGGCCGGCGACGATTTTCTCGACGAGACGGCCGGTCTTCATCCAGTCACACCTTATGGAGAATCGAAAGTGTTCGTCGAACGTGATGTTGCGCCGCTTGCCGACGACAATTTCAGCCCAACCTTTATGCGCAATGCCACAGCCTATGGCGTTTCGCCTCGCCTCCGCCTGGACATCGTCCTCAACGATCTCGTCGCCTGGGCTTACACAAAAGGCAAGGTATTTATTAAAAGCGATGGGACGCCGTGGCGGCCCATCGTCCATATTCGAGACATTATTGCCGCCGTGGTCAGCGCGCTCAGCGCTCCTCGCGAAATTGTGCACAACCAGGTTTTCAACGTTGGCAGCACCACCGAAAACTACCGCATCAGCGAACTGGCAGTCATTGTCGCGGAAACCGTCCCGAACTGCTTGGTCGAATTCGCGCCGGGCGGCGGCCCCGATAAGCGCTGCTACCGCGTGAATTGCGATAAAATTCGCCGGGTGCTTCCCAGCTTTCGCCCTCAATGGACAGCCCGGAAGGGTGCTAAAGAGCTTTACGATGCCTACCGAGCCTTAAAACTCACGTATGAGGACATCGAACGTGGCAGTTACGTCCGCATGAACCAGATCCAGCGGTTACTGAATTCCGGCCAACTGGACGCCTCGCTCCACTGGAAGTAAGGGAATGTGGAAAGGATTTACCCCGAAGTTCCGGGTGAGTACCACTTTTCGGGGAACTTTCCGCCTTAATTTGCCTGCTTCGAGCCTGCGGCTATAACCAGTTTATTTATATAGAGTTATAGGCGTACTCCGTATTCCTGTCGCGAGAAATCGCGGCTGTTTGGCACCCTGATTGCCCTTAACAGGGTAGAGAACGGGCTGGGTTTGGGACTCTCGTGGCGGAAGCCTATCCAATCGAGGGTACCCGTCGGGTGCCTTCCAGCTCATTTCCAACTCTCTGCCCTGCCAACGTCGTTTGACGGCGAGGAAATCCATCCCAACCCTGACTTTCGAGAGTAATCTGCTTCCCAAGGATCATAGCGAATTCCATGGCCACCATGACGCTGACTTCTGAATCTTCGCAACAAACCGCCTTGAAACCCTGCCGTTTTTGCGGCGCGGAGCTGCGGCGGACCTTCGTTGATCTGGGCATGTCGCCGCTCTGCGAGACTTATCCTTCGGCGGCCGAGATCAATCGTGGGGAGATGTTCTATCCACTTCACGTCTTCGTTTGCGAAAAATGCTTTCTTGTGCAACTCGAGGAATTCGAAAGCCCCGAAAACATTTTCAGCGACTATCTCTATTTCTCGTCGTATTCCGATTCCTGGCTGAAGCATTGCGAAAAGTACACGGCAACGGTCACCGAAAGATTTGGTTTGGGCCCGCAGAGTTTTGTTGTTGAGGTTGCGAGTAACGACGGCTACCTCCTGCAGTACTTCGTAAAACGGGGCGTCCCTGTCCTCGGAATTGAGCCGGCGGCGAACGTGGCCAAAGTAGCAGTGGAAAAGGGCGTGCCCTCGCTGGCGCGTTTCTTCGGGACACAACTAGCGCTGGAACTTGCCGGCAGGGGAAAAACGGCCGATCTGATTATCGGCAACAATGTGTTGGCCCAGGTACCGGACATCAATGATTTCGTTGAGGGCCTCAAGCTGTTGCTGAAACCCAACGGAGTTCTCACCCTGGAATTTCCCCACCTGACTCGCCTCCCACTCACGGCGGTTCGCTGCGCGTCTATGCTTCCCGGGTGGAGGATTCGACTCATGCCGTGCAGGCGAACGTCGAATCGCTCCTCCAGATGGAAAAGAAATCGGGGCTGGATTCCATAGCTGGCTACGAGGGATTCGCGCGGCAGGTAAAAGAAACGAAACTCGCACTGCTGGATTTCCTGCTCTCCGCGGCCCGGGAAGGGAAGACCGTCGCAGGTTACGGAGCACCGGGGAAGAGCGCCACGCTGCTGCATTATTGCGGCATCGGCAAAGACCTGATCCAATACACGGTTGATCGCAGCCCACACAAGCAGGGCCGCTTCCTTCCCGGCACGCACATCCCCATTTTTCATCCCGACCGGATTCGCGAGACAAAGCCGGATTATGTCATCGTGCTTCCTTGGAATTTGAAGGACGAGATTATTCAGCAATTGCAATACATTCGGGAATGGGGCGGACGTTTTGTTGTGCCTATCCCGAAGGCAGAAGTTCTCTGACGTTTCGCAGCTTGAGGTGATCCGTGAAAGTTGTGCTCTTTTGTGGTGGCGCTGGAATGCGGCTCCGCGGATACGCGGACGACGTGCCCAAACCCATGGTGCAGATCGGGACTCGTCCCATCATCTGGCACCTGATGAAGTACTACGCGCATTTTGGCCACAAGGACTTTATTCTCTGCCTTGGGTATCGGGGAAACGCGATTAAGGATTATTTTCTCCACTACGACGAGTCGGTTTCCAACGATTTTGTCTGGTCCAAGGGCGGCAAGAAAATTGACTTCCTGAATCGCGACATTGATGACTGGACAATTACATTCGTCGAGACGGGCATCAACTCCAACATCGGTGAACGGCTGAAAGCAGTGGAACCACACCTGAAAGGCGAGGAAATGTTCCTCGCCAATTATGGCGATGGCCTGAGCGACGTCGCGCTGCCCGCCATGATCGATTCATTCCGCAAAACCAAGGCGGTCGCTTCGCTGCTGCTGGTGCAACCCACTGCCAGCTTCGACATCGTCAATGTCAGTCCGGAAGGCATGGTCACTGACGTTTCCGCGCTGACGAGCACCGACATCTGGATCAACGGCGGATTTTTTGTGATGCGCAATGAAATCTTCCGTTATGTCCAGCCGGGCGAAGAACTGGTGCGCGAGCCGTTTCAGCGCCTCATCAAGGAACGCTCGCTTCTGACCTACAAGTGCACGGGTTTCTGGCAGTGCATGGACACGTTCAAAGACAAGCAGCGCCTGGAGGAGTTGAATCAAAGCACCGCTCCCTGGAAGGTATGGAACCACGGCGCAAGTTCGATCGCGCGCGACTCGGAAACCGTTTCAGCAGACCTATGATCCAACTGAATCTTCCTGCCAAGGCTGCCGGGAAATTAGAGGTTCTCTGCCTCGGATCCCATTCCGACGACATCGAAATCGGGTGTGGCGGCTCAATTCTCCGGCTTGCTAAACAATACCCTCACTGCGTGTTCCACTGGGTCGTCTTCAGTGCGATTGGTATGCGCGAAAACGAGGCCCGCCGTGCGGCCTCGCTATTTGCCGGACCCACGGCACTTCGCGGGCCTCTGCTGAAGACTTTTCCCGATGGGTTCATGCCGTTTGTGGGCGGGGAACTGAAAGCTGTCTTTGAAGAGTTGAAAAAGAGTGTCTCCCCTGACTTGATTTTTACTCACTACGGCAAGGACGCGCATCAAGACCATCGCCAGGTCTCGGAATTAACCTGGAACACTTTCCGCGACCACCTGATTCTCGAGTACGAGGTTCCGAAATACGACGGCGACATGGGCCGGCCAAACTTGTTTATTCCGCTCGAGTCGGAGGAATATCAGAACAAGGTGCAGTACCTCGTGGAAGCGTTCGAGTCGCAGCGCTCCAAGCGCTGGTTCCAGAAAGAAACCTTCCTCTCGCTAATGCGCCTCCGTGGCATGGAATGCAACGCTCCCAGTGGTTACGCCGAAGCGTTTTACGCTCGCAAACTTGTGCTGTAATTCGCGATGATGAGCAATCAGCCCAAACTATTTGGTGAAAATGTAATGCTGCGATGAAGGATTTAAAGGCCAGGGCGATTCGTGGCGGTTTCGCAAAAGTTTGTTCACAAGGGGCGAACTTTGCCCTGCGCGTTGGTTCCTTGATGGTGCTCGCTCGGTTGCTGGACCCCAAGGATTTCGGTCTCGTCGGCATGGTCACGGCGTTCACGGGCGTCCTTACGCTGTTCCGGGATTTTGGGCTTTCATCCGCTACCATCCAGCGGGTGGAGGTCACCGAAGAACAAATCTCAACGCTGTTCTGGATCAATTTGCTGGTCGGTGCGATTCTCTGGCTCCTGCTGGTCGCCGTCTCACCTCTGGTTGCTGCGTTTTATCGGGAACCCCGGTTGCTTTGGGTGACGATTATTCTGGCAGTCGGTTTTTTCTTCAACGCGGTCGGTGTCCAGCACTCAGCCATGCTCCAGCGCCAGATGCGATTTACGGCGCTGGCGATTATCGATTTTATCGCTCTGTTCTCCGGCATCATCGTGGCAATCGCGATGGCGCTTTATGGATTTAAGTACTGGTCGCTGGTCGCAATGACCACAGTCACTCCCCTTGTCACGTCCATTTCGCTTTGGCTGACCACCGGTTGGATTCCGGGCGCTCCGCGCCGCCGAGTCGGAGTTCATTCCATGATGCGGTTCGGCGGCACGATCACTCTGAATGGTTTGGTGGTCTATGTCGCGTACAACCTCGAAAAAGTTCTTTTGGGCCGTTTCTGGGGAGCCGAAACAGTTGGCATCTATGGCCGCGCGTACCAGCTCATCAATATTCCCACCGACAATTTGAATTCAGCCGTCGGCGAAGTCGCTTTTTCGGTCCTGGCGAGAGTCCAAAACGACGCGGCCCGGCTTCGCAGTTATTTCCTCAAGGGCTACTCTCTCGTGCTGGCGTTGACCGTGCCTGTCACGATCGCCTGCGCGCTTTTTGGCGCCGATTTGATCTTCGTTCTCCTCGGCCCCAAGTGGAAGGCAGCCATTCCCATTTTTCGCTTGCTCGCTCCAACGATCCTGATGTTCGCCATGATGAATCCTTTCTCCTGGCTCCTTTTTTCCATGGGTTGGGTCAATCGCAGCCTGAAAATTGCCCTGGTCATTGCGCCGCTTGCCATCTTCGCCTACTTGATTGGACTGCCATACGGTCCCAAGGGAGTGGCGCTCGCCTATTCAACCGCCATGACCATTTGGCTTGTTCCCCACATTTTGTGGTGTATCCACGGCACGAACATTTCGTTTGGAGACATTCTGGGCGTCGTGAAGCGGCCCGTGATTTCCGCGGCCGTCGCGGCCACAATCGCATTCGCGGTGCAATTTCAGTTCGGCCAGAATCTGCCGCCGCTGCTTCGCCTCGTCATCGGCTGCGGAATTCTCTTCGCCATTTATGCGGTCATGCTGTTGTATGTTATGGGGCAGAAAGCATTCTACACGGATTTAATCCGCGGATTGGCCGGCCGTTCTCCTGTCGAGGAGAAAAATCTGGCGGCGGTCTAGCCGGGATCGCGTGATGAAACTTGAATCACAACCTTTGGTCAGCGTCGTCACCCCTGTCTATAACTGCGCGGAATATCTTTCCGAATGCATTGAAAGCGTCCTTGCCCAGACGTATCAGAACTGGGATTACACGATCGTCAACAATTGCAGCACGGACGGCACCGCGGAAATCGCACGGCGTTACGCCGCACGAGACCCGCGAATCAGGGTCTTCGAAAATCAGGAATTTCTTCGGGCTGTTCCAAATCACAATCACGCGTTACGGCAGATCTCTCCTGCCAGCAAATACTGCAAGATTGTTTTCGCGGACGACTGGATCTTTCCCGCATGCCTGGAGGAAATGGTCGCTCTTGCCGAAGAGCACCCTTCTGTCGGCATCGTCGGCGCCTACGGCCTGAAAGGCCGGGAAGTAATGTGGGCGGGTTTGCCGTATCCGAGCCGGCTTATCACAGGCCGGGAAATCTGCAGGAAACTGTTTCTGGATCGCCTGTATGTGTTCGGCTCGGCGACCTCGTTGCTTTACCGCTCCTCGATTGTCAGGGCTCATGATCCTTTCTACGACGAATCCAATATTCACGCGGACATGGAGGCTTGCATTTCGTCTCTTCGGGCTTGCGATTTTGGGTTCGTCCATCAGGTGCTCACCTTCTCCCGAGTCAGGCCGGGCTCGTTGGAGACGGTCTCGTCGGATTTCAACAGCCTTGCAGCCGGTAAGCTTCACGACCTTGTGATCTACGGCCAGAATTTCTTGACACCGGAAGAATACGCAGCCTGCGTGAATCGCAACGTGGGACTGTACTACGAATCCCTCGTCGGCGGAATGCTGCGGGGACTCGACAGCAAGTACTGGGATTTTCACAAGAAAAAACTGGCGGAACTCGGGATCCGATTCAGCCGGACCCGCATGTTGAAAGTGGCCCTGGCAAAGTCC
>WNFD01021018.1_pt1 | contig 15759 bp, 12 predicted proteins | sample 5400491 | NCBI WGS metagenome assembly WNFD01 (sample SAMN13153343, study PRJNA577476) | soil metagenome | isolation source: 120 cm saprolite under Douglas fir tree site 2 hole 2 replicate 2 | place: USA:California | collected 2015-04-18 | reverse complement strand
TTGAGGGGCGAAGGTGGCGCGATCATTCACCCGGCCGCGATGATCCGAACCGAGGCGATGCGGGCGATTGGCGGCTATCGCTTGCTCAGGGATGAAGACTTGGATCTGTTCCTGCGCTTGGCGGAATACGGCAAGGTCGCCAATCTTCCCGATGTCCTGCTGCACTACCGGCAACACCTCAAGAGTGCCGGCCACCAACACTATGCGGAGATGACTCGGAGCGTGCGGGATGCGGTAGCCGCAGCCCGTGTCCGTCGCGGGTTACTTCCGCTGCAGAAGTCCGAGGTATTGGAGCTCGACAACCACTCGTGGAATGGAGCGGTCAAGACGGCCCAGTACCACAAGAAATGGGCGTGGTGGGCGCTCCAGGGCGGCCACCCGGCGACCGCGCGGAAACACGCGCTGGTTGCTCTGCGACAGGACCCGCTATCGCTCGAGTCGTGGCGCCTCGCACTTTCTGCATTGCGCGGACGATGAGGAGCCGGCTCCCGCGAGCCCCTGCCATTTCGGAGGAAAGATGATCCCGCCAGTGCCGCAAACGGTTCGCCTCGCGCGACGCATCGCCGAAGGAATGGCGCGAAGGCTGAATACGCTCGAACGCACCGTCTCTCCCGAGGTCGAACGCGCCTACCACAACGACGCCGTGGTGCGCGCGATGAACAAATACGACATGGTGACGCAGCCGGACGAGCCATATTACGGGCGTCAATACCTTCACTTCGTCCTCCCCGAGCTCGAGCGTCGCTATCCGGAGCGCCGGATCGATCTGCTCGACTTGGGCTGTGGGCAGGGACGGCTCGCTCTGCCGATCGCACGCTGGTCGGCTCAGGGCGGAGGGACGGTAACCGGTGTGGATCTAACCCCGGCCGCGGTTGCGCAAGCGCAGCAGTACGCGGCGGCCGAGCAGCTGCGCAACGTTCATTTCGTCGCCCGCGATGCAACCGACTTCGTGCGCGAGGCACCGGACAATTCGGCCGATGCGATCCTGTTCACCGAAGTGACCTTCTTCATGCCCTCCTATCGAGAAGTGCTCAAAGAGCTCTCACGCTTGCTCAGGCCAGGGGGCGTCGCGTTCATTGCCTTCCGCTCCCAGTACTACAACCTGTTGCAGTTGGTCCTTGCGCGAAACTGGGAGAACGCGAAGCGCTGTTTGACGCAACGAGAAGGGCACATTTTCGGCGGCCCAATGGGCTTTGCGTGGCAGACGATCGACGAAATTCCACCCCTGCTTGAAACCTTCGGGCTTCGAGCCCTGCGGCTGCTCGGTATCGGCGTGCTCTCGGGAGTCAAGGGAGATGCTCGCGGAGTAATCGTTCATCCCTCGGCCCTTTCGCAGGAGGAGCAGGACCGGCTGATCGAGCTCGAGTGCGCCGTCGCCGAACCGTACGCGTCGTGCGGCCGCTACATCCTCACCATCGCCGAGCCTCAGGCGAAGCGCTGATGCTTCGAGGGCTGAGGTCGCGGGCCTCAATCGAGCCGATAGACCAGTACCGTGCGGCCGGTGGACTCGGCGGGCAAAGCAAAAAAGCCAAATGGGTACCAGCCGGGCAGAGGCGAGTTCAATCGATCTGCCAGCCGATATCCCAGCCCTTTAAAGCACTCCCAATCGTTCGGCTCGAATCCGGTCTCCTCTGCGACCATCGCTGCGCGCTTGGGCCGACGAACGAAGTCCTCCACCCAGCGCTGCTGCTCAGAGGTGATGAAAACCGTCTTGGGCAGAGCGCTGGGCGAGCGGATCACCATCGCGATCGGCCGGGTGTCGAGACCATAACCGAAAGTCTCGAGGCGAGACTTGCCTGGAATCCGCGGCCAAAAGGAGAAGATCGCAAATCGTTCCTCCTTCGCCAGATGTCCGCGAACGTAGGTCTCGATCAAACCTTCGGGTGTCGAACGCAGTTGGAGCCAGGCGATGTTTGCATAGAGCAGGTTGATTCCGCCCAGCGCCGCGAGCGCAAATGTCAATCGCCCTGAACGGGACGCCATCCGTTCCCGCAGAGCGTCGACCGTGCATGCGATCAACGGGATCAGCGCGAGCGCCCCAGGCAGCGCGAAGCGGTCCGGAGAGTATCCGGTGGGGAGCATGCCCAAAAGAACGAAGCTTACAAGCGGCAGCGCCAACCATAAGGAGCGCTGCGGTCGCAGCCAGATCAACACCGGGATGCAACCCACCGCTGCGATCATCCCCCCGGGACCCAGGTTGTTAGCGAGCGACTTGAAGATTTCGAGCAGAAAGTCAAACGGTGAGCGGTCTGGAGCGCCCCAAATCTCCGGATCGGCTGCTCCCGAGAGCACATAACGGATCCGCTTGAGCCAGGTGGCCGGCGCGTAGATCACATTAAGCAGCGCGTACCAGCCCACCAGCGTCGCCAGGCCGACCGCTAATGAGCGCATATAGCCTGACCGCAGCTGAGGCGATTGCGCCGGGCGCAACGCCCGAAACGCCAGGGCCGCACAGGGCAACGCGAAGAGAGGAACCGCAAACTCTTTCGCCGTCACTGCCCAGGCAATGAACGTGGAGAACCAAAGGGCCCTTGCGATCGTCAGCGTGCGACGCACGATCACCACGTACGTTCCGAGCGCCAGGGAGCTGAACGCAATCATCGGTCCGTCTCCCTTCAAGAGCACTGCATGCCAGATCATCGTCGGGTTTGTGGCCGCGCAAAGCAGGAGCGCAAAAAAGGCCGCTTCTCGCGAGAATCCGGCTCGCGCCAGACCCACCCCAAGTGCCGCGAGCGATATCAGGACGAGCGAGAGCAGCAGGATCCGGCTCTGTAGGATCAGCGCGGTCAATTGCTGTAGCGGTCGGTGAAACCCATACGGAAACCTGCTACTCGCGGGGCCGAAGGTTCCTTGATGCTTCCAATAGAGCAAAGAGAGGGCATATCCCGGCGCGTAGAGAAAATTGTCGGCCGGACCCCACTTGTGAAACTCGCGCCCGCGCGACTGAAAGAACTTGAAGGTTTTAAGCGGCTGATACTCCTCCCCAAGATGCGACTCGTAGTCCGGAAGGCCATGAATCACCAACGGAAGGGCGAGCAACGACGCCGCAAGACACGGTATGAGAACGAACGCGCTCCGCCGCACGCTTGCGCTCATCGGTTTGTGCATCTCAGCGCCCTTCGCAGGTTCCCAGGAAGCTCGAGGCCCGGGGGGCAATCTAGCTCGTTTCTGCGAAGTAATGCGCCGATGAACCGTCCGAGCCGAACAGGCTCGCATCCGCGATTGACCCGATCATTGGAGCTGTCTTCACACGCGCCGATACCTATGGCGCCCTCACCTATTCTCGGTGGTGGCATTGCCAGATCTGCTAACTGTCGGCTTTCTGGCGATTACTTGTCTGAACGCAGTCACTTATGACCGCGCCCCTTGCAATATAACCCGTCGGAGTGTGAGAACCGCCCCCATGGATGCCCCTCGCCAACGTCGTACCGTGCCATTTGTCGAAGGCGACTGGCGGCATCGCAAATCCCTACAAAGACGTCTGGAAAAGCTTGTTTTGCTGGTGAGCGAGCGCGACCTGCAAAACGGACCGCGTCGAACCGGAGAGGGCCGGCGCGTCCGATTATCGGGTCAAGCCATTCACCGCCGCGGCGTTCTTGAGTACAGTCAGCGCCCTCCTGAAGACCTCGATGGAGCGCGGGGTGGGCGCAAAGTGACCGGGTCGTGACGTGAGTTTCGCGGATCTTCTGCTGGTACTTGTCGCAGTCCCAGTGGTTTGCTTTAGCGGCTACCTTTTCCTGCTCGCGTTGTTCTCGCAGCGGATCGCGACGCCCGCGGCGTCGGCGATGCCACAGCTGTTCTTCGATGTGATCGTTCCGGCCCACAACGAAGAACCCGGAATCAGCGCGACGGTAAGATCGCTGCTCCAGGTCGATTATCCGCGGAACCTCTATCGGATCGTCGTGATCGCGGACAACTGCACCGATCAAACTGCCGCGCGTGCGCAAGCCGCAGGGGCCAGCGTTCTGATCCGCAATGACCCCGCTCATCGTGGGAAGGGGCACGTGCTCACCTACGCTTTTGGGCACAGCCTGCGAGAGGGACGCGCGGACGCAGTCGCGGTGGTCGACGCCGACACCACCGTCTCCCAAAACTTGCTGCGCGCCTTCGCCGCCCGAATCGAGCGCGGAGCCGAGGCGGTACAGGTCGATTACGCGGTTCAGAATCCAGATGCTTCGTGGCGAACCCGCCTGTTGCGGATCGCATTTGGGACTTTTCATGTTCTGCGTTCGCTCGCGCGGGAGCGCTTGGGCTTGTCGACCGGCTTGCGCGGAAATGGAATGTGCTTCACCGCGCGGCTGTTGCGCGCGGTTCCGCATCGGGCTTTTTCCCTGGTGGAGGACCTCGAGTACGGCATCGATCTGGGCGAGGCTGGGTATCGCGTCCATTACGCGCCCGAGGCCCACGTCTATGGAGAGATGGTTTCGCTGGCCACCCCCGCGCGAACCCAGCGGCAACGTTGGGAGCACGGCAGGCGCAAGCTCGCTTTGCTCCGCGGACCAGCGCTGCTGGTGCGCGGACTGCGTCGACGCGACAAACTGCTCTTCGATCTGGCGATGGACCTGCTCGTACCTCCGCTGTCCTCACTGGTGATCATCAGCGCGCTGGGCGTTTTCGCCTCATCGCTGGTCTCCGCGAGAACTGCTGAGCCGAGCATTGCGCTGATGCTTTGGATCATTTCACTGCTTTTTCTCGCTTTTTATGTGTTGCGCGGATGGGCTCTCTCGAGCACCGGCGCCCGCGGGCTTCTTGACCTAATGTGGGCACCTGCCTATATGGTTTGGAAGCTGACGCTTTTGTTCAGCCCATCAAACTACAAGAAGGACGAATGGTTGAGGACCACGCGAGAGCAGAAGTAGCCCTGGCGCCGGCTGTGCCACGCGATGGACCGATTCAGCTCGGTCAATCGCGCGCAGCGCCGCTGGATCTGCAGCAGCTCTGGTTCTCGAGCCTCAGATGGGATTGGTCCTCCTTGGCGCTGGTGCCGGCAGGCTCCAATGGATCCGTGCTTCGGATTGCGAAGGCGCTTGCACAGGTCGGCAATCGCCATGGCGGACGCGCGGTCACCAGGACAGAGGCAACAGGCTTGGGCACGAGCGCGGAACTCGCGGAAGACATCACCGGCCAATTCACAGTGCACACCCCGAGTGTTGGAAGCGAACGCTGGAAGCAGCGGACGATCATCGCACTTGACCCGGTCCTGACGGACCCAGCCGGTATCCCGGTCGCACTGGCTGCCGATGCCGCCCTGCTCTTGGTCGAGCTTGGCAAGACGAACATTGCCGAGGCACAAAAGACCGTCCAACTGATCGGCCGCGATCACTTCAGGGGATGCATTCTGATCAAGTAGCTTTGCCCGATTCCCACCGCCCGACGTGGTATGGACAGCGCCGTGCTTGAGATTGTGAGTACCACTGCGCGTCGTTTGCGCCTGCGGGTGGGTCAGCTCTGGATTGACTGCCTGACGTTCAATGAAGCGTTGGCCGAGATCGAGCGCCTGGTTGAAGCCCGCGACGGTGGCTTCGTCTTCACGCCCAACGTCGATCACGTGGTGATGGCCGAGACGAATCGCCAATTCAGGGAAGCGTACCAAGCCGCTGGCCTGTCTCTGGTCGATGGTCAGCCACTGGTCTGGGTCTCGAGGCTGCTCGGGATGCCCCTTCCCGAGAGAATTGCCGGATCCGATCTCGTTGTCCCTCTGATGCAGCGCGCCGCTCGGCACAACTGGAAGGTCTACCTACTCGGAGCAGCTCCGGGAGTGGCCGATTTCGCCGCAACGCAGTTAAAGACTCAGTACGGGGTCCAGATCGCGGGCGTCCAGGCGCCGACCATTTCGATCGTTCCGGAGCAAGACGAGCCGACAGTGCTCGCGCGCCTGCGCGCTGCCCAACCGGATCTAGCCTTGATTGCCTTGGGCTCGCCAAAGCAGGAAATCTGGATTCACCGCATCGCCAAGGCCATTCACCCGACAGTCGCGATCGGGGTCGGCGCCTCTTTGCCGTTATCTGCTGCGCGACCCAAAGTTCGTGCCCATCCTTGTTCGCACCATGATGTTGCCCCGTGCCGAACGGGTCACGAACACGTCGCGTTAATGTCCCCGTGAATGAGAATAAAAACATCCAAAACGGGAAAAGTCGCAACCCAGGCGGCGACCGCAAAACGTTTGCTTATTAACGAGTAGTTTCAAGCTACCACGTCGCAGTTGTCGTGGACACGTCGCGTGTGCTACATGCTGCGCCCGTCTGGAAACGTAAGCCTCGCTGGGTAGAGAGAGCTTATCCGGTTCCTAGAGAGGGCGATGTCGTACATCAAACAGGGGTAGCGCAACGGGCGAGGGGGCCATCTATGTCCGACAACTCGAGTGGTGGTTTGGGGGCTGGTGAAAGTGCCGTTGGGCCATCGCAGCCGCCACCGCCACGCAGCGATGGATTGCGGATATGGCCGCGCCGCGCCCGAGCGCCATCCGGGGAGGTCCCCGAAGCCGCAGGCCTGTGGGGGGTCGGCCGTCGCTTCCGCAATCGGCTCGTTGGAGACACCCTCCAGCGCCCAGAGCCCACGAGCGGATCCGCGGGATTTGCCACGACCCTCAACTCGGTCGTCGACCTGTGCGTACTGCTGATTTCGATCTCGATAGCGACGATGCTTTCGGTTTCCGAGCGGCCGGTCGAGATCAGCTTCCCAGAATTTGTTTTCACCACCTTTGCGGCCGGCTTGGTCTGGGTGATCGCGTGCGCGGTGCTTCGGCACTACGATCTTCGGGCGTTCGAGCGGGACGCCGTGGAAGACGCGTGCCTGGTTTCGGTGATGGTGATCGGCCTCGCGATCTTCATTGGATTGTTGCACCTTGTGCTGCCCGATTCCGCGGCGATTCCCAAAGCTTCTCATTTCCTTCTCGTGTTCTGGCCCGGCGTGCTCGCGTTGCGACTGTTCGTGTTCCGCGTCCTGTCCGAAAACCAAATCGCGAAGCAGGAGGCGTTAATCGTCGGGATCGGCTCACTGGGAAGGCTCACCGGCGAGGACCTCGAAAAGCGCGGCCGTCACCGTGTCGTCGGTTACCTGGAATTTCCGGATGAGACCCGGTCGGGCCTCCTGGGCTCGCGTCTGCTTGGTACCTCGAGCAATCTCGAAGCGGTGCTGCAAACCACGCCGGTGAGCGAGGTGTTCATCGCGGGAGACCTGCTCAAGCAGGCGGAAGCGATGCAAGCGGCGATTCGGGTTTGCGAAACGTTCGGGATACCGTTTGCCCTACCCGCCTACGTCTTCCGCTTCGAGCGCGCGACACCGGTCGCCAGGGCAGCTATCGCGGACGGATATCTGCACTACCATTCGGTGAGGATCAAACGGTACGAGTTGGCGGTGAAGCGGCTCTTCGACATTCTCTGCTCCGCAGCGGCGCTGACCCTGTTGCTGCCGCTGTTCGTGGTGCTCGCGATTCTGATCAAGCTCACCTCGTCGGGTGCGGTGTTCTTTAGACAGGTCCGGGTCGGCTTGCATGGAAGGCCGTTTCAGATGTTCAAGTTCCGTTCGATGATCTCGAATGCCGAGGAGCTCAAAGAGCTGTTGGCGAAGCACAACGAGCGATGATCTCGAATGCCGAGGAGCTCAAAGAGCTGTTGGCGAAGCACAACGAGCGCACCGGGCCGGTTTTCAAGATGCGCAACGATCCGCGGATTACCCGGGTCGGTGCTTTGATGCGCAAGTTTTCTCTGGACGAGCTGCCTCAACTGATCAACGTACTCCGCGGAGACATGAGCATGGTGGGCCCGCGTCCGCCGGTGCCGTGCGAGGTGGCGAAGTACGAACCCTGGCAGCGCCGTCGCTTGTCGATGCGTCCGGGGCTGACATGCATCTGGCAGTCCTCGCCGAACCGCGACCAAATTCCATTTGAGCAATGGATGTATCTGGATATGCACTACATCGATCATTGGAGTCTGGCGCAGGACTTCGCTTTGATCTGCAAGACGCTCCCTGTGGTCGTGAGCGGCGCAGGCGAGCGCTAGTTTCCCTGACCGGCGCCGACGAGCCGCTCTCCGAGAGAGTGCATCGCGGCATGGATGTCGAGCGGGCAATCGAGGAGCTTTACCGTGCTGACTGGGGTCGGATCCTCGCCACCCTAATCCGCCTGGTAGGAGACTTCGAGATCGCCGAGGAAGCCACACAAGAAGGTTTCGCCGCGGCGATTGAGCAGTGGAAGAGCGGCATTCCACAGAACCCACGTGCCTGGCTGATTCAGACGGCGCGGCACAAAGCGATCGATCGCATTCGACGCAAGGCCAGGCTCCAAGAAAAGCTGGGGGAGCTCGGTGCCGAACTAGACGAGAGCGCTCAGGGCCTCTTGGAGTCCACCGGCAAAAGCGCGCTGCCGGATGACCGCCTGCGCCTGATCTTTACCTGTTGCCACCCGGCGCTGGCGATGGACGCGCAGGTCGCGCTCACGCTTCGCACGTTGTGCGGACTGACCACCGAAGAGATCGCGCGCGCGTTTCTGGTCCCGGTCCCGACGATGGCGCAGCGCTTGGTGCGCGCAAAACACAAGATTCGAGAGGCGGCCATACCCTACGTGATCCCGCCCGAAGCCGAACTACCCGAGCGGTTGGATGCTGTGATGTGGGTGATCTACCTGGTGTTCAATGAGGGGTACGCGGCGACTCACGGAGACGCCCTGGTTCGGGGCGAGCTTTGCGCGGAGGCGATCCGACTTGCCCGCCTACTGAAAAGCCTGCTGGCGGTCGCTCCATCGGAGCTAACCGGTCTTTTGGCGCTGATGCTCCTGCATGATTCCCGTCGAGACGCGCGCGTCGCACCGGATCGCGCCCTGGTCCTGCTTGAAGAGCAAGATAGAAGTCGTTGGGATCACGCCCAGATCGATGAAGCGCTGCCGATGGTACAGCAGGCTTTGCGCGGTGGAGCTGGAGTCTACAGTTTGCAGGCGGCGATCGCGGCGCTCCATGCCCAAGTCGCCCGGCCTGAGGACACCGATTGGCGGCAGATTGCGGCGCTCTACCAGCTTCTGGAGGCGATTCACCCATCCAAAGTGGTGACGCTCAATCGCGCGGTGGCGGTGGCGATGGCAGAAGGTCCCGAGCCTGCAATGGCGCTGGTCGATCAGGCGGCCAGCGGCGGGGTACTCGAAGGGTACCACCTGCTGCATGCCGTACGAGCTGACCTCCTGCGTCGGCTGGGACGCCGCTCCGAAGCCGCCGACGCTTATCGGCGCGCCATCGGCCTGGTCGGCAACGAAGCGGAGCGACGATTTCTCGAGAAGCGTCTTCGAGAGGTCAGTCCGGACCCAGCAGCTAGATCTTCATGATCGGCCGGACCTCGATTGAGCCGGTCCGGGCGGTTGGAACTCGAGCGGCGAGGGAAATCGCTTCATCGAGATCCTTCGCCTCGATGATGTAATAGCCCCCCAATTGTTCCTTGGTCTCGGCAAATGGGCCATCGGTCGTCAGTCGTTTGCCACTGCGAACCCGCACCGTGGTCGCTGTGGAGGTCGGTTGCAGTGGATTGCCTCCCACGTACCGGCCGGTTTTCTTTAGATCGTCGCTGAGCTGACCGTACTCGCTGAAAACCTTACCCTTTTCGGCTTCGCTCATCTTCGCCCAGTTCTTCTCATCCTCGTAAATCAGCAGCATGTATTGCATGGCTCCTCCTCCTCGCATTGGGTGCGATCACTGGATGGTCGAATGGCGAAGCCCCGAATCGACAGGCTGCGAAACTGCTCCGGACAGACCTTGTGCCTGAGGCTATGGGTCTCTATTCTCCGTAGCCCGCTTGACAGATCGCCCACCCTTCCTTAAGTCCGAAACCGGAAAGCCTACGCCGATGTCAACTACCGGTCCGGTACAACACCAACCGCTCGATTACGACGCCCTTGTTGCGCAACATGGCGAGTGGACCGCGATGGCGGTTCACCTCGGGCAAGGTAAATACACTCGCCGCGCGGAGCCGGACTGGAGACTGCGTCGACTCACTCAGGTGATTGCCGATGTTTTGGGCAAGCCACTCTCCGAAGCCCGGGTGCTCGATCTGGCGTGTCTTGAGGGCCACTACGCACTCGAGATGGGTCTGCATGGCGCGCGAGTCGTGGGCACGGACATCCGCGAGGCAAATCTCGTAAAGGCGCGCTACGCTCAAGGCGCCCTCGGGCTGGGGAATGTGGAGTTCGTCCGCGAGGACGTCCGGGATCTGCGCCGGGAACGCTTGGGCGGCTTCGACGTGGTGATCGCCTCCGGGATCCTCTATCACTTGGATGTCCCGGCAGTGTTTGAGTTTGTCCAGCACGTTTATGACGTATGCGACCGCTTGGCGGTCATCGACACTCAGATCGCGCTCTCGCCGAGAGTCACGGTCGAGTATCAGGGTCGGTCGTATTCAGGATTGTGGTATCAGGAGCACGAAGAACGGAGAGACGCCTCTCAGCGTTATCGCGATTTCTGGGCTTCCATTGACAATACCTGGAGCCTTTGGCTCACCGAGCCCTCGCTCTATAACCTCCTCACGGATGTGGGGTTCACGTCCATTCTGCGCGTTGAGGGCCCGCAAATGCCCGTTGGGCCCGACCGGCAGATGTACCTGGCGATCAAGGGTGAGCGAGCGCCGATTCGCTCCTCGCCGGTAACGGACGCCCTGAATGAATCGCCGCGCCCCCAGCGCAATGAGTGGCCTGTGAATCAAGCGCAGATTCAACACGGGCGCATTTATCGCGCGCTCAAAGCGGGGCTCCCTCAACCCGTGAAGAACGCGATCAAGCCGGCGTTGCGATTGGTCGGCCTGCTGCCGCCGGATACAACCCCAGAGTACTTGCGGCCAAAGCGTTAGCGCCCGAGATGAACTCCGAGCTCCAAGCTCCGGAGAACTCGAGAAGAAGTGCAGTAGGAATTCGAAGAGCTCCTTCAACAGGAGCCACGGCCGCGAGAACCTAGCCTACATCGCTAATCCGAGCAGCCCCTTCGCGCGCTCTGCGAGCTCGCGATCACGCCGAAGTTTGCTCGGCCGTCGAAGAAAGCATTGAAACTGCATTCGCGGGCAAGCTGCGAACAGTGCACAACGTGGGAAAAACAGTGCTCTCATAAATTGTAGAAAACGCCTAATCATTGTCGTCCCTCCAGAACGGAGAGCGGCGAACACCGGTTGTTTGCCACTCGACATGAACGCCCCTCCCCATCCCTATCACCCACTGTGATCCAACGGCGTCCTCCGCGGCTTAAGCTCTGAGCGATCAGCTGTGACGGACGTATGGCTGGCTTCACGCACCCCATCTAACGAGTCATCCGACCCATCGCCCGCAAATGATCCTTCAACAAAAGATTGTTGGCTAGATGAAACGGATCGGGAGCATGAGTGTCTATTATCCGCCGGAAGTTTGCGACCTGGGTGCCATTGCTCGGCACTGAAGCCGAGTAGGCCCCGACATTCCCGGCGACTTGGAATGTTGCGGTCCGGCCTCGATCGCTGGTGACACCACCCCGCGCAATCAGGCTCGGATGTGGAAGACCCAGTGATTACGCACTATGGAGGGGGCATGGCAGGCGTCCTGGCCGTGTCCGGCGTGCGTTACGGAACCTCCAGCGGTCGGTGGGTGCTGGCAGCAACCATCCTCGGCTCCGGGTTGGCAAGCATTGATGCGACGGTGGTCAACATCGCGCTCGTTTCCATCGGGCGTGAGTTCCACGCTGACCTCACCGGTTTGCAGTGGATCAGCAACGGATACACCCTTAGCTTGTCCGCCCTCCTTCTCCTCGGGGGAGCGCTAGGAGACCGTTTTGGGCGACGACGCACAATGGTTTTGGGAGTGATCTGGTTTTCCCTCGGATCGCTGATTTGCGGAGTGGCACCCAATCTCTCCGCCTTGATCGCGGCGCGCATCTTTCAGGGCATCGGAAGCGCGCTGATGACCCCTGCGAGCCTGGCTATTCTGGAAACGGTGTTCGCTCCGGACGACCGGGCGCGAGCGATTGGAGCCTGGTCGGGCTTGAGCGCGGTTGCTGCGGCAACTGCCCCGTTTATCGGGGGCTATCTGGTAGACACGGTCTCCTGGCGGCTGGTGTTCTTGATCAACTTGCCCCTCGCCGCAGTAGTCCTGTGGGTCACCTCGAAGCACGTTCAGGAGACAAGGCCACCCGACAATCACGCTCGTCTGGATCTTCCAGGCATCGTGTTCGGGGCGGTCGGTCTCGCAGGGATAACGTACGCCGCGATCGAAGCCCCAGCTCTCGGCCTCAGCTCGCCGGCAGTGATTGGCACAGCTGCCCTTGGCCTCGTCTCGCTCGCGGTTTTTCTGCTCGTCGAAACCCGCGCTTCGAGCCCGATCCTGCCTTTGCAAATCTTTCGGGCGCGTCAGTTTTCCGGCACCAACCTCGTGACGCTCGTGCTTTATGCCGCGCTCGGAGCAGCATTTTTTCTTCTCCCGATCGAGTTGCAGGGAGGCCTCGGCTACTCCGCACTCCAAGCTGGCATCGCCCTCCTGCCAGTCACCGGGATGATGCTGCTGCTTTCGAGCAGGATCGGAGCTTGGTCGCGGCTGCGCGGTCCTCGAATGGCAATGACCTTCGGTCCGATTCTGGTGGGCGTCGCCTTCGTGCTGCTCAGCCGCCTCGCGCCGACCGAGCGATTTACGACGGCCGTGCTGCCCGGCGTTCTCGTTCTCGGCTTGGGGCTCAGTCTCACTGTCCCGCCCCTGACCGCGACCGCTTTGGCCTCGGCCCCTGTCGAATTTTCAGGCACAGCCTCGGCGATCAACAACCAGGTCGCGTATTTCGGCGGAATGATCGCCGTAGCCCTGCTTCCTTCGGCCGCAGGCCTGTCGGAGCATTCGCTGAACGACCCGGCTGCACTAACCGATGGGTTTCGCCACGCGATGTTGCTCTGCGCCGTCCTCGCCGGACTGAGTGCAGCTTTGTCATTTCTGACCATTCAAAATCGGGCGACCCCCGTGCAGCCCCAAACGTTGTGCGCGCTCGAAGCGCCACCCCTCCAAACGCCCGAGCTTTTGGCGCTCGAAAAGCCTCGAGAACGCATCGCGACGCTCCCGACGGAGGAGAGCGTGGAGCTTCTCGACGGTGGCACGGCAGCCTATCCCCGGATGTTGACGGCGATTCGAGAGGCCCAAAGCAGCGTTCATCTTGAGGTCTACACGTTTGCCGACGATCGCATCGGAAGGAGCTTCGTCGACGCTCTGAAAGAATCCGCCCACAGTGGGGTCCAATGCACGGTGATCCTGGACGGCTGGGGCTCGGCCCGGTCCGGCCGCCGAATCGCACGCATCCTGCGTGATGCAGGCTGCCAGGTATTCATTTACAACCGCTTGATGTCCCTGCTGCTTGGACGTTTTCGGCGCGATCACCGAAAGATTCTGGTGGTAGACCAGCGAATTGCCTTCGTCGGTGGGATCAACATTGGTGAGGAGTACGCGTCGACTGAAACGCGAGCCGGTTGGGCCGATTTGGCGCTCGAGCTACGGGGCCAACCCGCGGCCTGGCTCGCAATGAAGCTGCGGGGGGAACGAAGGCTGCCGCGGCAACGGGCTACACGGATTTTCCTCTCCGGGCTCGCGGGTGGAGGGCACCTGCGAAAGCGTTATCTGCGCGCGCTCGCACGTGCCCGGCGAGGCGTTTTGTTCGCGCACTCCTACTTCCTTCCGGATGAGCGGCTGATTCGAGCGCTGACGGCAGCCGCCCAGCGCGGTGTTTCGGTGACGCTGCTGCTCGCGGGGACGAGCGATGTTCCATTCGTCCGTGCTGCTACGATGCGACTCTACCGTCGATTCCTCGATTCGGGCGTAATGATCTACGAGTGGAGTAACTCGGTGCTTCACGCCAAAGTGGCAGTAGTGGATGGAGCCAATGTGCTGCTGGGCAGCTTCAATCTCGATCCGCTGTCACTCGCCAATCTGGAGGTCCTGGTCGAGGTGCAAGACCCGACCACCGTGAACAAGACGGAAGCTTGGGTTCGCGCGCGCATTCAAGCGTCGCATCGAGTGGGCGTGGCCGACTGCGCTAACCCGATTCAGAGTTGGCTGACGGAGCGGTTGGGCTACTGGGCGGCGAAGCTTGCCGAACACTTGGCGCGATTCATTGCCCGCTCGCGGCCTTATCCGCGCAGGCTCTAGGAGCTGAGGGCCGACGCCAGGTCTGCGATCAGATCGTCCGCCGCTTCCAGTCCAACCGACATCCGAATCAGCCCGTCAGCGATGCCGATCCGCCGACGCTCGTCCGGAGACAGGCCCACGTGAGAGGTAAGCGCGGGACGGGTGACCAGCGTCTCGACGCCTCCCAGGCTTGGCGCGTTGAGCGGTAATTGGATGCGCTTGAAGAAGCGGTCCGCCGCGGGCACGCCGCCCTGGAGCTCGAAGCTCAGCATCGCTCCGGGCCGTGCCAAGAGCGCACGTCCCCGCAGGTACTGAGGATGTCTCTCCAATCCAGGATAGTTTACGAGTGATACCCCGGGATGCTGTTCGAGGTATCGGGCGATCTGGAGCGCTGTCGCGCATTGACGATCGAAGCGAACCGCAAGAGTCTTCAAACCTCGGTGAAGCATGAAGCAAGCGTGCGGGTCCATCGACCCGCCGAGATGATCGAGCTTATGCTTCACTCTCGAAATCCGTTCGCTTGATCCCATTACTGCGCCAGCGATCAAGTCATCGTGGCCGTTGAGGTACTTGGTCGCACTGTGGAGGATCAGGTCAAACCCCAACGACGTTGGGCGCAGGCCGATCGGTGTCGCGAACGTATTGTCGATCATCGATACCAGTCCGTTGCTGCGCGAGAAAGAAGCGACCCCTTCGAGATCGGCGACCCGCACGAGAGGATTGGTAATGCTCTCGCAATAGAATGCCCGGGTCGTCTTTCGCACAGCCGCGGCCCAGGCGGAACGATCCTCGCCGTCGACAAAGCTCACTTCGATGCCCAACTGTGGAAGATCGCGGGTCAGCAGATCGTGGGTTCCCCCGTAGAGACCTTCCTGGGCCAGCAGATGATCTCCGGCACGCAACACTGAAAGGAGCGTGGCGGAGATTGCTGCCATCCCGCTCGCGGTGACCAGGGCGCTCTCCGTCCCTTCCAGTGCCGCAAGCTTGCGGTGAAGTGCCTCATGATTAGGCGTATTGGACAGCCGGCCGTAGCGGATGTCGTGATACCCAGCCCCGGGTTCGTAGAGAAACGTGGACGATTGGAAGATGGGCATTGCCACGGCCCCGCCCCAACGAGGGCGCGGCTCACCTGCATGGATCAAAGCTGTTTCCAGTTTCATGGCTACTCCGTGGAAGGCGCTGACCGGGGCATACTAACCGGCTGAAGCGGCTCATCGCCAACAACTCAGAGACGTCGCCCTCGATTAACCGTGTCGAGCGTGTCTTTGGATTGCCGCCCACGAGATCGACGGCATCAAGCGGTTTACATACGCCGGACGAGCGGCCCAACTCGGCCGCTCGTCCGCGACTGAGGCGCTTTCTTTACGCCTTGGCCTTTTCGCCGCCCTTTTCAGTTTTTAGAGGGATGCGCTTCGGCTGTACTTCCGGCTTCTTCGGCACGACGACGTTAAGGACGCCGTCCTTTAACTCTGCCTGAACGTGCTCTACGTCAACGCCCTCAGGCAACGTGAACGAACGGGAAAAACTGCCGTAGTTGCGCTCGTACGTGTAATATTGGTCGCCCTCGTCCTTCTTCTCTTCTTGGCGTTCTCCGGAGATGGTGAGCCGGTTGCCAGTCACGGAGATGTCTAGGTCGCTCTCTTTCACGCCCGGAAGATCCGCCTTGAAGA
>WNFD01003505.1_pt1 | contig 15761 bp, 18 predicted proteins | sample 5400491 | NCBI WGS metagenome assembly WNFD01 (sample SAMN13153343, study PRJNA577476) | soil metagenome | isolation source: 120 cm saprolite under Douglas fir tree site 2 hole 2 replicate 2 | place: USA:California | collected 2015-04-18 | reverse complement strand
GTCGGGTCAATGGTGGCCAGCGGAACTAGGGTTCCCCAACGGGACTGGCGCGCAGAACCAAGTCCGCTATGCCTATTTCAACCAAAAACGTCGATTAGCAGTAGAGCTGAATGGACACGTGACCGTCTACGACACGCTAGATCACCAGATCAGCGGCGTCTCTCAGCAGCAGGGGCGCGGCGGCTCGCTTACCCTTACCAGCCAGCATGGGACAGTTAGTGTTTCAACTCTGCCGGTCGTTTCGGTGGAGGGCGTGCAAACCAAAGCTCCGGAACCACCGGTGGCGCCTGCTAGCGAGCAGTATCGGCCCGACAGTGCCCAGGAAACGGACCTCTTCGCCAAAATCGAGCGGCTGGCCGAATTGCACAAGAAAGGCATTCTCTCATCGGAAGAATTCGTCGCTAAGAAGGCGGAGCTTCTCTCCCGGTTGTGAGCGACTGCCCTGGCCACCCATTATCGGACATGCCTGCAATGGGTCATTCGCGTCGCGCTGACGACGGCTGGCCACTTCCGGTCTGCCTTCAAAGCCAGACATGACGCTGAACTCCTCGCCGGCCAATCATACGGTCGCCGTCTTGATCGTGTCGTCTGGCGGATCCATCATGATGCTTTCCGGTCGCAGTGGACGCGCATGATCAACGCAGCTCTCGCACTCCTCATCCTGATCCTCGGCCTCGTTGGTCCGGCGACGGCAGCAGAGCTCGACGATGCCGTCGCCGCGGCCCACAGGGGCGAGTACGCAACCGCGCTTCGACGGCTGTCTCCGCTTGCCGAGAAAGGCGATGCGCGCGCCCAGTTCGATATCGGATTCATGCACGCCTACGGATGGGGTGTGCAGCGAAATCCTGCGGAGGCGATCACATGGTATCGCAAGGCCGCAGACCAGGGGCTTCCGATCGCGCAGCACTTTCTTGGCATGGTCCATGCGAATGGTGAAGGCGTGCGGCCCGATGATGCGGAAGCGGCGCGATGGTTCGCCCGGGCCGCCGCGCAGGGATTTGCCCAGGCTCAATTCATGCTCGGTCTGATGAGCCTGGACGGCAGGGGCGTCCCGAAAGACCAGGTGCAGGGCTACGCGTTCATGGTCATGGGCGGGCAGGGAGGCGTCCGATCCGCGGCACGCGTCGGCCAGAGCCTGGCGCTGACCGAAGCGCAGCGCGGGCAGGCCCAGGAGATCATCGACCGCTGGAAGCCAAAGCCTGAATCATCCCTGGCCGGCGTCGCAAACCCGCGACCGGAAGAACTGCTCGGCCTCGATCGGCATATCGGAGAGGTCGTGGATCCATCGAGCTGGCCGGCCTCGGCGATCGGCGTCGTTGCCGTGGCGCATTTCAGCACAGGCGGCTGGTGCACGGGCACGCTCGTTGCCCCGCGGGTCGTGCTGACCGCCGCGCATTGCCTGTTGAACGGCACCGAGCCGATCAGTCCCGCGAATGTCCACTTCCTGGCCGGCATGAACAAGGGGACGCCTGCATCATCTTCGGCCGCCGAGCGGTTCATCGTGGCGAAGGATTTCGTTCCGACCCTGAGGGACAAGTGGACGCTCGACCGATCGCCGGCAGACTGGGCGCTGATCGTTCTGAAGGACCCGGTGTCGTCACGGCCGGTCGCGGTGAAGGCGCTGACACGCGAAGAACTGAGGGCCGCCACGCTTGCCGGGACGATCTCCGAGATCGGCTATGGCCAGGAACGGCGCTATTCCCCAACCGCGCTGCGAAACTGCCGCGCCGATTGGGGCAAGGACAATCGACTGCTGATGGTCCAGTGCCTGGCGAATTTCGGCTACTCCGGCTCGCCGATCCTGGCTGATATCAACGGCATCCCTGCCGTGGTCGGCATCTTCTCGGCCTTTCAGGAGGAGGCGAGATTGACGATTGCCGCCTCCGCCAGCCAGTTTGAAACGGCCGTCAGGGACCTGATCGGAGCCGAGGCCGGGCCCACCCGTTGATCAGCCCCTTGGCCGAATTCCACTTCGTTGCGCGCCATCGCTCCCAGCAACATTGCGGGAACTGCTTGCCGGATCATCGCTACGGCCTTAGCGGCGCGCGGGAAATGTCGCGGAGTGACCGGCGCACATTCGCGCGAACGGTTGGCTCATCCAGGCTACGCTCGCCGCGTGATAATAGAGCCGCCGCTTAGAACGCGATGGGATGAGGTCGAATCGCCATCGCGCTCCAATTTATTGTCTGAGCATGATCTTTTCGGAAAACCGGTACCCACTTTTCCGGATCATGCTCTAAGGCACCGGCATCGGCGGCCGCAGCACCGATGACACCTGTGGTTCGACCTGCGGCTGGGCCGGAGCCAGCGGCTGGGCCAACGGCTGCGGTTCAACTTGCCGTACCACGGGAGGTGGTGGCGCCGCGGCTGGCGGATACATGGGCGCGACCGATGCCTGCGAGGGCCTCAGGAGCGGCGCCGGCGCTGGCCGACGCACGGGCGCCGCGACAGGACGAGGCGGAGGCACAGCGAGCGGCCGGGGCGGCGGCGCCAGTGCCCTCGGCCGCGGGGTCTGCTCGGATGTCCTGACCTCGGACGCCTTTGCAACGTCGCGGGAGATCTGATCCTGGCTGGCCTTGAGCTGCGCGACGCTGGCCTTGAGCTGCTCGATCTCCTGCCTTGCGCTGGCGAGATCCTGCGCCATCGCCTGCAATTGCCCCGAATCGGAAGCGGGCACGGCGGCGGCGGCCGCTGTGCTGTCCGGGGCAGCCGGAGCCGCAGTGACCGGTTGCGGAGGCGCCGTCGTTGCCGCCGCAGACGCTTGGTCAGCGGACGAACTGGGCTGCTCGGCGAGCGCCGGGCTTGCCGGCGGTGGCGACGAGACCGGGACCAATTGCGGCACCCACTTTGCGATCATCGCCATGGCGACGTCGCCATGGGACTGCCAAAGCGCGCCGGCGACACCGATGCACACCGCCAGCAGGAAGCCGATGACGCCGCGCATCGCCCGCACGCGCATCGATGGCCGGCCGCGCCGGCCATTGACATGGTTGACGTCGGTCGCGCGAAACGTCGTGTCGACCGGAGGAACCGGCGGGACCGCGGAGAACTCGGATCCCACATAGGCCTCCGGATCGGATGGACGATGCATGCCGTCGTGCGGATAATGCGCGCTCTCTGCGTAGGCGGCCGGAACGACATCGGGCGCGTCCACGAAGACATCGTGCGGATCGGATCGGTTCAGTGTGGAATTCATTGGCGCTCCGTATTCAGTCCAATGTCACCCGTGCGCGGGTGGCCGGCGGACATGCGCTAGATCGACAACGTTCTTCCCCCCGTCCCCACACGTCAGCCCGGTTTGACCAAAGCAAGGCGTTTCGATGGAGAGTATGCGGCCGCCGTGGACGGACGCCTTTTGGAACCCGGCCCTTTTGTCCCTCTTCGCGCGCCGACGCAAGCCTATTCCGGCCGTCGATCTCCGAGCGGTGGCAAGCTAGGTTGGCCGAGGCAGGGCGACCGCGCGGCAGCTTTATAGCCGCAGCTTCAGAGACGGACCAATAGAAGGACGAGCGGAATGGCGAAGGAAACGCGCGCGACGCTCGAGCTCAACCGTCTCGGCATCGCCTTTTCGCTGCGCGCCTATGACTACGACGGCGAGGCCGAGAGCATCGGCATGCAGGCCGCCGAGGCCATGGGCGTCGAACCTCGTCGTGTTCTGAAGACGCTGATGGCGGAGGTGGACGGCAGGCCGGTCTGCGTCATCATGCCGTCCGACGCCGAGGTCGGCATGAAGAAGCTCGCGGCCGCGTTCGGCGGCAAGGCCGCGAAGATGATGCGGCCCGCGGACGCCGAACGCCTGACCGGATACCGCGTCGGCGGCATCAGCCCGTTTGGTCAGAAGAAGAAAGTGCCGGCCGCGATCGAGCAGACGGCGCTGTCCCAGCCGAAGGTCTTCGTCAATGGCGGGCAGCGCGGACTGCAGATCGAGCTCGACCCCAACGACGCCTGCCGCGCGCTCGGCGCCATCGCGCGGCAGCTCACCGCGTGAGCCGCGGTCGCAGCGTCAGATGATATCAGCCGTCTCTATTTTTTCTCTATTTCTTCTTGCCGGCAGCGAAGGTCGGCTGCCATCCCGCGGCCTTCTGGCTTGGCGCGGCGGCAATGACCTTGGCTTTCTCCTTCTTGGGTTTCTTGGCTTCCCGATTGCCCTTTTGCTGGCCTTTGGCCATCTCGATCTCCTTGGGTTTGCCGACGACACACGAACTGAAGGCGGACTTGTTGTTCGAGCATGATCTCGATCCGATCCTGCTCCAGCTAACGTCGTAACCACCAGGCATCATCCGGCCCGGAGAGGTGAAGCGCGTCCAGATCGTACCTGGCCTTGAGCACCGCGATGAGATCGAACGCGCGGGTGCGATAGCAATGATCGCGCTGCGACGTCGGCCGGCTGATGCTCGCGGACCAGCCATAGGCATCGTCGAACACGAACAGCGTCATACCCGCCGGCCAGGGACCGTGAAGAGTCCTCGCGTGCTCGACGATCATGTCCTGCAGCTCATACGCCGTCTTGAAGAGTCGTGCAGTCATGGCCGGCCTCGCACCTGTTGTTGCCCTGATTGTTGTCCTCGGGCGCGCGGCGCTTCGCTTGCCTCGCGAGCCGATCGATTGCATCGGGCGGCGGGGTCGGACGCACCGTCCTATCCGCGCAGGACAGCCACCGCCAACACCAGGAGCAGAAGAAACAGCGGGACGATCACCGGCGGCACGATCCAATTGGCCAAGCGAAACTGCGACAATCGGCTCTCCTCCGTTTCGGCGGGAGCGCCCGTTGCCCTCAGTCACCGATAGCTGCCGTCGAAAAGCCGGTGATGGCGGAACCCTACGCTCGGGCCTTGCGAATAGCGAGCGTTAAAACGCCGCGGGACGGCCTCGAAAGCGCCGCGCCAACACGAGTTCGAGCTTCGACATCATCCCGCGCGAAAGCATTGGCTAATTGAGCCGGAAGGGCGCATGGTCCGCCGATGGATGAATCCGGCGCGGATCAGCGCGCATGACAATTCGCTCGCGGCGAGAAATCGTCACCTTCAAACATCCGTTCCAGATCCGCGGCGTCGATCGCGTGCTGCCTGCAGGCGCATACGAGGTCGTCACGGACGAGGAAATGATCGAAGGACTTTCGTTCGCCTCGTTCCGCCGCATCGCCACCTTGATCATCGTGCCCGCGGCCGCATCGCGCGGCTCAGCCATGGAAATGGTCTCCATCGGATCGGTCGATCTGGCGGATGCCCAGCGCATCGATGCCAGCGCGCCTCATGAATCAAGTGCGCCATGAATAACGAACCGCTCGATCTCGACAAGCACCGCGGCATGGCCGCTCGGAAAGCGACCGACATCCGCCGCGCGCTCGCCGAGATCGAAACCAACGCAAGGGACCTGCGCGACCGGCAGGCCGTTCTCGAAGACCAATTGCTGTCGCATCCCGCCGCGTCGTGGCCGGAGGCGGCCGCCAAGGCGCGCTATATATTGAATCTCTACGCCGCGGATTTGTCGCCGGAGGACACCCGCCACCGTGATCTCGTCGCGGCGATATTCGAGGACTTTGTCCGACTGGAAGACGGCTGACACAACAGCCGCTCGAAGAAGCATCCAGGCCGACGCGTCTTGGAGCAGGAGCATGTCCTTGGCAGAAAAGTCATCACGCTGACAAGAGTTATGGCGCTCAAGAAAGTTATGGAAAGTCTCGCTCAACAAAGTCTCGCTCAACAAAGTCTTGCGCTTTCGCGAAGTTTGCTTTCATGGTTTCGAATTGAGCGAATCCTGCCTTGAACCGCGCTCGTGCGGTGTCGGTTTCGGTAAATAGTTAAAAAAGCGCGTTTTCGCGGGTTGTCGGCGGGCGGAGAAGCGCGTCGGTGGAGTGGCGTCCGGTCTCACGCATGACCGGCGATCGACTATTATTGCTTGCAACGCTTGTATTCGCTTGCCAAAGAGTATAGGTTGTGCCTCGTTCGATTAGCCGCTGTGCCTTGTTGAATGCGCCCGCGGGCTCTTTCCAATGTCATCGTGAAAATTGAATTAATCCGCGTGGAGGTCACGCGGGATTTGCGCTTACGCGCTTTGGAGAAGAGATATGCCTACAGGTACAGTGAAGTGGTTCAACGGTCAGAAGGGTTTTGGTTTCATTCAGCCGAACGACGGCGGTAACGATGTGTTCGTGCACATCAGCGCCGTCGAGCGCGCCGGACTTTCGGGCCTGGCCGAGGGACAAAAGGTCAATTTCGAGATCAAGGCCGACAAGATGCGGGGCAAGAGCAGCGCGGAAAACCTGTCGCTGGCCTAACGCCTTCACCGTTCCACGGATGTACTGGAACGGTCTCGCCGCCCGCTCGATCCCCACGGGATTGGGCGGGTTGCTTTGCGTCAAATAGGTGAGGCAGATGACTGGCAAGAAATCAGAACCCTCGCCGGAAAGCATCGCCAGGGCCAATCGACAACGCCTCGCCTTCGAGGAAGGCGTGCGCGCAATGGCCGACGTCGAGCGCGAGGCGGCCGCGGTTCGCAAGAACATGGAACGCCTGCGCGCCCTGCGGGAAGCCAAGGAAGCTGAAAAGGAAGCTGAAGCGGTCAAGACCGACGCGGACAGCGACAAGGCCGCGACCAAGACGAAGCGCAAGAAACGAGTTTCGAAATAGCATCATCGCAGGCGGCACTCGGCTGACCCCGGCGACGGATGGCGGACCAGCCCTTAGACCTTAGGCCCTTCGACCTTAGGCCCTTCGCGAGTTCTGCAAGGCAGGCGACATGAGCGCGGCGGTCCGCGAGTTCATCGATTTCTGGATCGAAAACAGCATCCATGCCGCGGAGCGCGACGGGACCACCGGCGCCACGCAGAGCGTGGATGAACTGGTCCGCCGCTGCGTAGACATGGCCAAGGATCAAGGCTTCACGGAAGCGGAGATGCAGGCCGAAGTCGGCGACATCGCCGCCCACATCCGCGAGCAACTGAAGGCCGCCAACACCGGCGAGCACGGCCGGCGCGGCTGATGCCGGCGCAGGAGAAGGCCACGGCGGGCAGCGCCATTTCGCGCTATGCCGGCGGCCGCCGCGACGCCACGCAACCGACGAGACGCGGGATCTGATTGTGAGAAATCGCCGCGATCCGGTATCGGCCGTCCGCCTTCACAAGCGTGTAGATCCCCTGAAAATCATAGAGGGCCCGGCCCGCCGCATCGATAAATTCATGGCGCAGAACGAGTCCCACCATCCGCGGAGACATTTCGATCACGTCGAGATCGAGGCGACGTCCGGATCGAACGCCAAGCTCGCGATGCAACGCGAGAACCCGTTCGACGCCCACGCGAGTTTCGCTCGCATTGGCCAGCGGCATCAGAGCGACGTTGTCGGCGTCGCTCACGATGTGGCATGGAAACAAAAAATGCGTCAGAATTGCCTCGGTATCGAAGGCCTCGAACGCGCGCCCATAGGAATCGAGAAACTCCAGGACATCCGATTTCGCTTCACGCGGTGCCATGTCGATTTGCTTCTGATCGTTGGTCCAATTGCCCAGACAAGCACATCTTTTTGCGCCCCACGGTCTCGCGAGATCGAAAGGGCGGCGACGAACCCTCTTCTGCGCCTCGGAGATGACCGAGGGATGACGCGGAAACGTCACGTGACGGCGGTCATTCCGATGCGCTGCCGCCAAATTGTCATCGTGCGGACGAATTGAGGCCAACGCCTCCGCTCACGCTGCCCATTGCCGAGTTCAGTGGGCGAGTTCAGTGGGAGTGGGTGCGTTGGCGTACACGATGGTTGCGGAGCGGGACGATCACAAGGTCACGAAGGAACGGACCAGCGCGCTGATTCTGCTGGCGAACGCCCGCGTCTGGGCCAGCGAGGGCTGGCAGGTCATGATCACCGACGCGGACGGGAAACAACTCGATCCCGCGGGTTTTGAAAATTGGCTGACGCCGGTGGAATCATCCCCGCTTCAACCGGAAAATTCATCCGCTCTCGAGGCGCAGGATGCGTCTGCTCAAGGGCGTGATGTGTCGGCCGAGGCAGAACGGCCCGCCGAGGAGGCGGAAGAAGCTGCCGAGGACTCCCTAGAATCCCATGAAAGCCTGGAAGATGCGAGCCTGGAAGATGAGAGCCTGGAAGAGGCTTATGAAAGCCTGGACGCGTCCGAATATCCGTTCAGCGATCAGGACTTCAGCGAAGCCAGCGGCAGCCTGACCTGAACAACGCCGTCGACGACGGCCTGGCCAAGGTTCGCGCCGTTTAACGACACGGCGGAGACCTGGTCGTCAACCGTCACTCCATCGCGACGTCGTTCGGCCTGGCCGAAAGCAGCGTCCGGAGCACCTGAAGCCCGCGCTCCAGCTCCTTCACAGGCGGCGCGGAAATGGCGATGCGCACCGCGTTGGGGGCCTGGCCCGGGATAACCGCGAAGGCGCTCGCCGGTGTGATGGCGACGCCGCGCAAGGCGGCCGCCGAGACGAAGGTGTCGGCGCGCCAATGCTCGGGCAGTTCGAGCCAGAGGTGGAATGCGTTCTTGTCCGCGGATCGACGCGCGCCGCCGAGGATCTCGGCCGCGAGCGCCTGGCGGGCACGGGCGTCCTTGCGCTTGAGGTCGGCGACGCACGCCGCCGTCCCGTCCGAGATCCAGGACAGCACCAGATGCATCGACAGCGACGAGGCGATCCAGCCGCCGGCGCGCATCGCGGCGGCGGCGCGGTCCCTCACCTGCCGCGGCGCGGCGATGAAGCCGAGGCCGGTACCGGGACCGATCCGCTTATGCATGCTGTCGACGAAGACCACGCGATCGGGCGCGTAGGCAACGAGCGGCGCCGCATCCGAGAGGAATGCGAAGGCCGCGTCCTCGATGCAGATGAGCCCAAATTTCTGCAGCGCCTGCGCGAGCGCCTCCCGGCGCGCCGGCTTCATGGAGATGCCGAGCGGATTGTGGACCGAAGGCTGGATGTAGAGCGCCGCGAGCGGCTTGGCGCGATGGACCTTGGCGAGCGCCGCGATGTCGATCCCCTCGCCGTCGATCTCGATGGGAACGAGATGGACGCCGAGATGCGACGCCAGGCGCGTGATCGCCGGATAGGTCAGCGGCTCGACGCCGACGCGGTCGCCGGGCTTGCAGAGCGCGGCAACAGCCGATGCAATCGCCTGCCGGCCGCCGCCCGCGAACAGGATGTCGGCCGGCTCCGGCGCCCACCGCTTGTGGCCGAGGAAGCCTGCCACCGTTTCGCCCGCGCCTTTGGGTCCGAAGGGGCCGAGCGCATCCAGCGAACCATAAAGCGCGGCCGGTCCTGAGAACGGCTTGAGCGCGGGCGCGAGCAGCGCCGCCTGCTCGAGCGACATCGACATCGCCACCAGCAGAGCGACGGTCGCCTCCGTCACCTCGCCGTTGCGGGCCGCGCGCAGCGTCTCGGGCGCACGGACGAACGTGCCGCGCCCGACCGCGCCGACGACGAGGCCGCGGCGCGCCAGCTCGGCATAGACGCGGCTCGCGGTCGAGACCGCGATGCCCTGCGCGTAGGCGAAGCTGCGCTGCGGCGGCAGGCGCATGCCCGGCGACAGCTTGCCGGAGGCGATGTCGGCGGCCACCGCGTCAGCCACCTCGTGGTAGTCGCGCATCGCAGATGCTCCGAGAGCAATATTTCAATTGATCTCTTATTGCACTGATGCATGATCCGGGCAAGCAAGACGCGCCGGACCATGCCGCCGCGCCGCCCGACACGGAAATGGTCAGCCCCATGCGCCCAAGACGCTTCATTCAGTGCGACGTGTTCACCTCGGTGCCCACGAAAGGCAACGGCCTCGCCGTCGTGGCCGATGGCGAGGGCCTCTCGGACACGGAGATGCAGGCCTTCGCCGCCTGGACCAACCTCGCCGAAACGACGTTTCTGCTGCCGCCGACGACTGGCGAGGCCGACTACAGGCTGCGCATCTTCACGCCCGGCCGCGAGATGCCGTTCGCCGGGCATCCGACGCTCGGCAGTTGCGCGGCATGGCGCCACCTCGGCGGCAAATCGCGCAGGCCGGGCGTGGTCCGGCAGGAATGCGGCGTCGGCATCGTCGACATCGATGTGAGCGGCGCGGTCACGGCGTTCGCTGCGCCGAAAACGACGATCGCGCAGCTCGCCCCCGAAAAGCGCGACGTCATCACGGCCGCGCTTGGCCTCGCAAGCGATCGCATCGTGCGAACCGCGCAGCTCGCCAACGGCCCGGTCTGGCAGGTGCTGGAGCTTAAGAGCGCCGCCGACGTCCTCGCCGTCGACTCCTCGAAGATCCGCTATCCGGAGTTTATCAGCGTCGGCCTGATCGGGGCCCACCCGCCCGGCTCGGAATGCCAGTTCGAGACCCGCATGCTCGCGCCATCCAGCGGCATGAGCGAAGACCCGATCACCGGCTCGCTGAACGCCGCGATCGCCGAGTGGATGTACGGCGCCGGCCATTGGCGCTCCCCGGTGACGGTCGCACAGGGCACGCGCATCGGCCGCGAGGGGCGCGTGTTCATTCGCCGCGACGACAAGACCGGGATCGCCTGGATCGGCGGCGAGACCCGCATCCTCATCGAGGGCACGCTGACATTGTAGGCGTGCCGGCGGCCCAAGTGCGCCGGCAGGCCAAGAGCATCAACAGGCTCCGCGGTCACGACCTTGATCTCGATAGTACAAGACCGGACGAGCCGGGGCTATTTGCCCGCCGCCACCGTGATCGGCTGCAGCTTGATGCGCATGGCCGCCTCACCGAATGAAATCAGCCGCCGCGCCTGTTCATCCCACAAGGCCATCCGCACGCAGCGCAGGCTTTGCAGCAGAGTGATCCGTCCGACGGAGGCGAGCTGCGGATGGTCGCGCAATACATCCGGCAACCGGTAGCAGGGAATCCGGCTGCAGAGGTGATGGATGTGGTGGACGCCGATATTGGCCGTGAACCAGCGCAGGACGCCCGGCAACTGATAATGGGAGCTGCCATGCAGCGCCGCTTCGTGACGGCTCCAGACCGCCTCATGCGACCAGGAGGTGTCCTCGAACTGGTGCTGGACATAGAACAGCCAGACGCCGATCGACGCCGCCAGGATCAGGATCGGCAGATGCACCAGCAGGAACGGCCCAAGGCCAATCAGCCAGATCAGCCCGACGACCAGAACCGCGATGGCGGCGTTGGTGCCCATCGTGCTGAGCCAGGGCTGCCAGCCGCCGCGCATCATCCCGATCGGCAACCGATGCCGCAGGATGAACAAATAGGCCGGGCCGACCCCGAACATCACCAGCGGATGCCGATACAACCGATAGCCGAGCCGACCCCATTTGGACCGCGCGAGAAACTCGCTGACAGTCAGGGTGTCGATGTCGCCATAGCCCCTGTGATCGAGATTTCCCGAGCTCGCGTGATGCAGCGCGTGGGTCCGTCGCCAGAAATCATATGGGGTCATGGTCACGACGCCGATGACGCGGCCGACCCAATCGCTGGCAAGACGGCTGTGGAAGAACGAGCCGTGGCCGCAATCGTGCTGGATCATGAAGAGACGGACAAGGAAGCCCGCTCCGGGCAAAGCCAACAGCAGCCCGATCCAATAACCGTAGGCGACGGCGGCCCACATCAAGGCCCAGATGGCAAGGAAGGGCACGGCCGTGATCGCCAGCTCAAAAACGCTGCGCACGCTATTGGGCTCGCGATAGCGATCGAGCAGGCGCGCCAATGCGCGGGCTTCGGGCGGGCTTTGGACCATATCGAGACTGCTTCCGATCATGTGCGTTTGGAAAGGCCCACGAACGGACCGGGGCGACAGCTCCAACACCGCGTGAGCCGTGTGTCAAGTTAACTGGAAGGCGACTAAGGGCCCGTCACCTGCCGGCGCGCGTTTTGTTGCGTGAAACGGCTTTTCAACCGTAGAATCCCTGGTCGAGCGGCCGGCCGTCAACCTTTGACGAGACGAATATCGCCGCACGCAGTTCGGCACGATGGCGCGCATTCGGGCAAGCCGCGACATTTTCGGGGATCAGGCGGCGAATCACCGCTCCTGCAATTCGCGCACCCAGGCGCGGGCGAGCATCACCGGACGGAAGCCGAGACGCGCGTAAAGGTATTTTGGCTGCTCGGCGGCGAGCGCGCCGAGGAAGACGGCGTGGCAGCCGTCGTCGCGCAAGCGGTCGACGAAAGCGGCGATCATCGCCGTGGCGATGCCGCGACGCCTTGCCGATTGCAGGGTGAACAGATCCTCGATCATGCCGGCGCCATTGGGGGCCGCGGCATACGCGCCATAGGCGACGGGAACGCCGACCCGCATGGCCAGATGAAAATGGTATGCGTCGCTCTTCGCACGATAGCTTGCGACCTTGGCCACGCTGAACTCCGGCGACAAATCGAGGCCGCCGGTGCGGCGGCCCTCGGCGTGGTCGGCGAGCACGAGCCGGAGCAGCGCCTCCCAATCGGCATCGGTGGTAACCGGACGAAGATCGATCGCAGCACCTTGGTCGGTGAGTTCGCCCTGCAGCGCCATCTGGATCGTCACCGGCCGCTCTTCGAAATCCTCGAGCGCGAGGCGGGCGAGAAAGGCGTCGGGCGTGAAACAATCGGTATGGACCACGCGCCACGGCGTGTGGCTGAGATGCTCGTCCATCGCCTCAAAAACAGACTCGATCTCGCCCTCGCTCCGCGCGGTCACCTCGTCGGCGTGGTTCGAATCCCAGACGTCCGGGTGCGCCTGATCGGCCACGATGTGGCAATGCGCCGCAGCGATCTGCGTATTTCCAAGCCGGCGTTGCCACCGATAGGCCTCGGCGATGGTGCGAGCGAGATCAGTTGTCATGACGGTTGATGAGATCGATGCAAGAATCCATTTTTCATTCGCGGCGGCAACGGCCCGATTGCAACGCGGCGTCCCCCTCCGCAGGGGCGTCCGCGGCAACGCTACCATCATCTACGAGGGGACTGCCTCCGTCGAGCGGAAACCTGGACCGCCCGGCTACCTTTCGCTCGGTACCGCGGCGGTCTTTGGCGATCGCAGTGCAGGAACCGCGCAAGGCCGCGGGGCCGCCCTCGCCACGGCCTTGCCCGGATAACGGTGTTACCGTATCTGCCTCGCCGGCGTAGCGCCGGGGCACCGCTCGGCAACCCGTTGCCGGAAGGACGTCACAAATGACCGAAATCGCCTGGAACCGGCTGTCGGCGGCGGCGCTGCGCGCGCTTGCCGAACGCAACGCCGTGGTTCTGTTGCCGGTGGCCTCGACCGAGCAGCACGGGCCGCATCTGCCGACCGGCGTCGACGATTTTCTGTGCAGCGCGGTCTGCCGGCGCACCGCGACACTGCTCGCGCACGACACGCCCGTGGTGGTCGCGCCCACCGTCTGGTGCGGCCTTGCCGATCACCACACAGCGTTCGGCGGGACCTTCACGCTCAGCCTCGCGACCTACCACGCCTTGCTGCGCGACCTCTGCCGCTCGATCCTCGCGGCCGGCTTCCGGCGGATCGTGATCGTCAACGGCCATGGCGGCAACATCTCCGGATTGGCGGCCCTGTCCGTCGAGTTGACCCGCGAACTTGACGCACCGATCGCGACCACGACCTATTTCATGGAGGCGGTGGCCGAGATGCGGGCGATCCTCGAGGACCAGGACGGCGTGATGCATGCCTGCGAGGGCGAGACATCGATGATGCTTGCGCTGACGCCTGAACTGGTCGACCGCGCCCGCCTGCCCGAGGCGCACGGACCGGCCTTCGACATCGCGGCCTCCCTGATGCCGTCGCTACGACGAACGGTCTCGTTCCAGGAACTGACCGCAAGCGGCGTCCTGGGCGACGCCCGCCGCGCCAGCGCGGCCAAGGGCGAGGCGCTGCTGCAGGCCTGCGCCCAAAACCTCGCCGCGCGGCTACGGGCCGGCAAGCCTTGGGCGTCTGGCGCCTCTCGCCGCGGCGAACGTCTTGGCGGAAACGAAGGCTAACCTCGTCCAGATCGGCCGCGGGCGCTGAACATCTATCGGAGCGTGTACGCTCTACAGCGACAGCGCCAACCCAGCTATGCCAACATTGAGATCGGGAACAAATCATGGCCTCGTCCGAAAAGCGGCTTCGAGAGCTCGAACGCTCGGAACTGTTCGCGCCCGACTTCCCCCAGCGCCGGCAGGTGACGCATGCGCAATGGGCCGCAATGTCGGATGACGAGCGGCGCGAAGCAGGTTCGGCGGCAAGGGCCGCAATTCGCCGGGCCGACAACACGAGAGCACTCGTGGACGTCATCAAGGAGATCGGCAACGCCAAGCAGTCGAGCGCCGTGCCGGTTCTTGCGAAGCTTTGGTCGACCTGCGCATTGGCGCCGGTGAGATACGCCGCCGGTCATGCACTGCGTTCCATAGGAACTGAAGAGGCGCGATCGGCGCTCGAAGCGATGATCGAGGATTCGGATCACCTGTCGGTGTTTCTCGCCGTGCGGACGGTGTTCGATGCAAACCCGAGGACCGCGTTCGAGCGCCTCGCCCCGCATTTCGATCAACAGCGCGTTTGTCGGCCGGGCGGCTCCACGATCCCCGAGGAGGTCCTGAAAACATTCGGCCCGGTATGGACGGTGCGGGCGGTGGAGGGTCCGGGGTGGATCATGGGAGAATCCCGCTGGTTCGATGAGGATCAGCGCTGGATGAGCCTCTGCATCCGACTTCGGCGTGACATGCATCTGGGACGGTCCGCGCGCGCTGTCCTGCGCGTCGCGGACGCTGACCGCGTCAAGGCGGTGCTGTCGCAGGCACGCGCACAGGAAGGCGCCTCCGTGATTCGGTGGCACAGCGCGACTTCGGGTGACCTGTTGGCTCGTTATCGCCGAGGCGAGCACGAGGCGGTCTGGCGCGAATTGCACGCCCACGACGCGATTGCTGGAGACTGCCGTACTGAGGCACTCGCAGTGGCCGCCGAGACGATGACGCGGGTCGCGCGGTGTGCCGATGTGCTCGCCGAGCGACTGGCGTCACGCGGATGGAAAGCGCTCACAGACCGCCTGCGTTCGCCGCCGGACGCCGGAGATTCCAGGATCATGGACGATATCGAATCGTTCACCTCGGCTCCTCTTCCTCCGACTCTTCGCGCTTTCTGGGAGAAAGTCGGCGGCATCGACTTTGTCTGGAACTACGGCAATGACCAGCCCGCGCCTGACCTCGGTCCGGACCTGCCGATGGCGGAGATGGACCCGCTGTGCGTGTCTCCGCCGGGAGACGTCGAATACCTGTTGGCGGAATGGGAGGAGCGGAGGTCGACGCTCGATCCAGACCTGGACGATCCATGCAACCTGGATCTCGCGCCGGACTATCTGCACAAGGCCGATATCAGCGGCGGCGCGCCCTATGGAATCGAGCTTCCGTATCTCGGGGCCGACCCCGTCTTCGTCAATGAAGAGCACGGGATTCGCTTTGTCGACTATCTGCGTCTCGCGTTTCGGTGGGGCGGCTTTCCGCGTCTCGAACGACATGAACACAACGCCGAGGTACGCAGGTTCGTGGCCGACATGACAAGGGACATGGAGTCGTTTTGAGGGGTCGCAGCCGATGTGGTCACGAGGACGGCCACGTCGTCATTGATCAGGTGGCGGCTCACCGATTGAGGCGACATCTCCGTCAATCAGGAAACACGACGGCCTCCGATCCGCCGCCTCCCCGATGCGTCAGGCCGCCATGCGATTCAACGCGGCGACCACGTCTTTCGCCCCGGTAAAGGTTTGCTGAGGAATATCCCCCGCAACGGCAGCTCGACATCGGAGGCGGCAATGCCTCCGCCGGGTTTCAGGGACCGTTGGACCTGCGTGCCGGCTTTGGCGCCTCGT
>WNFD01003503.1_pt1 | contig 15765 bp, 14 predicted proteins | sample 5400491 | NCBI WGS metagenome assembly WNFD01 (sample SAMN13153343, study PRJNA577476) | soil metagenome | isolation source: 120 cm saprolite under Douglas fir tree site 2 hole 2 replicate 2 | place: USA:California | collected 2015-04-18 | reverse complement strand
GTCGGTATATTACTAAGCAGCGATTCGACTGCGTATCCGTTGATTCTTTCGGCGTCGAAAGCGGTCCTGCGCGCGGCGTGATTTGTAACCTGTTCTGATCGCTGGCGGCCGACGGTCTGGCTGGCGCAAACAATCAGTACACTGACTGACATCCCGTACGACATTTCCCAGCTTCGTCAACGCTGCCTGATAGGCGGCACCTCCCGAGCAGCGATTGCCTGTTCAAGTGAGTCAAGCTCGATCAGGGTCACGCGCTCGTCCATACCCGCTTAGATCTCAGAAGGCGAGCCGCGCGCAAGTTACCAAACGACCCGGAAACGGGAGGAGCCGTTAATGCTGCCGACCCGGCGACCGAGGCGGATGCGTAGAGATCTTGCCCTCCATGCGCCCGTTGGCGATTCGGCTCACGACAAATTTGAAATCGTGGATCGAGATGAAGTCAATGATGCGCCCCGGATAGTCCGGGTTCCCGGTCCGCTGCTGTAGCACATAAGCAGTGATTGTCTTCAGCGCGTCGCGAACCATGACGGTGTCGTGGCGCGTCAAGATGGATGGTGCACCTACGACGGCGGAGAGCATGTACTCCGCGGGGTCGACGCCGAAGCGGCGCGCCACCGACGCCACGCCGTCAACCAGCGCAGCGGCTTCTTGCTCGTCGCATTCCCACGTGAAGAAGAAGTCAAATTCGGGGATATCGAACCTGACTGTGATCTGGCCCATGCATGGCTTCCCTTGGTTTTCGCGTAGCGCGGTGGTGGTGGGTTTATGCCAGGACATCGTCAGACAGCGGTCAAAGGTCTGGATTTTTTCGGGTCGCGGGGGAGCGCCGCGCCGAATCACCGCTGCGGATTATCGACCACCAGCGGGATCTTGCTCGGTCGCCGGCGAGCTCGGCGCGAATCGGGCAACCCATTCCTTCCCAGAAGCTCGAATAGACGTTGTCTAATGCGCGGGGTCCACTCTCCGTTCGATGGAATGTGCCAGGAGCTCAAATATTGCTGGATGTCGCCATCCAGCGCGATCCGCCCTTGTTCAACCACGCGCATCGCGCCCAGCGCAAAGACTGGCTTGCTCACCGATCCGGCCTGGAACAGGGTATCCGCATCCACCGGATCAGGTTGGCCGCTCGTGCACACGCCGTATCCTCGTTCCCACGCAACGCGACCGCCATCGACGACAGCTATGCTCACTGCCGCTTGGCCAGCCCCCGTGGGCCGGCACCCCGAAAGTCAGTTCGCAACAGACTCCCCGCTGGAGGGGGGCAGTCAGGAGCGAACTCGTCTCTGAAGCCAAATTCCCTGTTATTCAGGGATAATACAGGGAATTTCATCGGCGCCGGCCCTGCGAGCCCGAATCGGAGGTCGAAATGATCATTATGATCAATCCTTGACCAGCAAATTCCCTAATCAAAAGAACAGGGAACTAATTGGGACTTATCAGGGAATTAAATCGCCCCATCAGGGAACGTTTGAACGTTTCCGCCGCATCAGGGAAGCGCACAGTTACATCGCTGCGATCCACGCAGTCGTTTGCCGCGATGGCGAATATGCATCCCCCACGACCAATCCTCGCAGTGGTAGCTCGGCACTCGCCCCGATAAGCGGCATTATCGGCGCCACCGCTGATGTGGTCGACCCAATCGTCACGACCTGCACACTAGGACCGCTGGTGACCACGCCCTCAGAGTTGGCGGCGTTCCAGCGGGATAACCTGGTCCGTAAGCAGCTCGCCGGGCTGAACCAGTAGGGAGGGCTTCGGTCGGGGTGCGCGGAGCTTGCGGGTCGAGCCCCCTCCCTCTGGATGCGTGGGCTTGTTCCTCCGATTTCTCCGTGCCCCCACCCCCCGGAATCACGACCACGACCTTGTGCCTTGGTCGATGAGTTCGCGACCGCTGCGCCTGGCGCTGAGGCTCTGGTATCTCGCGACGAGCGTCTCGATTACGCCGGCCTCGGATACGCGCGCATGACCGTGTCCCGGGTGTCCCGCCGGTGGTCCCCCGGTGAGATTTCAGGTTTCTTCAGGTTTTCGTGGCCGGTTGAACTGGTGGCCAAGGCTGCGGATGGGGCTAGCACCGCGCCCACTGGCCGACCTCCTCTTCGGCCAGAACGCCGACCATACCCGCCCGTCCAGCCCGGGCGCGTACAACGCCACCGCACCCTCCTGCGCCACCGCAGCTTTGTCAGGTCGACTAGACGATCAAAGCCGATATCCTCGGTCAAGGTGGAAAACCAATACTTGGTCGGTTCGGTTTCCTGTTCCGGCCACTCGATCAGTAGCCATTCTTGCGCGCGCGGCTCAGTCAGTAAGTTATCGCGATGGGCCGCCCGAACTCTCAGCCGCGCGAAGCGTGAAGCGAGCCAGTCGGCGCTGCCCTCGCGCCACGTGACGGTCTGCCACGCCTCCGCCGGCAGGCTGAGCGCGAGCGCCTTGACCGAGATCGGCTGGTGATGCACGTCGCGTCGAAGCAGCTTGGGCGGTCGTCCGCGACCCGTTCCAGGCAGCGGTGACAAAGGGGCCGTGCCCGGCGGCCAGACCGAGGTGTTGGGACCGATGCCCGCCACGTAGGCCAGGCCGAGAGAGCTGATATCGGTCCTCAGCTCAGTGTCGTTGCCGTAGCCGGCATCCATCAGCACCACCCCTTGGGGCAGCCCTGCCGCGCGGGCCGCTTTGATCTGCTCGAAGGCGATCTCGGGCTTGGTCTGGAAAGCAATCGTTTGCGGCACCCTGGCCCTGTCCCGCCGCACCTGGTCCTTGGCCCAATCCTCGGGGAGATAGAGCCGATAAGCGAGCGGCAGGCTGGCATCATGATTGGCCAGCGACAGCGTCACCGCGACCTGGCAGTTATCCTGCTTGCCGAGCTGGCCGCAATATTGCCGGGTCACCCCGACCCAGTGCCGCCCCTTTTTGGGAAAGCCTGTGTCGTCAATGATCCAAGCCTCGACCGGCCCGCTGCGCTCGATCGCCGGCAGCACCAGCTGTGCCACCTTGCCCAGCATCGCGGCGTCCGACCACGGCGCGTTGCCAACAAAATGTAGCAACGATTGATGCTTTGCGGCGACCTGCGCCGGGGCTGTCACCGCCGCCATCGGTTCGACGCTCTTGCGCTCAATCGGCATCAACAGCCCCAGGCAATAATCATGCATCGGCTGCTGGCGATCGGCATGGCCCAGCACCACGCCGAGCGTCTCGACATAGCCCGCAAATCGCGCTTCACTCCCCTCACTCGATCCGCCGTCCATCCCGGCCCCCCGATCCGGATGAAGATAGGCCAAAATACTACATCTTGCGGTTGCTATCCATATGAATACACGATCTCGAATTTTGTGACCCAGTAAGATTAAGTGCCGGATGATTGCGGCACGCGGTTACTTCCCATCAAAGATGGTCTTGATTATGGTCCTGTCGGTCAAGCCGGTAAATTAGGCTAAATCGTCGCGCGCGGCCTCGATCGCGGGCCGCACGCAGTCGACCAGCCGCGACGCACGATCGAGACCCCGAGCTGACGGCAGCGACTCTTTCATCGTCGCCATGACAATCCCGCCCTCCCCATCCTCTCCCGGAGATTAGCCAATCCCGGCGACTGGCGTACGACTGTCGCCGCCTCGAAAACCGCCGCGCGCACCGCGGCGCTCTGCCGGCATGGGCATAAGCCCGCACTACGGCTGGCGGGCCGCAGCCCACCTCAAAATTAACTATGACACAAAGTGACATGAAGTGACATGAACTGTTAAAATCTAGAATAACGCCGAAATGAGGCAAAAAATCGTCGGAAAAGTGTTGACGTGGGATCGGCCCTTGATATTTTTCGAGCGCGGAGCGCTAGGTCGCTCTGTTCTGACTGGAAACTAACCGCGTGGGAGGAAGACATGCTTTTAGAGCACAGTATTGTGCAAACCGTACTTCGGAAATATTTGCGGGTCTCGGTTCTGGCGGCGGCAGCCCTGCTGATGATCGGCAATGCCGCATGGGCCGACAAGGAGAAGGAGAAGAATAGTGGGCCCGTCAACTTGCTCACGACCATTCCGATCCCGCCGACCACGGCGAATGTGGGCAAGAATCTTTATTCCTATGACATCAGTTTTGTCGACCAGAAGACCCAGACGTATTATCTCGCCGATCGTTCCAATAATGTCGTCGACGTCATCGACGCCAGCTCGGCCGCGTTTGTCACGCAGCTTCCCGCCAACCCGCCGTTCGCCGGATTCGTGTCCGCAGCCGACTGTGCCGCAAAGCCGGGCGGCAACACAGGCGGCAATTGCAGCGGCCCCAACGGCGTCGTGGCCGCGTTCCCGTGGCTCTTTGTGACCGACGGCAACAGTCGCGTTGTTACGATCGACCTCAGGACCGGAAATACCGTCGGCGACGTCCAAACGAAAGCCGGCGATCCCAATCGTTCGGATGAACTGGCGTATGACCCGAAGGATGGGATCATCCTCGCGATAAACAACGCCGACACTATTCCGTTTGGCGCCTTGATCAAAGTCAACAAGACGACCGGTGCACTCACCCTCCAGACAACGATCCCCTTCCCCAACGCGACCAATGGCGCCGAACAACCGATATGGAACCCTGCCGACGGGCATTTCTATCTCTCCATCCCGCAGATAAATGGCGTCCCCACAACAGGAGCAGTCTATAAGATCCATCCGAAGACCGGCGCCATCGCGGTAATCCAGATCGACTTCTGCTCGCCGGCCGGCCTCAGTCTCGGCCCGGATCATACCGCGCTTATCGGCTGCAATGTGGTCTTTGATGTGGACGGCAATGTGTGGAATACGACGGGAACGATTACCGCGAATCCCCAGGACGTGATCATCAGCTTGACGACGGGCAGCATCCTTTTCCACGTGTTTGGCGCGGGGGCCGGGGACGAAGTCTGGTACAACTCGGGCGACAACAATTACTACGCCACCGGCAGCGGCAGCCCGTATCGCCCGTTGCCGGCCGCCACTGCCTTCGGTACTACCCCGATGGCCGTCATCGACGCGGACACGGGAGAGATCGTTCAAACCCTTGCGACGTACAATACGCCGGCGGTGGGTACGACGAACACACCTCCTAATCATCCTGCCGGGACCTCCCATTCGGTGGCCGCCAACGCCAAGAACAATCTCGTGTTCGTGCCGTTCCCCTCGAACAATGCCTACCCCGACTGCTTGGCCGGGTGTATCGCGGTGTTCGGGCGACCGGAGTAGGACGAAATCCAGCCGGTGCGCTCATCGCATAAGGCCAATAGCGAAAGCGCCCGGCTCTTGCGGGCAAGATTTCACCCTCCCCATTGCTGAGGTGATGGGGAGGGTGAGTTTTTGCGAAGGCAGCTCGATCGCTAACTCCGCTCCGCCGGCACGTCGAGGTTCAAAAGCCGTGCGGCGTTGAAGTCGATCATCCCCAGCGCTGATCGTCAGCACGGCGTCGGAAGCCCAGGCCGTCCTCCGTCTCGGGATCGCCCACTGCCTTGGTGAGCTGAGTGCATATGGCTTCCCAGTAGAGCGGGATCGTCGCAATGAACGTCTCCAGGTTCGACGGCCCGACGACGTCGACGCCGCAAGCATAGGTTTCGGGATTGCGGGTCATGCCGGCGAGGACGGCGTAACCGCCATAGCTGACGCACGATCGCGATACGCTTCGGGTCGGCGACACCGGTGGCGATGGCCCAGCCGACCGCATCTAGAAGGTCGTCGTCCATCCGGCGCCCCCACTCCACGTCACCGGCGTTGACGAACGCCTTACCGAAGCCGGTGGACCCGCGGAAATTGACGCTGAGTACGCTGTAGGCGAGTTGATAATCAGCATTATCGGCGCCGCCGCTTCATGTGTCCTTTGTCTCAATAGCCCGAAGCCGCTGATCAAACTCGCTTGCCTCGATCGTCTTACAAAAGCCTCGACGATCTTCGACAACTCGGCCGCCTCGGCCGGCGTGATCTCACCAGCGGCGACCTCAGACGCTTTGGGCGGCCTGGCCGGCGGATCGAAGCTTCGGATCTGCGCCAAGTTTACGGCGAGCCTGGTAAAATGGGTTTGTGCCTCAGGTGCGTGTCCTCGCAGCCGGGTCTCGTTCTTTTTGGCAATTAGTTTGCCCGCCGGATCTGGAGAGGGCATCATGACCGCTTCCCGAAACTGAGCCGCGCGTCCAATCTTTTGCGGGCGCGGGTTCGTATGAGCGGCGCGCTGTGGCGCTTCCACCGGCGATACGGTCGTTCTTCTGTCGCGGTCGCCCCCTTGAGTTGTTGCATTTCCGACGGCGGCCGGCCGAGCGGTCGGCAACCGCTGGAATCTTCGCGTCAACGATGCGGTGTCAGGCACCCTCGCCACCACGAATGAAGGAGTCGAGGTCGGACCTAAAATAAAAGCGCCTCCCGCCGACCTTTACCGACCGCGGTCCTCTGCCCGATAACGCCCACATCGCCAATGTCTTTGGTTGGTGGCCGAGGTAGCGCGCGGCATCCTCTCGCGACATTCGGCCGTCCGGCAAAATCCTGACCCGAACCTGCTCAACGCCCCCATCGGCCAGGCCAGCTAGCTGCCGAGCCGTCAAATCCTTCGATACCCCCATGCGGCGCACCTCCGAAGAACCAAAATCGGTTCCACGAGATATAAGGAGATGAAATATCCTGCGTCAAGGACCACATCCGGTGCTTAGCACCAAATATGGTTCACATACCCGTTGCGAGTTGTCTCGAAACGGCTGTATGTTGCTCTCGCATGATCAAGGGGGTGTGAACGTGATGCCGACACGCGATGACGCCGCCACCGTCCAGTTGAAAATCCGGATCAAGGAACCCCTCCGCGCCGCGATCGAGGAGGATGCAGAGGCGCGCGGAGTGACCATGAATGCCGCCATCAACGATCGCCTGGAACAGTCGTTTCGAGAGGATGCGCGTTCGCGTGACCTCCGCGAGGCGCTCGCACTTGCGTTGGGAGCGGACGTCGCGGCGGTCACGCTCGCGATCGGATTAGCTATTCGAGATGTCGTGAAGTGGCCCCCTCTCGGGCCGAAAACGAATCTGCTTTCGAATGCCTTCATCTTTGATCAAGCGGTGGCCGCAATCTTGACGGTCATCGACAGCGTCAAGCCGGATGGCGATGCGGCGGCGCTACCCGGCGGCGACTATGTGCCACCAGGGGCGGAGGCAGCCGCGGAGCAATGGCGCACGCTTGGCCCGAACGTCGGCGCGCAGGTGTGCCGGGAGATCGCCGACTATCCGGAGCGCCTGGGACCGTGGGGCTCGTCGATCCGAGATTGGCTCGGCCTCGGCGCAATCGAGCGGATCAGAGCCAAAGTGACGGCGTTCCACGGCGCACATTAGGGGCTCCCCATGTCTCTTCGCTTCTCTCGCCTCGACCGCCCGGCGATTCGCAAGCTCCAGCTGGGCGAAAAGATCACCGAGCACGGCATCACGGCCGAACGCCTAGCCGATGGCGATCTCCGATATTCAGTCAATGTCATGGTCGACGGCTTACGCATCCATCGTGTGATCGGGAAAGAGAAGGAGGGGGTTACCAGGACTCAGGCCGAGGAGTTCATTGAGAAAGTCCGAACAGATGCTCGGTCAGATCGGCTGTCGCTGCCGAAGCGCCGTAAGCTTCAGCTCACATTTACCGCAGCGGCGGATCACTATCTCAAGAAACTCAAGGAAATTGATGGTAGGGATTACGTAAATAACGAGCAACATCTTCGGATACACTTGAAACCATACCTGGGGACAATAAGGATAGACCAAATTTCTGCTTTCACGCTCCAGAAATTCCAAGCGCATTGCATGAAGAAAGGCGTAGCCGAATCGACGGTGAACCGTATCCTAGCGACATATCGCCGGATGGGACGAAAGCTGGTCAAATGGAAGGTGATCTCTTCCCCGTTTCCTACGTTGGAGCTCCGCAAGGAGCACAACGCGCGAGATTACGTAATCTCAGAAGACGAGGAGCAGCTCCTGCTGGAGGCTGCGTTGCGCGACAGCAGCCCCTACATCTGGCTCTTTATCAAACTAGGCCTAGCCACATCGCTGCGACATTCCGAGATACTCCGGGCTCGATTCGACAATTTCGATCCAGAGCGCCGGCGGTTGCGTGTTCAGGTCAAGGGCGGACGATGGCGACGGCAGCCTTTGACCCGGAGCATTACCGAGATCTTGGTCAAGGAACGCGAGATGGCGAAAGACCCGAAAGGTTGGATATTCCCGAGCTTGAGGGCGGACAGTGGCCACATCGAAAGCATGGACGAAGCGTTCGGCCGTTGCGTCAAAGCGGCGGGCATGAACCCCGCCATGGTGGTACCTCACATAATGCGACACACCGCCATCACTCGCCTGGCCGCGACAGGCGCTGACATAAAGACCATCCAGGAGTTTTCGGGACACGAGAGCCTGACGATGGTTCTACGCTACGCTCACGCTCAGGATCGTGCGATCGACAGCGCGCTCGAACGGCTTGAGATGGGAACGGTTACCGAACATCCCCGCGTACGGTTCGGCCGGAATTCCTGACGCAATTACACCGAAATCACACCCAGGACGCCAACGCAGGAAAGGCGAGCTGCGAAGGGGGCCGCATAAGCACTTGAAATCTCTGGTGCGGACGGCGGGACTCGAACCCGCACTCCCTGATGGGAAGCAGATTTTAAGTCTGCTGCGTCTACCTTTTCGCCACGTCCGCTCGATCGATGAACCGGGCACTCACAGGCGCAGCAGCCCGCTGGTCGCCTGCGCCTCGCGCAAGACCGGAAAGGCGATGGCACTCGCGCGCTCGGCGCCGCGGCGCAGCACGCCATCGATATAGCTGGGGTCCGCGATCAGCCGGCCCATCTCCCGGCCGATATGGCCGAGCACCTCGACCGCCAGCGCGGACAGCGCCTCCTTGAAATGCGAGAAGTTTCGTCCGGCAAAGCGGCTGAGCGCCTGCTCGCGCGAGAGCCCGGAGAGCGCGGCGTAGATGCCGATCAGGTTGTCGGCTTCCGGCCGGCGCTCGAGGTCCGATATCGTTGCGGGGAGCGGCTCGGGATCGGTCTTCGCCCGACGGATCTTCAGCGCGATCGCATCGGCATCGTCGGTCATGTTGATGCGCGAATAATCGGAGCTGTCCGATTTCGACATCTTCTTGGTGCCGTCGCGCAGGCTCATCACTCGCGTCGCCGTACCGAAGATCTGCGGCTCGGGCAACGGGAAGAAATCGCGTTCGTAGCGGCGGTTGAAGGCGCCGGCGATGTCGCGCGCGAGTTCGAGATGCTGCTTCTGATCTTCTCCGACCGGGACGTGTGTCGCCTTGTAGACGAGGATGTCGGCCGCCATCAGAACCGGGTATGCATAAAGACCGAGGCCGGCCAGATCGCGCTGCTTCCCAGCCCTCTCCTTGAACTGCGTCATGCGGTTGAGCCAGCCGAGCGGGGTCAGGCAGGCGAGCAGCCAGGCCAATTCGGCGTGAGCCGAAACCATGCTTTGATTGAAGATAATGCAGCGCTCGGGGTCGATCCCCGCAGCGATGTAGGCAGCTGTGACCTCACGCGTCGAGGCGCGCAATTCGGCGGGATCCTGCGGCTGGGTGAGCGCATGCAGATCGACGATGCAGAAGATGCACTCGTAGTCGTGCTGCAACACGACCCAGTTGCGGATCGCGCCCAGATAATTGCCGAGATGCAGGTTGCCGGTCGGCTGGATGCCGGAAAAGATGCGGTTCATCGGACCTCGATACGCGACACGGCGGCGCTGTTACCGCCGGAGAGAGTGCTCGGTCAAGCCGGTTGCCGGCGCAGCCGCCCCAAGAGGCCGCGCCAATCGGCGATGCCGAGGCCGAGCGCCAATATAGCGAAGGCGGCGAGCCCGGCGCAGATGAGCCCGGCGAGCGCGCCCACCTGCATGATGGCAGGTCCGGCGAGCATCGGGGCGAGGGCGATCAGCAACGCGGCCAAGACCGCACCCACACCGAGCGCCGCGGCGCCGACCCGCGGCAGGTTGCGCCGAGCGCGCTGGTCGAACCTGAAATGCCGGCGCCGAATCAAGAGCGTCAGAAGCAACAGCGCATTCAGCCAGCCGGCGACCGTCGTCGCGAGGGCAATTCCCACATGCGCCAGAAACTGCATCAGAACAAGCGTGAGGAACAAGTTGACCGCCATCGCTGCGACCGCGACTTTGACCGGAGTCGCCGTATCCTGGCGGGCGAAAAAGGCGGGAGCCAACACCTTGATCAGAACAAAGGCGGGGAGGCCCGCCGCATAGACCGCCAGCGCCGTGGCGGTCGCCGCGGTATCGGCCGGACCGAAGGCGCCGCGCTGGAACAGCACGGAAAGGATCGGCGTTGCAAGGATCGCCAGCGCCATCGCCGCCGGAAGGGTCAGCAACAACGCCAGCTCGATGCCGCGATTTTGCGTCGTCACCGCGTCGGCAAGGTGCCCGAGCCGGACCTGGCGCGACAGTGACGGGAGTATGGCGGTACCGACGGCGATCCCAACGACGCCGAGCGGCAATTGGTTCAGGCGATCGGCGTAGTAGAGATAGGAGACCGAGCCGCCGGGCAGAAGCGAAGCGAGAGCGGTCGAAATCAGAAGATTGAGCTGCGTGACGCCCGCCCCGACAGTGCCAGGCGCCATCACCGCGAGCGTGCGGCGCACGCCTTGCGTCAGTTGTGGAAACGGTAGCCGCAATGCCAGCCCGGCGCGGCCACAAGAGAACAGCAGCCACAGAAATTGCGCGAACCCGGCAGCACTGACCGCCCAAGCAAGGGCACGCCCATCATGCCAGCCGAACTGCCACATCAGCAACAGTGCCGCTAACAGGAACAGGTTCAAGAGGATCGGGGTCGCCGCGGCGGCGGCGAAGCGGTCGACCGAGTTCAGCACCCCGCCCTGAAGCGCTACCAGCGCGATGAAGAGGAGATAGGGAAAGGTGATCCGGGCGAGGTCGACGGCGAGCTCGAACTTTTCCGGTTCCTCCCCGAAGCCGGGTGCAATCACCTCCATGACGGCAGGCATGAAGATCTCGCCGAGGAGGACGAAGCCCAGGAGAGCCGCGAGCAGCACTGCGAGCGCATCTTCGGCGAAGATTCGCGCGTGCGCTTTGCCGTGCTCGGCCATCGTGCCAGCGAAGAGCGGAACAAACGCGGCGCTGAAGGCGCCCTCGGCGAACAGGCTGCGAAACAGGTTCGGCAGACGCTGCGCCACGAAGAATGCATCAGCGACCGGTCCCGCGCCGAGAATGGCCGCGGTCAGAATGTCGCGGACAAAGCCGAATACCCGGCTTATCGCCGTGTAGGAACCGACCGTCGCGACGGAATGCAGCAAGGCCATACCCGGCGGGTGTAGAGGAAATCGGCCGCCGAGAAAACGCCCGTTCTCTCGCTTGTCTTTTCCCAGGCGATCGGTAACCGTTTCGTCGCCAGCAGCACGGAGGCGGATATGGCGGGGACCAGGATGGGGATCGTCGGATGCGGCGGCCGGATGGGCCGGATGCTGGTCGCCGAGGTTGCGGCGAGCGAAGGATGTGCGCTGACCGGCGGGTGCGCCAAGCCGGGCAGCGGCTATGTCAATCAAGACATCGGCGAGCTCGCCGGGATCGGACGGCTCGGCATTGCGGTCGGGGACAATGCCGAGAAGCTGCTTCACGACAGCGACGTCCTGATCGATTTCACGGCACCGGCAGCGACCGCCGCGCACGCCGCGCACGCCGCCAGGCTGGGAAAGGCGATGGTAATCGGCACCACCGGCCTCTCAGCCGAAGAGGCTGGGGCCGTGCGGCAGGCGGCGCGCGGGGTTCCGATCGTCTGGGCGCCCAATATGAGCCTCGGGATCAATTTGCTCCTCGGTCTTGTCGAAGAGGTTGCCCGCCGGCTCGGGCCCGAATGGGATGTCGAGATCATGGAAATGCACCATCGCGGCAAGGTCGACGCCCCCTCGGGCACCGCCCTCGCCCTCGGCCGGGCGGTGGCGTCAGGTCGCGGCGCGATGTTTGAACAAGTGCAGCAGCGTGGGCGGGACGGCATCACCGGTCCCCGCCGGACCGGCGACATCGGGTTCGCGGCATTGCGCGGCGGCGATGCGGTCGGCGACCATCACGTAGTCTTTGCCGGAGCCGGCGAGCGCCTCGAGCTCCTCCACCGCGCGTCGAGCCGCGCCATTTACGCGAAAGGCGCGGTGCAGGCGGCGCGGTGGGTGGTCGATCGGCCGCCTGGACTTTACGGGTTGAAGGAAGTACTTTACCTCTGATCCGGCGCCGCGGACGCCGGGTTGAGCGCGGCCCGCCAGCGTTTGAGCGCGTCTCGAATCGTCTCTGCGAGCTCGGCGCGGGCGGCGGGCGTCACGAAATCGCCGATCGCCAGGCTACGGCCGTGGGAGGCGACGAGCAGGCGGTTCGATTCGTCATCCCGCTCTTCGAGGATCACCCGCAGCCAGAACGGCTGGAACCGCCACATCCGGCGCGCGCCCCACACGCTCACCCTCTCGACCGTGAAAGCGTCGTCGGCGAGCCGGATCGTCTCGCTCCGACGGGCGCTGCGATAGCTGAGACGGAAGGCGACATAGACAAGGGCGACGTCCAGCCCAAAGAACCCAATTACCGGCCAGGCGCCGATCGAGATGAACCCGATACCGACCGCAAGGCTGATCAGGCTGAGGGTCAGCATCAGGATGTGAAAGCCGCGTGGAGGCAGGCTGCGGTACGGCAACAGCACGCGCTCGAAAAATAGGCGGCCAAGCGGCGGCGGCGTCGTCGGCATATTCGGCGGTGGGGGCGATCACACAGGGAACATAGGGGCGGGGCAGGGGTTCCGTAAAGCGGTTCGGGGGCGCGGCTAGTGTTCAGGCGCATTCAGATGGTTGACCCACCGCGGCGCCTCCTTCGCCGGTGTCACAGGTTTTTCGACTAATCGTGTGTCTGATGCAGGCTTGAGGATCCTGCACCCGCAGCGGGTCTGCGGCGGGGGTTCCTCTTCAGGTTGTAAGACGCGAATGCTCGGAAACGGCCGCCCACGCACCCGCCCCGGCGGTTTCTCCGTCATTTCATCAACCTTCGGCGCCTCCCTCGCGCTGGCGACGCCTCAACAGGTACGCTAGGTTTGCCTGGAAGCGTGCCTCCCTCTACAGTGGAGCGCGATGCGCGCCTTCTCAAAACGCGCGGTCCGGGAGTTCTATCGGCGCCTGGCCGAGACGCGGCCGATACCCCAGACCGAGCTCGAATTCATCAATCCGTTCACCCTGCTCGTCGCGGTGGTGCTGTCAGCACAGGCGACCGATACCGGCGTGAACAAGGCCACCCCCGCACTCTTCGCGCTTGCCGACACGCCGGAGAAGATGCTGGCACTCGGTGAGGAACGGGTGGTCGAGTTGATCCGCACGATCGGGCTATTCCGCACCAAGGCGAAGAACCTGATCGCGTTGAGCCATATCCTGGTCGAGCAATATCGCGGTGAAGTTCCGCGCGACCGGGCGGCGTTGGAGACGCTTCCCGGCGTCGGCCGCAAGACCGCGAACGTGGTGCTGAACGTCGCCTTCGGCGAACCCACGATCGCCGTCGACACCCACATCTTCCGGGTCGCCAACCGGACGGGTCTCGCCCCGGGGAAGACGCCGCTTGCGGTCGAATTGGCGCTCGAGGCGTGCACCCCCTCCGAATACAAGCGCTACGCCCATCACTGGCTGATCCTGCACGGGCGATATGTATGCAAGGCACGCAAGCCGGAATGTCCGGATTGTGTCGTGGCCGATCTCTGCCGTTACGGGGCCAAAACCGGACCGGCCGAGCTGATCGCGGCGCGGGCAAGTCTCGGTGAGCCGAGTGCGCTCACTGAACCCCCGCCCGCCAGGCGGACGCGCCGCCGCAGGCCGGAGCCGGCGACGGAACCTCCAGTCAGCTCGGGGCGCCGACGCTCGCTGCGCCGGTCACGACCTCGGACCGCGGCTGCGCCGTGATGGTCGATCAATTCGCCGAACGATCCCGCCTTGCCGGGCGGCGGCCCGTACGAGCGCGATGAAACGGCGCACCGGCTCCGCGATCTCCCCGCGCCGAGAGGCCAGGCTCAGCGGCGCATGCAGGGGATTTCCGCGCAGGGGACGGTAGGTCACGCCTTGGGTATGGATCTGCTGCATCGAGGCGGGGACAAGGGAGACCCCAATTCCCGCCGCCACCAGATTTATCGTCGAAGACACCTGGGGGGCCTCCTGCACCACGATAGGCGTGAACCCGGCTTCCCGGCAGCCCGCAATGATGTCGTCGTAGACGGTGGCGGCGAGCCGCCTAGGGTAGAGAATGAACGGCTGATCGGATAAGGCGGCGAGGGGAACGACGGTTGATTTCTCCAGCGGGTGACCGGTCGGAAGCGCCACCAGCATGTCCTCATCAAAGAGTGCATCGAGCTGGATGCGCTCGGGGTCTGACGAGGGTGGACGAATAAAAGCCGCGTCCGCGTCGCCCTCTAGGAGGGCACGGCAAAGAGCGGTGGAATCGGCCTCGCGAAGTGTCACCGATACACCGGAATAAGTCTCTTGAAAGGAGCGAATCGTCGCCGGGACGAAGGCGTTGAAGGAGGCAGCGAACGTAAACCCGATGCACAGTTTGCCGAGTTCGCCTCGCCCTGCCCGCTCCACGTTCCTGATTGCCTGTTCCGCGCGCGCCAATATCCATCGCGCCTCTTCGAGGAGGACCTCGCCGGCGTTCGTCAGCTCGAGACGACGCGGAATCCGGTGGAAAAGCTGGGTGCCCAACTCGCGCTCGAGCGACTGGATCTGCTGGCTCAGCGGTGGCTGAGAGATCCCCAGCCTCTCGGCGGCGCGGCCAAAGTGCCGTTCCTCGGCAACGGCGACGAAGTAGCGCAGATGTCGAAGCTCCATCTCGATATGTTGATGATATCAAACAACGACTTTCAGTATGGCATAGGTAATTACCTTTGGCCACCGAACAGAGGCCGAGATGCGCCGCGGCGACGATCTGAAGTTGAATCCTAATACACGGGTTTTGCGCATCTGCAACGATTCAGCAGCAAAAATACTCGTTTCAGTTGCGAAAACAGAGGAGCGTCGGCGGGATGGCCGCCCCACGCAGCGGGTCCCCGAAGGTCGACTCTCTTCTCGCTGACGATCGTGTGAATAACATTTGCTTAGGCGATCCGCGCTGCTGGTGTGAAATCGGCAAGATATCGTGTGACTATGGCAATTCAGCGGTCGACACAACAGAGCCGTAGGGATCTGACTCGATGGTGGCTGGTGCGGGGTGGCTAGCCGGATCTAAGTTGAGCAGTATCGATCGGCAGCTTTCGCAGACGCTTGCCGGTTGCCGCAAAGATCGCGTTGGTCACTGCGGGAACGATGGCCGAGGTCCCGGCCTCTCCCATCCCGCCCGGCGGCTCGAAACTCTGGACGATGTGGACCTCGATCGCCGGCGCCTCATTCATGCGCAGGACTTGGTAGGTATCGAAATTGGTTTGCTCGACACGTCCGTCTTTGAGGGTGATCTCGCCATAGAGCGCCGCCGTGACGCCGAAGATGATCGCGCTCTGGATCTGCGCCTGGACGGTGTCGGGATTGACGACGGTGCCGCAATCGACCGCGCAGACGACGCGCCGGACACGAACCGTTCCGTCCCTCGATACTTCGACTTCGGCAACCTGCGCCATATAGGTCGCGAAGACGAACTGGACGGAAACGCCGCGGCCGACCCCTTGAGGCAACTTCTGTCCCCAGCCGGCCTTGTCCGCGGCAAGCTCGAGGACGGCTTTGGCGCGGGGCGACTTGTCGAGGAGAGCCCGCCGATAGGCGACCGCATCTTGCTTCGCCGCCGCCGCCAGTTC
>WNFD01009302.1_pt1 | contig 15770 bp, 18 predicted proteins | sample 5400491 | NCBI WGS metagenome assembly WNFD01 (sample SAMN13153343, study PRJNA577476) | soil metagenome | isolation source: 120 cm saprolite under Douglas fir tree site 2 hole 2 replicate 2 | place: USA:California | collected 2015-04-18 | reverse complement strand
TAGCTGCTTGCTCCTTCCGGAAGCTTCTCCTTTGGAACATCGACAAGGTGAAGGCTGCGGTCCTGCCCGGCGTACGATAGTAGATTATGCAGTTGTGCTTTCGGCACTATGATGCTGAGCTGGCGCATTTCAACTGGTCTAAGCAATAAACGGCTCTACTCGCCAAACACGGTTGATGATATTAGTGTTAGAAGTTGGGAGTCCATCCGGTCCATTCGAGCCCGGAAAGAGTTGTTGTAAGCAACCTTCCCATTAGCGTCAGTTGCAACAACCCCTCCGAGCTCGTCAATTGGATTATCTTCAATGACCAACTTTGCGCCCCGTGGGAGAGACGAGCCCACCGTGCTCAGGTCTTTTCCCTTGGCACCCTCAAAGCCGACTCTCACCACTGCCTGATCCGTGCCGATAGCCTCGACTGCTTCTCCAACCATCATCTTCAGAGTTTCCATGAAACTAGGTGACTGTGTTATCGCTGAGAGTCTCTCCTCCGCAGCGGAGACTATTGAGCGAACGATTCTGTTCTTCTCTTCAAGCAGGCGAAGTCTATTGGTTCTGATTTTCGTGCTTAGTATGCTTCTTCGAAGAGCTTCTGCGTCCAAACGGGCCTTTGCCAGTAGAGCATCAGCCTCTTTGCGAGCCTTCTCCCTCGCACCCTCGACCATTTTCGCCGCTTTTTCCTCCGCATCCCGAATGATGTCCTCAGTCTTCACCCGGGCGTCTGAGAGGATTCTGTTCTGAAGCTTCTCGAAAGACTCTGACATTTTCCTCTAACCCCTCAGTATCAGCAGAACTGCCTTCTCAACAGCCTCGTCCTTCCGGCTCTGGAACGCCTTCTGATAATTAGCCAACGTCTGGTCAGTGTCAACGTCCGACCTTCCAGCGTCTGCCTCGGCCTCCACTTTGGCCTTGCTCAGAATCTCATCTCGTTGGCGCTGGGCCTGTTCAAGAATCCCTGCGCGGGCAGCTTCAATGTCTTTGGATGCCTTTTGTAGAATATCCTGAGCCGTTGCCTTGGAGTCCTCGACGATCTTCCTCGCCTTAGCTTCGGTCTCAACAATACGTTTGACAGCATCGATTCCAGACAAGCGATATTATCCCAAGCATTCCTCTGATAGTTGAATCGAACGACCCGAATTCGCCGAGGACTATAAAGCTATTCAAGAAAGAGCGTATCACCAGACCAACTAAGAGCCTACTTCCTTGCCTATCAAAATACTCCATCGAAACCATACTGAGCTAGTTGGAACAGGATACGTCCTTCTCGCCTCTGCCAACGCAACCGGCCCGGTCGAACTTTACCCAGGACCCGTAGCAGAAGAAGCGGCCCTCTCCTCCAGAGCATACGCCATAATCGGCAAAAACAACGCTCACGGTAGCGAACACCAAGCTCCAGTTCTTCAAGAGATGAGGGACAGAATTAACAGCATAATCAACGAGAACCGGATAAAATGCGTCCTCGAAGTAAGCTCTAAGCAAGAACCAGGAATCGAGATTCAGACCGGTCCCGGTGAGACCTGCAATGAGGAGATTAGCAATCTCATCCATTCCTTTCTTTCGAAGAACTTCCCAGTCTCGCTGAACCATGAACTCTTGAAATCTCAAAGCAACAGCCTGACAGGTCTTGAGAGGAAGAATCAAGACGGGACATTTGCCGTTCAGTCTGTCCGGATCAATATTGGCAGCGAAGAGCTGGCGATGAGGAGGGACAAGCTCGTTGATCAACTTGCAGAGTTGGTGGGTATGTTGAACGTGAAACTTGGATTCGACCCGGCTAGCGAGCCGGTCGTTGAGGACTAGGGAACGGGAGCGGGGATATTTCTCATCAACGCGCTAGCCGCGCCCTGCGATAAGTTGATCCAGGGCTGAGGATACAGTCCGATGATGATTGTAAGGATCGAGGCCGTCCAGAGCACAGCTAGGTAAGCGCGTGGCTCAGAGAGCCTGGTCCCATCAGCTGGCTCATCAAAGTACATGCGCTTGATTAGCCACCCGTAGTATCCCATGCTGAAACCGCTGTTGATGAGTGCCGCTATTGCTAGGTACCCGCCCCAGCCATATGGCGATCCGAGGGCTCCTGCGAAGAGTATGGCTTTGCCGAAGAAGCCGCTTAGGGGAGGAACGCCCGCGAGCCCTAGGAATAGGATGGCTATGTTGAGCGAGGTCTGTGGCATGCGCCTGCTAAGACCGTTGAACGAGTCGAGATTAGTAACTGACAGGTGTGTGGCGACGGCTGCTGCTGCGATAAACGCAGCGGTTTTGAGAATTGAATAGTTGAGAACATAGAATAGTCCACCGGTCAGGCCCAGGGGGATGCCTGAGCTGGTCACGGGGGCGGCGAGTGCTATGATGATGTAGCCGGCTTGTGCGATGCTGGAGTATGCGAGTAGGCGCGTGAAGCTCTTCTGCATCAACGCCGCCACGTTTCCCAAGGTCATTGTGGCAACTGCAACTATCGCGAAGGTGGAATACCAGTCGACATGGAAGAGGCTCATTCCGATCAGAAAGACACGAAAAGCGGCTGCGAAAGAAGCCATCTTCGCTCCCGCGGCAAGGAAAGCTCCGATCGTTGTTGGAGCTCCCTCGAAGGCGTCCGGGATCCACATGTGAAACGGGACTACCGCCATCTTTACACCGAATCCCACGATGAAGAGAACTATGGCCAAGACGCCAAAGGCGCGCGTGTCCGCGCCGATGGATCCGAGCCGTAATGCTATCGTCACAATGTTAGTTGAACCGGTGATGCCGAAGACCAAGGAGATTGCGTAGACGATTAGTGCTGAGGATAATGCTGAGAGGACGAAGAATTTCATGGCGGCCTCGTTCGAGTTCGGGTCCTTCTTCCTAAACGCGGTCAAAGCGTACGTGGGCACGCTCATCAACTCCCATCCAACGTAGAGGAGGATTAGGTCGAGTGAGGCTGCTCGCACTACCATTCCGAGGGTTGAGAGCAGGAGCAGCCCGAAGTAGGGTGCCTCGTTCTGGTCCCCTTTCATGAAGGTCAGTGATGCTACTCCTACGAAAATGGCGACCGCGACCAAGACCCCAGTAAAGAAGTAAGTGAATAGGTCCGTGCTGATAACCGGCGGAGGGTTGCTCGTGGAGACAGACGTGGAGCGGAAGCCGAGCCAAACAGCCGATCCTAGAGCAATCGCGAGCCCGAGAAGCCCTGCAACTGGTCCGAGGCTAACGCGTGCGTTCCGGGTGCGAAGCATACCAAGCGGCGTTGTGATCAGTGCGAAGAATGCGAGACTGTAGAATGGTAGAAAGTCTATCAGTCCCAATGCTTTAGGGCCCTCCCGTGTAGAAAACTGGCTGGAACAGTTTTGTTATTGCTGGGTTGATTATGTTGTTGAGCAGCGGTCCTGGATAGGCTCCGAGGACGAACAGCGGGACAAGGAAGGCGAGAAGGATTAGCAAGGAATGAAGATGCAGGTCGTTACTCGGCCCTACCCCGGGCGTCATTACTACGCGTCGCAGCATCCAGAGGAAGTATCCAACGGTTAGAGCGGGTGTGATGATTGCGAGTATGAACAGATAGTTTGCGTTGAGAGCTCCTTGAATGACCTGGTATTCGCTGATAAAATTGGCCAGTCCGGGCACTGCCATGGCTGCAATCGAGGCGAGGATGAGAAGCGTTACTGTCTGGGGCATTTTGCCCCGAAGGCCATGAAGTTCGTCGATGTTACGAGTGCCCGTGTGCTCGTGAATGTATCCGGACATGAGGAAGAGGCAGCCTATTGCCAGAGCGTGCGTGAACATCTGGAATACCGCGCCTGATAGCCCGATCGTCGTGCTTGCTGCAACGGCTGTGAATGTGCCGAGGAGAACGTATCCCATGTGATTGATACTGGTGAGGGCTATCATGCGTTTGAGGTCCTGTTGAACTATCGCCACTGAGGCACCGTAGATCATTGTGATGAGGCCGATCGCTGCGAAATAGGGCCAGAGAACACTGTTCGCTCCTGGGAAGAGTACGAGGTTAAACCGGATTAGGCCGTAGCCTCCCATCTTGAGTAAGAGGCCTGCTAGCAACACGCTGACTGGAGCCGGTGCTTCAACGTGGGCGTCGGGCAGCCACGTGTGGAAGGGAACGATTGGAAGCTTTACTGCGAAACCGATGAAAACAGCTATCGAGGCTGCTATTTGGAGAGGCGTGCTTAGGGTCGGTACGCGGCTTGCGAGATCGGAATAGTCGAATGATGGGGAGCCTGTCCAAATGTAGAGTGCTAGGAATCCGAAGAGCATGAAGACGCTTCCTACGTATGTGAAGATGAGGAACTTCATGGAGGCGTACTTTCTCTTGGGACCTCCCCATATTCCGATGAGGAAGAACATCGGGACCAGGACAATCTCCCAGAACACGTAGAACAGAATGAGGTTTAGTGATGTGAAGACGCCGATTATTCCCGTCTCTAAGAGCAGCAGTAGAGCGTAGTATTCGCCCTGTATGAGGAGAAGTGGTAGGCTGATTCCGTCGATTGCGACGACATAATTCATTCCGAACGAACTGGCCCAACTCGCTTTCTCTACCATGTGAAAGCCTGCGCCTGAGCTGCCCAACGGATATGTCGCAAGTATCACCATTGAGACAAGAAACGCGGAGAGCGCTCCTGCCAAGCCTAGCAAGCGGGCGGTCTTCTGGTTACTTCTCCCCAAGAGAAGCGTGGGAAGTGCAACTATGGCGGGGAGAAAGATCACAATGCTCAGAAGTCCTAGCATCTAGGACACTCCTATTACGAAAATCATCCACACTAGCAGTAGGAAGATGCCTATTGCAAACGCGATCACGTACTGTTCCGTAACCCCGTTCTGAAGCCTCTTGAACAGATTGCTAAGGCTAGAACCTCCTGAAGCTACGTTGTTTACTGTCGCATCTACAACGCCTGTGTCCACTTTCTGGCTGATTCAGCTTGTCCCAGAGACCGAGCTCGACGTACCGGTAGAGTCCTCGCGCTGTCGCGATCGCGCCATTTACGAAGAATCTGTAGTAGACTGCGTTGAGATACCAACGGTTCCAAAGGAATTTCTTGAGCCCGTGCGCTTCTTTCATTGGACCGTTCTCCTTGTTGAAGTATAGCAGATAGCCAAGGACTGCACCGATAACGGCTGCGCCAACACTGGATCCGATTAGTGCGAGACTCAGAAAGCTTGATTCGGGCGTTGACGTCAAGGGTATGGATGCTACGGGAAGAATGTTGAACGTGCCCGTGATGTAGTCCGTGAGTCTCTGGCTGATGAATGGAAAGAGTAGACCCAGCGCGATACTCGATAATGCCAAGAGCATGTATGGAATGAGCATTAGGAGGCGAGCTTCGTGAACGTGCCTTCCTTCATGTTCAAGCTCCTCCATGTGGCTGCTGGGCTTGCCGGTTAGTGTCATCCCCAACATTCGCATCGTGTAGAATGCCGTCAGTACCACGGTGAGAATTCCTAGTCCCCACAAGACGTACCTAGACACAGCCAATCCGCCAGCCTCGAATGTTGCGGCTAGTACCGCGTCTTTCGTCCAGAACCCACTCAAGGGCGGTATTCCCATGAGTGAAAGTCCAGCGATTAGCATGGAGGCCGCGGTCAGTCTCATTCCCTTTGCGAGTCCTCCCATTTGATCCATGAAACGAGATTCAGTAGCGTGAAGGACCCAGCCAGCGGCGAGAAAGAGAGATGCTTTGAAAATCGCGTGGCTCATCAAGTGAAAGAGTCCGGCTGAATAGCCAGCTACGAAATCGGCGCTGAGTCCGGCAACTCCAAGGGCTAACATCATGTAGCCGATCTGGGATACGGTCGAATATGCGAGTACTTTCTTGATCTCTCTTGCAACTGTTGCTTGAGTGGCGGCGAGGAATGCCGTGAAAGCTCCTATCCACGCAATGGTCGCGAAGAACGGGTACACTTGGTTAAACTGGAAGAGGGCGACGTAGAAGAGAGGTCCCATTCTACCGGTTAGGAATACGCCAGCCTTGACCATGGTTGCTGCGTGTATTAGTGCGGACACTGAGGTCGGTCCTGCCATCGCGTCAGGGAGCCATTCTTGGAGTGGAAACTGGGCGGACTTTCCGATCGGACCTCCAAAGAACAGCAGAGCCGTGGGTACTAGCAGGCCAAGCCTTGCCAGGCTTCCAGCCCAGCCAAAGTTGTTCGCGAGCGCGGTGTAGAGCGTGGCTCGGCGGATATGATTGAGGAACACCTAGAGCGGTGTCGCCTGGGTTGCCGACCCAGTATTCCTTCTCGTCCTTGTACCAGTGACCGATCAGCGCGTAGGAGCAGAGGCCCACTCCCTCCCATCCGAATAGCATCAAGAGAAGATTGTCAGCTAGGACTAGGAGGAGCATGTTTCCAATGAATAGGCACATGAAGAACCAGTATCGTGTGAGACCCGAGTCGCCTTTCATGTACTCGAGGCTGTAGACCATGATGAGGAAGCTTACCCATGCTACAATGTTGACCATGAACATGCTCAGAGGGTCGACAAGCACTCCCGCCTGAATGTTGAGAGCTGGGATCCATTGCACATAGTAGTCGCCGGTCTTTACGAGAAGTGCTACTAGTGTTGAGGAGACCGCAGCGGTGAACACCGAGGCTATTGCGACAAGGTCCCGAAGTCTCGGATGAATTCTAGCCAGCAGTGGGACCAGGAGTGCTCCGGCAACTGGAGCGATCCATATGGCCCAAGGGAAGAAGTTGGTCATTTCCTCTACAACCCGGGGATTCCTGGAACTCCTTGAATCGTCTTAGCAGCGTTGAGCAACGGACCTAGGACCGGCTGTGGGTAGATGCCTAGCGCGATTGTGACTATGCAAAGGATAATCAGAGGTCCAGTCACGGTCCAGGGTGCTTCCTTCACGTCAGCTGTAGTCTCGTTTGTGGGTCCAAAGAAAACTCGTCTGAGGGTCCAGAGTGAGTATCCTGCTGTAAACGCAGTAGCAACAACGCCTAAGATGCTGACAACCAGGCGGTAGAGAGTCGGAGTGTCGGTTGCGCGAATGAATCCGCCCTGGAAGAGAAAGAACTCGGATAGGAACCCGTTCGTGGTGGGCAATCCAAGAATTGCGAGAAATCCGATGAATGCCGCGGTAGTAGTCACAGGCATTCTTGACGCAAGTCCCCCCAGTTTGCTAATGCTTCGCTCTCCATGAACCTGGAGAATGATCGACCCGGCTACGAGGAAGAGAATTCCCTTGGCTGTTCCATGACTGACATACTGAAACATGGAGCCGGCGACCCCTAGCTGGGTGAAGGATGCAAGTCCAAACAGTATGTAGCCCATCTGACTGATACTCGAGTAGGCGAGCAACCGTTTGATGTCGTCCTGAACCATAGCCATGAACCCGCCGTAAAACATTGTTATGAGAGCCCATCCAGCAAAGAAGGCCGAGAGAGTGAAGAAAGCATCAGGGTAAATCGACATTACAATTCTCACAGTAGCGTAGGCACCGATGCCTATCATAGCTGGCGACAGTAGTGCGCTAATGGGAGTTGGTGCCTCTGCGTGTGCGTGAGGTAGCCAGACATGGACTCCAAACTGGGCCATCTTGACGAAGAATCCGAAGCACATTGTGGCAACAATTGCGAGCCTGGCTGTGGTGGAGATTAGTGTCGGGTTGTTTGTGAGAAGTATCTTGATCACGTCTAGGTCAGTCGAGCCGGAGAGATATCCAGTGACGAGTATTCCTATGAGGAGGACCAGTGCGCCGACGTGAGTCCAGAAGAAGTACATCAGCGAGATTTTCTCCTTCTCCCCATAGCCCCACTCTGCGATCATGAAGAAAGAAGGCACCAGCATTATTTCGAAGAAGGCGTAGAACTGGATGAGGTTCGTGGCAAGTACAGTTCCCAGCATGCCTAGTGCGTAGAGAATGTAGAGTGAGAAGTAGAGTCCGTAGCGCTTTGAATCGGCGGGGTTGTCTCCTATCTTGTGGTGCATGTATGGAATGGAGAACAGTGCGATCAGAGCAGTCAGAAGGCTGATGGTGAAGAGTACCGGAAGGCTCAGATTGTCAGCGTTGAGTCCGAAGAGGCCTATTGGGTACCATGGATATGCTTCTGAGTATGACCCATTTGGGCTTCCCGCTGCCATCAACGCTGACGCGAGGATGGAGATGAACGGGATGAGCAGCAGGGCGAATGTGAAGTAACCTGTCTTCTCTCGGAAACGTTGTCCGAGGAAGTAGACCAGCGGCGTGGAGACTAAGGGGGCGACTATGACTCCTACTAGTAGAAGTGTCATGTGTTTTCTCAGCCTTTCAACTTGTTTAGCTTTCGTAGATCAATGTCAGAGTTGAGACGGAATGCGAGGATTATGATTGCAAGACCGACGGCTGCCTCCATTGCGGCAAGTGAGATTGAGAATAGGACAATAATCTGGCCTGTGATGAGTGGTGGATCGCGGAGGCGGGAGAAAGCGATGATGTTGAGATTGGCCGCGTTGTAGACCAGCTCTACAGAAAACAATATTCTGATTGCGCTTCTCTTCGTGGTCATTCCGTAAATGCCAACAGCGAGTAGCATTATCGATACTGCGAAGAAGCTTGAGAGAGGCTCCATCTTGTCTAGGCCTTCCTCTCTGTTTTTGCGAGCGTGAGTGCTCCGATCACTGCTGCCACTAGCACGAATGAGAGAAGTTCGAGTTGTATAGCGTAGCCACTGTTGCCGGGGGTCCCCAGCAGAAGTGTTTGGCTTAGCAGTTGAAGGTCGCAGCTCGCCCCACAGGCGTCGACGCCCGGGAAGGCTTTCGAGCTTACAAGCGATCCCCCGATTCCAAGCATTAGCGAGACGAGGATGGCGGTCATCAAAGATGTTCGACGGTGTTCGATTGGGGGTTCCCCTTTGACCGGACCTACTAGCATCACTGTGAAGAGGATTAGGACGACGACAGCTCCAATATACACGGCAATCTGGAATGCAGCGACGTAGGTCGCGTCGAGCAGTATGAATAGCCCTGCGACTCCGAGAAACGTTATTCCAAGTGCGGCCGCTCCGTAGACCAAGTCTCTGGCTTCGATGGCGAGGATGGCGCCTATCACCGTAGCTGCAGCGATTACGAGAAACGCAGGGTCAGTCATTGTCGAATCAGATCGCTGGAATCCCTTCGATCAGGAAGTACGTGATCGCAATGTTGACGATGGCAAGCCCTAGGAGTAGAGTCCAGCCATACCTCAGTAGCTGGTCCAACCGTACGCGTCCAAACGCTCCTCTAAGCAGAATCACTACCACGACCATTACTGTTGTTTTGAAGATTGACCAGAACAGGGGAGGAAGGGGTCCGGGTCCCATGTAGCCGCCGAGGTAGATTGTTGTGAAGAGGGCGGAGAAGGCGTAGAGTTTGATGAAGCCTGCTCCCTGAGCTGCTAGGAAGAGAAAGCCTGGGTACTCTGCTTGCCATCCCATTATGATCTCGGGTTCTGCCTCTGGGAGGTCAAAGGGAATTCGCTCTTGCTCCGCGACACTTGTCACCAAGAAGATGAGCGCTCCGAGCAGCTGTGGAACGATGAACCAGCCGGCAGATTGAGCCTGAACTATCTTAGTTAAGTTGAATGAGCCTGCCATCATGACCACTCCGATTGAAGAAAGCCATAGAGGAATCTCGTACCCTGTCTGCTGGAACAGGGATCTTAACCCACCGATGAATGGGTACTTGCTGTTGGCACTCCACCCAGCAAGCAGTACAAGAGTGGGGGAGAGCGTGACAAACGCCAAGAAGACTGGAAGGCCTACCTCGAGGTTTGAGATCAGAGTCTCGGGGCTGAACGGGATTAGGCCGATGAGGCCGGCGGCAAGGACCATTCCGAAGACTGGCGCCAGCAGGAAGAAGAATCGGTCTGCTTTTTCAGGAATGATCAGTTCCTTGAATGCTAGTTTGATCAGGTCCGCGAAGGATTGAAGGATTCCGCCCAAGGGACTCACGTATTGCGGACCGATTCGGAGTTGAACTCTTGCGGTGATTTTCCGGTCGAGCCATGTGAGAAGAGCTGCGATTATGCCTATTGAGGCCAGTCCAGGGAAGATTGCGATCTTCAGAAATAGAGGACTGGTCATGATCTGGATTGTCATTGATATCGGGTCTGGAGGAAGCTCGACCATGACTCCAATCACCAATTCTCGGGTTTGTTCGCTAACTTCAGGGCGTAGCCGAGGGGAAACAGTAGGACGCTGACGAAGATGAATATCGGGACTGTGCCTGCAGCGCCGACGGACCTCAAGTTTAGTGCCCACGCGAAGAGAAACATGGAAACTACGTCATAGACCACGAACATCAGCAGGTATGGGTAGTATTGAATGATGAACCTGGTTCTGCCCCTTCCTACGGCGATTTGTCCGGACTCGAAGGGAGCTCGCTTTTCAGGGGTCGGCTTTCGGTCTCTCGGGCTAACGAGGAGGATCAGAACGATTACAATTGCAATGGTGTTCACCAGAATGAACCCGAGGTAGTACACCAGCTCGGGTATTCCTTCAGCGACCACCTGTGGACCAACCTAGTGTAATTTTCGACGCGGGGGAACTGATATTATAAAACTTTGAGTCAGAAATGGAACCTGGAGCCTATTCCTTCCTCTTCCAGAGATAATCGACGTAATCTTCGAGAATCTTCCGATTCTTGAGCCGTTTCACTCCGCGAAGCGATTGTTTGGCAGACTCCGCATACTCACGCGCCTTGTTCCTAGCAAAGTCTAGCGATCCCGCTCTCTTTATCGCTCTCGCGACTTCTCGGGGGGTGGCCTTGCTTTTGGGACCTAGAATGTCAGAGTGATTGTTCGGCCGAGGGGCTTCATTCAAGAAGTGTGAGGAGACAAAGTTTGGTCCGCTTAGTGATGGCTCGGTGGATCCGTTTCCAAAGTCAAGCATGTCGTCTCTTATCTGAAACGCCATTCCTGCGGATCTGCCGAATTTCTGCAGCATGACCATATCCCTGCCCTGTACGTTCGCTATGGCACCACCAATACCCGCAGCAGCACCAAAAAGCGAAGCGGTCTTCAAGTCAGCTATGGCAACGCACTCATTAACACTGGCGCTAACATCGGAGAGAATGTCTAGGAGCTCTCCCTTGCTAATGTCGACGAGTGTCGACCCGACCATACGCATAATCTCAGGATTCTTGTAATTGGAGAGAAGTTGGACTCCTTTCGAAGCTAGGAAGAGTCCGGATGTCAGAGCTTTCTCATTGCTAAATGCCATGTGAATCGTTGGGACCCCTCTCCGTACCTGGTCACGGTCAATCAAATCATCGAAAACAAGTGTCGCAGCGTGAATAATCTCCACCGCGGCAGCGGCGTCCAATGCCTTCTCACCGTCCACACCGAACGCTTCAGTTGTAAGCGCGACAAGTAGTGGCCGGCAACGTTTGCCTCCCGTTCTGAACATGTATCGTATGATCTGGTTTGCTTCGGCCTTGTCGAAGTTTGTCGCAAGAGTCTGGTCAATCGTTTTCTCAAGAGGACGTCGCCAATTCTTGAACGCGTCGGGAAAGCCTTGCATTTTCGAAACAAACTCCCTAGCGGATCTTCACGAGAGTCAAGAAGAGCGCCGCTATTTAATCGGTTTCGCTCAACGGTCTAACGTTTGTATGTAGATTCCCGGAACAACGTTTATAGGAACACCGCGGGAATCCGCGACGAAAAGTGGGAAAAATGGAACAAACACCGAAACCATCAGAACATGCCAAGCCAAAGAGCAGCAAGACGATGTACGCAGTCGTAGGTGCAGTAGTCATCATCATTGTCGTAGTATTGGCCCTCTACTTTGGTGGAGTGTTCAATACAACAACCACACCAGCGACCCCGGCCAAGATCTTCGATACAGGCAGCTGTTCAAATGCAACTAACTGTGACTTCTCACCGGTACCGTTGAGCATCAGCACAGGTACCAAGGTCACCTGGACCAGCAATAGCACGACCCCTCACACAGTCACAGCATGTTCGACGGCGAACGGCGCAGACAGTACATCCTGTCCAACAATGAACGCCTCCGGTCTACCATCGTTTGATTCCGGCAGCAGCGGAATCCCCAATGGGCAAACCTATTCGTACACGTTCTCAACAGCCGGCACTTACTACTACTACTGCAGATTCCACAACTGGATGCACGGACAAGTCAACGCCTCTTAGACTAAGAGCCTCGCTTTTCGGCTCCCCCTTCCTTTTTTCTAAGCTAATCAACATTCTAAGCCCGAACGCCCAGCTCCAGGACGCCCGCTTCTGCAATCAGTGAAACGGATGCAGCTGGAGGAAGCTGATAATCAACAGTAAGCTAGCAATGACAAGTCCGGCAAGCAGCAGAAGGGACAGCGACCTAGGTTCTTCCTTGACTTGCTGGAAGTATGCCGCCACGAACAATGCTTTGACCCCTGCAAGGCCGATCAGTGTCGAAACTAGCAATTCGCGTGTAACCTGCAGGTTCACTATGAGCAGCTCGCCCGCGGTGATGCCAACCAGTAACCCGAAGACCAAGATGTTGGTGAGAGTCTTCAATTCATTTCCTCCTCAAATCAAGTAGAATAATGGAAACAGGAAAATCCATACAATGTCGACAAAGTGCCAGTAGAGTCCAAAGTGGTGCACTGCTTCATGGCCTCCGTTGAGGTAGTTCCCTCTGAGCGTCTTTGCGAGCAGGTACACGATTATTACTAGTCCTGCGACGACATGGACTCCATGTACTCCGGTTGTGATGTAATAGCTTGTGGCAGCTATCGGGTAGTTCGTGAAAATGCTTGTTGGTGCTGAGGCCAGCTCCTGCCACTCCAGTGCTTTGTTGAAGAGGAAAACTGCGCCTAGGACAAACGTCGCAGCAAGTGTTCCGATGAGCCCACGCTTCGACCCAGCCTTAGCCGCCGCCAGGGCCATTACGGCAGTGAGGCTGCTTGTCAGAAGGATGAAGGTGTTGGTCGCACCATGTTGGACGCTAAACGTGTTGAAGGGTGGCCACCCTGTGGTGTTGACCCTGACGAACATGTAGGCACCGAGCAAGACTCCGAAGAAGATGATCTCCGAGGCCAGAAATGCCCAAACTCCTAATCGGACTCTCGGGATCGCATCGAAGAAGCCGCGATCAGTCTCTTCGTCTTCACGGACCACGAATCTCTCCTTTCCATATCCGTACAGCGCGACTACACCCAACGCGGCACCAGGTATTGCTTGCAGAAAATTGCGGAACGGAAGTACTCCCATCCCTCCCGAAGGAATTGCGGTTAAGCCTAGGAAGAAGAGAAACGCTGCAGCGGCGACCACGATCGGCCATTGGCTGAAGTGGCCCTGATGCGATGAATAGCCATTCCTCATGGAAGTCGATGGGGCTTCGAACTGAACTGTCCCGTCCTCTGTAATCCTTGGAGGCTGGTCAAAATTGTGCAGGGGTGGCGGTGAGGGTATGCTCCACTCGAGAGTGGAACCTCCCCATGGATTTGGTCCAGCAGGCACACCGTTTCTCGCGCTGAGACCTAGATTGGCCAAGAGTAGAAGTTGGGCCAGCCCGAAAATGAAGCCCCCGATGGTTGCAAGGCTGTTGAGAGAACCCCATCCGGTATCAGGGGTGTAAGTGTAGACTCTTCTGGGCATATCTAGGAGGAAGAACATTGGGAAGTACAGTACGTTGATGCCGATGAAAGATAGGGCGAAGTGTATCTTTCCCATTCGCTCATTGTACATCTTGCCGCTGATCTTGGGGAACCAATAATAGAGGCCGCCAATAAGACCCATTATTCCAGCTCCAACCATTATGTAGTGAAAGTGAGCAACCACAAAGTACGTACCCCTCAGCTGGGTGTCCAAAGCGATCGAGGCGAGGAACACGCCCGTTATGCCACCTATAACGAACAAGGCGATCGCTCCTATCGCGAAAAGCGCGGGGGTCATCATCCTGATCTTAGCGTGGACGAAGGTCTCGATCATTGAGATTGTGATTACGTCAAATGGAAGTGAGACGGCTATGGTTGTGACGGTGAAAAGCTGCGTCGTCAGCGGGCTGACTCCGGTAATGAACATATGGTGGCCCCAAACGATGAAACTGATCACCGCCGCTGCAATGATCGAGAGCGTCACGTACTTCGCGCCATAGAGCGGTCTTCGAGTGAAGGTCGGGAGAATCTCCCCGATCACACCAATCGCGGGGAAAAGTACGATGTAGACTTCGGGGTGGCCAAAGAACCAAAACACGTTGTCCCAAAGAAGTGACGGAATGTTTCCGTTGACTGACGAACTGAGATAGACTAGCCGGCCTGGGAAGGTTCGGTCTGCGAACAGCAGGACCAGACCTGCGAGCAGAGAGGGGAACGCATAGAGCATCATGAAGATGGTGATGAGCATCGCCCATGGAAACATGGACATTCGAGAGAGCTTCAGACCTGGGGCTCTCATCTTCATCATTGTAACGATGAAATTGACAGACCCCATTGTGATCGAGGCAACCAGAAGCACTAGCGCTCCAGCCGCGATGTTCAACCCAGCTGAAGCGCACAGAGGGTCGCTACAGGCTGTTTGCGGAGAGTATAACGTCCATCCAGTGTCAGGGCCTCCCATTACGAAGCTGAGTATCATTCCAAATCCTCCGAACAAGTAGAACCAGTAGCTCATCGCATTGAGCCGTGGAAAGGCTAGGTCTCTTGCGCCAATCTGGATTGGGATGAGGTAGTTGGCTAGTCCGATCGCTAACGGGGAGAGGACCCAAAGGATCATGAGCAGACCATGTACTGTCACGAATTCGTTGTAGACTGTGGAAGTGACTAGGTTGCCGTTTGGATTTGCTAGCTGGGCCCGTATTGTTAGGGCCAGGGACCCTGCTATGAAGAAGAACAGTAGAGATGTTACGATGTAGAGGATGCCTACGTCCTTGTGATTTGTCGTGAATAGCCAGCGCTTGGCCGAATCACGTGATGTGAACAATCATCTCGGCCCCCAAGCTAACAGCCCGAACTTGAGCAGAACCCATGAAAACTGGTGCCGTCTATCACGGAAACCTTCGCGGTCATGAACGCGTGCTGTGACCCGCAGAGCTCGAAGCAACGGGCAATGTGAGGGCCTAGACTGTTAGCAATGAACCACATTGAGTTCGTCAATCCAGGGAGTGCATCCTTCTTGGCGCGAAAGTCGTCTATTCCGAAGCTGTGGAACACGTCTTTGCTGGAGATCTTCAGAACTATGGTCCTCCCCACAGGAATCGTCAGGTTGTCGGTCAAGATTTTCCCGTTTGGATAGGTGAAGCTCCAGCCGAACCGGAAGCCCGTCACGTAGATGTAGAGACAGTCCCCAGGTGGGGGGGTACAATCCGCGGGGATAGTGTTGATTGTGTTGGTTACTGCGAGGGTGCCGAATATGAGTACACCGAGAATGATCGATGATAGCCCGACCGATACTATCGCGGTCCTTAGATGCCCTCTTGGAACAGGCATCTTTCCAAGTCGGGGGGCGTCTTCAGGGTCTGCCTGGTCTGCTCGGGCCCGATATTTGACGAGGAGATAGGCCATCAGGCTGAATACGACTACGCCAACAAGTACGGCCAGCGTGGTAAAAGTGTTGAACAGACTCGAGAACATGTCAGACGTGTTCGATATCGACATCTGCGCTTGCGAACCTGATTTTCACCGCGGAAAGCTTGGTTCTTAAAAGCTTACGCACTAGTCATATACATTGACAAACAATTCGTCGATCGGTCAGCGCACGACCAAAGGCTCGAGGGTGAGTTCTTGACTTCGCCGTCTGACTGTCATAGCATTGACAAGAACAAGTGCAAACACGCCTGAGGCCACTCCCAAGTGCGCTGCAGTCACCACAGCGTTCAGCTCTGTG
>WNFD01003501.1_pt2 | contig 15770 bp, 16 predicted proteins | sample 5400491 | NCBI WGS metagenome assembly WNFD01 (sample SAMN13153343, study PRJNA577476) | soil metagenome | isolation source: 120 cm saprolite under Douglas fir tree site 2 hole 2 replicate 2 | place: USA:California | collected 2015-04-18 | reverse complement strand
AACCTGCCAGATTGATCAGTAGTAGTCGACTGCCGGGCGAAAGTCGGCGCGCTTAGTTGGACAAGCGCCTCAACAATAGTCGCACTGGCCTGACCCTGGACCAGGCCATTCAAGAAGCGATCAACTCGTTCGAAGCGTTCGGTTCGGGCTTCACCCTGTGATCACTAAAAATCGGTAATCAGGACAAGATCGCTGGTCGAGTTGCCGCGGGTCACTGCAAGTATTTTACCGTCTCGTGACAAGATATCGAGATTAGTTCGCGTTCCTGAAAAGTTGTCACAGCATAGGCACAAAAAAAAGGCCGCTGAAGGTCGCTGTTAATTAACTCATTGATTCCATTGGTCAAGGGTGGGTAGGGCGAGACCCTCGACCTGCTGACTAGAATCAGCAGGGTCCTTGCCTAGTGAGTGTTCCATAATTCCTTGATTTCATGGAAGACAATGGTGAGCCGAGCAGGGCTCGAACCTGCGACCCGCTGATTAAGAGTCAGCTGCTCTACCAACTGAGCTATCGGCCCACAGCGGAAGTGAAAATTATACTTTTGCTCACGCCTGAGTCAAGCAGCCTTCTGGGAAAAACGAATTTGGAGTGCGGCGACTTGTCGCCGCTTTGGAAAGCCGCGACTTGTCGCGGCGACCTCTCGGAAAACCGCAGCCTCGCGGCGACTAGTCGCCGCTTACCAAAGCGCTGACAAGTCAGCGCACTCCAAAGTGCGCGTTTGAGTTGGCAAAGAAAGCCGTTTTCGCAGACAATGTCTCTTCTTTCCTGGTTGGTTGATAGATACTCGTCGCACAAGAAAGCAGACATGGACTATTACGAAAACGTGCTTGGCCTGATTGGCCATACTCCACTAGTCAAACTCCATCGTCTTAACAAGGGATTGAAGCCGCTGATTCTCGCCAAGATGGAGAATCTGAACCCGGGCTTCTCGGTCAAGGATCGCATCGGCATTTCCATGATCGACACGGCCGAGCGCGCGGGAATTCTGAAACCCGGCGGCACCATCGTGGAAGCGACTTCGGGAAACACCGGCATCGGTCTGGCAATTGCCGCGTCGGTAAGAGGCTACAAATGCATCTTTGTGATGACCGACAAAGCGTCGGTGGAAAAGTCGCGCTATCTGAAGGCGCTCGGCGCGGACGTTGTCATCACTCCGGTTTCGGCAAAGCCAGGCACGCCTGATCATTATGTGTCGACTGCGCGGCGCATCGCGGCGGAAACTCCAAATTCGTTTTATCCCGATCAGTATTCGCATCCGGCAAATCCCGAAGCGCACTATCGCACGACAGGTCCGGAACTATGGGAGCAGACCGAAGGCAAGATCACACACTTCGTCTCGGGCATCGGGACGGGTGGAACAATTTCGGGAACCGGCAGGTTCTTGAAAGAGAAGAATTCGGAGATCAAAGTTATCGGAGCGGATCCATTTGGATCGATTTATAAGACTTACAAAGACACGGGCAAAATTCCCGAGACCACGCCGTATCTGGTTGAAGGCATTGGCCAGGAGGTTTTGCCCGCGAATGCACACATGCAGTACGTTGATGAAGTGCTCAACGTTTCGGATCACGATTCGTTTGAAACCGCGCGTCAGCTTGGCCGCGTCGAAGGGATTTTTTGTGGCGGCTCCACCGGGACCAATTGCGCCGCGGCATTGCGCGTCGCCCGCGACCTGGATGAAAACGCGATCGTCGTCTTCATCGTTTGCGACACCGGCGAACACTATCTCTCGAAATTCCACTCTGACGAATGGATGAAAGAGAAGCGGCTGCTGGAACCGCAGAAGATCACCGCCGGATTGATTTGCGAAACGAAAGGCGCGCACTCGCCGAAAGATCTGGTCGTGGTAGCGCCGACTGAACGGGTGGCCGCCGCGCTGGCCAAAATGAACGAGATGGGACTGACTCAGATCCCCGTGCTGGAAGACGGCAGGTCGGTAGGTTCATTGCGAGAAAACCATCTGCTTTCGAAGGTTTTCAATGACCGCGATTTGCTCGAGGCTCCGGTGAGCAAGGTTATGGACAAAGGTTTTCCGATCGTTGGTGTTGACGACGACGTGAATCAGGTTACGCGCAAGCTGCGCATACACCCCGCTGTCCTTATTGAAGAGTACGGCCGCATCACCGGGATCATTACGCGGCACGACATGCTGGATACGGCCGATGGCGATGGGAATTAATTAATTACCTAAGTTCGCCTTTTCTTAGCGCCTTTAGTCTTGTTTTGCGCCTTTGCGCGAACTTGGTCGTTAGGAAAGGGGCATTTCACGCAAAAGCGCGAAAGTACGTCGGAAGGCGCAAAGCGGAAACTACACTCCAAATTAGATAGTGTCTTAATTCCCTAATTCTGGGAGATCGGCCTGCCAAAGAAAACGATCCACGAAACCACACGAAGCGGCTTTGTTCGTGCGATTTGGTGTGACTTCGTGGTTCGTTCTTTTGTAATCTGCACGAACACACGAAACAAAGACACTACTCCAAATTAACTTGCCTTGCGTTCGTAGAATTTCACCCGCAAGCCCTCATCCAGTTGCCGCAGCTCGTACATCTCGAATCCATCCAGAAAGTCTGCGGGCAGAAAGGTGTCCGCGCCTTCCACCTCGAGCGGCACCTCGGTGACGATCCAGCGGTCGATGTAAGGCAATAAGGATTCGTAGACCTTCGCGCCGCCGATCACAAATAAGTGACAGTCCTGTTTGCCTGCGTATGAGAGCACGGACTCGACGTCACGCATCGCGATCAGCGAGTCCTGGAAATCAAAACTCGGGTCGCGGCTGAGGACGATGTTCTGGCGATCCTTGAGCGGCCCTTTCAAAGTCAGCCAGGTGCGCCGGCCCATCACGACCGCATTGCCAATCGTCGTCTCTTTGAAAAACTTCATGTCGGCAGAGTAATGCCACGGCAGCCGGCCGCCTTTGCCGATGGCGAGATTTCGATCAATTGCGACGATGCCGATGATGGCCAAGTTGCGCCCTTTCTCTCAACGGTAAGACAACATCTCTTCCACAGTCATTCTAATGTCTCTGGCAATCTGACGAAGGAGAGCAGGCGAGAGGTCTCGGGCGCCGTGAAATGGTAAGGTAGTACAGCGGCCGTCGGGATGGCGATATTGTCTGTGTGAGCCGCGCTGGCGAACTTCGACGAAACCGATTCTTTCGAGGATTGTTGCAACTTCACGTGGCTTGAGGACGGGGTGCTTGCCCATCGTCAGGCGACCTTAACTGTTTCCGTTCCTACGAACTCTGCTTCCAATTTGGGCTCGCCATCTTCCAACAACATCTCAACGACCTCTTGCATGTTTGTTCGAAGTTCGTTCAGAGTTTCGCCCTGACTGTGAGCGCCGGGGAATCCGGGGACGTAACCAACATAGAGGCCCGTGTCCGCACATTTTTCAACTACATAACTATAGTTTTTCATAACCAGCCTCTCGTTTAAGTTACCATCGGACTCGCCGAGAGTTCAACGATCAGACTGCCACCTGCGCCGCGATCTTGGCGTGCGATTCGTAACCAATTAGGTTCAAATGCTCGTAGCGAACGCTGAGCAGACCTTCCAGACCACGCAGACGATTTGCTTCATCCTCGATTTCCAGTCGCGGCAAGGGCAGCGGGTCGCGCGATAGTAACTGGTTAACCTGCTCGACGTGGTTCTGGTAAATATGATAGTCGCCGAGCGTGTAGATGAATTCACCTACATCTAATCCGCAGACGTGCGCGACCAGATGCGTCAACAGGGCATAAGAGCTGATGTTGAAAGGCACGCCCAGGAACGCGTCGGCCGACCGTTGATAAAGCTGACAGTGCAAGAGCGGGGCAGTAGCCCGACCGTGAGGGAGGGCTCTCCTTTGCTCGATCTTAAACTGAAACACCGTATGACACGGCGGCAGATCGACGTTATCGCATTCGCGCGGATCCCAGCCGCTCACAATCAACCGCCGCGAATTTGGATTGCTCTCAATCTCATCTATTAGCCGCGCAATCTGATCGACGCCGTCGCGCTTTGGATAATGCCCGCCGAAGGAACGCCACAGATAGCCGTAAATCGGACCGAGATCGCCGGGCTCGCGACCAAATCGTCGCGTGTGTTCCTCGTCGGCCCACTCTTTCCAGATGTCGACGCCCCGCGCGCGCAGGTTCGCTTCGTTCGTATCGCCGGAAAGAAACCAGAACAACTCCTCCGCGATCCAGCGGAAGGGAACCTTCTTAGTCGTGACGATCGGAAAACCTTCTTTGAGATCGAAACGCGTTTGAAATCCGAAGTGCGAAATTGTGCCGACCCCGGTGCGGTCTTCGTGCTCAGTGCCACGCTCTAGAATTGAGCGAAGCATGTCGTGGTATTGTTTCATCTGAGAGCCAAGCGCAAAGCGCTAAGAGCCAAGCGCGATTCTGTGCACCGCTTCGATCAGTCTTTCAATCTCGTCATCACTCGTGTAGCACGCGCAACCCACGCGCACCAGGCCTTCGGGCTGAAGACCCAGACGCTCAATCACAGTCTGCGCGTAAAAGTCGCCATGCGAAGCGAACAAACCCTGCTCAGCCAGACGCCCCGCGACTTCGGTTGACGCGACGTTCTTCACGGTGAATGAAACGGTGGGTGTGCGCTCAACCTCGGGTGGCGGGCCGTACAAACGCACGCCATTGATTCCGGACAAGCTCTCCCACAGCCGCTTTACTTGAGGCGCGCTGTGTGCCCGCAAACCTTTGAAGGCGGATTGCAAATTTGCGCGGCGACTCGACGTTGAATCTTTGACCCGGTCGCTACCACCACCCCACGCGGGCTGCCCGCGCAGGGACCCCGGTCCGCTCCCGGTACTGACTCGCTCGCTAACGCGCGCGGTTTTGTGTCCAGCCAGCGAAGCATAGAAATCAACCGCCGCTGCCGCGCCCGCGATCCCTTCGTGATTCTGCGTGCCCATCTCAGCGCGTTCGGGCGCAGTATCGGGCGCTGGTTGCAGCTTCGGGAAATCAACCGCTTCGAGCAAATCTTTCTTGCCATAGAAGACGCTTACGTGCGGCCCGTAAAACTTGTAAGCAGAGCAGGTGAGAAAATCACAATTCGTTTCTTTTACGTCACACAAAAAATACGGCGCGTAGTGCACGGCATCGACCAACGCGAGCGCGCCGACTGAATGCGCGAGTTCAACCGCGCCGCGATAGTTATTCACCGTGCCGAGCGCATTGCATCCGGCGCCGAAGGCCACGACTTTTGTTTTCTTCGTAACCAGTCGCTCAAAGTCGCTCCAGTCGAGCTGGCCGGTTTCGGGATCCATCTGTGCGATATTCAGTCGAACCCCGCGTTCGACGACCAGCGCCTGCCAGGGCGCAACGTTCGCATGATGCTCGAGTTCGGTGATGACGATCTCATCGCCTGGACCAAGCGTGCGGCCGAGGGCCCGCGAGAGGTGATAAATCATCGTCGTCGTGTTTGGACCGAAGACGATTTCGTTCGCTGATGCATTCAGAAAATCCGCGAACGCGTGCCGCGCGGATTCGATAATCGCGTCGGTTTCGTGGCTGGTTGGATACTCCCAGTGCGTATTCGCGTTGTGATTCAGCAGATAATCAGCGACCGCATCGACGACGACCCGCGGGGTCTGGGTGCCGCCCGCGCCGTCAAAGTACGCGACGGGATGATCATTATGACGGCGTTCGAGGGCGGGAAATTGGTTTCTAATGCTCTCGGTTGAAATTGGGTTTGAGGCGGACTGGACGACGGTGCTCATATTAATTAATTAGACGAGATCTATTGAAGGCTCTGATTTCCACGTTCAGCGAGAGATGCTATCAGAAAACAAAAATGCGCGCGAATTTGGCCGCATCGATCGCCCGGTGCAGCGCGCTTTCCGTACGGTGAGTGTCATGAATGCGTTCACCTGACTTATTTAATGACTACGGCCGCAAACCGTTTGACGAGTGTTTACCCTGCGCGGAGCATGGCTTTTTACGATGAATGTGATGAATGGATCGGTTTTTGTTATCTGGTTATTGCATGCGGATTGCGGATTGGGCAGCAGGTCAACCCGAGTGGGTTGCCCTCCATCACAACACTCGAACAGAATCTCAGAAGTTAGGAGGTCATTATGCCGGGAAAGAGACACGTGCGTGGCGTGGGCGAGAAGGAGCAGCGACAGTATGAGCACATCAAGGAAGCCGCCCAGAAATCTGGTCGCTATGGCAAGCGCGCAGAAGAGGTCGCCGCGCGCACCGTGCTGAAGCAACATAAAGACAAAGGGCACAAGAAAGGCCACTGATTGCGCCGTTCGCGAATTAGTGTCCGCAAATCCCAAGGAGGTGAAGAGAGTAATGGCAAAAAGAAACCAGAAGACATCAAAGACGCAGCCGCGCAGGAATTCTCAGGCGCTGGAACCCAGGAGAGGGAACGGAACCACGCCATTCGGCATTAGTCCGTTTTCTGTCGTGAAGCGTTTTGGCGAAGAGATGGATCGGTTGTTCGGTGACTTCGGTCTCGATCGCAACTGGATTCCGCCAGCGTTAACGGGCGAAGCCGGCCGCACCTGGGCGCCGCAGGTCGAGATCTTCGAGCGCGATGGCGAACTCGTCGTCCGCGCTGACCTGCCCGGCTTGAAGAAAGAAGACGTCAAAGTCGAACTTACGGATGATGGTCTCACGATTGAGGGCGAACGCCGCAGCGAACATGAGGAAAACGGCGAAGGTTATTATCGCTCTGAGCGCAACTACGGCAATTTCTATCGCCGCTTGCCGCTGCCCGAAGGCGCGAACCCTGATGACGCCACGGCGAAATTTCATGACGGCGTGCTCGAAGTGACGATGCCCGCGCGCAAGCCGGTCACACGAGCTGCGCGGAAGCTGGCGATTCAGGAAGGCTCCCAGCCGAAGAGCAAAGCGAAGGCGGCGTGAACTAGACGAGGGGTTCGGCCGTATCTGTTGGCCGAAAGATTGTGCACACCAGACGCAGCGGCGTTATCGCACGATGACGGCGTCGCGTCATGGTGTGCTCAGGTGTTAAGGAAAGGAAAGTGTTGCGACGTATCAATCTGAGTGCGGCCCTAATCGGCCTTATCTGTTTCTTTCTGCCGTGGGTGCAGGTCAGTTGCGCCGGCGCGAAAGACACAATGAGTGGATTGGATCTCGCTAGAGATGGGCAGACGCTGCTCTGGCTGGTGCCGATACTTCTCGGCGGGCTCGCTCTGTTAGAGATCTTCCGCGGGCTGAAAGAGAAGCTGACGATCTATTCGATCGTAAGCGCGCTTTGCGGAGGAGTCACGGTTTACTTGATGAATCGCGAACGATTGCGAGCCCATGACGAATCGGGCCTGATCTCTGCGCAACTTACGGGCTGGTTTTGGCTCGGGTTGTTTTCGTCGCTGGCCATCGTGATCTCCGGATTGGTTCTCTTCGTTCGCGGAAAGCGATCGCCAGCAGGCAGCGTCTAAGCACGGAAAGGAATCGCGTGACGCTATCACTCAAACCAGAGAGCCTGAAACGTTACAAGGACATCATTGCCCTGCTGATCAAGTATGGGCGATCGGACCTGGTCAAGCAGGCGAGCCTGGTGAAGATCGGCGGTAATCACACCAGCGCGCTGGCGACGACGGTCGCGCCGAAGGCGGAAGAGCTGGCGTCTGATCTCGAAAGCTTAGGCGCCACGTTTATCAAGTTGGGCCAACTGCTCTCCACGCGCGGCGATATGTTGCCGGAGCCTTACCTCGACGCGCTTTCGCGGCTGCAGGATCAGGTCGAGCCGTTTCCTTACGAAGAAGTCGAGCAGATCGTTTCGTCCGAGTTGGGCGTGCGGATTTCGAAAGCCTTCGCAGAGTTCGACCGGGAACCGGAGGCGGCGGCCTCGCTGGCGCAGGTGCACCGCGCTTATCTGCGCGATGGCCGCGCGGTGGTCGTCAAGATTCAACGGCCGGGCGTGCGCGATCAAGTCGTCAACGATCTGGACGCGCTGGAAGAAGTCGCCGGCTTCATCGACGCGCACACCGAAGTCGGTAAGCGCTATGAATTCGGCAATCTGTTGGCGGAACTGCGCCGGAGTCTCTTGCGCGAGCTGGATTTTCAGCGCGAAGCGAGCAACCTCATCCGGCTGGGCGAAAATTTGCGAGAATTCGATAGGCTGATTGTTCCCGTGCCGATTGAGGACTTCACAACTTCGCGCGTGCTGACGATGGAGTACGTTGCCGGCAAGAACATTTCCAACCTGAGCCCGTTGCGTCTGCTCGAGCTCGAAGGCACCGATCTAGCTGACGAATTATTTCGCGCCTATCTGAAACAGATTTTGATCGACGGCTTCTTTCACGCCGACCCGCACCCGGGCAATGTGTTTCTGACCTATGACAACCGGATTGCTTTGCTCGATCTCGGGATGGTTTCGCATATCAATGAAACGTTTCAGGAGAAGCTGTTACAGTTGTTGCTGGCAATCAGCGAGGGCCGCGGTGACGAGGCCGCCGAGATTTCGATCAGGATGGGCGAGCCAAAATCCAATTTTGATAAGTCTGACTATAAGCATCGGGTCGCGAGTCTGGTCGCGCGGCAGGCGGACACGAGCCTGGAGCGCATCGACGCCGGCCACGTCGTGCTGGAAATTACCCGAATCTCGGCGGACTGCTGGTTTCGAATGGCGCCGGAGTTCACGATGATTGCCAAGACCCTGTTGGATCTGGATCGGGTGGTCTATACGCTGGCGCCGGACTTTGATCCCAACGCGATCATCAGACAAGAAGCCACCAATATTCTTACCCAGAGAATCGTGAAGAGCATTCGGCCGGGCGGCATTCTGAGCAGCGTGGTCGAGGTCAAAGAGTTCGTCGGAAAGTTTCCCGCGCGGGTCAACAAGATTTTGGACGTCGTGGGAAACAACGAAATGAAAATTAGTGTGGACGCTATTGACGAGCGGGTAGTCCTTGATGGACTTCAGAAAGTTGCCAATCGCATTACCCTTGGGTTGATACTGGCGGCGCTAATCGTCGGCGCCGCGCTGATGATGCGCGTTGAGACATCGTTTCGCATTCTTGGCTATCCGGGCCTGCCGACGATCTTCTTTCTGCTGGCTGCAATTGCCGGCGTCGTGCTCGTCTTCAGCATCGTGTTCTATGACGTGAAGCCGAAAAAGAAAGACGGCGAAGACTAGTTATCTTTCTGATTCCAACGAGGAGTGGATTGAATTAACTCGTCCAGCTCCTCGAGATTCGCCAGGACCTTCAAATCCAGTTCATTGCGAATCGCTGGGTCGTTGATGTCGATGATCGCGATCGGTGTTTCCTTGAGATCCTGATGCTCCCGGATCAGCCGCACGAGTAGAACCAGCGTGGGCAAATCAAGGTCGGTCAGGACCATTGTGGGACGCCTTGTCTCGGCAATCTTGAACGCCTCTTTGGCGTCGTCCGCGAATAAGACGTCATGGCCCTTCGCGCGAAGCATGGCGCTCATCTCCGAGCTGATTTCTGCAACATCCTCGACTACGAGGATCGTCCTTTTGGGTCTCCCATCCATGTTCACTCCCTTTCATGTCCGGGTTTGGTGATAAGCGCGAAAGCGTACAGACAGGCGAGTTTAAAAAGGGTAATTCGATTCCGAAAGGAATTCCCCCGAATGCCTACCTTTACTCCAGGCGCATGGTATCTTCTGTTCACCTGTGAAACCTGCAAATCAAAGCAAGTTCTCTTTCCTGATCTGTCTAAGGGCAAATCACAGATCACCGCTACTTACAGGGTGGCCTGCCCCAACTGTCGTCATGCTGGCTCTTATGACAGCGAGAAGATGGAACGCTATCAGCATCCCTTAGAGGGAGACAGAAAGGCTTGAAGGTATTATGTACGCGCTGAGACAAGATAGTCCCGTTTATCACCTTATTGATCCCCGCGCTGATCGAACCTTATGCGGCCTTCCTTTCGGGAAGGTACGGCTGAAGTCAAAGGCCTCTTTAACTCGCACTCCAACTCAGCCGCTCGACAAGACTCTATGCCGACACTGTCTCCGATTGTCACAACCTCAATAACAGCAACTCCCATTAGGACATTACCCGGTTGCGACAATTTCCCGCTGAATTGAGGATGCACCCTGGGCGAGAGATTGTCTGTACGGTATCGCAAGCTGGCCAGTCGAAGACACAACAAGATCATGGTTTCGCAATCAGGGATGGATCTGGCTTGCTCATGAATCAGAGACCGGAGAGATAACCTGACGTTTCAGAGGCGGATATTCCGCTTTAACTATTGAATAACACTCGCAGGATGAGTTCTCGAGCCCTGATCGATCCAGGACTATTACCTTGCCGCGTCGATAGTCGATTGCGCGCATCTCGCGGAGCGTACTTGCGGCCACGCTGACGCCGGCGCGTCGCACTCCCAGCATGCGCGAGAGAAACTCCTGCGTAATCGCGAATTCATCCTGTTGTACGCGATCGTGGGTGAGCAACAGCCAGCGGGCGAGTCGCTGTTCGAGTGTGTGCGCTCGGTTGCAGCCGGCGGTTTGAGCTACCTGAGTAAACAGCGAATTGGTGAAACGCAAGAGAAGATTGAGCAGCAGGCCATCCTTTTGTACTTCGGCTTTCAAGTCACGCGCCGCCATTTTCAGCGCGTGGCCGTCGGCCTGGACCAGCGCCTGGTGTGGCGTGGTTTCGGCGCCGAGGACGACCGAAGTTCCCAGCATTCCCTCCCGGCCGATGACACCGGCTTCCACGGTTGCTCCATCCTCAAACGCAGCGAGCAGAGAGATAACCCCGGAGGTGGGAAAATAAACGTCCTCGACCGTCTGTGAGGGTTCGTAGAGTACGTGCCCGAGTTTCAAGGGCACCGGCCGCAACTTCATCGCGAACTTCTCCAATTCCGAACCGGGAAGCGCGGCCAGGATATTATTGGCTTGCGGTGAGTTCACTTCCGCCCTCGCGTTCCTGTGGCTTTGTGACACACGAAGCGCCGCGGTGCCGGGCGGCGATTATGGTTTCTTCGCATTTTGACCTCCCCTTGATCCAGTCCGCAGTGAAAAAACACAGCTGACGGCAAAAGGAAAGTCCCTAAGGCAGGCAGACCCGATGTCGAGAGATGGGTTTGAAAAGAACAGTTACCTTGCGACTACCAGTTTGACTATACGCGCACTAACTTGATCTGTCGACGCGGATGGTCCGTAATCGGAAGCCCAATACTGCATTTCTCTGATTTTGTACGGAAGCGGACAGATCGCCTCTCCCTTTTCCTTTAGGATGCACAGCCGAATACTGACGCGCAAACGGGGGGACAAGGAGGGTGATCCCTTCTCGGCGATGGGAATTCATCCTCCTTAAAACCTCTCTGCAATCCAGATTGTTTTATCCGACTACACTGATCGCTCGGACAGGCGCGAAGATTAGAAGGCTTTATGGAGCCGAACATGAACAGACCGGACCGGTCAGGTTTGGCCGTTGCCCCCAAAGCAATTGCCCCCCAAACAAGACTCGCTCTCAAGACGCCCGCGATTCTGGTCGCCGAAGACGACAGCGATAGTCGCGAAATGATAAAGATTCTGCTTTGCTCGAAAGGCTATGCCGTAATTGAGGCGGCAGACGGTCTTCAGGCGGTGGAAGTTGCGCTGACGAGGTTGCCTGACCTGATTCTCCTGGATTTGCAGTTACCGCTGCTCGACGGCGTTAGGGTCACGAGGAATCTCCGCCAGCATCCGATGTTGAGAGCCGTACCCATCGTTGTGATTTCCGGCCACGATCCAAACGGTCACCGCCAAGCCGCGCTCGACGCGGGCTGCAATGACTACCTTTTGAAGCCGATTGATTTTGAGCGTCTTGAAGAAATTCTTCAGAGCAACGTGCCCTTGCCGGGCAAACAACGATGAAGTGTGACTCCTGACAAGGAATCAGCAAGGCGCTCGGGTATCTAACGACTCTGATTCTCGAAGTGCTACTACTTGAAAGCCAGCGCTCTTGGTTTGGCCCCCAAAATTGTTTCCCCTGCTGTCAGAATTAAGTAAGAACCAGAAAGGTGGTCCGCAATGAATTCCAGCAAGAGAGTCGCGACGATTTCATCCGGACAACATTGGAATGAACTTATGCGCCACTGGTCTTTTCCGTGCCCTGCATGTTGTCAGGTCGGAATACTGAGAACTGAAAGAGAGTCATGGTATGCGTGCCGCTACTGTGGATATGCTTTTGGAATTGAGCCGGCAGCGATGAAAGACAGCCAAAAGAGAATTGAAGATGGCTCACTTTTCAAGGTCGGGAGGATCTTGTGATGAATTGCCGCGAAGTTATGAGTGAGAACCCAGCCTGTTGCCTGCCGACCGACACCGTAAGTATGGCCGCCCGAGTCATGCGGCGGGAAGATATCGGCCCCGTGCCGGTCATTAGCGACGAGCAAAGCAAGCAGTTGATCGGCATCGTTACTGATCGCGATCTGGCTATCAGAGTTGTCGCCGAATCGCGCGATCCCAACCACACCCTGGTGTCCGATGTGATGACTTCAACAATCTTCGCCTGTCGGCCTGATGATGATCTGTCCACCGCGATCAAAGCGATGGAAGCACATCAAATCCGCCGCATCCCGGTAGTCGATGAAGACGGCCGGATCACGGGCATCATTTCGCAGCGTGACTTTGCGATCCGAATTCATCAGCCGGAAAGGACCGGCGAGATCGTCGAGGAGATATCGCAAGCAGCCTAACTCAGCCAGATGCTGACGCCGTTGCTTGAGTTGGCGAGATGGTCATGCCGTTTGTGCTCAAGTAAGCCCGGACTTTCGGTGGGACGTTCCGACGCAGCAGAGCATTCCGCACCTTCCATTGCGCGGCCGCGTTCATCTCAACCAGGTAGTGGATCTCCTTCGCTTCCAGCAAAGCGATCGGGACGCCATCGCGATAGAGCACTCGGTTTGACGAGGCCGACGAAAGTCGCGAACCCGGCGTGATTACTCCGACCAGATTCAGCGGGTCGGCGGCGCTAATCGAAATCAAAGTTTCGTCCGGCGCGGCGCGACGAATCGATCTGAGGAGTCGCACGGCTTCCGTCGAAGCAAACTGCTCACCTGAAAATCCGCCCGCAAAACGGCCGCCGCGGAGCTCTCCGCGCGCCTCCAAGCGCCGGTAAACTCTCAAGAGATCGCGCCATGGCACATTGATCGATTCGCGTTCGAGGACCTTGCGAAAAACGACGCCGTAACGCGCGAGCAGCTTGTGCGCCACTGCGTCGATTGCGTCCCGATCGATCGATTGATTGCCGTTGCTGCCGTTGCCAGGCACATTCGGGAAGGGGGCCGGCCCTTCTCGTTGCAGGCAAACCCATCGGCCGGCATTGTCCATGCTGTAAACCTGTTTGTGTTTTCGTCGCCGCTTTTCGACCTCTCGATGCGTGCTCTTGCTGAGCGGCGTCAAGAGCGCACGCAGACCGGTAAAACTGTCCGCGCTTACCAGGCCGCGAAACACGAGCTCACCCAGCGCTTCCTCAACCATGCTCGGTAGAAGGTTCGTGCCGGCGATGATGTCTACGAAGAACGAGGCGCCGTGATGTTTGAGATGTTCGTAGACAGCTTGAGTGTTGGTCGTTAGCGTCACGCCGTTTGATTCCGGCGGAGCAGGGAAGACCTTATTCCATACGGAGACATTCTTTCGGCTCAGCAAAACCACCGGTGTGCTGCGCACCGGCGACGAGTTGCTCGTCTTTTCCGGCGACAGACGGGGCTGGGACAGACGCAGCCAGGTGAGCTTGCCGGAAAGACAGAGCGCATCCAGCCACGCGGGATCATAATCAGCCAGCCGCGCCGGCAGAATCTCGGATTCCCACGAACCCGCCGGCGCTTCAAAGCCTTCCAGCTGATCCAGGATCGAAGCGACACTCTCAGGTCCTTCGACCTGATGATCGGGCGCGACTTTTTGCCAAACGAACAGGAAGCGCAGAAAATCGGCGGCCGAAACCGGTTCGATCTCCTTACGCAGACGATTGAGGGTGTAGCTGTGGATGCGCGCAAGCAGACGGCGCGAGCACCACTCGGTTTGGAGCGCAGGCATCCTTGCCTGCGGTTCGCCGGCATCCCTGCCGGCGACTTCCACGCCCTCCCTTACGGTCGGGCTACTGCCCCGAGTCCCCGGCGTAAAACTGCCCTGCATCGCAAAGCCTTCGCCTTCAAGACGCGCCAGAGCTTGCTCGATCTTATTCAGCGGAAGCGAAAGCGAGGCGGCGAGTTCATCGACGGTCGTGGGCCCAACTCCATCGAGTCGCCCGCGCAAAACTTCAACCAGCGCATCTTCGGACGTCCAGGTTTCGCTGGCGTAGCTTGCCGGCGGATCGATCGGCGGAGTGAGCGATGCCTGCGGATGAATTGCCCGCAGCAGTAGCAAACGCTCAGCCGCAATCCACAGCTCCGCTTCAGAACCGCGTGCAGGTGGATACAGCACACTGGCTCGACGATCATTCACAAGTTCATCGAACAACCCCTGCCATTCATTCCGCGCGCCCTCTGCAACTGTGATGAAGCCAAGCTGCATCAGCGCATCGTGCAACTCATCAGCACTTTCAGCCTGCGGCCACGCCTCTTCGCGCACCCGATCGATCGCTGCTTGATCCAACTTGCCTAAATCAGCCGCGGACTCTGCGTCGAGGAAGCGGCGATTCATCACGGCCAGGGTGCGACGCTCTTCAGCAGGCGCATCGTCGAGAAACGCGTAGGGTTTCGCAGTCAGAATCTCCGCGGCGAACGGCGAAGGCTCTACCATGTCCCGCGCGATCAGGCTGCGCTCGCCGCGCTCGATCGATTGCAGCAAAGCTTCCAGACTGCGAATGTCCATGGCTTCGTCCAGACAATCGCGAATCGTTTGCGTAACGAGTGGGTGGTTCGGAATTTCTATTGGCCCGGTGAGATTTTCAGCGCACGCCAGTTGATCGGGAAAGACCAGCGCCAGCAAGTCCTCAGCAGCCATGCGCTGCAGTTGCGGCGGGACCTTGCCGCCGCTGCGCCAGCGCGGAATCGCCAGCGCGCGCGTCCCGTTCCAGCGCCAGCGAATATTGAACATCGGCGCGTCGAGCAGCGCCTGCGTCAAAACGTCGCGCACAGTTTTCGAATTGAGATAGCTGAAGATCGTGTCGAGCGGAAAACTATGCGTGGGACCGAGCGAGAGCACGATTGAATCTTCCGTGGCCGCGGCTTGCAGCTCGAAATTGAAAGTGCGACAGAAGCGCTTGCGCAGCGCCAGGCCCCAGGCGCGATTCAGGTGGCTGCCGAAAGGCGCATGAATCACGACGTGCGTGCTGCCGTTTTCGTCAAAGAATCGCTCGGCGACGATCTGTTGTTGCGTGGGCATCACGCCGAGCGCCAACTTTGTTGTGACCAGGTACTCGACGATTTGTTCGGCGGCGCCGCTCTGAAGACCGACTTCATTTGTGAGCCACTGCAAACTGGTAGCGCGCGTGCCCTCGCCCGCGTCGTTCGCTGACGCGTCAGTTCTGTCACCGATCTCTGTTCGCAGACGCGACACGGCTGCCGAAAGTTCTGTGCTGCGTCCGGGCGCTTCGCCCAGCCAGAAGGGAATTGAGGGCGGCTGACCTTTCGCATCTTCGACGCGCACGCTGCCCGGCTCGACCCGCTTGATGCGATATGAAGTGTTGCCGAGTTGAAAGATATCGCCGGCCAGACTCTCGATCGCGAAGTCTTCGTTCAGCGTGCCGACAAATGTCTCGGACGGCTCCAGAATCACGCGGTAATCGGCCGTATCAGGAATCGCGCCGCCGCTGGTGATGGCCGCGAGCCGCGCGCCTTTGCGGGCGCGCAGGCGATGATTCACCGCGTCGTGATGCAGATAAGCGCCGCGCCGA